>Ga0213866_10000178_pt1 | contig 53174 bp, 53 predicted proteins | sample PICome_11_FD_160079 | JGI IMG/M metagenome (GOLD analysis project Ga0213866, IMG submission 160079) | Coastal seawater microbial communities near Pivers Island, North Carolina, United States - PICO284 | ecosystem: Environmental > Aquatic > Marine > Coastal | place: USA: North Carolina...
GCGCATGAAGGAGCTGATCGTGCTGTCGCAGGACGAAGCGCGGGCCGCGGCGCTGCAGGCCGAGATGGACCTGGTGGTCGACTACGCCACCTCGTCGGTCGACGCGACCGAAGGATTGCACGCGTTCCTCGAGCGCCGCCCGCCCCGTTGGCAGGGACGATGACCGACCCGCGCCCGGGCTGGGACGACACCACCCTGTGGGTGGCGTTCGCAGCCCGTGCCGACGTCGCGCCCGACGCGCTCGCGGTGGTCGATCGCGACGGCGACCGCACCGTCACCGTCGGCGAACTCCGGGCCGATGCGAACGCGTTGGCCGCCCGCTTCGAGGAGGAGGGACTCGTGGCCGGCGATGTCATCTCGGTCCAGCTTCCCAATCGCTACGAGGCGGCCGTGGTCGCCCTCGCCGCGCTGCGGCTCGGCCTCGTGATCAACACGTTGCTGCCCAACTATCGGGCCAAGGAGCTCGACCACATCTTCTCGACGGCGTCGCCCTCAGCGGTGGTGATCCCCGCGGTCCACCGAGGATTCGATCACCGGACCCTCGTCGACTCCGTCCGGGGTTCCTTGGCGGCCGACGCCCGCGTCGTGGTGGTCGACGGCGACGAGATGATCGACGAGGTCCGGCGCGACGCAGCCGCCGGCCGCCGGCCGTCGGCGCCCGTTCCCGCCGCGACCGGGTACTCCGAGTTGATCTTCAGCTCGGGGACGGAGGCGACACCGAAGGGAATCATCCACAGCGAGCAGACGACGAACAGCGGCGTCAGGGCGCTGAAGGACTTCCTCCGTCTCGACCGGGAGACCGTGGTGTGGATGCCGTCGCCGGTCGGCCACTCGACCGGTTTCAACTTCGGCCTGCGGTTCGCGCTGTATCACGGGATGCCACTCGTGCTCCAGGACCGCTGGGACGCCGACGTCGCGATCTCGCTCGTCCGCCGCTTCGGAGCCTCCTACGCCCTGGCGGCCACGACCTTCCTCCAGGATCTCGTCGATGAGCTGCAACGGCGGGGCGAGACGCTGCCGGAGCTCACCCACTTCGCCTGCGGTGGTGCCGCGGTCCCGCCGGAGTTGGTGTCGGCCGCCGGTGGGCTCGGTATCGGCGTGCTGCGGCTCTACGGCTCGACGGAAGCGCTGGTCGTGTCGTGCAATCGGCCCGAGCTGCCGCTCCACAACCGTCTCGACACCGACGGACAGCCCCTCCCCGGCGTGTCGGTGCGGACCCGGGCCGACGACGGCTCGTTGTGCGACACCGGACAGCCCGGCGAGATCGAGGTGCAGAGCCCGCAGAACGCACTCGGGTACTTCCATGATCCGGATCGGACCAAGGCCACGTTCCTCGACGGCAACTGGGTGCGCAGCGGCGATCTCGGCGTGATCGGGCCCGACGGGTCGATCTCCATCGTCGGCCGCAAGAAGGAGATCATCATCCGCGGTGGCCTCAACATCGCGCCACGCGAGATCGAGGAGCTGATCCTCGAGTTCGACGAGGTCGAACGCTGCGCGGTGGTGGGACTCGACGACCCGAGGCTCGGGGAGCGGTCCTGTGCCTTCGTGACGCTGCGGGCCGGCGCTCAGTTGACTCTCGAGTCGATGGTCGAGCGGCTCCGCGGGTCGGGCCTGGCGTCGTACAAGTTGCCGGAAGCGCTCGAGATCCTCGACGAACTCCCGGCCACCGCTTCCGGGAAGATCCGCAAGCACGTGCTTCGCGAACGGTTCTCGCCGGGCTAGAGGTCGCGCAGGGGAGTCGCCGAGACGGTGATGCCTCGTCCGAGAAGGGTGTGGCGTTGGGGGTCGGCCTGGTGTCGGTGGGCCGCCTGCTCAGCGCCCTCGCCGTCGCCGGCGATGATGTGGTCGAGGATGGTTCGGTGCTCCTCGAGTGAATCCCTTCGCATCTCCACTTCAGGGAGCGCGCCGAAGTCGATCGCCTCGCCGGCCGCCGCGACCTGCCCCGACCAGAGTGATTCGAGGGCGCCGACGAGGACTGCGAGCGGTTCGCTCCCGCAGCGGGTCACCAGTTCCTCGTGGAATCGACGGGCGAGCAGGGCGAACGTCGGTGGGTCGTCGACCGCGTCGACGGACTCGCGATGGATCGTCTCCAGCGCGGGTACGACCTCGGTGAGGCGGTCGGGGCGTTCGGCGCACGCTCGGACGCACAAGGGGCCCAGCTTCGCCATGGCGGCGACCAGCTCGTCGACCTCGGTCTGCCGGGATTCGAGGACGAGGCCCACGGTGTAGGCGACCGTCTCCGATCGCGGGAGCTGCACGATCGAGCCTCCGACCTTGCCACGCCGCACAGTGATGAGGCCCTCGGTTTCCAGCACCCGAAGGCCCTCTCGGACCGACGGAAGGCTGACGCCGTAGTGTCCGACCAGTTCTTCCTGGATCGGAAGCATGTCGCCGTCGGAGAACTCGCCGCCCAGAATCCGGCCGCGCAGATCGTTGGCGACTTCCTCGGCGAGACGGGGCGGACGACGCTGACGGGCGGCGGAGGACATCGACTGAACGTACCCGACCGGACCGGCGGACTCGTCGCCAACCGCTAGCCTTCGGGTTCGTTTCCGAGCAGAGGGGTGCACATGGCTGGTGGTCTGGTCGGGCTGCTCGATGACGTCGCCGCGCTCGCCAAACTCGCGGCCGCGTCGTTGGACGACGTCGGGGCAGCCGCCGGGCGGGCGAGTATGAAGGCGGCCGGCGTGGTCGTCGACGACACCGCGGTCACTCCCACCTACGTGCACGGGTTGGCGGCCGATCGCGAGCTGCCGATCATCAAGAAGATCGCCACCGGATCGATCCGCAACAAGCTGCTGTTCATCCTCCCGACTGCGCTCTTCCTCAGCGAGGTGGCGCCCACCCTCGTCGAGATCATCCTCATGCTCGGCGGCACGTTCCTCTGCTACGAGGGCGCGCACAAGGTCATCCACGCGCTCCGTCACGACGACCACGACCACGACGTTCCCGCGACGCTCAAGGGTCCCGAGGCGGAGAAGGCGACGATCGCCGGAGCGATCCGCACCGACTTCATCCTGTCGGCCGAGATCATGGTGATCGCGCTCAAGGAGGTGATCGACGAGGGGCTGTTCGCGAGGGCCGTGATCCTCGTCGTGGTCGCCCTCTTCATCACCCTGATCGTCTACGGGATGGTCGGTCTCATCGTGAAGATGGACGACGTCGGCCTCACCCTCGCCCAGCGCGAGTCGGAGTCGTCGCAACGGATCGGGCGCGGCCTCGTGGCCGGAATGCCCAAGCTGCTCACGGCTCTGTCGGTCATCGGCACCGCGGCCATGCTCTGGGTCGGCGGCCACATCCTGCTCGTGGGGTCCGATGAGCTCGGATGGCACTGGCCCTACGACCTCGTGCACGACGTCGAGAAGCAGGTCCACGACGTCGGCTCGATCGGTGGCGTGCTCGAGTGGCTGGTGAACACCGGCATCTCTGCCGTCGTCGGTCTGGTCGTGGGCGCGATCGTCGCCACCGTCATCGACCGTCTCTCGTCCGAGAGTCACGACACGGGGGCGGCAGCCCACTAGCCGACCGGCGTTCGGGAGGCGGTTGTCGCCCCGAGACTCGCCCAGCACACTGCTCTGATGGACTCCGCCGAGCCCGACCCGGCGCCCATCGAGGTCACGTATCCGTCCGACCTCCCCATCGCGGAACGGCGCGACGAGCTGCTGGCCGCAATTCGCGATCATCAGGTGGTCGTCGTGGCGGGCGAGACCGGCTCCGGCAAGAGCACGCAGCTCCCGAAGATGTGCGTCGATCTCGGGCTGCACCACACGGGGTGGATCGGTCACACCCAGCCCCGCCGGATCGCCGCCCGGTCCATCGCCGAGCGAGTGGCCGAGGAGCTCGGCGACGAGGTCGGTGGGCTGGTCGGCTACAAGGTGCGGTTCACCGACAAGGTGTCGAAGAAGACCGCCATCAAGGCCATGACCGACGGGATCCTGCTCGCCGAGATGCAGCACGACCGTTCGCTGTCGGCCTACTCGACGATCATCGTCGACGAGGCCCACGAGCGCAGTCTCAACATCGACTTCCTCCTCGGCTACCTGCGTCAGCTCCTGCCCACCCGGCCCGACCTCAAGGTGATCATCACCTCGGCCACGATCGACACGGCGAGGTTCTCCGAGCACTTCGACGATGCCCCGATCATCGAGGTGTCGGGTCGGACGTATCCGGTGGAGGTCCGCTACCGACCGCCCGAGGACGCGGACACCGGCGAGACACTCACGCAGACCGAGGCGATCGTCGACGCGGTGCACGAGCTCGAGCGGGAGGGGTCCGGCGACATCCTCGTCTTCTGCAGCGGTGAGCGTGAGATCCGTGAAGCGAGCGATGCGCTCGGTGACGCCCGGCTGCGCAACACCGAGGTGGTGGCCCTCTACGGGCGGCTCTCGGCCGCCGAGCAACACCGGGTGTTCGATCGGTCGCGGCGCGACGCCCGACGCATCGTGGTGGCAACCAATGTGGCCGAGACGTCGCTGACCGTTCCCGGCATCCGCTACGTGATCGATGCCGGGACCGCTCGGATCAGCCGCTACAGCAATCGCACGAAGGTGCAGCGCCTACCTATCGAGGAGATCTCGCAGGCGAGCGCCAACCAGCGGTCGGGCCGATGCGGTCGAGTCGCGCCCGGCATCGCGATTCGCCTCTACTCCGAACAGAACTTCGCCGACCGGCCCGAGTTCACCGAGCCCGAGATCACCCGAACCAATCTGGCCTCGGTCATCCTCCAGATGGCATCGCTCGGTCTCGGCGACATCGAGACGTTCCCCTTCGTCGATCCCCCCGAACTGCGCAACATCCGTGACGGCATCGCCCTGCTCGAAGAGCTCGACGCCGTCCACCCCGGTGCCGAAGGAACCCGCAAGTGGCTGACCCCGATCGGACGACAGCTGGCTCGCATGCCGATCGATCCGCGGTTCGGCCGCATGGTGATCGCGGGGGCGGGGAGCGGCTGTCTCCGTGAGGTGATGATCATCACCGCGGCCATGTCGGTCCAGGACCCGCGCGAGCGGCCCAGCGAGAAGCGCGACGCCGCCGCGCCGTTCCACGCCCGGTTCGACGAGCCCGGATCCGACTTCCTGACGTGGTTGAACCTGTGGGAGTACCTCGAAACCGAGCGCCGAGACCGTTCCGGCAGTGGATTCCGGCGCATGTGCAAGAAGGAGTTTCTCAACCACAACCGCATCCGGGAATGGTGGGACATCGTCCGTCAGCTCGAGCGCACGGCGAAGTCCCAGCGGTGGACGGTCAACGCCGAACCCGCGAAACCCGATCTCGTGCACCAGTGCCTCCTCACCGGCCTGCTGTCCCACATCGGGCTGAAGGATGCGACCGGCAGTGAGTACACGGGCGGTCGCAATGCGAGGTTCGTGCTCAGTCGCAGCTCGGCGCTCGCGAAGAAGCCGCCCAACTGGGTGATGGCCGGTGAGCTGGTCGAGACCAACCGGCTCTGGGCCCACAGCGCGGCCCGTATCCAACCCGAATGGGCGGAGCGGGCCGGCGACCATGTGATCAAGCGGACCTACGAGGAACCGGACTGGGATGCCGAGAAGGGGTCGGCGATGACCATCGAGCGGGCCACGCTCTACGGTGTGCCGCTGGTGGCCGGTCGGCGAGTGCACTACCGACGGGTCGACCCCGCCGTCGCCCGTGAGCTGTTCATCCACCATGCGCTGATCGAGGGCGAGTGGGAGACGCACCACGAGTTCTTCCTCCAGAACGAGCGAGTGCTCGACGAGGTGCGCAAGATGGGGGCCCGGCAACGACGTGACGTGTTCGTCGAGTACGAGGTCCTCTTCGACTTCTACGATCGGCGGCTCGGGGAGAAGGTCACGTCGGGGGCCGATTTCGACCGCTGGTGGAACAAGCGGCGAGCACGCGACCCTCATCTGCTCGATCTGCACCTCGACGACATCTTCGACACCGCCGAGGTCGATGCCGACGCCGAGTCGTTCCCCGATCAATGGGTGGCGGGCGACGTCGAGTTCGCACTCGACTACGAGTTCGACGAGACGTCGGCCAACGACGGCGTGACGGTGACGGTGCCCCTGGCCCTGTTGGACCGCGTCGATGTCGGCGACTTCGACTGGAACGTGCCCGGCCTCCGCCACGAATTGGTGACCGCCTTGCTCCGGTCGATGCCGAAGGACGTCCGCCGTTCGTTCGTGCCGATACCCGAGACGGTCGATCGCCTCATGCCGCTGCTCCGGCCGGGCGACGGCGACCTGGTCGGCCAGGTCCGCCAAGCCCTGCTGGAACTCGGCGGCGACGGTGTGCCGGTCGACGCCCTCGACCTGGCTCGGTTGCCGAAGCATCTCCGGCCGATCTACCGGGTGGTCCGTCACGGCGGCGAGGTGTTTGCCGAGAGCCGGGACCTCGCGTCGATCAGAGCCCGATTGGCCGCCCAGGTCAGCGAGGAGCTCGAGGACGGCCGCCACGAGGTCGTTCGTTCCGGCGAGAAGAAGTGGGTCTTCGGTTCGCTTCCCCGCCGGGTCCGTACGGTCGCGGCCGGCCAGGAGGTCGACGCCTTCCCCGCCCTCGTCGACGAATCCGAGACCGTCGGTGTGCAGCTCTTCCCCGACGAGGTCCAGCAGCACGAGGCGATGTGGACGGGGACCGTCAGGCTCCTGCGCCTCAACGTCGGGGGGTCGGCGCGGATGCTCAACGACCTGTTCGACAATCGCGCCACACTCGCGCTGGCGTCGAGTCCCCACGGCTCGAAGCTCGTCTGGGTGAACGACGCCGCCGACGCGATCTTCTCCCACCTCCTCGGCGAGACGGGGGGTCCGGTCTGGACCGAGGCCGACTTCCTGCGTCTCGCCGAGCAGGTGCGTGCCGGTCTGCCGGCCGCGGTCGACGAGATCGGCCGTCGGGCCGTTGCGGTGCTCGTCTCGGCGGCCGCGCTGCGACGTGATCTGGCCAAGCCCGTCGCGTCCGCGCTTCATCCGGCGATGCTCGACATGCAGGCGCAGCTCGATCGGCTCGTGTACGCCGACCACCTCACCCTCGTCGGCGCCCACCGACTGCCCGACGTCGCCCGCTATCTCGAAGGAATGCGGGTGCGGCTCGACAAGCTGCCCGACCGCGTGGCCCAGGATCGGCAGATGATGCTGCGGTGCCGAGGCCTCGAGGAGGAGTTCGACCGCTACGCCGAGTCGCTGCCGCCGTCGCTCGAACTCGAGGAGATCAACTGGCAGCTCGAGGAGTTCCGGCTGGCCACGTTCGCCCAGCAGGTCGGCACCCGCGAGAAGGTCAGCGAGAAACGGATTCGCTCGGCGCTACGAGCGCTCTGAGTTCGTCGACCATCGGTTGCATCAGCCGGTGTATGTCGCGGGTGTGCCGCGCCGCTAGACGGCGGTGGAGCCGCCGACCTTCGGCCGTGAGCTCGACCCGCACCTCGCGGCGGTCGTGGGGCCCGGGACTGCGCTGGGCGTGGCCCGATTCGACCAACCGTTGGACGAGTCGGGTGCACGAGCTGTTGGCCACCAGCAGCCGCTCGGCGAGGTCGCCCATCCGCAACGGTTCCTCGGCGCCGGCCAGCTGGTGCAACACGTCGTACTCGTCGAGGGAGTGGCCGAACGACTCGACGAGCGTGCGGTTCATCTCGGCGACGCTCGATCGCTGGAAACGGAGCAGGTGCTCCCACAGGGCCACCATGTCGACCTCGTGCGATGTCATGTCGAGGACCTCAATTCATTTCCATTTGGAAATATATCGAAGAGAGACGGGTTGACCTGTGCATGACGGACACACCGATCGACATCCGACGGGCCCATGAACGCTTCGCCACCGACCTCGGCTGGCTCGATTCGAAGCACTCGTTCAGTTTCGGACACCACCGCGACCCGACCAACACCGGTCACGGCCAGCTCATCGTGCTCAACGACGACCGCGTCGTCGGTGGCGGCGGGTTCGGCACCCACTCGCATCGCGACATGGAGATCGTCACCTGGGTGTTGTCGGGTGAACTCGAACACCGGGACTCCGAGGGCAATCACGGCATCATCCATCCCGGCCTTGCTCAACGGATGAGTGCGGGCCGGGGAATCCGACACTCGGAGATGAACGCGAGCTCGACCGAGGAGGTGCACTTCATCCAGATGTGGGTCGTGCCCGACACTGTGTCGATCGACCCCGGCTACGAACAACTCGACGTCAACGCATTCCTCGATGGCGGCGGCCTCGTGCCCATCGCCTCCGGGCAGGGTCACGACGGGGCGGTCTCGATCCACCAGCGCGATGCAGTGCTGTGGGGTGGTCGTCTCCGGGCCGACGAGCCGGCCACGGTCCCCACAGCCCCCTCCGCCCACCTGTTCGTGGCCCGCGGTGGCATCGACCTCGAGACCGCCGGCTCGCTCGGCACGGGCGATGCTGCCCGGCTCACCGACGCCGGCCCGCTGGCGCTCCGCGCCGGTCCGGAGGGTGCCGAGGTGTTGATCTGGACGACCGGTCGCGGCTGAGCCGGACCGGACTCACTACATCATTCCCAGTTCGAGCCGGGCGACGTCGGACAGGCGGGAGCTGTCCCACGGCGGATCGAACACCAGCTGGACGTCGACGAAGTCGACACCGGGGATGCGGGCCACGGCGTCGTGGAGGTCTTGGCGCATGATGTCGCCCATGCCGCAGAACGGTGCGGTGACCGACATGTCGACCTCGACCCGCCAGCCGCCGTTGGGGAGCTCTTCGGCATCGACGCGGTAGACGAGTCCGAGCTCGACGATGTCGACGGGGATCTCCGGGTCGAAGACGGTGGCGGCCGCCTCCCACACCTGGTCGACGCTGAAGTCGGCGCCCGCGTCGTCGCTGCGAGCCGCCGGGGCCTCGATGAAGCCGAACTCGATGGAGTCGGCCGGGGTGAGGCGCGCCATCTCGCCGTCGCCGGTGGTGACCGTGGCGGTGCCGCCGAGGGCTTGGAGCAGCGTGACCGTGTCGCCCTCGGCCAGCACAATCGGGTGACCGGCCGGGACGATCGTGGCCTTCGCGGGGCGGGGCAGGACGAACTCCTTGGGTCCCCCGAGGTTGACCGGCGTCTCACGCATCGGCGTGTCCGAGCCGGTCGATGATCCATGCCCGCAGCGTGTCGTAGTCGACGTCGTCGACGACCTGATCGGCGAAACCGTTGATCAGCAGGCGTCGGGCATCGGCCTCGCGGATGCCGCGGGAGCGCATGTAGTAGAGCGCCGTCTCGTCGAGCTGGCCCACGGTCGCACCGTGCTTGCAGGCGACGTCGTCGGCCAGGATCTCGAGTCGAGGCTGCGTGTTGGCCTCGGCCCGGTCGGAGAGGATGAGGTTGTGGTTCTCCTGCTCGGCATCGGTGCCGTTGGCGCCGGGGCGCACGTCGATGCCCCCGCTGAAGATGCCGGTGCTCGCGTCGTCGAGCACGCCGCGGTACGACTGGCGGCTCGTGCAGTTCTCGGCGGCGTGGACGATGTCGACCTGCTGGTCGAGCGACTGGTCGCCGAACCCGAAGTAGAGACCCGAGAGGTCGGCGTGGGCGCCCTCGCCCGCGAGTCGAACGGTGGAGGCGACCCGCCCGTAGGTGGCGCCGAGGTTGAACGAGCGTCCCCGGTAGGTGCTGGCTGCGCCCTGGGTGACGTCGATGCGGGTGAGGCTGATCTGGGTGTCGGGCGCGTCCTGGACGACGATGTGGTCGAGCGTGGCGCCGTCGCCGATGGTGATGGTCGAGCGGGCGTTGGCGGCGCCGAACGCCGAACCCCCGCCGAGCCGGGTCTCGACGACGGTCGCACGACTCTCGGCGCCCAGCGTGACGACGACGCCGGTGGAGGTCGTGTTGTGTTCGGGACCCGGGATCACGATGTCGACGAGATGGATCGGCGCCTCGATGGTGTGTCCGGCGTCGACCTGCACGACGACACCGTCGCGGCCGAATCGGGTGTTGTAGGCGACGAAGGCGTCGGCGGGTTCACCGTCGGCGGGGAAGTGGGCGGCCACGGCATCCGGGTCGGCGTCGGACAGCCGGGTGATGGCCAGGCCCGGGACCGACGGCAGCGTCGAACGGCCGGTGTCGACCGCACCGTTGACCACCACCACGCGGTGGCCGTCGAGATCCGGGATCTGGGCCTCGATCTCGGCCGGGACGTCGACCGCCGCGTCGGCGGGACCGAAGGTGAGCCGGGCGAGTTCGGCATGGGGCGCATAGCGCCACGCTTCGTCGCGCTTGGTGGGAAGTGCTGGAAGGGCCGCCGTCGCGGTGCCGTTCACGAGGGGGCTCCCGAGAGCGGCCGGCCGGACGCGTCGAGATCGTGGTTGACGAAGTCGGCGTAGCCGTGGTCTTCGAGGTGCAGCGCGAGCGTGTGGTCGCCCGACTCGACGATCCGCCCGTCGACCAGCACGTGGACGAAGTCGGGCTTGATGTAGTCGAGGAGTCGTTGGTAATGGGTGATGACGATCATGGACCGTTCCGGCCCGCGGAGGGCATTCACACCGGACGCGATGATGCGCAACGCATCGATGTCGAGGCCGGAGTCGGTCTCGTCGAGCACAGCGAGCCGGGGCTGCATGACCGCCATCTGGAGGATCTCGTTGCGCTTCTTCTCGCCGCCACTGAAGCCGGCGTTGACGGCTCGGTTGAGGAAGCCCTTCGGCATCTCGACGAGGTCCATGGCCTCCTGGGCGACGGAGAGGAACTCGCGGGCGCTGATCTCATCGTCGCCACGCGTGCGGCGCACCGAGTTGAGCGCCGTGCGAAGGAAGTACATGTTGTTGACGCCCGGGATCTCGACCGGGTACTGGAAGCCCATGAACACCCCGGCCGCGGCACGGTCCTCGGGAGCCATCTCGAGCAGGTCGGCGCCGTCGAGGGTGGCGGTACCCGTGATCTCGTAGCCCTCTCGGCCGGCCAGCGTGTGGGCGAAGGTGCTCTTGCCCGAGCCGTTGGGACCCATGATGGCGTGGACCTCGCCCGCGCCGACGTCGAGATCGAGACCCTTGAGGATCTGCTTGTCGCCGATCGCGGCGGTGAGGTTGGCAACGTGCAGCATCAGCCGACACTTCCTTCCAGACTGACGCTCAGCAGACGCTGAGCCTCGACGGCGAACTCCATCGGGAGTTCATCGAAGACGTCACGGCAGAAACCGTTGACGATCATCGCCATCGCATCTTCTTCGGACATGCCGCGCTGGCGGCAGTAGTAGAGCTGGTCTTCGCCCACGGTCGAGGTGGATGCCTCGTGCTCGACCTGGGCACCGGGGTTCTTCACCTCGATGTAGGGGATCGTGTGGGCGCCGCAGTCGGATCCGAGCAGCAGGGAGTCACACTGGGTGTAGTTGCGGGCGTTCTCGGCCGAGCGCATGACCTTGACCAGGCCCCGATAGGTGTTCTGGCCGTGGCCGGCCGAGATGCCCTTCGAGATGATGCTGCTCGTGGTGTCGGCACCGATGTGGATCATCTTGGTGCCGGTGTCGGCCTGCTGACGCCTGCCCGAGAGGGCGACGGAGTAGAACTCGCCGACCGAGCGGTCGCCCTGGAGAATGACGCTCGGGTACTTCCAGGTGATGGCCGAGCCGGTCTCGACCTGGGTCCACGAGATCTTGGCGTCGGTGTGGGCCCGACCCCGCTTGGTGACGAAGTTGTAGATGCCGCCGACGCCGTTCTCGTCGCCCGGGTACCAGTTCTGCACCGTCGAGTACTTGATCTCGGCCCGGTCCTTGGCCACCAGCTCGACCACGGCGGCGTGGAGCTGGTTCTCGTCGCGTTGAGGGGCGGTGCAGCCCTCGAGGTACGACACGTGGGAGTCGTCTTCGGCGACGATCAGCGTGCGCTCGAACTGGCCCGTGTTCTGCGAGTTGATGCGGAAGTAGGTGGACAGCTCCATCGGGCACCGCACGCCCTTCGGGATGTAGCAGAACGAACCGTCGGAGAAGACGGCCGAATTGAGCGCGGCGAAGAAGTTGTCGCGCACCGGCACGACGGAGCCGAGATGCTCCCGGACGAGATCCGGATGGTCGTGGACGGCCTCGGAGAACGAGCAGAAGATCACGCCGGCCTCGGCGAGGGTCTCCTTGAACGTCGTGGTGACCGACACCGAGTCGACGATCGCGTCGACCGCCACATTGCTCAGCATCTTCTGCTCGTGGAGCGGGATGCCGAGCTTGTCGAACATGTCGCGGATCTCGGGGTCGACGTCGTCCATGCTCTCGAGGACGGGCTTCTGCTTGGGCGCAGCCCAGTAGCTGAGACCCTGATAGTCGATCGGGGCGATCTCGAGCTTCGCCCAGTCGGGCTCCTCCATCGACTTCCAGGCCTCGAAGGCCTTGAGTCGCCACTCGAGGAGCCAGTCGGGCTCGTCCTTCTTCGCGGAGATGAGACGGACGGTGTCCTCGGTGAGGCCCGGGGGCGCGATGTCGGTGTCGAGGTCGGTGCTGAAGCCGTATTCGTAGCCGGCCTCGGTCAGTTCCTCGATCTCCCGGAGTGACTCGCTCATCGCGTCCTCGTCTCGTTCGTCGCGGTCCGGTCGCTCAATCGACCTCGATGAAGATGCACTCGCCGGGGCACTCCTCGGCGGCTTCGATCACGCGCTCGATCCCGCCGTCGGGAATGCGGGCCATCCCCTCGGCGCCGGCCGGGTTGGCGGTGCCGTCGAACAGCTTCTCGGTGCCGAAGTTGCCTTCGGACTCCTTGACGTAGAACAGGCCGTCGTCGAGCCCGAAAAAGACGTCGGATGCGATCTCTTCGCAGAGACCGTCGCCGGTGCAGAGATCCTGGTCGATCCAGACCTTCATGTCGCTCCTCGTGGGGGGTGTTTGCTTGCTCCGAGGCTACCAGTGTTTCAACAGTTCCAACTTGTGAAAGTGCCAAAAAACAAGGCTCCGATGCTACGTTTCGGTCCATGGACCCCGCGGCTGCGTCACTCTCGGCGACCCAGCGTCGCGTGCTCGTCGCCGTCAAGCGACAGGGCGAAGCAACCGTCGACGAACTGGGAGAGACGCTCGAGATCTCACCCAGCGCCGTGCGGCAGCACCTGGGCGCGCTCGAGTCGGCCGGGATGGTCACATCGCGGCGTCGGCAGGGTCGCCGGGGCCGCCCGGCCAATCGTTATCGCGCCACCGCGCGGGCCGAGCCGGTCTTCGAGGCCGACGATGCCAACTTCTCCCTGGAGCTGCTCGGGCATCTCCGGGCCGAGGCCCCCGAACTCGTCGCCACGGTGTTCGATCGGCGACGGCGCCAGATGGTCGACGAGGCGGCTCCACAGGTCGACGGCCTCCCCACCGATGCCCGTGTCGCGGTCGTCGCCGACCTGCTCGATGCGCAGGGCTGTCTCGCCGACGCCAGCGAGCTCGAGCCGGGGGTCTTCCGCATCAGCCTCCACAACTGTCCGATCTGGGCGGTGGCCAACGAGCACCGCCAGGCGTGCACCAGCGAACTCGACTTCATCCGCGATCTGCTGCCCGGCGCGTCGGTCGAGCGGGTGACCCACAAGACGGCCGGTGCCCACACCTGCGCCTACGACGTGCGGCTCACGAGCTGACCGCGGCTCGTCGCGGGCCGGGCCGCCCCTGGGGCCGGTTCCGGGTCGCTCGGGCGTGGAGCTGATCCGAGAACCGGGTCAGCAGGGGGCCGAGTACCGCAGTGACCAGCACGTAGCCCGCCGCCAGGGCACCGAGTTCGGGCCCGTCGGCGAGGTCGGCGCCGAGGGCGGCGATCACGATCGAGAACTCGCCGCGGGCGATCAGCACGGTGCCGGCGCGGAACCGACCGCGGCTCCCGACGCCGCGGCGCCGGGCCGCGAACCAACCCGTGCCGACCTTGGTCAGGGCGGAGACCAGGGCGAGGAGCAGGGCCCAGCCGGCCACGTCGAGGAGGTCGGCAGGGTCGATCTGGAACGAGAAGAACACGAAGAACGTGGCCGCGAAGAGGTCGCGGAGGGGCGACATGAGCTCGAGGGCCCGCTCCTCGGCCTTGCCCGAGAGGGCCAAGCCGACGAGGAAGGCACCGATCGCTCCCGACACCTCGAAGAGCTGGGCGGCCCCGGCCACCAGCAACACGAGCCCGAACACCCCGAGGAGCACCGACTCGTTCGAGCCGCTGCCGAGCTGCCGACTCAGGGGCCGGCCGTAGCGCAGCGCGATCATCAGGATGAGGGCGACGACGGCGAGGGCGATCCCCACGCTGATCGTGGTTTCCGTCACGGTCCCGCCCACGATGAGCGCGGCCACCACGGGGAGGTAGACCGCCATCGCGAGGTCCTCGATCACCAGCAGGTTGAGGACCACGGGGGTCTCGCGGTTGCCGAGCCGTTCGAGGTCGTCGAGCACCTTGGAGATCACGCCCGAAGACGAGACCCAGCTCACCCCGCCGAGCAGGACCGCCGCGAGCGGGTCCCATCCGAGGATCATCCCGACCGCGAACCCGGCCCCGGCGTTGAAGACCATGTCGACCAGGCCGGGCGGGACTCCGGTCCGGAGGCCGCTGCGCAGTTCGTCGTCGCTGTACTCGAGACCGAGCGTGAACAGCAGGAGGAGGACGCCGATCTCGGCGGCCAGCGACACGAAGTCCTCGGTCACGTCGAGTTCGGCCAGGCCGCCGTCGCCGAAGGCGAGGCCGGCGATGAGATAGAGGGGGACCGCGGTGATGCCGAGCCGACTCGCCACGCGGGACAGGAGGCCGAGTCCGAAGACGACTGCGCCGACCTCGAGGAAGGCGATGGCGGTGTCGGTGGAACCCGCCGCGAGGATCATGTCGGGTCGCTCATGGCGGCCCGGTCAGCCACCGAGCATCGTGCGCAGGGTGTCGAGTCCGGCGGTCGGTCCGACCGCGACGACGACGTCGCCGGCCGCGAGGACGAAGTCGGCCTCCGGAGCGGGCACCGGCACGTCGTTGCGGATGACGGCGACGATCGAGGCCCCGGTCCTCGTGCGGAACTCGCCGTGCCCGATCGGCAGGCCGGCGGCCTCCGAATCGGGAGGCAGCTGCGTCCAGTCGAGGGCGAGGCCCTCGATCAGCTGGCGGATCTCGCGGACGGTCTCGGTGACCGGGCTGATCCCGAGCATCTGCCCCAGCGTCGTCGAGTCGACCTCGGACAGGTGGACCAACGAATGGCAGCTGTCGGGATCGTCGTGGTCGTAGGCGACCAGCTCGCGCCGACCGTCGTGGTGCACGATGACGGCCACGTCGGTGCCGTCCTCGCTCGTGAACTCGTGGCGTACTCCGACGCCGGGAAGCTTCGTCTCGCGAACCTCACTCATCCATCGAGCCTACCGGCGGCCCACGACCGGCCGGACCGCTACCGTCGCGCCATGGAACCGATCGACGGGCACACCATCTCGGCGGTGATCGAGGTGCTGATACCCGAGCGAGCCGCGTTGCTCGAGCTGTTGGCCGGACTCGCCCCCGACGAGTGGGAGCGGACCACCGAGTGTCCGGCCTACTCGGTGAAGGGCATCGCCTCCCATGTCCTCGGTGACGACCTCAGTTTGTTGAGCCGACAGCGTGACGGCGCGTTGCCGGGCCTGTTCGTGGTGGCCGAGAAGATGCCGGGGGCCGACTTCCGGGCGCTGCTCGACGCGTTCAACGACCAGTGGGTCGAGGCCACCCGATTCCTCAGCGGGTCGATGTTGATCGAGCTGCTGCGCTGGAGCGGCGAACAGACGGCGGCCTTCTACGAGGCCGTCGACCCGATGCTCATGGGGGAGCCGGTGCCGATGTTCGCGCCTCCCGCCGGAGAGGGCTCGCCCTTCTGGCAGGCGATCGGGCGCGAGTATCTCGAGCGTTGGAGCCACCATTCACAGATCCGTCGGGCCCTCGGTCGTTCGTCGCTCGCCGATGCGCCGTTCCTGTCGGTGGGGCCCGCGTGGTGGCCGCGATCGTCGGCGAGTCGGTGATGTCGCCCGACACCCACGACGGCGACTGGTCGATCGGTCCCGTCGTGCTCGGTCCGACCGCCCAGGCCGCTGACGTGCTCACCCTGGCGTTCACACAGGACGAGGTTCGCCGACGGCTCCGGGGCCCGAGCGAGCCGGTTGCAGCGTTCGCGGCCCGGGTCGCACGACGGCCGGCGGTATCGCCGACCGCGTGATCCTCGGCCGGCTCAGAGCCCGGTCGGCCGGTTCACGAAGCGCCCGGCTTCGGGGCTGAAGAACCAACCACCGCCCGCCCGCGTACCCCCGTCGACCGGGATGTTGTGTCCCGTCACGAATGCCGACATGTCGGAGGCGAGGAACAGGGCGACCCGAGCCTGGTCGACGGGCCATCCGAGACGGCCGACGGGGGCCCACGCCTCCCACAGGTCGTGGAGACCCTCCGAGCGGCCGATGTAGTCGACCTGGGGCGTCTGGGTAAGGTCGACGCCGATCCCGTTCGCCCGAATGCCCTCGCGGCCGTAGCCCGCGGCGAGCGAGGTGGTGAAGTGCGCGGCCGCAGCCTTCATCGAGGCGTAGACCGGTTCGCCGGGGAACCCTCGCATTCCTTCGACGGAGTGGACGTTGACGATCGATCCGCCGCCGCGTTCGATCATGGGGGTGAGGAACGCCTGGGTGACGGCAAACATGTGCCAGAGGTTGATCCGGTACATGGCCTCCCACGACTCGGGGCCCGAGTCGGTGAATCGGACGAGGGGTCGGTAGTCGCCGACGTTGTTGACGAGGACGTCGATCCCGCCATGCGCGTCGAGCACCGATGCCGCCAATGCCGCCACACCGTCCTCGGTGGTGACATCGACGACGTGGGCGCTGGCGGTACCTCCGGCGGCCTCCACCGCGGCGACCACCGCCTCGGCCCGGTCCGGATCGACCTCGGCGACTTCTACGGTCGCCCCGTGTGCGGCGAAGAGTTCGCTGATGGCGCCGCCGATGCCGTCGGCCCCACCGCCGGTGACGACGGCGACCTTGCCGTCGAGGAGACGGTTCCAGTCGTCGATGGCCGGGATGCCGCTCGGGTCGATTCGTTCGTGGGTCATGGGGCTGGCTCCGGTTCGGTGCGTCGTCCGCCATCGGTGGCAGCCGACGAGTCGAAGGTCATCATCGCGCCCTCCGGTTCGCCCGGCGAGGCTGGTCATCGAGCGGCTCGTCCTTGCGGGTGCCGCGCCCTCGATCTTCAGATGACCGGCGGCCGGCCGAGCCGGGTCATCCGCACGACGGTGCGCCACGACATCCGGTCGATCGGCCGGGGTGTCCGTCGGCGCATGCCGGCCCGGAGTCCCCGGACGATGTCGCGGCGGGCTCGGGTGCTCGGAGCCCTCATCAGCATCAGGAACGTCCACACCGACAGGTACACGGGCACGAGCGTCCGGGGCAGTCGGCGGTGGGCGAGCCAGACCCGGTTGCGGGCGGTCGAGACGAAGGCGTGGCCGTGGCGGGCCGGTTCGGTTGCCGGGTGATGGACCTCGGCCGTCGCCAGATAGTGGATCGCCCGCCCCCGATCCAGCAGGGCCCAGGCGAGGTCGGTCTCCTCCATGGCGTAGAAGAACTCGTCGGGGTACCCCCCGGCTGCCAGGAAGTCGGCGCGTCGGATGGCACACGCGCCGCCGAGGAACGTGGTGACGTCGCTGCTGCGGTTCGGGTCGCCGGCGCGAAGACGGGGGACATGGCGACGGGCGGTGGCCCCGGTGTCGGCGTCGGTGATCCGAAACGAGACGGCGGCGACCTCGGGCCGCGCGGAGAAGACCGCGAGCACGTGCGCGGCGACGTCGGGGCCGGCGCAGCGGGCGTCGTCGTCGAGGAAGAAGAGGATGTCGCCCGTTGCCGCATCGGCGCCCGCATTGCGGCCTCCGGTGACCCCGAGATTCGCGGGCAGATGCAGCGTGCGTACACCGTCGATGGTTCCGGGATCGGCGCCGTTGCCGACGAGCAGGACCTCGTCGGCCGGCACCGACTGGGCCACGATGGAGTCGATCGCCGTTGCCACATCGGCGGGTCGATCGCCCATGGTCAGCACGATCCAGCTGCACGTGTCCGGCACGCCGCGACCATAGCGGGCCGCGTTGCGGGCTCGGCCATGGCGGCCCCGCCGCGGCGGATAGGTTGCACTCGTGGTCTGGTGGCGTCGGTACAGCGAACAGCTTCTCGCCGCAGCCTTCGGCCTCGCGACCACCGTGCTCCTCGCCGGCGAGATCAGCCGGAGTTTCGACTACGACGAGGGTGTCTCCATCGCCTCGACGATCAGCAGGGGGTCCGCCGTCGTCCCGTTCACCGACACGACGGTGTTCAACAACCACCCGATCTTCGCCTCCTGGCAGTCGGTGTGGTGGGCCATCGGGGGCGAGGGCGAAGCCCGTCAGCGTCTGTTCCCGGTGCTCTACGGCGCTCTCGCCGTCGCGTTGCTCGCGGGCTGGGCCGCCCGCCGGTTCGGGCTCCTGGCCGGGGCCGCGGCGGGTGCGGTGCTGATGCTCAACCCGATGTTCGTGACCCAGGCCCGAGCCGTGCGCGGGTACTCCTTGGCGACGTTGTGCGTCGTCATCGGGGTGGTGACGCTCGTCGAATACGTCCGACGCGAGCAGGCGGCGGCGCGATCCGGGTCGACGGCCCTGCTCGTGGTCCATGCGCTCGCAGTCGTGGGCGCCGTGGGGACCCATCTGTTCTCGGGCATCGCCCTCGGGGCCGTGGGCATCGGCGCCCTCCTCGTCCTGCGCCGGTTCGACCTTCGACTGTGGTCGTCGTGGGTCGCGGCGGGCGTCGGCGTCGCCGCGGTCTACCTGCCGACCTTCACCGAGCTGCGCGAGACCGCCGAACAGCGGGGGACCGACTTCAAACCGTGGTTCGGTCGCGTCGCCACGTGGGAGGTGCTCGGGCGTGACCGGGTCACCGGCACGATCATCGCCGCGCTGGCGCTCGCGGGGTTGGCCTTCCTCGTGGCGCGTCGGGTGTCGACCCGACCCGGCGTCGGCGCGGCCGCCGTCACCGGTGCGGTGCTGGTGACGGCACAGGCGTGGTTCGTGTGGCAGGTCGCCCAACCCCGGGACCTGTACCCCCGGTTCTTCCTCACCCTCGTGCCCCTGCTCGCGATCGCGGTGGCGGTCGCCGTGGGCAGAGTGCCGGGGCTGGCGGTGGTTCTGGTGGTCGGACTGGCCTTCACCTGGGGCAACGTGGCCGACGTCCGGCGCTCGTCGTCGCCGATCCGGGAGGCGGCCGCGGTGGTCACCACTGCCGACGGTCTCGGCCTCCAATCCTGTGTCGTCGGCGGCTGGCCGATGCGGGTCTACGGGGCCTTCGCCCGCGAGCTCGACGCCGACGCGCCGGACGGTCGTGAGGAGCTCCGTGCCTGCGACGTGTTCGTGCGCATCGGTGGGTGGGGACGCCCGCTGCTCGAGCCGGCCCGCGACCTGTTCCCCTACGAGACCCGAATCGGCGGATTCGAGATCTTCTCGGTCGTGCCGTCCGGCGAGCTGGGTCTGTGACCATGACCATCCGTTGTCCGGGCACATCCGGTGTCCAGCTCGGCACCTGCTCCCGTCAGCCTCTCGGGAGTCTCCTGCGCGCACTGTTGGGTGGTCGGAGCCGCACGAGCCCAGTCTGCTCGCTCCGAGCCCGGTTGTGGCGCGCCACCCGCGGCGGCTTGTGTGAAGGGTCGCTTTGGTAGTCTCCCCCGGATGTCTGCGACTTCCCGCGGCGACTTCCCGCCCGAGCTCCACGACGCCCATGCGGCGATGCGGCTCGGGCCCTATCTCCGCGATCTGTGGGAACGGCGCAGCTACGTCTGGTACGAGTCGGTCAGTGAATTGCGCAGCCGCCAGGTCACCAATGTCCTCGGCAACCTCTGGCATCTGCTCAACCCGGCCCTCAACATCTTCGTCTACTTCCTCATCTTCGGGCTCCTGCTGAAGGTCGACCGAGGCGTCGACAACTTCATCCTGTTCCTCTCGACCGGGTTGTTCATCTTCCAGCTCACCCAGAAGACGACCACCGACGGGGCCCGGTCGATCGTCAGCAACAAGGGGCTCCTCCGGGCGATCAAGTTCCCTCGGGCGATGCTCCCCGTCACCGGTGCCGTCACGGAGATGCTGTCGGCGTTGTCGTCGTTCGCGGTGCTGTTCGTGATCGCCCTTCTCACGGGTGAGACGCCGTCGCCGCGTTGGCTGGTCCTGGTCCCGCTGCTGGCGGTCCAGTTCGTCTTCAATCTGGGCGCGTCGTTCATCGCCGCCCGGCTGACCACCCACTTCGTCGACGTCATCCAGATCCTGCCGTTCTTCTTCCGGCTCGTGCTCTACGCGTCGGGGGTGATCTTCAACGTCACGTCCTACGTCGACGAGGGTTCTGGCGTGCGGGTGTTGTTCGTCCTCAACCCGATGTACTGCTTCATCACGATCGGCCGCTGGGCGATGATGGGCGGCGACCTCGACCTGTGGGTCGTGCTGTCGGGCACGGTGTGGTCCTTCGCGCTGTGTGTGGGCGGCTTCCTGTTCTTCCGGGCCGCAGAGGAGCGCTACGCCCGTGTCTGAGGTCGCACCCGCAACCGTCGAGGCCGATGCCGCGCCTCCGGTGAGCGTCAACGTCGTCCACGCCGACATCCGGTACCGGGTCTTCCAGGACAACTTCTTAAGCGCCCGCCAGATGGTCAGTCGCGGCTTCCGCGGGCGTCAGTCGGTCGATGTCCATGCCGTCGACGACGTCTCGTTCCAGGTCCGCGCCGGCGAAGCGTTGGGCATCGTCGGGTCCAACGGGTCGGGCAAGTCATCCCTGCTGCGGGCGATCGCCGGGCTGCAGTCGCTCACGAGTGGGTTGATCGAGGTCCGGGGCCGGACCGGCCTGCTCGGGGTCGGTGCCGCGCTCAAGCCGGCCCTGTCGGGCTACCGCAACGTGATGCTCGGAGGGCTGGCGATGGGTCTGACTCGTGAGGAGATCGACGCTGAGATGGAGGGGGTCATCGAATTCTCCGGCCTCGGCGATGCGATGGGCCGGCCGATGCAGACCTACTCCTCCGGTATGCAGGCACGGCTCGCGTTCTCGATCGCCACGCTTCGCGTGCCCGAGATCCTCCTGATCGACGAGGCCCTCGCCGTGGGTGACATGGAGTTCCGTACACGCAGCCTCGAACGCGTGAACCAGATCCGTGACGAGGCCGGCACCGTGATCATGGTGTCGCACAGCCTCAAGGAGATCACCGACTCGTGCAGCCGGGCGATCTGGCTCGACCAGGGTGTGCTCCGGATGGAGGGTCCGGCCGTCGACGTGGTCGCGGCCTACGAAGAGAGCGTCTGAGTCACTGATGACCCGGCTGCGGGCCCGGCTCGGCGCCCTACGATCCTGGGCCGTCGCCGGCATGCGGGCCTGGCGTCACCGCGCCCGCCGATTCGGCACCCCCATCGGGTTTCCGCAGGAGGCCGGCAGGCCGGTCCTCGAGTTGACGGTCGTCCCAGACCCGACGTCGCGCCCCTTTCGACGCCTGGTGGGGCGGGCTCGGCGAGCAGGTTCGGTGCGGTTGGCCACCGCCCTCGGGGCCGACGCCGCAGCCGGCATCGAGATGTTGGCCCGCGCCGGCGCCCCGCTGACGAGTGATTCCATGTCGGCCGCCCTGCGCGATGCGCTCCCGCCCGAGCTCGTGGCGGTGATCGCGCGACCCGCATTCGACCCAGCCGATCCGCTCGAGCGCGAACGGCACTCGGTCGCACTCCGGCGGGTCGCGCTCCGGCCAACCGGGCCCGAACCCCTGATCTCCGTGCTCCTCGCCACCCGTCGGCCGGCGGACCTGCCCGATGCCGTCGCGATGGTCCGCGACCAGCGCGGCTGCCGGGTCCAGTTGTGCGTCGGGCTCCACGGCGAAGACTGGCCCGACGACACCGTGTCGACCCTCGAGGCCGGTGGAGCGGTGGAGGGCGTGGTGGTCGAGCGCTTCGCCGACGAGGTCGACCTGGGGACGATGCTCGACCGACTCGGGCGGCGGGCCGACGGCGCGTACGTCAGCAAGTGGGACGACGATGACCACTACGGCCGTGACCATCTCGCCGACCTGGTGGCGGCGCTGGCCTACTCGGGTGCCCAGATCGTGGGGAAGGCGGCCGAGTTCGTCCACCTCGAGGCGCTCGACACGACGATCCGTCGCTACGCGACCGGGGCCGAGCACTACTCGACCACGCTGGCCGGCGGCACGCTCCTTCTCGAGACCGCGACCCTTCGCCGCATCGGGGGTTGGCCGGCCGGCCCGCGGCGGGTCGACGGGCTGTTGATCGACGAGATCCTCGCCCAGGGCGGATCGAGCTATCGCACCCACGGATTCCAGTTCGTCCTCCGCCGGCGGCCGCCGGAGTCGACCGGCGGCCACACGTGGCACGCCCCCGACGCCTACTTCCTCGATGCCTCGGTCGACCAGCGGCCGGGACTCGACCTCCCCTTCGCCGGTGTCGACGGGTGACCCTGCGGGCGACCGCTAGCGTCGCGGCGTGTCCGTGCTGACATCGGGATCTCCGAGACCGGCCTCCTTGCGATCGGCCCTGCGTCGTCTCCGCCTTCGCTGGCGGACTCGTCGACTGGCAGCGCTCCCGATGCGCGGCCCCCGCGTTGCGATGATCGATCCGGCCGATGCGCCCCCCGTCGTGGTCGGCAATTCCTGGCACCATCTGGTGCTTGCCCCCGATGCGACCCCACCGCACGTCTCGGTCGTGATCCCGGTCCGTGACGGGCAGGTCGAACTCGACCGGCTTCTCGCTTCCCTGGAACGCCAGGACCACCCCACCGACCGGCTGGAGATCATCGTGGTCGACGACGCCTCGTCGCCGCCCCTCGTCGTGCCCGACGGCGTCCGTCTGCTCCGGCAGGACGCATCGGCGTCGTTCGGCGCGGGGAGGGCCCGCAACGCCGGTGCGGCGATGGCGACCGGCGACGTGCTCCTCTTCCTCGACGCCGACGTGATCGTCGGCCCCACCGCCGTTTCGCACCTCGCCCGTTGGTGGGTCGCCCATCCGGCATCGGTGGTGACCGCCGTGCTCGGCTTCTTCGACGTCGAGGCCGTCGGTGCCGCGGCGGTCGACACCGCCGTGGCAGCAGGCCGGTTGGCCGAGCTCGTCGCCCCGGTCGAGTGGAACGACCAGGCGTGGCGTGACCCCCACTTCGCCCGCACCGACGACATGACGGTGGAGGATCCCGAGATCTTCAGCGTCACCGTCGGCGCCGTGATGTGTGTACCCCGCCGGCTCCACGAGCAGGTCGGTGGACTTCGCGAGCTCGGGCGCCGTGGCATCGAGGACACGGAGTACGGCTACCGGCTCCACACGGCCGGCGCGCTGATGGTGCTCGACCGCACCGTCGAGATCTGGCATCAGGGACGTCGCTTCTTCTCCTCCGGCGGAGGGGCCGAGGCCAAGGAAGGCCTTCGGGAGCTCAACAACGAGCTGATGGCCTCGCCTCGCTACCGGGTCGACACCACGTCACCGCGGCAGGTGCCGGTTGCGGTCGTCGAGATCGACCGGGGGGTCGCGGTCGAGGACCTCTCGTCGAACCGACGCGCCGACATCCTCGTGCTCGACGAAGTGGACGGCCGGCCCCTCGCCGAGATCGACGCCTGCGGCGTGCCGTTCCGCATCCGGGTCGAACGATCGTGTCGGATCGCCCCGACCAGCTTCGAGGTGATGATCGACCACATGCGGGAGCATCGGGTGGGGGTGGCGGTCGTCGAGGACGAGGCGGGGTCCGCCGTGATGACGATCACGAGCCTGCGGGCCGAGGGTCGAGCCCGACTCGGTGGCCTCGCCGGCGCGGCGATGACGACCCACGTCGAGCTCGCATTCGGTCGGTCGGTGATGACGGCAGCCGCCGTCGGTGTCACGACGCCGGCGTGAAGGGCAACGACTCGTAGCGACGCACGAAGGCGCCGGGAGCGAATCGGCCCGCGTCGGCGTCGACCGCGAAGTCGGGGAAGCGGTCGAGGAGTCGCTCGAGGGCGACGGCGGCCTGCAGTCGGGCCGCCGCGGCGCCGAGGCAATGGTGCGCGCCGTAGCCGAGGCTGAGGATCCGGTCGAGATCGCGGGTGACGTCGAGTTCGCCGGCGTCGTCGCCGTACTCCCGTTCATCACGGTTGGCCGAACCGTAGAGCAGCATCACCTTGGTGTCGGCGGGGATGGTCGTGTCGTGGATCTCGACCGGGCGGGTGGTGGTGCGAGCGAGGTTCTGCACCGGCGACGTCAGTCGCAGGAACTCGTCGATCGCCGGGCGCACGAGGCTGGGGTCGTCGAGGAGCACGGTGCGCTGGTCGCGGCGAGTGGTGAGCAGCTCGGCTGCGCCGCTCAGCAGGCCGGTGGTGGTGTCGTTGCCACCGGTCACCATCGTGAACACGAAGCCGATGATCCATCCGGGGGTGGCGACCTCCGGGCCGACTTCCACGAGTCCCGACACCAGGTCGTCGCCGGGTTCGCGGGTGCGTCGCTCGATGAGCTCGTCGCCGTAGGCGAAGAGCTCCATGAACGCATCGGCGGCGGTCTCGAAGCTGGCCGACGCCGTTGCCGCGACGATTGCGTTCGTCCAGCGGTCGAATCGGTCGCGATCAGCGGCCGGCACCCCGAGATAGTGCGCCACCACGAAGCTGGGAAGGGGCTTGAACAGCTCCTCGACGATGTCGCACTCGTCCTGTGCGGCCACGCGGTCGAGCCGTTCATCGACGAAGTAGCGGACGCTCTCTTCGGTTGCCGCGACGCGACGGGGCGTCATCGGCTTGCTCACCAGCCGGCGCATGTCGGTGTGCTCGGGCGGGTCCATCATCACGATGGGGCGGGCGTCGTCGCTGAACATCGCCGCCCCATCGGCGTCGGGGGTCAACCCCTGGGCCGACGAGAAGGTGGTGGTGTCGCGGGCCGCGTCGAACACGTCGTCGAAACGTGAGAGCACGTAGAAGTCGCCGTGGACCGGATGATCGACCCGGTGTGCCGGCGACTCGTCGCGGAGACGTCGGTAGGCGTCCCATGGGGCACGCCACGACTCGGCGCTGCGCAACTCGTACAGCTCGTCGGGTGTCGTCACCGAGAGACTCCTTCGTCGGGTGCATCGTGGGCCTCGCCTGGCGGGCCAACGCTACTCCGCCGGGCTCGGAGCCTCCGTTCGTTCGCGTAGGGTCGCGCCATGGTTCTCGACGTGCGTCCGAGTGGGCAGGCCTGCGGGGGCGAGGTGCGCGGTGTCGACCTCGGGGGGTCGCTCGACGACGAGACCGTCGCCGAGATCCGCAGGGCGTGGCTCGACCACAAGGTGCTGGCCTTCCCCGACCAGTCGATGACCGACGCCGACCTCGAGCGGTTCACGCTCTGCTTCGGGCCCTTCGGCACCGACCCCTTCTTCGAGGCGATCGACGGACATCCCCACACCGCCGCCATCCACCGGGAGGCCGACGAGACCGCCCCGATCTTCGCCGAGTCGTGGCACGCCGACTGGACCTTCCAGGAGTTCCCACCCGACGGAACCTGCCTCTACGGCAAGATCATCCCGCCGGTGGGCGGCAACACGGAGTTCATCGACCAGGAACTCGCGCTCGCGGCGATGCCCGCCGACCTGCGTGATCGCATCGAGGGACTCGACGCCGTCCATTCCGCCCGCCGCGCCTACGCCCCCGACGGTCTCTACGGCGAGGGCGACGACGAGCCCCGGGCGATGAGGATCGTGGTCAGCGACGACGCCTACGCCACCCAGCTCCATCCGCTGGTCCGCACGCACCCCGAGACCGGTGCGGCCACGCTCTACAGCACGTTCGGCTACATCGTCGGTATCGACGGAATGGACGATGACGCGGCCGGGGCGCTCCTCGGCGAACTCCATGCGTGGCAGACCCGCGAGGAGTTCCGCTATGTCCACCGATGGGAGGCCGACATGCTCGTCATGTGGGACAACCGCTGCGTGCTCCATCGGGCGACCGGCGGCTACGACGGCCACGAGCGGCTGCTGCACCGCACCACGATCGGCTACAACCCCGACGTCCGTCAGGGCTGAAACGGCGGGAGCGTTTTCCCGGGGTTGAACAGATCGTCGGGGTCGAGGGCCGCCTTGACGGTGCGCATCAGGTCCCACTCGACCGCCGGCTTCTGCGGTTCGACCCGCTCTCGCAGCAGGGTGCCGAGGCCGTGTTCGGCGCTGAGCGTGCCGTCGAGCTCGAACACGAGCGCATCGACCGCTCGCTGCAGTGCCGGCTTGCGCACGAGGAAGTCGGCAACCCCTTCGTCGTCGGTGGGGAGCACCATCATGTGGATGTTGCCGTCGCCGACATGGCCGAACCCGTAGCAGTGGGCGCCCGGTGTGAGCGTGGCGGCGAGTCCGCCGACACGTTGGATGAACTCGCTGATGCGATCGATCGGCACCGCGGTGTCGAGTTTGAGGCCGACTGCGTAGTGGTCCGGGTACGCCCGTGGGGGCGGGATCTCGTCACGGAAGAACCAGAGTGCCGACTCCTGGTCGGCGGTCGCCGCGACCACGGCATCGCTGATGAGGCCTGCGTCGTCGGCCGCCCCGAGGAACGAGGTGAGCATGTCGGTCACCGGCTCCGAGGAGGCGAGCGTCACCAGTAGGTGGTGCTCGGCCCGGTTCGGCATCGGGTGGGTGACGTCGTAGCGCGAGCACACCCGCTCGATCGCCACGTCGGGCATGAGCTCGAACGCCGTCAGCACCGCGGGTGCGTGTTCGTGGGCCAGCGCCAGCAACGGCATGAGCGAGTCGAGTCCGTTGATGGCGGCCAGGGCCGACTGGTCGTGGGGGGTGGCGGGGACGAGTCGGAGCACGGCGGAGGTGACGATGCCGAGGGTCCCCTCTGCCCCGATGAACAGGTGCTTGAGGTCGTAGCCCGAGGAGTCCTTGCGCAGGGCCCGCCGCCCGTCCCAGATCCGTCCGTCGGCCAGAACGACCTCGACCCCCATCACGTTGTCGCGGAGGTTGCCGTAGCGAACGACATTGTTGCCGCCGGCATCGGTGGCGATCGCGCCGCCGATGGTCGCGGTTCCCCGGGCTCCCCAGTCGGGAGCGAACTTGCGGTCGACGGTGGCTGCCGCCTCGTGCAGCGATTGGATCGTCACCCCGGCCTGGGCCGTGATCGTCCATCGTTCGGGGTCGATGGACTCGATGGTGTCGAGGCGGTCGAGGGAGAGCACGATCGCGGCACGGTCGGCCGGGAGATCGGTCCCTCCCGACAGGCCGGTGTCGCCGCCCCGGGGCACGATCGCAACGCCGTGCTGGTGGCAGGCCCGCACGACGGTGGCGACCTCCCCCGTGGAGCGGGGGCGCACCACGACCGGGTCGTCGGTGAGGACCGAGTGGAGCCCGAGGGCCGCGGTGACGTCGCCGAGGAAGGCCGCAGACAGGGTCGTCATCGGCTCAGTGTCCCGTATTCTCCATCGGTGGCGACAGTATCGGACGCCCCGGGCCTCCGGCCCGCTCGCTGGTTCGGTGCTACGAAGGGCGCTCGACGTCAGGAGGCGAGACAATGTCCGAACAGTTGTTGATCGGCGGTGCATGGCGCGAGGGCGCCGACGGGTCGCGCCTGGCGGTGACCGACCCGGCGACCGGCGAGGAGATCACGACCGTCGCGTCGGGCACTCCCGGCGACGCAGTCGCCGCGGTCGATGCTGCGGCGCAGGCGCAGCCGGGATGGGCGGCACAGGCGCCCAGGGCGCGGGCCGAGGTCCTGCGGGCGTGCTGGGCAACACTCCTCGACCACACCGAGGAGCTCGCGGCCCTGATCACGCGCGAACACGGCAAGCCACTCGCCGATGCCCGGGCCGAGATCGCCTATGCGGCGGAGTTCTTCCGCTGGAACAGTGAAGAGACCGTGCGGATCCACGGATCGATCAGCACCGCCCCGGGCGGTGGCAACCGGATCATCGTGCGCCATCCGCCGGTCGGAGTGGTGTTGATGATCACGCCCTGGAACTTCCCGGCCGCGATGATCACCCGCAAGGTCGCGCCCGCTCTCGCCGCGGGCAACGCGATGGTGATCAAGCCGGCCCAGGAAACGCCGCTCACCGCCCTGCGGGTGGCGGAGCTGTTGGAGGATGCCGGTGTGCCGCCCGGGGTGGTCAACGTCGTTCCGACCGATGACGCGGCCGGATGGTTCGAGGCCGCGGTGGACCAACGGGCCGTGCGCATGGTGTCGTTCACCGGATCGACCGAGGTCGGGCGTCTCCTCCTGCGACGAAGCGCCGACCGCGTGCTCAAGGTCGCCATGGAACTCGGGGGCAACGCCCCGTTCATCGTGTTCGGCGACGCCGATCTCGATGCTGCGGTCGAGGGAGCCATCGTGGCGAAGATGCGACACTCGGCCCAGACCTGCACCGCGGCGAATCGGATGTTCGTCGAGTCGACGGTCGTCGACGATTTCACCGAGCGGCTGGGCGCGACGATGGGTGCGTTGGGCGTCGGCAACGGCTTCGACGAGGGAGTGCAGTGCGGGCCGATGATCAGCGCAGACGCGGTGGCGGCCATCGAAAATCTCGTGACCGACGCGGTCCGCGCCGGGGCCCGGGTCGTCACCGGCGGAGAGGCGATCGCGCGCACCGGCCACTTCTTCGCGCCGACGGTCCTCGCCGGCGTGTCGCCCGATGCACCGATCACCCGGGAGGAAGTGTTCGGCCCGGTCGCCCCGCTCGTGACATTCGACGACCATGACGCCATGATCGGCGCGGCCAACGACACCGAGATGGGCCTCGCCGCCTACGTCTACACCGAGGACCTGGCCAAGGGGCTGGCGGTGGCCGAACGCCTCGACGCAGGAATGGTCGGTATCAACCGAGGGACGATGTCAGACCCTGCGGCACCGTTCGGGGGCATGAAGCAGTCGGGACTCGGGCGTGAAGGTGCGGGCGAGGGGATCTACGAGTTCTGCGAGACCCAGTACATCGCCGCCAGCTGGTGACCCCGGCATGGGGTTGCCAGGGCGCGGGGGTTCAGGCCGCGACCGGGAGCGCGGCTTCGTGCGGCTGGCGCACGGCCCGACGGGCCTGCTGTTCGAACGCCACGTAGCGCACCACAAGGGCGATGCTCGCGACGAGCGCGAGGAGCGCAATCAGGGAGAGAGCGGCGAGGATCATTGTGGAGTCCTTCCTCGGACGGGTGCGGCGGGCCCCCGTCCTTCTGATTGCGATCAGGTTACGAATGTGACGGACTCATTGTCAAATGTGGATTGTCAAATGGGGGTCGCCGACGGCGCGCTACCAGACGATGGCGATCTCCAGTTCGTTCTTCTTGTCGCCGATCTCGATCTCGACTTCGATCTCGACCTCGTCGGCGACGTCGACGGTGTAGCGAAGGCCTTCACGAGTGAACTCGAGGTCGTTGTGGCGGGCGAGTTGGTCGGCGAGGGTGCGCAGCACGGCCGCGGCTTCCTCTCGGGTGCAGCGCTTCTTCTCTTCGAACTCGATGAGGTCCATGGCGGTCTGTCTCCTGTGGGTCGATTCTCGGGATCGTGATCGGTGGGTGAGATCTTGCCTCGTTGCCGCTCAGGGTGCGGTACTCGCCGCGGCGAGCGCGGCCATGGCCTCGAGTTGGGCCACCGAGGCGTTGCCCGTCATCCGGGCGACAACCTCGCCCTGTGCATCGGTGACGACCCAGTAGGGGAAGGCGGTGAGACCGAAGGCGCCGGCGATGGAGCCGTCGTCGTCGTCGAGCAGCACACGGGTGGGCCAGTTCTCCCGGGCGAACCAGTCGGAGGGTGGGTAGTTGTCGCCACTCGGCTCGACCGCCGTCGACACCGCAACCGCCTGGACTCCTCCGGGGAGCGCGGTGGTGCGGAGCCATTCGCCCGCGATCGGCACCTCGGCCTGGCAGTGCGGGCACCAGTGGGCGAAGAATCCGATGAGCCGGGGCGTGCCGTCGCCCGCTTCGATCCGCATTGCGCCGCCGCCGAGCAGCGATGCCTCGACGGTCGGGATGGTGAGCCCGGTCGCGGTGTCGGGTTCGGTGTAGGGGGGCAGCGCGGCGCCGGTGATCTCGACCGGGGCGGTCTGGGGGCCGGCGTCGGCGCCGTCGTCGTCGTCCGAGGACGTGAAGACGAAGACCAGGGCGATCACGACGACCACCAGCAGCCATGTCATCGGTGACCGGAACACTGCGGGCATCGGGCTCGACGAGCGAGCTGACTTCGAATTCATGACGACTCCTTGGGGGGTGTGTCGTTGTGGGGGGTGCGAATGCTGACGATCGTCAGGGCGATGATCGCGGCGAACGACAGGCCTGCCATCTGGGGGATGCTCATCCAGCCGAGTCCCTCGACCCATTGGGCCGAGCACGGATTCGCGACATCGCAGAACGTGGATTGCTCGGGGAAGAGCTGAATCCCTGTGTGGTAGAGCGAGGCCACGAGACCGAGCGACGCCAGTACTGCGACATAGGGGAGCACGCTCCGGTCGCGGCGGAAGGAGGCGATGATGCCGAGAACGGCGATCGGGTACATCGCGATGCGCTGGAACCAGCACATCTCGCAGGGCACGAAGTCGGCGACCTCGGAGAAGTAGAGGCTGCCGACCGTGGCCCCGCCGGCGACGACGGTGACGAGCCGCAGGGCATCGTCGGCCACGGCCTGCCGCGAGGGCGGGCGCGTGATCGCGACGACGAGCATCGCCACGCCCGCCAACAGGACGAACGCGAAGAAGTCGGCGGCAACGTGGGGGTCGATGTCGTTCATCCGCCCTCAGCGTGGGTGGGGGCTGCGGCCGAAGAAAGGGTCGCAGGTCCCGATTCGGCCCGGGCGGAAACGCGCCGCTCCTCAGCCACCGACGGGCGTGACGACTTCATGGATCTCGATGGGCGACAGCTCGTCGCAGAGGGCCTGCAGGGTCGTGATGAGTGCCGCGGATTCCGGGACCGCGAAGTGCTGGTGCAGGTCGGCGAGCGAACGCCAGTGTTCGAGGAAGACGAACCGCTGCGGGTTCTCGACGTCGCGGTGGACCGAGTGGCGAAGGCAACCCGGTTCGGTGCGAGAACGTCGCACGTGGGCGAGGCAGGCGGCCTCGACCTGGGCGGCGGTGTCGGGCCGGGCGAGCACCCAGCCACTCACGATCACCATCGGTGTCGGCTCGGCGTCGGTGGAGGCGTCGGCGGGCACGAAGCGGACGGTAGTCGGCCGCGAGACCGGAGAGCGTTCAGTCCGTTCCCGCCCGAGCAACGAGTGCCCGCATCGCGTCGGCTTCGTGAGGGCGCACGTTGGGGTCACGCAGCTTGTGCTCCGCCGCGGCGCCCAGGAGTGGGCTGATCCGGTCGCGTCCGCACTGGTCGACGAAGCGGCGGACGAAGTAGCCGCGGGCGGCGCGGGCCAGAGCCGACGACACCAGACCGCCCTCGACGTCGGCGGTCGCCACCAGCAGCCAGGTGTTGGCCGCGTCGGACCCCGCGGGGCCGACCATGGCGTTGGGCCAGTCGATGACCACCGGCCCGCCGTCGGTCAGGATCACGTTGTCGGGGTGGAGGTCGCCGTGGGTCAGGGTTTCGGTTGCGCCCGCCCGGGCCGGGAGGTCGATGGCGGGCAGGGGGATCTCCTCGAGGCGCAGGTGCAGGTCGGCGAGCATCCGGGTCCAGCGTCGAAGGCGCCAGGGCCGGGCGCCGAAGGCCTGCAGCATCGTGGGGCCGTCGAGGCGGGTCATGACGAGGTCGGGGCCCTCGGCCGCGAAGACCTCCGGCACCGGATAGCCGTGCGCCGCGACGTGGCGCATCACCGCGGCCTCGCGTTCGGTCGACGCGCCGTTGCGGTTGCGGCGCAGAACCCGCCCGCCGCCCAGGTCGTAGACGTCGGCGGCTCGCCCGCGCCCGATCAGCGGGCCCGGGGCGTCGTCGGCATCGGTCACCGTCGGTCACCCTAGATCGGCGGGCCGCCCCGGCACCTGCGAACATGGCGACATGTCCGGACCCCGAATCGCCGCCGCCGAGGCGGTCCTGTGGGCCCGGGCCGGTGTCGCCCCGAGCGAGCGCTTCGTGACGCTCGCCACCGGGCCCCGGGTCCGGGTCCAGGCCGTGGGCGAGGGGCCGCCCGTCCTCTTCGTACACGGAGCGATCAACGGCGGCACCAGTTGGTCCGAGCTGATCGGGCGGCTCCGGGGCTTCCGTTGTCTCGCCATCGATCGGCCCGGCTGTGGTCTCAGTGAGCCGGTGCGCGGCGCGGCCGGCCTGGCCGAGGTCGACGCGGTCAAGGCCTACGCCGACCGTCTGATTCCCGACGTGCTCGACGCGCTGGGCCTCGAGCGGGCATCGGTGGTGGCCACGTCCTTCGGGGGCCTCTTCGCGTTCCGGGGTGCGGCCGCACATCCCGACCGGATCGATCGCATCACCGAGTTCAGCTGGCCGATGGGCGCGCCCATGGACAAGGTGACGCTGTCGCTGCGCCTCGGCGCCGTCCCCGGGATGCGGCGCCTCATGCCGAGGATGCCCCTGACCCGCCCCGTGCTTCGCGCGATGCTGCGCCAGATCGGACTTCGTCGGGCGCTCGCCAACGGGCGGTTCTCCGACGAGATGCTCGACTGGTTCCTCGCCCTGCTCCGCCACACCGACACGATGGCCAACGAACTGCGATCGACCCCCGGGGTGATCACCCCGGTCGCGGGTCTGAATCGGGACATGCTGCTCACCGACGCCGAGCTCGGGCGGGTGACGATGCCCGTTCAGCTCCTGTGGGGGGCCGAGGACCCGAACGGGGGACGCGAGATCGCCGATTCGTTCGCCTCGCGGCTGCCCGATGCCCGTCTGGTGATGCTCGACGAGGCGGGTCACGCCCCCTGGATCGACGAGCCCGACCGGTGCGCGGCGCTCGTCGCTGGGTTCCTGGATCACCCCTGACTAGGGTCCGGCCATGAAAATCAACGATCTCTTCTCGGTCGAGGGCAAGATCGCCCTCGTGACCGGCGGCTCCCGCGGCATCGGCGAGATGATCGCCGCCGGCTACCTTGCCAACGGGGCCAAGGTCTACATCAGCTCCCGCAAGGCCGAGGCGTGCGACGCCACCGCCCGGCGCCTGATGGAAGCCCACGGGGGCGAGTGTGTCTCGGTGCCTGCCGACCTCTCCGGTCTCGAGGGCATCAATGCCCTGGCCGCGGCGATCGCCGCGAACGACGACCATCTCGACATCCTCGTCAACAACGCCGGCGTGTCGTGGGGTGCACCCTTGGCCGAGTTCCCCGAGAAGGGGTGGGACAAGGTGATGGACACCAACGTCAAGGGTGTGTTCTTCCTGATCCAGCAACTGCTCCCGCTGCTCGAGGCGGGGGCGACGGCCGACGACCCGAGCCGCATCATCAACATCGGCTCGATCGACGGCATCAAGTCGCCGGCGTTCGAGACGTACTCCTACGGGCCCTCGAAGGCGGCCGTGCACGCGCTGACCCGTCAGCTCGGTGGTCAGCTCGCGCCGCGCAACATCATCGTGAACGCGATCGCGCCGGGTCCGTTCCCCACCTGGATGCTCAGCACCGGCGTGGGCACCGGCGGCGACGTCGAGGGCACCGACTGGGACGCGCTGGGACGGACCAACCCTCGTGGTCGGGTCGGAACCCCGGAGGACATCGCCGGTCTCGCGATCTTCCTGAGCTCACGGGCCGGGGCCTTCACCGTCGGTGACGTCATCACCTGCGACGGCGGCATCGTCGTCTCGTAGGCAACCTCCTCGACGCGCATGGAACTGGACCTGGCCGGACTGCGGGTGATCGTGACCGCCGGTGGTGCCGGGATCGGTCGCGCCACCGCCACCCTCCTGGCCGATGCCGGGGCCCAGGTGTGGACCTGCGACATCGATGCCGATGCCCTCGCCGACGTGGTGCGGATCGACGGGATCGACGGTCGGGTGGCCGACGTCGGCGACACCGGCGCGGTCGATGCCTTCATGGGGGCGGCACTGGCCGATCTCGGCGGCATCGACGTGCTGGTCAACATGGCGGGGATCGCCGGTCCGGGTGGCCGGCTCGAGGATCTCGATCCCGCCGACGTCACCCGCACCCTCGACGTCGACGTCACGTCGATGTTTCGCACCGCCCGACATGCGATCCCACCGATGAAGGCGCAGCGATCGGGTTCGATCGTGAACGTGTCGTCGACCGCGGGACTGATGGGATTCCCGTATCGATCCCCGTACGCCGCCGCGAAGTTCGCTGTCATCGGCCTCACGAAGACGATGGCCATGGAGTTGGGTGAGTTCAACGTGCGGGTGAACGCCGTCTGTCCCGGCTCGATCACCGGACCGCGGATGGACCATGTCGTCGACCTCGAGTCACAGGCCAGTGGCCGGCCCGCCGCCGAGGTCCGTGCCGGCTTCGAGCGGCAGGTGTCGATGCAGACCTTCGTCGATGCCGAGGAGGTGGCCCAGACCATCGCCTTCCTCGTGAGCCCGCTCGGCGCCAAGATCTCCGGGCAGGCCCTGGCCGTCGACGGCCACTCCGAGACGCTACGAAGCTGAGGATCCCGACCCCGACAGGAAGCGCTCCCGGTAGCGGGCGAAGGTCGCGTCGATCTCGTCGGGGTCGACGCCCACGAGTTCGTAGTCGTGGCGGCCCGCCTCGGCGGGCGGACGGGCGTCGAGGGTGACCGGCGACAACCCGAGCCGGGCCAACACCGCGTCGACCGTCGCCTGCGGCTCCTTGATCAGGGTGTGGTGGTCGATGTGGATCAATGGCCAGTCGGCGGGCGCGTCCACGAGCGCGTCGAGCGATCGGCCGTAGAGATCGAGGTGGTAGCGGGCGATCTCGGCCTCGTCGACCCGGTCGCTGAAGGCGCGCCGCAGGTTGGCCACCAGGCTCGTGACCGAGCCCAGCACTTCGGCCGGGTCGCGGTGGGTGATGACGACCGACGCGTCGGGAGACGTGGCCAGGAGTGTCGGCAGGTTGTTCAGGTGCACGGGCGACTTCAGCGCCCAGCGTGGCGTGGGTCGGTGGCGCTGCAATCCCTGGAGCACGCGGCGGTGCATCTCGTAGGCCGGGGTCATGTCGGCGGCCTGCAGCCACTCGACATAGCGAGGGACTTGGTAGCGGCTGATGAACTCCTCGCTCCGGAAGGCGAACGACATCGCGGAGAGGCACTCCTTGTGCATGCGCCCGGCGTAACGATGTATCGAGAGCATCTCCTCGCGCTGGCGCTGCGGCCAGGTCAGCTCCTCGTCGGCGGCCAGGATGCGGGGGTCGTCGTCCCTGGTGCTCGGCCCCGGCGCCGGTGCCGGGAAGAGGAGCTCCCATCCTTCGGGAGCTCTCAGGTCGGGATGCTGGGCCAACAGCCGGTGCAGGTACGTGGTGCCCGTGCGGGGAGCGCCGGCGACGACGATCGGTGCCGTGATCGCCTCGTCGGCCAGCGACGGGTCGCGTTCGGACTCGGCGGCCATGGCGACGCGGCCCTGGAGCAGCCGGACGAGCCAGCGATGGGTGAAGGCGCGGCCCGCGTCGGTCAGCGCGGCGTCGTCGCGCAGCGACGTCCGCAGCAGCTCGAACGGTTCGTCCACCGCGACCAGCGATCGCTCGACGTCGTCGAGCGGGACGCCGGCGGCAACAGCGGCGTCGTGGCACAGCGAGGCGCGCGCCAGGCCCTGGTCGGTCATCAGGTGCGGAACCGCCAGGCGAGGTGGGCCCGACGGGTCGCGAGTTCGGCCCGGCGCTCTTCGTCGGTGACCCGCGGGGTGGCCGACCCCATCGCCGCCTCGAGTTCGTCGACCTTCACCACCCGTGACTCGATGGCCGGCGCGGTGTCGTCGTGGGGCCAGAACCAGCGGAACGTGCAGAGTCCGGTCGCCCGCCCACCGGTGTCGAGCCAGTTCGCGGCGCCGACGTCGACCGGGGAGATCACGGCGCGGAGACGGCCGTCGGGCGACAGCGTGGTCTGGCGATGGTTGCGGCTGCAGATCCGACCGGCGGGGTCGGTCAGTTCGAAGGTGCCCATGCGGTAGAGCTGGAGCGCCCAATAGTCGGCACGAGGCACGTCGGCCTCCACGAAGATGGCTTCGTCGGGTGCGAGATCCCAGAAGTTGAACGAGTAGCGGGCGGCCGACAGGCCCTTGGCCACTGCGAGACCGCTGGCGAAGGTGTTGGGCTCGCGCTCGTCGCGGTTCTCGATCATGTAGCGGTTCCAATAGACCATCGAGTCCTCGACCTGCCGGAAGGCGCGGTCGAGGCGGACCTCGACCTCGTCGAGCGACACGGTCGGCGTCGGGCCGGGGTCGTCGAGGCACTCGATCACCATCGTGGCGGGTTCGTCGGCGGTCCAGTCGTAGTAGTACTCCCGGAACGACGCCATGATCACGCCCTCCGGCAGGGCGATGTGGTGCTCGTCGGTGCCGTCGCCCCCGAGGGTCAGTGCGAACTCGTCGCCCGGGCCGATCCCCAGCTCCGACGCGGTGACCTGGGCCATGGTGCCCCACACCTCGTTGTGCATGAACCCCTTGCGGATGGCGAGGAGCCACTGGTCGCACGAGTGCATCCGGCCGGTGATCCGGTAGCGGCGGTCGGGGCTGATCCGGGCGTGGTGGTAGACGTTGTCGGCGTTGGGGCCTCCCCATTGGTGCACGAGATCGTTGTGCCGGTGGAAGGCGGGGCGAGCGGGATCGGCGTGGAACACCTCCCACTCGACGAAGCCCGCGATCTGCTCGACCAGATGCTCGATCTGTTCGGCCGGCGCGTCGGGGAACTCGTCGCCGACGACCCGGTCGGCCAACTCGTCGAGCCGCCGGGTGAACCGGCGAAACGCCGTGGTCGCGTCGTGGTCGGACATGGCCGGAGGTTAGTGCGGTTGCCCTGCGCTACCGTCGGGCGATGGTTGCCCTCGACACCCGACCGCTGTCCGGATCGCTCGGTGCGTCGGTCCGTGGGATCGACCTCGGCGGCGCCCTCGACGACGATCTCGTCGCCGCGATCCGGGCTGCCTTCGTCGAACACCACGTGCTCGTGTTCCGCGACCAGGATCTGTCGCCCGAGCAGCAGATGCGGTTCGGACGGTCGTTCGGGGAGCTCGACACCCATCCGTTCGTCGCGGGCAACGCCGAGCATCCGGAGATCCTCGATGTGGTCACCGAGCCCGACGACAGGTTCAACTTCGGCGGCGGTTGGCACACCGACGTGACCTTCCTCCCCGAGCCCGATCTCGGCTCGATCCTCTACGCCGTCGACGTGCCGGACGGTGCAGGCGACACCCTCTTCGCGAACCAGCACGCGGCCTACGACGCGCTGAGCGACACGATGAAACGGATGCTCGACGGCCTGGTCGGTGTGCACTCACCCGGCCCGCAGTACGGCGCGGACGGACTCTCGACGCAGCACAAGTCGATGCAGACCAGGGCGGCCGACCGGGCCGACAGCGTCGTGCGTCACCCGGTGGTGCGGACCCATCCCGAGTCGGGCCGCAGAGCGCTCTATGTGAACGGCGCGTTCACCATCGCCATCGATGGACTCCACGCAGCCGAGTCACGCAGTCTTCTTCGCTTCCTCCTCGGTCACGCGGTGAAGGAGCGGTTCACCTGTCGGGTCCGTTGGGAGCCCGGCACGCTCGTGATGTGGGACAACCGGAGCGTGCAGCACTACGCCCTCCACGACTACGCCGGGCAGCGTCGCCACATGCGTCGGGTGACGGTCAAGGGCGACCGGCCGGCATGACCGAACGCGAATCCGCGGCTTCCGCGGCGGCGGTGCCACGCGTCGCACTCGGGCACTGGCCGACCCCGCTCGAGCCCTGTCTCCGTCTCCAGGCCGAGGTCGGTGGGCCGCTCGTGTGGCTGAAGCGCGACGACTGCACCGGGCTCGCCTTCGGTGGGAACAAGACCCGCAAGCTCGAGTACCTCCTCGGCGACGCCAGGCAGAAGGAGGCGACCGGCGTCGTGACCTTCGGCGCGGTGCAGTCGAACCATGCCCGGCAGACCGCGGCGGCCTGCGCCCGGGTGGGGCTGCCGTGTGACCTCGTGCTCATCGATGCGGTCGACCGACCCACCGACCTCTACCGGTCGGGAGGCAACCGCCTTCTCGACGACATCCTCGGCGCGACCGTGCATCTCGTGGCCGACGACGAGGGTGCCGTGATCCGCGCCGGCCAACTCGCCGACGAGGATCCGGGGCGCTACTTCGTCGATCCCGGTGGGTCGAGTCCGATCGGCGCCTTGGGATACGTCGATGCGGCGGCGGAGCTCGTCGGTCAGCTGGGCGCGGCGGCGGTGGCCCCGCTCGAGATCGTCCTGGCGTCGTCGACCGGGGGTACGGCTGCGGGGTTGATCGTCGGGCTCGCGGCGGCCGGCTTCGATCTCCCCGTCACGGCTGTCGCCGTCTACGCCGACGAGGCGCACACGGCCGCGACCATCGAGCGGCTGGTGGCCGACACGGGCGCCCTTCTGGAGCTCGACGTCGACACGGATCCCGGGGTCGGCGCGTGGACGGTCGACGGCGACGGCCTCGGCGAGGGCTACGGCATCGAGACCGTCGAGTCCCATGCCGCGTTGCTCACCCTGGCCCGCACCGAGGGCGTGCTCCTCGACCCGGTGTACACGGCCAAGGCCTTCGCTCGCCTGGTCGAGCGGTTGCCGGATCTCGACCCGGCCGGCGATGTGGTGTTCCTCCACACCGGCGGACAACCCGGCGTGTTCGCCTACGCCGACGCGTTCAGCTGATCGGCACCGGCTCGGGCTGCCATCCCGGACGGCGGAAGACGTGGCCGAGCTTGTTGCGCCAGCCCTTCGCCCGCCGGACGTCGCGGGCGATGTCGGCCATCTCGTGATAGCCGATCCGGAGGGGGTTGAAGGTCTTGATGTTCTTCGTCAGGCCGTATTTCACCCGTCGCACCTCGGGTTCGAACGTGCCGAAGAGTTTGTCCCAGCTGATGAGGATGCCGCCGTAGTTCTTGTCGAGATACTGCGGATTCGCGCCATGGTGGACACGGTGGTGCGACGGCGTGTTGAGCACCGACTCGCTCACCGGATCGAGACGATCGATGACCTCGGTGTGGATCCAGTACTGGTAGAGCAGATTGAGCTGTCCGGCCCGTGCCGTCTGGTGGAGCGGGATGCCGAGCAGCGGCATCGGGAAGAAGACCCACGAGGTCAGATAGCCCGACCAGGGCTGGCGCAGCGCGGTCGAGAGGTTGTAGTGCTCGCTCGAATGGTGGGTGACGTGGTTGGCCCACAGGATCCGGCTCTCGTGCTGCCAGCGGTGGCTCCAGTAGTAGAGGAAGTCCCACGTCACCATCGCGACGACGAACGATCCCTTGCGCTTGCCGAGATCGGCGACCCGATGACGGAAGAGGAACCGGCTCGTGCGTGACAACAGGCCGTAGTAGGCCGCGTTCACTGCGACGTTCCCGACGAGCATCGCCAGGCTCGCGGCGGTGTCCCGCCGTTCGTAGCCCACCGGGACGAGCTCGTCGGGCGGCGGGGTGGGATCGGACAGCTGGGCCTTGGTCCAGCTGTCGAGGTCGCCCGGCTCGCGGAGCCGACGGTGCTTCAGGGCTCGCGCCTCGGCGAGCATCGTGATGACGAAGATCGGACCCGAGACCAGGTCGACCTTGTCCAGCGGGAGCGACCGTTTCATGCCCGAAGCATGTCGCGCCCCGGGGTGCCCTGTCGATGCGGGGTCCGTCGGGCCGTACGCTGGGTCCGATGGGGCTCCTCGATCGACTCACCCGCCGGGCTGCGCCGGTCGCCCCCCTCGTGGCTGACCTCCGCGCCGCGCTGTCCGACGATCGGGTGCGGGTCGACGGCGCAGAGCGCGCCCTGATGGCCAAGGACGCGTCGGTGTTCGGCGGCGGCGTCGCCGGACCCACCTGCTTCCCGATCTCCACCGACGAGGTGCAGGCGATCATGCGGGTGGCCGCCCGTCACGACGCCGCAGTGGTGCCGCGTGGCGCGGGTACCGGCCTGGCCGGCGGAGCCATTCCCCTCGGCGCACCGATCGTGGTGTCGACCGGGAAGATGAACCGCATCCTCGAGGTCGACGAGGCCAACGGGGTCGTCTGGGTCGAGCCGGGCGTGATCAACCTCGATCTCTCCAAACACCTCCGCCCTCTCGGTTACCACTTCGCCCCGGATCCCTCGAGCCAGGCGGTGTGCACCCTCGGCGGCAACGTCGCCAACAACTCGGGCGGTCCGCACTGCCTCGCCTACGGCGTGACCGACGCCCACGTCGTGGCGGTCGAAGTGGTGCTGGCCGACGGTGAGGTCGTCATGCTCGGCGGTCTCGAGGCCGAGCCGGTCGGCTACGACCTGCGGGGCGCCTTCGTCGGTGGCGAGGGCACCCTCGGCATCGCCACCCGCATCGCGGTGCGGCTCACGAGGAATCCGCCGGCGGTGCGCACCCTGCTGCTGTCGTTCGCCGCCGTTCGCGATGCGGCCGAGACGGTCAGCGCGATCATCGCCGCCGGCATCGTGCCCGCCGCCCTCGAGGTCATGGACCAGCGGATCACCGTGGCGGTCGAGAACTTCGTCGCCGCCGGGTATCCGGTCGACGCGGCCGCGGTGCTGCTCGCCGAGATCGAAGGCCTCGACGACGGTGTCGACATCGACGCGGCGCGGATCGAGGAGATCGGTCGGGCCAATGGCGCGACCGACGTGCGCCGGGCCGGATCCGACCACGAACGGGAGCTGTTGTGGAAGGGCCGCAAGACGGCGTTCGGTGCGATCGCCCAGCTCGCCCCCGACTACTACCTGCACGACACGGTCGTGCCCCGTTCGGCGCTCGCCGACGTGCTCGAACAGGTCTACGAGATCGCCGATCGCCACGACGTCGTGGTGATGAACGTCTTCCATGCCGGTGACGGCAACCTCCACCCCCTCCTGCTCTTCGATGCCCGTGAGGAGGGGACCCTCGAGCGCGTCCACGCCGCGGGAGCCGAGATCCTCCGCGCCTCGCTGGCGGCCGGCGGTGTGCTGAGCGGCGAGCACGGTGTCGGCGTCGAGAAGCAGCGGTTCATGGACGAGCTGTTCAGCGACGCCGACCTCGAGCATCAGAACCGGCTGCGTCGCGCCTTCGATCCGGTCTGCCGGGCCAACCCGGGGAAGGTGCTCCCGATGGGGCACTCCTGTGCCGACATCCAGGCGCTGCGGTCCGTGCCCACCGAGGTGTGGGGATGAGCACGCTCACCATCACCGATCCGGTGCTCCATGAGTTCGCGGCCGACGTCGGGGCCGAGGGGCCCGTCGCTGTTGCCGGTGGACGGACTCGCTGGAGCGTGGGCGGTGCGCTCGACGACGCAGCCCGGGTGGTGTCCGCGCCGGCGGGCATCGTCGCCTACTCGGCTCCGGAGATGACGGTGCAGGTACGGGCGGGCACCACCGTCGCCGAGCTCGCGGCCGAGCTCTCCGCCCACGGGCAACGCACCGCCCTCCCCGAACGCGGTGGCACGGTCGGCGGGGCGGTCGCCGTCGGCGAGAACCCCGTCGATGTGATGGGTCGGGGCCGGCTCCGCGATGCCGTGCTGCAGGTCCGCTACGTGAGCGCGGAAGGCGAGCTCGTCACCGGCGGGGGACCGGTCGTGAAGAACGTGACCGGCTACAACCTGCCCAAGCTGATGACCGGCTCCCTCGGGACGCTAGGTCTGATGGTCGAGTTCGTGCTCCGGACCAATCCCGTGCCTGCGGCCTCACGGTGGCTGTCGTCGGCTGACGCCGATCCGTCGGTCACGCTCGCCGCGATCCACCGGGCGGCCGACGTCCGCTGGGACGGCACGACCACCTGGGTCCTGCTCGAGGGCCACGGGCCCGACATCGAGGCCGACGCCGTCCGTCTCCGGGATCTGGCGGGATTCACGGAGGTCGAAGGCCCACCGCCGCTGCCGCCCCACCGCTGGTCGCTGAGCCCGGCCGACGCGCTCGCGCTCCCGGCCCGCAACGACGGCACCAGCGTCGTGAGTGTGGGGGTGGGCCTCGCGTGGTCCGATCAGGCCCAGCCCGACAGGGTGGTCGACGCCGGTGTCGCCGCGTTGGCCGCCCGGGTGAAACACAACTTCGACCCGACCGGCCGGCTCAACCCGGGCCGAACGGTGGGCTGATGGACCTCCGACTCCTCCCCGACGAACTCAACACCTGTGTGCAGTGCGGGCTCTGTCTCCCGCACTGCCCCACGTACCGCGTCACCGGTGACGAGACCCGCAGCCCGCGGGGACGGATCCAGCTCATGCGCGAAGTGCAGCTCGGTGGCGCCCCGATCACCCCCGAGATCAGCGAATCGTTCGAGAGTTGCGTCCAGTGCCGAGCCTGCGAGCCCGCGTGCCCGAGCAGTGTTCCCTACGGCCACCTGATGGAGCGCACCCGCGAGACCCTGGTGACCGAGCGGCGCATGACCCCCTGGTGGCAGCGCCTGCTCTACCGGCCCCTGGCCCACCCGCGGCTCCTCCGAGCCGGGAGTTCGGCCCTCGCGATCGCCAACCGCCTGCGCCTCGTGCCCAGCCGTTTCGGGCTTCCGGCGTCGATGCCGGTCCGGCGCACCCCCCATGTCGCGTCGGGAACCGACGTCTACCTCTTCACCGGCTGTGTCATGGACGCATGGCAGCGCGACGTCCATGTGGCCGGGCAGCGGGTGGTCGAGGCAGCCGGCTTCGGCGTGACCCCCACGGGCGACGTCGCTCCGTGCTGCGGCGCCCTCCAGGCCCACGCCGGGCTCACCGACCAGACCCGACGGCTGGCCGAATCCATGATGACGGCCCTCGGCGGCGACGACCGTCCGATCCTGGTCGACTCCGCCGGTTGCGGCGCGGCGATGAAGGACTACGGCCACCTACTCGGGACCGCGGAGGCCGCGGCGTTCTCGGCTCGGGTGTTCGACATCCAGGAATGGCTCGCCGACCATGTCGACCGACTTCCCGAGGTCGACCCGCTCGACCTCCGGGTGGCCGTGCAGGATCCCTGCCATCTCCGTCACGTCCAGCGGGTCCACCCCGCGACCCGCACCGTGCTCGCGCCGTTCGTGCGTGAGCTCGCGGAGCTCGACGACGAAGGCCTGTGTTGCGGCGCGGGGGGCGCCTACTCCGTGTTCGAGCCCGAGCTGGCGGGCCAGATCCGGGACCGCAAGGTCGCGGCGATCGACCGGGCCACGCCCGATGTGGTCGCCAGTGCCAACCCCGGCTGTTCGATGCATCTCGCGGCGGCCGGGGTCGAGACGGTCCACCCGATGGTGCTCGTCGCGCGTGCGCTCGGCGTCGAGCCCGGCTGATCTCTCGTGTCTCCGGCCTCGGTCGCCGTGGTGGGCGCGGGGCCTGCGGGCCTCATGGCCGCGGAGGTGCTCGCTGCGGCGGGTGCCGAAGTCACGGTGTTCGAGCTGCATCGGTCGCCCGGACGGAAGCTCCTCCTGGCCGGACGCAGCGGCCTCAACCTGACCCATGCCGAGGCGTTCGACGAACTCGTCGGCCGCTATCGCACCCTGCCGCCGGCGCTGCGGGCCGCGCTCGAGTGCTTCCCGCCGACGGCCGTGCGCGAATGGGCCGACGGGCTCGGACAGGACACCTTCGTCGGGTCGAGTGGGCGGGTCTTCCCGGCCGCCCATCGCGCCGCCCCGCTCCTGCGAGCGTGGCTCGGGCGCCTCGGCGAGCTCGGCGTCGAACTCCGGCCCCGTCACCGCTGGACGGGCTGGGACGGCGACGAGCTGCGGTTCACCGCCTCCGCCGGGGGAGTAGCCGAGTCGTCGACGGCGGAGGTGCGGGTGGCCGCCGACGCGACCGTGATCGCGGTCGGTGGGGCCAGCTGGCCCTCGGTCGGATCGGCGGGCGAGTGGACCGAGGGTGTGCGCGCGGACGGTATCGCCGTCGCCCCGTTGCGCCCGTCGAACTGCGGCCTGAAGGTGGCGTGGTCGGCTGTCTTCCTCGACCGTTTCGAGGGCACGCCGGTGAAGAACGTGTCGGCCTCGGGCGCCGGCCTGGCCGTCCGGGGCGAGCTGGTGGTCACCCGGTCCGGCCTCGAAGGTGGCCCGGTCTACGCCCTGTCGGGACCGCTGGGAGAGGCCGCGGTGTTCCCGGCCGTCGTGCACCTCGATCTCTCGCCGGACCTCGGCGAAGCCGCGTTGGTGGCCCGGCTGGAGCGGCGCCGACCGAAGGCCTCCCAGTCCACCTGGCTCCGCGACGCCGGCCTCGCGCCGGTCGTGGTGGGACTGCTGCGCGAAGCCACCGGCAACCGACTTCCCGACGATCCCCTCGCCATGGCCCGGCTGCTTCGGGCCGCGCCGATCGCGGTGGAGGCGCTTTCCCCGCTCGATCGGGCCATCTCCACGGCCGGTGGGGTGCGCTTCGACCAGCTCGACGACGGCCTGATGCTGCGAGCCCGGCCGGGCGTCTTCATCGCCGGCGAGATGCTCGATTGGGACGCGCCGACCGGTGGCTACCTGCTGCAGGCGTGTTTCGCCACGGGGCGGCTGGCGGGCCTTCGCGCCGCTGCGCACCTCGGTCTGGCGGGCTGAAGCTCTGTCACTGTTCGCTCGATCACGGCCCGTTCAGCAGAGCGGGATGGGACGGAGCCGGCCCTCGACGATCTCGTGGAGGCCGATGTCGTCGGCCGCGTCGGCGATCCAGAAGGCGGGGTCGCCGAGCGCGTAGACCTGATGCGCCGCGAACCGTTCGAGCGTCACCGAAGTGCCGGTGAGTACGTCGCCGGCCGTCAGTGCGACCGGGATTCGCTCAGCCCGTGCCGTCCACAGCCGGCCGTAGACGAACCCGGTGGCATCCGGTTCGTCGTCGATCGCGGCGCGGTCCTCCCGGGCCCAGCAGTAGGCGGTGGGCCGGTCGTAGAGGTCGTCGACCGGAGTGCCGATCCGGTCGTGGAGTCCGTCGAGGCCGTAGAGGTTTCCCGTCGTGCCGTTGCCGAAGGTGGCGAGGAGGTCGTCGGTCACCGCATCCATCTGGGGCTGGAACGGCTCCACGATCGGCGCGGCATACGGGTGGAGCACGCCTCGCTCGCGGTCGACCTCCGGCCCGAAGAGATCGTGTCCGTCGACGGTCCACGGGATGTCGATGCCGAGCTGGGCGGCGATGGTAGGCACGATGTCGATCGTCTCCACCGGCTTGTGATGGCGGACGCCGCTGGTCTGCCCGGGCAGCTTGTAGAAGAGCGGGACGCCGGCGACGCCACCGAGGTTCTCGCTGTCGACCCCCCGCGTCGGGTGGCCGGGCAGGAACGAGATGCCGTGGTCGGCCGACACGATCACGGTCGCCCGGTCGAGCACCCCCTCCCGCTCGAGCTGGTCGAGGTATTCGCCGAGCAGCCGGTCGGCGAAGGCGAGCTGGAGGAGATGGCGTTGCTGAGAGGCCCGAGCCGAGGTCTCGTCGCCGTCCCAGCGCGAGAAGTAGCCGGCCAGGTAGACGTCGACATAGGTCTCGCCCCCGGGATGGAGTCGCCAGGGCACGTGGGGCAGGAGGGTGTGGAGATAGTGGAGCCTCGGGGTGTCCGCCGCCCGCATCGCCGCGACCTCGGCCCGGAAGTCGGCGACCCGGGCATCGTTGGTGATGAGGCTGTCGAGAAAGGCCGTGTTCTCGGCGGTGACGGCCTGCGCGTCGACCTCGACCACGTCGCCGACGGGCACCCGCCCGACCTCGACCTCGACCGGGGCCGTCGTTGGCGGCGGAGCGGTGGTCGTCGTGGTCGTCGTCGTGGTGGTGTCGGTGGTGGGCACCGGCCCGCCGTCGGGCTCGTCGATGGTCAGGTCACCGCCGAAGTTCCCCCAGCCGGCGCCGATCGAGGGAAGTCCGAGATCGAGGCCCTCCGGCGCGACCAGATGGCCGAACACGATCATCGCGTCGTCGAACAACAGTCGGAACGAGCCCTGTGCGTCGGACGGTCCGTCTGCGACGACCGAGGGTCCCGTGGCGACCGGGGTCGTGGTGGTCGTCGGGGGCATGGTTGTCGGGGGCATGGTCGTGGACGTCGCGTCGACCGGAGTGGGTGTGGCCAGCAGCTCGAGGATCGCCTCGGGAGGTGCGCCGTCGCACACCGTGGGCGGGCACAGGTCGACGAGCGGGTCCGACGATGAGACGTCGTAGATGTCGCCGAGGAGGGTGAAGAGGTTCTCGGGGTAGAGCGAGTAGACCGGCGCGGCCTCCGCAGCGGTACGGCCGGTCAACATGGCCGGCACGGCGACCTCGGTCGTGGAGCCCACGGTCGTCGCATTGGAGAACAGGTGCGACATGTCGCCCAGCCGGGCGAAGTTCGGCCAGCGGGCCCGGTCGATCTCACCGGTCTCGTCGAGCAGCGACGCCATCGGGAGTTCGTCGAAGATCAGCAGGTGGATGGGCGGGAACCGCTGCTCGACCTGCTCGGCGATGGTGAGCGGGCGAGCCGTCTCGGTCGCCGTCGTGTCCTGGGGCCCGAGGTCGAGGGCGAGACCGCCGCCGACGAGCTCGGCGAGCTCCACCGCCTCCACGTCGTCGGGGAACACCACCGCCGAGGCCGGCGACACGAAGACGAACACGCCGACGAACAGCACCGGCGTGAATGCCAACACCGATGCCACGGATCGAACCGCCTCGCTGATCGCGTACCACCGGACCAGGCCGCCGGTGAGCGCCAGACCGAGCACGACCGGGACCACCCATGGGCCGGGGGCGACGTCGACGACCTGGATGAGTGCGAGGAAGCCGAGCAGACCCACGAACGCGAGGTGCACGGGTGCCGTGAGCCGCGGCCGCACGAGCTGGATCGCCGTCTCCATCGCACCGAGCAGCGCCGCCGGGACGAGCGCGACCACCAGGGCCAGCGCGACGACCTGGGCCGGACTCGAGTCGTGGGCGGTGAAGAAGGTCGGATTGTCTCCGAGGATCCCGAGGAGGGGTTGGGTGATGGCGAGCGTGGCCAGGGACAGGAGGTGCAGCAGACGCCACGGCAGCGCGGGCATGGCCTCCATCAGGCGGTGCCGTGGTATCGGCGACCCATGACGACCGCGAGGTCGGGAGCCACCCGGATCTCGGTCGCGTCGAGCGCCGGTTGGGTCAGCCAGTGCACCCGCGCCGCGTCGACCATCCACGCGAGTCCCGCCCCGGTCCCCGTGCCGGTCTCTCCCACGCGGGCTCCGGCCGGGAGTCCGCCGGCGAGCACGGCCAGCAGTCGGCCGATCTCGGGTCGTACACAGAAGCCGAACTCGAGACGCCGGGCACCCTCCACTGCGGAGCGAACCCGCAGGGGCACCGAGTCGCGGAGATTCTCGTAGCGCTGCGTTCCGTGGAGCGACATGGTCGATGGAGTCTCGCGCGAGCGCCGCCGTTGCGGGTCAGAATGGGTTCATGACCACGTTCGACGCCGAGAAGATCACCAAGGGCAACTGGAAGACCATCCCGTTCCTGGAGCGGACGGGGATCGTCGTCGACCACGCCGAACGCGGGTTCGTGCGGTTGCGGATGCCGTTCGAACCCAACGTCAACCATGTGGGGATGATGTACGCGGGGGCCCTCTTCACGCTGGCCGAGGTGCCGGGCGGGACCATCTTCCTGACCACGTTCGACACCACGAAGTACTACCCGATCGTCAAGGACCTCCAGATCCGCTTCCGCCGCCCGGCCATGACCGACATCACGGTCGAGGTGCGGATCGACGACGACGAGGTGGCCCGCATCACCGCCGAGGCCGAGGCCAACGGCAAGGCCGACTACGCGTGGGAGTGCGAGCTCGTCGACGCCACCGGCGAGGTCGTCGCCATCAGCCGGAACACCTACCAGATGCGGGCGCTCGACCTGGGCTGATCAGCGGACGCGGACGCCGTCGACCCAGACCCCACGGATCGCGCCAGTGGTCGTGCGGCGGACCACCTTCTCGAATGTGCGACCGTCGTCGTCGATCTCGGGCCAGATCCCGAGATCCGTCGTGTCGATGGCGACGGCGTCGAACACCCGCCCCGGGGCGAGCAGGCCGGCCGGAATGCCCAGCAGGTCGGCCCCGCCGCCGGTGGCCATCCAGAACGCCGCGACGATGTCGATCCGCGAGTCCGGCACACCGCGGTCGCGCTCCGGGGTGGCGGCATCGACACCCGACTCGAGGAGTCGTGCGCTGGTCACCGCGTGGGCGCACTGGCCGAGCACGGCCCCGTCGGCGCCGCCGGCGATGTCGGTGCCCAGACCGACGCGCAGACCGGCGTCGATCGCCCGTCGGGCCGCAAAGACGGCTCCTGCGAAGTAGGCGTTGGACAGTGGGCAGTGGGCGACTCCGGCACCCCGGCCGATCAGCCGCGCGCGGTCGTCGTCGGTGAGGTGGGTGGCGTGAGCGAGCACCGTGTGGTCGCGCACGAGTCCGAAGCGGTCCAGCGACGCGGCGTCGGTCATGCCGTGCCGCTCCCACACGTGGCTGTGTTCCCAGTCGCTCTCGGAGCAGTGGGTCTGCGTTCGAGTGCCCGTCGCCGCCGCGAGTTCGCCGAGGCCCTCGAGGGCGGCGTCGGTGCAGGCCGGCACGAACCTTGGCGTCACGATGGGCCGCACGAGGCCGGACCGACCGGGCAGCGACCGGATGGCGTCGATCGACCGGGCGCTGGCGGCGACCGACTCCGCAGCCGTTTCATCCCGGTACCACTCCGGCGTGCCGGTCGGATGGTCCATGGCCACGCGACCGACGAAGGCCCGTTGCCCGTGACGATGACACGCCTCGGCCAGCGCCGTCGTCGCCGGCTCGTGGATGCTGGCGTAGTACACCGCCGTCGTCGTGCCCGCGGCGAGAAGCGACGGCACCAGTGAGTCCCAGACCGTCGTCGCGAACCCGAGGTCGGCGTAACGGGCCTCCAGCGGGAACGTGTGGTGGAAGAGCCACTCCTCGAGCGGGCGATCCAGCGCGGTCGCCAGCTGGGGCCACTGCGGTGCGTGGACGTGGGTGTCGATCAACCCGGGGAGCAGTACGTGGCCGCTCGGCAGGGTGACGTCGACCGGGGCGTCGGTGTCGGCGGCCGGTGTGGTCGTCGTGATGCGGCCGGCCCCGTCGACGGTGATCACGAGTTCGTCGGTCTCGAGCCGGTCGGGTGCCGGGGTCTGCATCACCCGCGCCCGGATCGTGAACGGATCGCTCACACGAAGCCCACGCACTCGACGTGGGGGACCACGAACACCGCGTCGTCGTGCTCGGCCCAACGCCGGAAGTCGGCGGCCATCCCGGCGAGGGCGTCGTCGGTGGCGAGGCCCTGGGCCACCGCGTGGTCGCGATAGCTCGACTGCACGATCCGGTCGGCCCACCCCTCGGCCCACCACCGACGGCCGTCGGGGTCGGCGAAGCACCATGCCGTGGCGGTGGTGACGGTGCGTTCGAAGCCGGCGGCCCGTGCCCAGCCGAGGAGGTGCCGGCCGGCGTTGGCGTCGTGGCCGTTGGCGGCCGTGGTCGCCTGGTAGATCCGCATCCAGTCGCGCAGGCCCGGACGGTCGGGTGACCAGGTCATGGCGCCGTAGTCGGCGTCGCGAACGGCCACGACGCCGCCCGGCTTCGCGACGCGGCGCATCTCGCGCAGCGCGGCAACGGGGTCGTCGAGGTGTTGGAGCACCTGGTGGGCGTGCACGACGTCGTAGTGGTCGTCGGGGGCGTCGAGCGCGTAGACGTCGCCGGTGCGGAAGTCGGCGACGGAGCCGTGTTCGGCCCGGGCCCGCTCGATCGCGTCGGGCGACGCGTCGATCGCGTGCATCTCACAGCCCGGCGCATGGGCGACGAGGTCGGCGGTCAACGAGCCCGGACCGCACCCGACGTCGAGGATCCGCTGGCCGGGCGCGAGGTGCTCGACCAGATAGCGGGCCGAGTTGTCGACCGTACGAGAGGCGTGGCTGCGCAGCACCGACTCGTGGTGGCCGTGGGCGTAGGACGAGATGTCGCCGGGGTCCGTCATCGCAGTCAGATCGGTTGGAAGCGGCGAGCAGCGACGCGATGCGCGGCCAGGTTGGCGCCGAGGTCGGGGGAGACGAGGTGGCCGTCGCGGACCACGGGCCGACCGTGGACGATGGTGTCGCGGGCGCTGGTGGGTCCGCAGCGGAGCCAACCCTCGATCGGGTCGTCGAGCACGCCGGCGAAGACCGGACCGCTCAGTTCCCAGACGGCCACGTCGCCGACGGCGCCGACCGAGAGCTCTCCGATCTCTCCCTCGCGGCCCAGGCACCCGGCCCCACCCCGCGTGGCGACCTCGAGGGCGACACGCGCGGTCATGGCCGCGGCACCCGAGACGAGCTTGCCCTGCAACATCGCGAGGCGGGCCTCCTGCCAGAGCGACGCCGAGTCGGCCGACGAGGAGCCATCGCAGCCGAGCCCCACCGGGCACCCGGCGTGGCGCAGGTCGACCACCGGGGCGATGCCCGACGACAGGATCATGTTGGAGCTCGGGCAGTGGGCGATGCCGACGCCGGCTGCCCCGAGGCGGCGGACCTCTTCGGGGTTCGGCCGCACGACATGGGCACCCCAGCTGCGGTCCGACATCCAACCCACGTCCTCGTAGAGGTCGACCGGACGCATCCCGAACGTCGCGAGCGCGAACTCGTCGTCCTCCGCGTTCTCGGCGAGATGAGTGTGGAGACGCACGTCGAGGCGTTCGGCCAGTTCGGCCGTGCGGCGCATGAGATCGGGCGTCACCGTGAAGGGGGAGCAGGGCGCGAGGGCGATGCGGGTCATGGCGCCGGGCGTGGGGTCGTGCCACCGAGCGACGTGCCGTTCGGACTCGGCGAGGATGTCGTCCTCGTCCCGCACGGCGTCGTCGGGCGGGAGCCCGCCGTCCTTCTCCGACAGACTCATCGAGCCATAGGTCGGGTGGAACCGCAGCCCGAGGTCGAGGGCGGCCTGGACTTCGGCGGCCAGCAGATCGCCTGCTCGTGCCGGATGGAGGTAGTGGTGATCGCTCGAGGTGGTGCAGCCGGAGAGGGCGAGTTCGGCCAGCCCCACCCATGCGGCCAGGTACTCGGCCTCCTCGTCGATCGCGGCGGTCCACAGCGGGTAGAGCGACTGCAACCAGCCGAAGAGGGGCGCATCGGTCATCGGTGTGTAGGCGCGCGTGAGGTTCTGGAAGAGGTGGTGGTGCGTGTTGACCAGGCCGGGGGTGACCAGACACCCCTCGGCCGAGATCCGCTCGGCGCCGGCCGGCGCGGGGTCGTCGGCCGCGCCGACGCCCGAGATGAAGCCGTTGGTGATCGCGACCCAACCGCCGGCGAGTTCACGGCGCGCGCCGTCGACCGTGGCGACGAGCCATGCGTCGTGGATCAGCAGGTCAGCCATCCGAATCGCCTTCGAGCGCGTTGAGATAGTTGTAGATCGTGATGCGGGAGACCCCCATCACCTGGGCGATCTCGTCGACCGCGCCGCGCAGCATGAAGGCGCCGCGCTCGTCGAGCATGCGCACCGCCCGCTGCTTCTCGGCCCGGTTCCAGTCGGCCGCCGGAGCGCCGATCTCGCGCTCGGCCATGCGCAGGATGTCGTCGACGGCGTCCCGGATCGACGGAATCGGGATCTCCTCCGGCGTGGCGGCGACCCGGAGTTGGACCGACGTGGCGCCGGTGGTCATCGCTGCTCGCACCATGGCCGCGATCGCGTCGGCCATCGAGTCGAGGTCGCCGGTGACGGTCGAAGCGAACGGCCCGAGCTCGACGTCGAGATCATGCTCGGCGAAGGCCGACACGGCAGCCGTGACGTGGGGACCGGGGGTGCCCTCGACGAAGGGGGCGACGAGGAACTCGGCAGCGATCTCGGTCCCCCGGGGCATGATCGGCAGAGTACCCCAGGACCGGCCCGGCTTGTACATTTTGTAAAGAACCTCTGGTACGGTCGTGTGATGTCCCCGCCCGCACGCGCCCTTCGCGTCGACATCGATCGGCTCCTCGGGCGCCTGGCGGCGTTGGCCGAGATCGGTGCCATCGAGGGCACCGAGGGGTGCGCCCGGCTCGCGCTCACCGACGAAGACAAGGCCGGCCGCGATCTGGTGGTCACCTGGATGCGCGACCTCGGGCTCTCGGTCACGATCGACGGCATCGGCAACGTGGTCGGGGTGCTCGACGGCGCGGTCGACGGGCCACCCGTCATGTGTGGCTCCCACATCGACACGGTGCGCACCGGTGGGCGCTACGACGGCAACCTCGGGGTGCTCGCCGGCCTCGAAGTGATCGAGACGATCGTCGCCGCGGGGCTCACGCCGCCGCGTCCGCTGGCCGTCGCCTTCTTCACCGACGAGGAGGGGGCCCGCTTCCCGCCCGACATGCTCGGCAGTCTCGTCTACGTCGGCGGTATGGCCCTCGAAGACGCACTCGACATCGAGGGCATCGACGGTGCGAAGGTCGGTCCCGAACTCGAACGCATCGGCTACGCCGGCGCCGCACCGGTGCCCGGTCTCGTCCCCCACGCGTTCGTCGAACTCCACGTCGAGCAGGGTCCGGTGTTGGAGGCCGAGGGCGTCACCATCGGCGCGGTCGACGGTGTCCAGGGCATCAGCTGGCAGGAGTTCACCATCCGGGGCCAGTCGAACCACGCAGGCACCACGCCGATGTCGATGCGCCGCGACCCCGGCTACGTGGCCGCGTCGATCGTGACCTTCGTTCGTGAACTGGTGCTCGAACTCGGCGCTCCCCAGGTCGGCACCGTCGGCATGATCGAGCTCAGGCCCAACCTGGTCAACGTGGTTCCGGCGTCGGCCACGGTCACCGTCGATCTCCGCAACACCGACGACGCCGTCCTGCGCGAGGCCGAGCGCCGACTCGCGGTGTTCGTCGAGCAGGCAACGGCCGCCGAGGGATGCACGGTCGCCACCCGCTCGCTGGCCCGGTTCGAGCCGGTCGTGTTCGACCCCGCCGTGGTCACGCTCGTCGAGAAGACGGCGATCGATCTCGGCCACTCCGTGCGGCGGATGCCGTCCGGCGCCGGTCACGACGCCCAGATGTTCGCGCGGGTCTGCCCCACGGCGATGATCTTCACGCCGAGCCGCGACGGGCTGAGTCACAACCCGGCCGAGTACACCAGCCCGCCCGATCTCCAGGCCGGAGCCGATGTGCTCCTGCAGACGATGTGGACCCTGGCCGAGGGCTCGACGGAAGGACCATCCGATGGCTGAGGCGACCCCGCCGCTCACCCCGATGACGCTGGCCACCCTGATGGGCCGCATCGACCACGAGTGGCACACGCGCAACAAGATCTTCGACCTGCCCAACGCCCGCATCTGGCAGCCCGACGCCGAGGTCGATCTCTCGTTCGAGTTCCTCGGTCGTGCGTGCGCGTCGCCCATCGGCCCGGCGGCCGGACCGCACAGTCAGATGGCACAGAACATCGTGCTCGCCTGGCTCGGCGGCGGTCGCCTCTTCGAGCTCAAGACTGTGCAGGTCCTCGACGACCTGGAGATCGGTCGTCCCTGCATCGACATGCAGACGATCGGCTACAACATCGAGTGGAGCCAGGAGCTCGAGGTGCCCCAGAGCCTCGCCGAGTACGTGAAGGCCTGG
>Ga0213866_10000179_pt1 | contig 53070 bp, 58 predicted proteins | sample PICome_11_FD_160079 | JGI IMG/M metagenome (GOLD analysis project Ga0213866, IMG submission 160079) | Coastal seawater microbial communities near Pivers Island, North Carolina, United States - PICO284 | ecosystem: Environmental > Aquatic > Marine > Coastal | place: USA: North Carolina...
CAATTTGATTGAACGAAATCGAAGTATCTCCTGCGAGAGGGATTGCTAATTTTTTTTTAATTAATTTTTTGGAATTTTGTCCATAGAAAAAATTACACGCACGAGTGTAATATTTCCTCATTTTTTATATTGCTGGCTTTGGTTTTAATCCTAATGAACCTAGAGCAGACGTTGTTTTTCCATCGTCCTCGTCCTCTTCCTTAAAAGATCTTGTCGGTTTGATATTCTTTAGTATTAAATCTCTAATTTCGTCACCTGATAATGTTTCATAAATTAAAAGGGCTTTAGCTAATTTGTGTAAATCATCAATTTTATCCGTAAGAACTTTTCTAGCTCTATCATAACCAGCATCAACAATTTTTTTTACCTCTGCATCAATTTTTTTAGCAGTTTCCTCTGACATATTTTGTTGTTTTGTAACAGATCTTCCTAAAAATACTTCTTCCTCATTTTCACCATAGGCCAAAGGTCCTAACTCTTTACTCATTCCGTATTTTGTTACCATATTCTTTGCCATTTTAGTTGCCATGTCTATATCTGAGGAAGCGCCTGATGTAACTTTATCTTGGCCGAAAATAATTTCTTCGGCTATTCTGCCTCCCATCGCAACGGCTATGTCTGAATACATTTTTTCTCTGGTAACTGATAACTGATCTCTTTCCGGTAATCTCATCACCATGCCTAAAGCTCTACCTCTTGGAATTATCGTAGCTTTATGAATTGGGTCAGAAGCTTTTTCATTTAAAGCTACTATAGCATGACCGCCTTCATGATATGCAGTAAGTTTTTTCTCATCTTCTGACATTACCATTGATCTTCTTTCAGCTCCCATCATAACTTTATCTTTTGCCTCCTCAATGTCAGACATCGTAACTACTCTTTTATTTTTTCTAGCTGCAAGAAGAGCTGACTCGTTTATTAAGTTTGCTAAATCAGCACCGGAAAATCCTGGTGTACCTCTTGCAATTGTTCTAAGCTTTACGTCTGGACCAGTGCTAATTTTCTTAACATGAACTTTTAAAATTGCTTCGCGGCCGATAATATCTGGGTTCCCTACAACAACCTGTCTATCAAATCTTCCGGGTCTCAACAAAGCTGGGTCAAGAACATCTGGCCTATTGGTTGCTGCGATCAAAATAATTCCCTCATTGGTATCGAATCCATCCATCTCAACAAGTAATTGATTTAAAGTTTGCTCTCTCTCGTCATTCCCACCACCTAAACCAGCACCTCTGCTTCTTCCTACGGCATCGATCTCATCTATAAATATTATACAAGGAGAGTGTTTTTTTCCTTGTTCAAACATATCCCTTACTCTCGATGCTCCAACGCCAACAAACATTTCAACAAAATCTGATCCTGAAATTGAAAAAAATGGAACGTTCGCTTCTCCAGCAATTGCTTTGGCCAATAAAGTTTTTCCGGTTCCAGGAGGTCCTATTAAAAGAGCGCCCTTAGGAATTTTTCCACCCAGTCGGCTGAATTTTTTTGGGTCTTTTAAGAACTCAACTATTTCTTCAACCTCTTCTTTTGCTTCCTCAACTCCTGCAACATCATTAAAGGTTACTTTGCCTTGTGCTTCATTTAATAATTTGGCTTTTGATCTCCCAAATCCCATGGCGCCCCCTTTGCCGCCTTGCATCTGACGCATGAAAAATATCCATACTCCGATAAGCAAAAGCATAGGAAACCATGATAATAAAATTCCTAGTAATGATGGCATTTTATCTTCCTGAGGGGTTGCTACAATACTTACCCCGTTTGAGGTTAGCTTATCTACTAGTTCAGGGTAATTAGGAGAGTAAGTTTTGAATCTTTTTCCGTCTGCTAATACACCAGAAATATTATTCCCTTGAATTTTTACCTCAACTACTCTTCCAGAGTCCACCTCGTCTATAAAGTTCGAAAAAGGCAATGTATTGTTTTCTGAACTAATTTTATTTGGATCCTGAAACATATTAAATAGCCCCACGGAAAGTACGACTATTATGACCCACATTATTAAGTTCTTTAAATTCATAAGATATTAAATAATCATTTATTAATATTTAACAAGTATACTGTAACTGAAATTTAGTTGTAAATAAGACAAAAGTGATCCATTTTTATAAAATATTATATTTTTTCAGCTTTTAGACATATATTTTCCCCTTTTTTTGAGAAAAAACATCCTCCAAGCGTAGATCTTTTAAAGTTTTTTTTGTTTAAAACGTTAATCAAATTATTTACTTTTTTTGATCTTAAATCGTAGTAGTTATTTTTAATCTTTTTGACCGACTCGTTAATTACAGCTATTTTTATATCGTTACTAAGTTTTTTGTATTTTTTAAAATTTATTAAAACCTCTCTATTATTTTTTTTTATCAATTCTTTAAAAATTCTTTTCATATACTCATCAAGCGAATCTTTGCTTAAAGATAAGTTTTGTATAGATTTAAATATTTGGTCATATTTAATTCCACTTTTTTCCAAAGGTTTTTTTAAATTTCTTACTTTTGTTCTCAAATATTTTAAATTTTTATTTGATGGGTCTATGAAAAATTTTCCAAAGGTAATTTTAGAAATTTTAATTAAAAATTTTTTTTTTATCTCAAGCAAAGGTCTAAATAAGTAAACTTGCTTGTTAATTTTACTTAACATCTTCATAGATGACAAACCTTTAAGTCCACTGCCTCTTGAAAGTCTTATTAAAAAAGTTTCTACTTGATCCTCTAGATTATGTGCAGTAACAATTGTTACAATTTTTTTTTTTTTACAAAATCTTGAAAGTATATCGTACCTTACATTTCTTGCTTCTGCTTGAATATTTTTAGTAATTTTTTTTTTATTAGAAATAGTAATTAAATTTATTTTTTTCTTTTTTAATAAATTTTTAACTTTGTTGGCTTCTTCTAATGATTTATTTCTTATATTGTGGTTTACCAACACATAATAAAACTTAATTTTTTTCTCCAATGCATAGGCTTGCGAGAGCGCTACCAACGCTAAACTGTCAGGGCCACCAGATACTGCAATTAAATAACTCTTTTCATTTAAATTATCTAACTTATTTTTAAAATTTAGAAATATTTTAGATAAATCTTTATTATCTGTAAAAACTTTTTTAAGATTTACACTTGAATTTTTTTTGCTCATATTGAGCTTTCTGCAGCACAGACTTGCTTGCTTTTGGATATTCCTTTTTTAGTCCTGAAATCATTTTACAGCCTTGATCTTTTTCACCGAGTTGAACCATTGTAATACCAAGTTTCAAAAGATTATCAGCTGCCTTTTTGCTTTTGGGATAATTTTGATAACCATCAAGATAAGCTGTAGCTGCATCTGAATATAACTGCCTAATTCTAAAAGTCTCTCCATACCAATATTGAGCGCTACCAGCTAAATCATGATCTTTATTTTTATCTATAAACTCTTTCAATGCAAATTCTGCAGTTTCATAATCTCCGATTTTCATAAAACTTACTGCAAACTCATATTGTTCCTCTGGAGATTTGTTTGGAAGAAGAGACTCTCTTTTTTCTGGCTCTTCAGTGATTACTGTTTTTGCACTTTCAACTGAATTGATTGTCTGTTCATTAGGTAAATTTTTAGTTTCATAACCAGGTGCAGCTCCAAAGTCTTGTGGTTTACTTGCTCCAGGAAGTGTAGCTTGCTTCTTTTTAGAAATGTCTGTGTTTCCTTTTTCTAAATCTGAAAATCTTAATTGATTATCAGATTGAATTTTTGTTACTCGAGTAGATAGCTTATCTAATTTAAAATTTACCTCTTCAAATTTATTTGTTAGTTCCCTGAATTGATCCTCTATTTCATTAAGTTTTAAAAGATGCTTGGTCAGAATATCTTCGTTTAGACCATCTGAAGCAATCGCGCTTGTTTTTTTTAGCGTAACTACATCTGACTTTTGATAAACAGCCTTTTCAAGTGTTTTAAGATCTTTCGTAATTACTTGAATTTGATCCGATATAGCTTGTAAATAAATTTCCTCATCCTCAGCTAGAGTAAAGTTGCTTAAAAAAAACGAAAATAAAATCGTTGATAAGGTTTTAAAAAATTTTAATTTTAATTTTGGTAACATGATTCTTATTTAATTTGATAAGATGGCAAAAAAAAGACCCCTCAATATCATCTACTAAGGGGTCTTTATATATTATATAAAAATTATTTATAATTAGTTTACTTTAACCGTTACTGATCTTCTGTTTTGGGACCAAGCTAATGGTGTTGAAGCTGGGTTTACAGGTTTTTCTTTACCGTAACTAATCACTGAAATTCTTTTTCCAGAAATACCATAAGTCATTAAATAGTCTTTAGCAGCGTTAGCTCTTCTTTCTCCCAAAGCTAAGTTATATTCTCTAGTTCCTCTCTCATCTGCATGACCTTCGATAGTGATATTAAGATTCTTATTCTTTCTTAAATAATTAGCTTGTTTTCTTAAAGTCGCTCTTGAAGCAGTTGTTAAAGAAGATTTGTTGGTAGCAAAAAATACTCTGTCTGGAACTCCCGAAGCTAGGTATTCAACTGTTTCTTTTCCAGTGTATACGTCTCCATCGATATTCCCAGATTTCTTTGCAGTAGAACATGCACTTAAAATTAAAGTAGCAAAGATTACTAGTAATATGTTTTTTATATTTGTATTAAATATCATTTTTTCCCCTGGGTTTGTTATTTGGTTTATTTCAAATTATTTAATGTTGTTCAAGTGTATTTTGCATAAAATATGACCTTATTTTGATAAAAGAGAGGACCAAGATGGGTCTGAGGCATCAGTTTCGGTCTTTAATCTTCTTTCATTATAACCTGTAATATCAATAGACCATAATTTAGCAGAAAAACCCTCTCCTTTTGATCCAGATTTGGTCTCTCTATAAAATACTAAAACTCTTCCATTAGGAGACCAAGAAGGTGCCTCTTGGTAATAATTTTCAGTTAGTAATCTCTCACCGGTACCATCAGTTCTCATTACACCAATATAAAATCTACCTTTTCGCATTTTTGTAAATGCTATTAGATCTCCCCTCGGTGACCAAACAGGAGTTCCATAAATACCATTTCCAAATGTAATTCTCTTAACTCCACTTCCATCGCTTCGCATAACGTAAATTTGCTGTAATCCACTTCTATCTGAGTTAAATGCAATAAATTTTCCATCAGGTGAAAAGGAAGGAGAGGTATCAATAGACGAATGATCAGTAATTCTCTCAACAACTCTAGAGTCTAAATCCATAGTATAGATATCCGAGTTACCTTCTTTGGCAAAACTCATGACTATTTTTTTTCCATCAGGAGAAAATCTTGGAGCAAAAGTCATTCCTGGGAAATTTCCTACTACCTCTTGGGTGCCAGTCTCAATATCGAGAAGATAAACTCTTGGCATATTTCTAAAATATGACATGTAAGTAACCATTTGATTGGTTGGATTAAATCTTGGAGTTAAGACTAATTCATTACCAAGGGTCAAATATTTTGTGTTTGCGCCATCTTGATCCATTATCGCTAATTTTTTAATTCTTTGATTTTTTGGTCCACTTTCTGACACGTAAATTATTCTTGTATCAAAATAACCCTCCTCGCCAGTTAATCTTTCATAAATTTTATCTGAAATAATGTGGGATACTCTTCTCCAGTTTGAAGGTGTTGTAGTAAATGCTAATGCGGTCATTTCTTTAGCGGCAGCTAGATCCCAGAGTCTAAACTCGACTTTCAATTTTCCATTTTTAACTAATATTTTACCAGTCACTAGAGCTTGTGCTTTTATCAGTCTCCAATCTTCAAATCTTGGTTTTAAATGTGCGATATCTGGCTTTTGAACAAATGCTTCTTTTTTTAAAGGATTAAATAATCCGGTTGATCTAAAATTATTTTCAATAAGTTTAGAAATTTCTTCTCCTAATTCTTTTATTTTAATTCCCTCAAAATTTTCAGATTTTATATCAACATGTAATGGTGAAATTGCTATAGGTAGTGGATCTAAGTTTCCTCTAGTAATATCTATTTCAATTAAAGCAGACGCTTTGCTAATAAGAATAATCTTAAATATAAGAATTAATAAAATTTTTTTCATATCAACCTTTTAACATTTCTGTTGGATTAAAATTTAGTTGTAGTTCTTTCCATTTATCGTAACCAGTTGGTGGAACCTTTAGTGGCTGACACAATCTCACTGCTCTTAATGCGCTTTCAGCTAATACTTTATAAAACCTTTGATCTGGCTTGTTCATTCTTTGATGATCTAAAATTTCAGATTTCATAATTGTTCCATCTTTTTTTAATTTAAGTTTTATTCTTACAAGTAAATTTTCATCATAAGGTAATCCTAATGGAACGCTCCAGCAACCAAAGATTTGTGCTTTTAAAGCGTCTTCTTGTGAAAGTGTCAGCCCAGTAGCAAATTTATTTTTTTGACTGCTTTGAGTTATCTTATCACTTTTTTTTTGTTTTACTGCCTCTTCCTCTTTAGCTTTATCTATCAATGCAGCTATTTGATTAGTGTCAATAATTTCTTTTTTCTCAAATTCTGATGCTTGTCTAATTTGAGGTTTTATTTCTTCTGGGTTCTGTTTTTTTTTAACTATTTGTTTTTCTTCTTTTTTTTCATTTGGAAGAGGAATTCGATCAGGCTTTTCCTTAGCTTTTGCTGCTGGTGGCGCTTGTTCTGACACTAATCTCTCTTTCTCTTTTTTTTTGGCTTCTTCAATAATTTTTCTTGCTTTAGGAGCATATGGAATACTTGTTTTATCTGAAATCTGTATAAGTTCTACAGAAACTATGGGGGGTAAATTTATCGGTTCTCTAAGCATAAAAGGAAGGCTTAAAATTGTTAAAAATATTAATGCAGAATGAAATGTTAATGAATAAATTAAACTTCTTACCATGGCTCATCCTAATTTTTATAAGGCTCAGATATTAACGCAACTTTAGAAAACCCTGCCCCAGATAAAGTGCCCATAATTTCGAGTACTCTTCCATAATTGATGTTTTTATCACCTCTTACATAAATTCTTGTATCGGTTCTGTTTTTCGCTATTGCTAATAATTTAGGTATCATTTTTTGATAAGTGACTTGATGTTCTTGTATATAAATCTCACCTTTTGAATTTATGCTTATAGTCAATGGCTCTTGATCATCTGGTAAAGAGTCAGCGGCAGACTCTGGTAAATCTACCTGGACACCGACAGTTAATAAAGGTGCTGTGACCATAAAGATTATTAATAAAACTAACATTACATCAACAAATGGTGTCACATTTATTTCGCTCATTGGTTCTTTTTTTGAGCGATTGAAATTAAAAGCCATTGTTAAATTATTGATAAAAATCTCTTAGAAAAATTATCTATTCTTGAAAAATACCTTTGCGTATCGCTGTTGAACTTATTATACGCAACGACTGCTGGTATAGCTGCTAACAAACCTAAAGCTGTTGCAAATAAAGCTTCAGCTATTCCTGGTGCAACTATTGCCAAACTTGTATTTCTTGAAATTGCTATTGATTGAAATGAATTCATTATACCCCAAACAGTTCCAAATAAACCTATAAATGGTGCTGTTGAGCCAACGGTAGCTAAAAAGGTAAAATTTTTTTCTACTTTTTTCATTTCATTATCAGTAACTATTTCCAGTACTCTGCCAACTCTTGCAGCTTGGATTGATGATGACTGCCTTTTTGTTTTCGAAAGTTCTGTCATTGCTGATTTAAATATTAATATTGCAGGATCTTGTGAATTTGCTGGTAGTGAATTATTGAAGCTTTCTGCAGATTTTGCTTTCCAAAATTTTTTCTCAAAATCTTCAATTGATTTATTAATGTTTTTAAACAATTTAATTTTATCAAAAATTAATGCCCATGAAAAAATTGAGCAAGCTATTAATAAAATTATTACAAATTTGACAACAAAATCTGCTCTCAAAAAGAGCTTCCACAATGAAAAATCGGTTGCTCCACCTAGTCCTACTACTTGAGCTGCTATATCTTGTTCCATTAGATTTAATTACTTTTAGAATGTGTCATGAATTTGGCGCTATTTATAAATTTATGTTTAATTTTCCTCTGTTAGTCTTGTTTCGCTATAAAATCTCGCAATCAAAATAGCATCTGATTTATTAACGTCTTTTTTTTTTGCAAGTTGATTTGATAATTTTGGGTACATTTCGATAGCTTTAGTTCTGCTAGAGTCCTTTGATGCATTAATAAGTTCAAAATGTTTTTTCCACTTTGAAGGCCGGACAAAGAAAATTGGAAGTTCTAGTGCGGCACAAATTCCTTTGATAGCTCCAAAAGTTTGACCAAAGTTAAACATACTTGTTACTCCTTGCCCTGGCATTGCATTTACTTGCTCAACTACGACTGCCACTTCCTCACTGTTATCAATATTTTCTTTGATCAGATTTACAAGGAATGCGCTATTTAGTTGTCTTTTATTTTTCTTCCCCTCTGACATTACGGGCATGTCAAACAAATGCAATACTTTATTATTTTCTAAAATTGCTATCGCCCCGCTAAGACCTGGATCTATTCCTATAATTTTCATTATTGTAAATTTTTTAAGTTAGCATTTGTAAAAATATTTTGTACATCATCCAATTCTTCTAGAGCTGTTAAAACTTCAATTATCTGCTCACTTTGATTTTTATCAAGTTCGATAAGATTTAAAGGTCTCCATTCTATGGAAGAATAATTGAAAATTTTAATTTTTTTTTCTAGATTGGTTTTAATCTTATAAAAATCTTCTTTATGAGTTACCACTTCAAAAAAACCATTGAAGTTAATACAGTCTTGTGCTCCAGCATTTATTGCCATATCAAATAACTCTTCTTCTTTAATTTTTGATTTATCGACATGGATAATTCCACAATTAGAAAACATGTGGGTAGTTGAACCAGTCTCCCCAAGTCGTCCACCATTTTTTTGTAAAACTGTTCTAATGCTAGATGCAGATCTATTCCTATTATCAGTTAAAGTTTCTATTATTAGAGCAACATTAGACGGCCCAAATCCTTCATATCTTAAACTTTCATAGTTTTTATCTCCACTCATTTCTGACTTACTTACTGCTCTTGAAATATTTTCCTTTGGCATATTGGCTTGTTTGGCTGCTTGTATCGCAGTTCTCAACCGTGGGTTCATATCGGGATCCTTGTCTCCTAATTTTGCAGCTACTGTAATTTCCCTTGAAAGTTTTGAAAATATTTTTGATCTCTCCTTGTCCGCCCTACCTTTTTTATGTTTTATACCGGCCCAATGTGAATGTCCTGCCATAATTATTTATCTAAACTTCCGCCCTCTATAATTCTATAAATATTTTTTGCCAAACCTGTTTCTGTATTAGTTTCAATTAATACACCTGACAATGTGCCATCACCATTTGCTGGAAAATGTTTTATTGCATCTTTATCTTTGAAAAATCTTTTTATAGAATTTTCTTTATTCATTCCTATTACAGAATTATAGTCACCACACATGCCGATATCAGTTTGATAGGCAGTACCCTTATCCAAGAGACGAGTATCAGCAGTAGGTACGTGCGTGTGAGTTCCAACAACACAGGTTGCTTGTCCATCAAAAAAATGACCTGCAGCCATTTTTTCACTGGTTATTTCTCCATGAAAATCTACAATTAAAAAATCTACGTCTTTTTTTAAAATCATTTTTTTACATATTTTTTTTGCTGTTTGAAATACATCATCAGATTTTCTCATAAACACGTTGCCCATTAAATTAATTACTCCAACTTTATAATTATTTTTTTTGGAAAAATATATTTCGTGACCGCGCCCAGGTGATCCTTCGGCAAGATTTGCCGGTCTTAAAAGTCTATTTTCTTTATCAATATAATCGGCGGTTTCTTGTTTATCCCATATATGATTTCCTGAGGTAATTACATCTACGCCATTATCGAAAAATTCTTCTGCTATTTCTTTTGTAAGTCCCCTTCCATCATCTGCAGCGTTTTCACCATTAACAATAACAAAATCTACATTTTTTAACTTAATTAATTCAGGCAATCTTTTATTTAAAATTTTTCTTCCGGAATGCCCCATTACGTCGCCTAAAATTAATATCTTCATTAGTAAATACCTTTTTCAGTCAAAATATATTTTAATTTTACATCGTTTTGATTTATTGGAAGCTTATGGTGTCTTTGGAATGAAAAAGCAACACCAACTGTTAAAATATTTTTGAATTTATCAAGATATTTATTTAGATAACGATCGTAAAACCCTTTACCATAACCTAGTCTATTTTTGTTTTTATCAAAAGCCAATATAGGAATCAGCATAACATCTGGAAGTTCGGGGCTGGTTTTTACAGGTTCTAAAAATCCGAATTGATTAACAAATAAAACTTCATTCTTTTTCCAAGGGAAAAAATTCATAATATTACTTTTATCAATTATTGGTAATAATGTTTTTTTGTTGTTCATGTATTTATTCTCTAAAAATTTTAGAACATTTAGCTCAAAATCAGATGGGTAATATAAAGCAAATTTTAAAAAATTTTTTTTTTTATTGGAATTTAACAAGTTTATAAAAGGCTTAAAAAAGTCTTTATCAATTTCATAATATTTTTTTTTTCTTAAATTATAATACTTTTTTCTAAGTATATCTTTTTGGAACATCTACTGTATTTTAGAAAAGGACTCTGTATTTGAAATTATTTTTTCCAATGATTGAGTTGTTTTATCAAGCATTGTCTCATACGTATTATTATTTTCCTCTATGATCTTTTTAAAGTTTTCTAATTCTTTATTTAAGTTTTGAATTTCTAAATCTTTTTCTTTTTTATATTTAATTGCTAAAGATTTAATTTCAATAAACTTATTAGAAATTTCGTCTAGTTTTTTTTTTTGATTAGTTACTTTTAATTTTAAATCAAAATAGTCATCGATCAACTTGATTGATGTAATTAATAATAATTTATTCTCGCCAATATTTCCTAATTTGTCTTTTAATTCTGCATATTTCTTATCGAGAAATTTTGTTAATTTTTTAAGAGACTCCTCTTGTCCATCATCACATGAAAGGAGGTAGTCTTTATTGTTAAATTTGATATTCACGTTTGCCATTTATCTATCTCACTAACTAAATTTTCTGTTTCTTGGCTTAATTCTGCAATATCTTGATTAAATTTATCCTCGAATTCTGATTTCTTGTTTACCTCTAATTGCAGTTTTTTTATTTTTTCTTTTAAGTATTTTTGTTCTCTTATTAATTCTTTATTTTTTTTTTCGATTTCTTTTTTTTTATTGATTAAATCATTTTTTTCATTTCTAATTTTTTCTAATTCATGTTTTGGCTGTGAATAACTTACTGATAAAGAATTTAATTTATCAATAAGTTGGTTCAGATTATGTTCTTTCTTTTCAAAATTACTCATAGAGTTTTATAGCATATTATTGATATAGTTAGTTTAAGTCTATATAGGTAATTACAAGTGAGTGTAAAATTTAACCAATTATCAAACGCAATTAGATTTTTATCAATTGATGCTGTGCAAAAAGCAAACTCTGGACATCCAGGTATGCCTATGGGAATGGCTGATGTTGCAACTGTATTATTTAAATACCACCTGAGGTTTAATCCAAAAAATCCCGATTGGATTAACAGAGACAGGTTCATCTTGTCTGCTGGACATGGTTCAATGCTTCTTTACTCTTTGCTTTACTTATGTGGCTACAAAAGTATCTCACTAGATGACATTAAAAACTTTAGACAATTAAATTCTATTTGTGCTGGGCACCCAGAGTATAAAAAAGGTTCTGGAATTGAGACAACAACTGGACCGTTAGGTCAGGGATTAGCCAACGCGGTTGGTATGGCAATAGCTGAGGAAATATTTAAAAAAAAGTTTGGTTCTGCAGTCATAAATAATAAGACTTATGTAATTGCTAGTGATGGTGACTTAATGGAGGGAATTAGTCATGAAGCAATGAGCTTAGCTGGCCATTTAAAACTAAAAAATTTAATTGTATTTTTTGATAACAATAAAATTTCAATTGATGGCTCTACCTCACTAAGTGTATCAGATAATTATAAAAAAAGATTAGAGTCGTATGGCTGGAACTTCATAGAGATTAATGGTCACAATGAAAAGCAAATCTCTAAAGCGATTATAAAAGCATCAAAATCAAGTAAACCCACTCTCATATCTTGTAAAACTATTATAGGATTTGGATCACCAAATAAATCTGGCAAGGCCTCGTCTCATGGTTCGCCTTTAGGAAATGAAGAAATATCTTTGGTAAGAAAAAAACTAAACTGGAACAATCAGCCATTCGAAATTCCTCATGAAATTTTAGATGAATGGCGAAAAATAGGAGATAGAGGCGAACAATTGGAAAATAAATGGCTTGAAACAATTAATAAAAAGAATCCTAAAATTAAAAATGATCTAAACAAAGTGTCTGAGAAAATTGATTTTAATGGATTAGAAAATTTAATACATCAAGAAAAAGAAAAACATTTTGAAGCAAAACCGAGTTTAGCCACAAGACAATGTTCGATGGCTGCGATTGAAAAAATTTCTGCTTTTCTTCCTCAATTAATCGGCGGTTCCGCTGATTTAAGTGGTTCTAATAATACAAAAACTATCAATTCCAAAATTATTAATTCTAAAAACTTTAATGGAAATTATATTCATTACGGAGTTAGAGAGCACGGTATGGCAGCAGTTATGAACGGTTTAGCACTTTATGGAGGAATAATTCCTTATGGAGGAACTTTTTTAATTTTCTCTGATTATTGTAAACCTTCCATAAGACTTTCTGCTTTAATGGGTTTAAAAGTAATTTATGTCTTTTCTCATGACTCAATTGGTCTTGGTGAAGACGGTCCTACTCACCAACCAATAGAACAACTAGCTGGATTAAGGGCTATACCAAACTTAAATGTGTTTAGACCTGCAGATATAAATGAAACTTTCGAATGTTGGGAAATTGCTTTAAAAAGCGAAAACACGCCAAGTGCGATTGCATTATCTAGACAAAAAGTTCCTTACATAAACCCCAAAAACTCAAAAGAAAACAAATGTGAAAAAGGAGCCTATGTAGTTAATTTAACTTCACATGAGAGCAATGTAACATTGGTTGCTTCAGGTACGGAAGTAGAGCTTGCCTTAAAGGTTCAAGATAAACTTAAAGAAAATAATACTCATTCAAAAGTAGTTTCAATGCCATGTATGGAACTTTTTGATAAACAGCCTGAAGATTATCGAAAAGATATTTTAGAAGAAAACTCATTGATCATTACATTAGAAGCTGGAAGTGTAATGTCTTGGCAAAAATATATTAAAAATAAAGGCGCCAATTTAGGTATAGATAATTTTGGTGAAAGTGCTCCTTATAAAGAAGTTTACAAACATTTTAAATTATCAGAGGATGATATAGCAAATTTTATTCAAAAAAAATTGAGAGAATAATAGAAGTCGATGGGTCAAATAAATTTCTTTCCTGACGAATTAGAAATCAAAGATCAAAAGATAATTCTCAGATTAGATTTAAATGTTCCTATAAAAGATAAGGTTATTAGAGATGATACTAGAATAACCTTATGCTTACCATTTATAAATAGACTTATTGAAAAGAAAGCAAAAATTATAATTATTAGTCATTTAGGTCGACCAAAAGGAATTGATGTCCCGGATCTGTCTTTAATACCTATCTACAAATATCTGAAAGATGTGCTTAAAACTAATGTTTATTTTTTTAGAGGAACTTTTGATGGTGAAACTAAAGAAAAATTTTCTCACCTAAAAGGGGGTGAAGTGATATTAATTGAGAATATAAGATTTTTTAAAGAAGAGACTGAAGATGACCAAAATTTTTCTAAAAAGTTAGGTGAGCTAGCAGATATTTATATTAATGATGCGTTTTCCTGCTCTCATAGAAAACAAGCTTCAGTACATAATATAACAAAATTTGTAAAAAAAAGTTATGCTGGTCCATTATTAAAAAAAGAAATAACAGCAATAAATCTTGTTATAAAAAATAAAAAAGAACCAGTCACTTGCATTATCGGAGGGTCAAAAATTTCTACAAAGATTAATGTTATTACTAATCTTTTAAAAAAAGTAAATAATATAGTAATTGTTGGGGCAATGGCTAATAATTTCTTCGTTCATAAAAATTTAAAAGTTGGTAAATCTTTAATAGAAAAAAATACAAAAGAAATAATAGAAAATATTTATAAAAAAGCAAAGGAACATAATTGTGAAATATTAATACCTGAAGATTGCATGGTAGGAACAGACTTTGAAGGATCTGGTAAAAATAAAAATCTTGATGAGATTAAAGAAAATGAAATAATTTTAGATATTGGCTTCAATACAATCAAAAATATTCAAAAAAAGATAAATGAATCTAAAACTGTTCTGTGGAATGGACCAGCCGGGTATTTTGAAAATGATAACTTTTCAACTGGGACTATGTCGATTGCTAAAAAAATCTCAAAGAATACTTTAGAAAAATCTTTAATATCTGTGCTTGGAGGTGGAGACACTCTCGCAGCAATAAATAAAAGTAATGACAAATTTACTTTCTCTCACTTATCAACAGCAGGAGGAGCATTTTTAGAGTACTTAGAAGGAAAAGACTTGCCTGGTATAAGTGTTTTAAAATAAACAATTGCTATGACATTAAATGAAATTGCTAAAAAAATGTGCGCTAAAGGCAAAGGTATTCTTGCTGCAGATGAAAGTACTGGAACTATAGCTAAGAGATTTAAAAGTATAAATGTAGAAAATATTGAAAAAAATAGACTGAAATTTAGACAAACTCTTTTTAATTCAAGCGCAATGAAAGATTATATTGGGGGAGTAATCTTATTTGATGAAACAATACGACAAAAAACTACTTTGGGTTCATCAATTCCAGAATTAATTTCTAAATATGGAGCTGTACCAGGAATAAAAGTTGATAAAGGTGCTAAACCTCTTGCTGGATCTAGCGATGAAACTGTAACAGAGGGCTTAGATGGTTTGCGTGAAAGACTTAAAGAGTATTATGATTTGGGTGCGAGATTTACAAAATGGAGAGCCGTTTATAAAATTTCAGATAAATTTCCATCTGCCCAATCTATAAAATCTAATGCCCACGCACTAGCAAGATATGCTGCTTTAGTTCAAGAAGCTAAAATGGTTCCAATAGTTGAGCCAGAAGTGCTAATGGATGGTTCACACAATATAGATAAATGTTATCAAGTAACAACCAACGTACTAAATGAATGTTATAATGAACTTCAAATACATAAGATAGATTTAAAAGGCACAGTTCTTAAACCAAACATGGTCATACCTGGCTCAGAGTGCAAAGATAAATCTAGTGCTGAAGAAATTGCTAAAAAAACTTTAGATTGCTTAAAAAAAAATGTGCCAGGTGAAGTTCCTGGTATAGCATTTCTTTCTGGTGGGCAGTCAGAAATAGAGTCTAGTAAAAACTTGAATGAAATAAACAAAATAAATGATAGTAATTTTTTAATTACTTTTTCTTATGGAAGAGGTCTTCAAGCAAGCGCCTTAAAAGAATTTGGAAAAAATCAGGAAAATTTAGAAAATATTCAAAAAGCTTTTAACCATAGAGCTAAAATGAATGGTCTCTCATCTAAAGGGGAGTGGTCAGAAGAATTAGAAAAAGTAACTGCGGCCTAATACCTTTGAAGCGACCAGTTTATTTAATTTCACCAAATAAAATTAATCAAAATTTTTACATTAGTTTAGACAAGGTATTGTCTTTTAAAAATGTAAATTTTTTTCAGTTAAGATTAAAACATGTAAGCCAAAAAAAACTTATAAATATTTGTAAAAAAATAATTAGAATAACAGACAAACATAAAGTTAAATTTATTATTAATGATAATTATACTTTAACTTCTAAAATTAAAGCTAATGGATGTCATATGGGCCAACAAGACGGATCTTTTAAAATTGCAAGAAAAAAACTTAAAAGAAAAATCTTAGGAATTACCTGTCATAATTCTAAAATTCTTGCAAGTAAAGCTATTGGTCATAAAGCAGATTATATTGCTTTTGGGTCTTTTTATAAATCAAAACTTAAACCAGGTGCCAAAAGGGCAAATTTGAATATTTTAAAATGGGCAAAAAAAAATATTAAAAAACCAATTGTTGTTATTGGCGGTATAAATAGTGCTAATTACAAAAGATTGATCAAAGCTGGTGCTAAATATATTGCATTATCAAGTTTTATTTGGGATAACCCAAAATTAAAACCGGAGCAAGCAATTAGAAAATTCAAATGAAAATTACAGCGAACGAAATTAAACCTGGAATGATAATAGAACATAAAAATGATTATTGGAATGTTCTTAAAACTCAACATGTAAAGCCAGGAAAAGGTGGAGCTTTTAATCAAGTAGAATTAAAAAGTGTAATTAAAGGGACAAAATTAAATGAAAGATTTAGATCAAGCGAAACAGTAGAAAAAGCCGAAGTTGATGAAAAAAAATTTAATTTTTTATATATAGATGGTGAAAATTGTCATTTCATGGATAATAAAACATTTGAACAAGTAGAAATTCCAAAATCAATAGCTGGAGAGCAACACAAACTTTTAAAAGAAAATTTAGAGGTCACTATTTCATTCATGGAAGCAAAGCCTATCTCAATTGAACTTCCAAATAATATAGAATGTTTAATTGAAACTACTGATGCCGCAATAAAAAATCAAACAGCGTCATCTTCATATAAACCAGCAATGCTTGATTGTGGAATAAAAATAAACGTTCCTCCATTCATTGAAAGTGGGGAAAAAATCATAATCGACACTCGAACATTAGAATATGTAAAAAGAGTAAATTGATGAGGCTGAACTCTCCTCAAATAAATTTAATTACAAAAGCATGCATGAAAGCTTCAAGATCTTTAATAAGAGATTTTGGTGAAATTGAAAACCTACAAGTTTCTTCAAAAGGGCCAGGAGATTTTGTAACTTCTGCTGACAAAAGAACAGAAAAAATTTTAATAGATGAATTACAAAAAGCTCACCCAGAATATGGAATTATAACTGAAGAAACAGGAATAATTAATGCATCTAATACTAAAAATAGATGGATAATTGATCCAATTGATGGAACTTTTAACTTTATGAACGGTATACCTCAATTTGCAATTTCAATTGGGTATGAAGAAGAAAATGAAATTAAATGTGGAGTTATTTTTAATCCAATTATGAATGAGATGTTTTGTGCGGAAAAAGGTAATGGTGCATACTTAAATAACTCAAGAATAAGAGTTTCAAACAAAAAAAAAATTAAAGATGCATTAATTGTTACTGGAGGACCTAAAGGAGCAAGTAAAATTAAAGATAAAATATTTTCAGAATATATTAATGTCTCAAATAATGTTTCAAACGTAAGAAAGTTCGGCAGTGCTGCTCTAGATTTAGCTTACGTAGCTTGTGGAAGATTTGACGGGTATTGGCAAAGAGAGCTCAATTATTGGGACATAGCTGCAGGAATAATAATTTTAAAGGAGGCAGGAGGTTTTGTAGATTTTTTTGAAGAAGACAAAAATGCACCTTTAAAAAAGAATATTTTAGCCTCAAACACTTTTATTCATGAGGAATTAAGGGAATTAATTAGCAAATAAAGATATTGAGTAAAAACTATTTATAATATAAAACTCCGTTCATGAAAAAAAACATACATCCAAATTATCATAAAATTAAAGTTATAATGACTGATGGCACAGAATTTGAAACCCGATCGACTTGGGGGAAAGAAAATGATGTATTAAAATTAGATATTGATCCCAAGTCTCACTATGCTTGGACTGGTGGAACCCAAAAAATTTTAGATAAAGGAAGAGTGAGTAAATATAACAAGAAATTTAGTAACCTTAGATCAAAAAAATAATATATGTCTGAAACCCCTTTTATGCCAAAAGCAACAGCTGTTTGGTTAGTAGAGAACACTACTTTGACCTTTAAGCAAATTGCAGAGTTTTGTAAGCTACATGAGCTTGAAATTAAAGGTATAGCTGACGGTGATGTTGCGAAAGGGATAAAAGCTTATAATCCAATTTTAGCGGGTCAATTATCAAGAGAAGAAATTGAAATCTGTTCCAAAAACCCAGAAAAAAAACTTAAATTAATTAAAAAAATTGAGGAAGTTGAAATCAAAGAGAGAAAAAAACCAAAATATACACCGCTATCGAAAAGACAAGATAGACCTGATGCGATTTTGTGGTTATGTAAAAATGCATCCGAATTAACTGATGGACAAATTTCTAAACTCGTGGGCAGTACAAAAGGCACAGTTTCTTTAATCAGAAAAAGAAGCTATTGGAATTTCTCAAATTTAAAACCACGAGATCCTGTTATACTGGCTCTTTGCACTCAAGAGGCTTTTCAAAAAAGCCTTGATAAAGCTAAAAGAAGAATTGAAAGAGAGAAAAAGGCCAAAATTAGGGAAGAAAAAAAAGCTCAAGCAGCTTCTTTGTAGACAAACGAATTTTCTGATGATAACTAACATTAAAATTAACTGGAGGTTTTTATTAAAATAGACGTTAAAGATAACAATGTGGAGCAGGCAATAAGGGTTCTTAAAAGAAAACTTCAGAAAGAAGGTTTTTTTAAGGTAATGAAAATGAAAAGCACTTATGAGAAACCATCTGAAAAAAAAAAGAGAGTTCAAACAGAAAATCTGAAAAGAATTAAAAAACTCCAAAAACTAAAAAACAGGTACTAAATTTATTTAAAATGAGAGGATTTAAAATGCCATCTGGTAAAGTAAAATGGTTTAACGCCAAAAAAGGCTATGGGTTTATAACCGATGATGAAACGCAAAAAGATATTTTTCTTCACGTTTCTGCTTTGGAAAGCTCAAAGTTAAGAGTTCTTAAAGAGGAACAAACAATAGTTTACGATATAAAAGAAGAGAAAGACAAACTTCAAGCTATTAATATAAAAAAAAAATAACTTAACGCGGGGTGGAGCAGTCTGGTAGCTCGTCAGGCTCATAACCTGAAGGTCGTAGGTTCAAATCCTACCCCCGCAACCAAAATGACAAATACATTCAGAAATATAACTATTATTGCTCACGTAGATCATGGCAAAACCACTTTGATAGACAATTTAATGAAACAAAGTGGGACTTTTAGAGAAAATGAAACTGTTGAAGAGCGAGTGATGGACTCGGGTGAATTAGAAAAAGAAAGAGGAATTACAATTCTAGCAAAACCTACCTCGATTAATTGGAAAGATTCAAGAATTAATATCATTGATACTCCTGGTCACAGAGATTTTGCTGCTGAAGTCGAGAGAGTTTTGCATATGGCTGATGGTGCTTTATTGTTAATTGACTCTGCGGAAGGGGTGATGCCACAAACAAAATTTGTACTTTCCAAAGCCTTAAAAAAAGGTTTAAAACCAATTGTTGTTATCAATAAGCTAGATAAACCTGATCAACGAGCGGATGAAGTTTTAGATGAAACATTTGATTTATTTGTAAGTCTGGATGCCAATGAAGAACAATTGGATTTCCCAGTTTTGTACGCAAGTGGTAGATCTGGATGGGCCTCTAAAGAAATAAATGGACCAAGAAAAAATTTACAACCTCTGCTTAATTTAATAATTGAACATGTCAAACCATCTACTTTTGATAAAACAAAGCCTTTTGCTATGCTATCAACACTTCTTTATGCTGATAGTTTTTTAGGAAGAAGCTTAGTGGGAAGAATTACACAAGGGACTGCAAAAGCAAATCAACAAATTAAAGCTATAAATCTTGAAGGAAAAAAAGTTGACGAAGGAAGATTGACAAAAATTTTTAGATACGAGGGAACAAAAAAAGTTCCTATAGAAGAAGGTGAAGCTGGAGACATAGTAATAATTGCTGGATTAGAAAAAGCTAATGTAGCTGACACAATCTGTGATTTAGAAGTCAACGAACCAATTAGTGCTACCCCGATTGACCCGCCCACTATGTCTATAACAATTACAGTTAATAGTTCTCCTTTAGCAGGTACAGAGGGTAAAAAATTGACAAGTACGCAAATTAGGGATCGCCTAATTTTAGAAGCAGAGAACAATGTAGGTATAAGCTTTGAAGAGAATGAAAATAAAGATGCATTTGTAATAAGTGGAAGAGGAGAGTTAATGTTAGAAATACTTTTAACTCAAATGCGAAGAGAGGGTTTTGAAATGACCGTAAGCCCACCAAAAGTTTTGATTAAAATAGATGATAAAGGAAATAAACTTGAACCAATAGAAGAAATTACAATGGACTTAGATGAAGAGTTTTCATCAAAAATTATTGACTCTATGAATAGAAGAAAAGGTAAACTGATTGATCTAAAAGATACAGGAAAAAATAAAAAAAGATTAATTTTCCATGCGCCAACTAGAGGTTTGATGGGCTACACAAGTAGGTTTTTGACTCTTACAAAAGGTACTGGTGTTATTAATAGAATTTTCAAAAATTATGGAGAGTATACCGGTGACATGGAAGGTAGAAGAAACGGAGCTTTAATTTCTATGGAAAATGGGAAAGCTGTAGCTTTTGCAATTTTTAATTTACAAGCTCGTGGTGAAATGTTCGTTACACATAACGACCCAGTATATGAAGGCATGATTGTTGGGCTTTCATCAAAAAGCGGTGACCTTGAAATAAATGTTTTGAAAGGTAAAAAATTAACGAACATGCGAACACAAGGCACAGATGAAAATGTTGTTTTAACTCCTGTTAGAAAGATGGCAATAGCTGAACAATTAAGTATGCTTAACACTGATGAGGCTTTAGAAATAACACCAAAATCTTGTAGGCTTAGAAAATTAATATTAGATCCTCATGAAAGAAAGAGGCAATCTAGAGCTAAGGCTTCTTAAAGACTGAATTTAGATTTTTTACTGTCAGTTAAAAAACCTTTAACAGTATCAAGTGTCATAGATTTAAAACTTTTTCCAAATCCTGTAATTTGATTTATTACTTTTGGTGGCATTGTAATTATATTACAATTTAACTGTTTTGCTTGAGTAAAGTTATAAGCCTCTCTAGTACTAGCCCAAAGAATTTCAATATTTTTATTTTTTTTTACCAAAGAAATACTTTTTTTGAATATTGGAAGCGGATCTTTACCCTTATCAGCCATTCTACCTGCAAAAATTGAAATAATAGATTTTGTTTTTTTGTTTAATTTTTTAAAAATCTTGCTAGTTTGCTCGAATGTGTAAACCGCAGTTATATTGAGTTTAATTCCTTTGTCGCTTAATTCTTTGATGACCGATCCAGTGAACAGTCCTTTAGAAGTTACAACTGGAATTTTTACATAAACATTTTTGCCCCAAGAATTAATTTCGTAAGCTTGTTTAAGCATGTCTTCAAAATTATCTGCAAACACTTCAAAAGAAATAGGTTTTTTTTTACAAATCTTTAAAATTTTAAGGGAATACTTTTTGTAATTCTTGGCCCCAGCTAGCCGCATTAAACTTGGATTAGTGGTAAAACCATCAACAAAAGATTTACTATTAAAAAATTTTATTGTCTTATAGTCGGCTATATCACAAAATATTTTTGTTCTCATTAGTCTAAATTTTTAACAATATCTTCTGTCATCTTTTTTGCATCTGCAAATAACATTAAAGTATTATCTTTATAAAAAAGTTCATTATCTATTCCGGCATAGCCAGGTGATAAACTTCTCTTAACAAATAAAACAGATTTACATTTTTCAACATCAAGCACAGGCATTCCAAATATTGGACTTTTTGGATCTGTTTTAGCTACAGGATTTGTTACGTCATTTGCTCCAATTACAAATGCAACATCAGAATTAGCAAAATCGTTATTTATATCCTCTAATTCAAAAACTTCATCATAAGGAACATTTGCTTCAGCTAATAAAACATTCATATGGCCAGGCATTCTTCCAGCTACAGGATGTATAGCGTAAGTAACTTTAATGTCATTTTTTTTTAATTTATCTACCATCTCTCGAAGAGCATGTTGGGCTTGAGCTACGGCCATACCGTACCCTGGAACTATAATCACAGATGAGGCATTTTTCATTAAAAAAGCTGCATCCTCAGCGTTACCACTTTTAACAGGCTTTTGATCTTTCTTTTCTTTTTTATCATCAGTAGAGTTGTCTGCTCCAAAACCACCTAAAATTACACTTACAAAAGATCTATTCATGGCTTTACACATTATATATGAAAGTATTGCTCCTGAAGATCCAACAAGCGCACCTGTTATAATCAAAGCAGTATTTTCTAGTGTAAAACCTATTCCAGCTGCAGCCCATCCAGAATAGGAATTAAGCATTGAAATTACTACAGGCATATCTGCTCCTCCTATAGGAATAATTAATAAAACTCCGACAAGAAATGAGATCATAATTACAGTCCAAAAAATATTTGTAGACTGAGTTTTACATAGATAAAAAATTAAAACAAAAATACCTATTCCAAGTATTAAATTTAAAATATGCTGACCACTAAATGTAATAGGAGCGCCAGACATTATTCCCCTTAATTTTAAAAAAGCTATTATAGAACCTGAAAAAGTTATCGCTCCTACTGCGGCTCCAATAGACATTTCAATTAGGCTCGCTAATTTTATATCGCCGACATTTCCTAGATTAAAAGCTGCGGGATTTAAAAAAGCTGAAATCGCGACAAAAACTGCCGCTAAACCCACTAAACTGTGAAAACCAGCTACTAATTCTGGCATCGCAGTCATCGGAATTTTAAAAGCTATAAAAGCGCCGACTGCTCCACCGATAACTAAAAATATTATTACATAAACCAGGGATGTTGAAAAATTTCCAATTGATAGAAATGTCACTACGATTGCGATTATCATTCCAGCAATTCCAAAATAGTTTCCTTGTCTAGATGTATCTGGTGATGATAATCCTCTAAGCGCAAGAATAAATAAAATTCCAGATACTAAATAAAAAATTGCTGCTAGATTAGCTGAGATCATTTCTTTTTGTCTTTCTTTTTTTTGTACATTTGAAGCATTCTTTGTGTCACCAAGAAACCTCCAAAAATATTTATTGCTGCTAAAATGATGGCTATAAATCCAAAGATACTCGACGTATTAAAAATACTGTCGGAGGTTCCTGCTAAAGCTGCAATAATAGCACCTACAATAATAACTGATGAGATTGCATTAGTAACTGACATTAACGGAGTATGAAGAGATGGAGTGACGCTCCATACAACGTAGTAACCAATGAAAATTGATAAAATAAAAATACTTAATCTAAATATAAAAGGATCTATTTCCATAATTAAACTTTTTTAATTAATGATTTATCTATTATTTCGTCTTCTAAATTAATGTTAAAATCTTTCTTCTCTCTACTATACAAATTACGTATGAAACTAAATAAGTTTTTAGCATATAAACTTGAAGCAGTAAGCGGTAAGCTATTCATCAAACTTTTGACACCTATTATCTTTATACCAGCAACTGAATTAATCTTGCCTGCTTCTGAAAATGCAGAGTTTCCCCCTTGTTCTGCTGCTAAATCATAAACAATAGACCCAGGTTTCATAAGTTTTACCAAATCCTCTGTTAAAATTCTTGGAGCAGGTTTTCCAGGAATTAATGCGGTGCATATTACTATATCATTTTTTTTAAGTGCTTCTTTCATCATTTCTGCTTGTTTTTTTTTATATTCGTCTGATGCTTCTTTCGCGTAACCACCAGCAGTTTCCATATCTTCTTTTTGTTCAACTGTTAAAAATTTTCCACCTAAACTTTCTACTTGCTCTTTTGATGCAGCTCTTACATCTGTTGCAGAAACAATCGCACCTAATCTTTTAGCGGTTGCTATAGCTTGTAAGCCTGCTACACCTGCTCCAATAACCAAAACTTTAGCTGCTGGAACCGTACCTGCGGCAGTCATCATCATAGGCACAGCTTTTTCAAATTCTGCAACACAATCTACTACAGCTCTATATCCAGCTAAATTAGATTGAGAAGATAAAACATCCATCGATTGGGCTCTTGTTATTCTTGGTAATAATTCTAAAGAAAAAGGCTTAATTTTTTTTTCAATCATTTTATCAATTTGGTTTTTATTTTTTGATGGATTTAGCATGCCAATTAAAATTGTATTATCTTTCAAAATTTGGACTTCATCTTCCGAAGGACAGTTAACTTTGGTAATTAGATCGCTCGAGTTTAACACCTCTTTTGAAGATGGCTTTACCTCAACTCCAATATCTTTATATTCACTATCATTAATTCCGAGATGAGTAGCATATCCTTTTTCGAGACAAACTTTTAATCCAAGTCCAATGATATTTTTCGCTGACTCAGGGGTCAAAGAAACCCTTTTTTCTAATGTTACGTTTTCTTTAATTGAACCAACTATCATAAAATTTTATTTGATTTTAAAGTAGTGTAATTGCAAGAATTACTAATATAAGAATTACAGCGATTGTTCCCCACAATACAAACTTTGTGAAACCATCGTAAGTTTTTTTAAAGTCATTATTGCTCATTTTTAACCTTGACGAGCTTTAAATTTTGGATTTTTTTTATTTATAACGTAAAGCTTACCTCTACGTTTAACTAGCTTGGAGTTAAGATCTCTTTTTTTTAGTGATTTTAAAGAACTGGCTATTTTCATAATTAATTAGCCTGGCAACGTCCTACTCTCCCATATCTTAAGACAAAGTACCATCGGCGCTGAAGGACTTAACTTCCGAGTTCGGGATGGGATCGGGTGTGGCCCCTTCGCAATAATTACCAGGCGATGGACTTATAATACTTTTGAAATCATATGTAAACAGTCGATAAAAGGCTTATTTACATAATAAAAATTCACTTAAAGCTTAACCTTTAAAAAAATATGGGTTTTTTAAAAGTTAATTATCAAAATCTTTAACGTTTAAATCAATTTTTTTATCTAAATTTTTTTTGGTGGGCATGATAAGAATTGAACTTATGACCTCTTCGATGTCAACGAAGCGTTCTACCACTGAACTACACGCCCTAATTAATTAGTCTGAATATTTCTTTTTTTACAATTATTTAATTAAAGACATAAGTTTATTGTATATTTTTTCAGACCAATATTCTGCATTTTGTTCTGTTATTCTAAAATCAAAATTACCTGGTGGAGTAAATAATTTATTAGTATCTTCAAATCTGCCTTTTTTGATTGTGTCTAACCAAATTATGAAGTCTGCATCAAAAATTTCTCTTGCTTGGTCTGTAGGGCATATAAAATCAGCAATAATAAATTTTTTTTTATTTTTTTTAATCTCGTTGTCACAATAATCCCTCATTCTTTTAGCTTGTCTGATTCTACCTTCATCAGAAAAATCCCAGTCATTTAATTTTTTTCTTATCTGATCTGCATTAAAAATGTCTGATCCAAGCTTTTTTGAAAGTAATTTTGATAAAGTTGTTTTTCCTGATCCTGGCAAACCCATAATTAAAATTTTCAAAATAACACCTCTTAGTTAAATGATTTTATTTTATATACATATTTTAATAACACATGTTTTAAAAATTTTAAAATAAATAAAATAATATGTTCTATTGTGATCCGACAATCAAAAATCAGAAATTTAATAAATGTTTTTTGATATTTTTTTTTGTAAAAATTATTTTTTAAGTTAATAATTGCTTCTACTACATTTATTCTTTTTTCTATTAGTTTGTAAAGTTGGTTTTTTTTATTTTCAAATTTTTGAATTTTAAATATATGATATTTTATTACTGCTAGTTTAGATTTTTTGTGCGCTTTAATATTGGCAGAAGCACTCTTTTTATGCATTGTATGGTATCCTAACGGTTTGCTAATGTAATAAAAAATCCCGCCCAATCGAGCTATATTTAAAAAAAAACAATAATCTTCTGAAGTTATAAAAGACCTATTTTCATCAAATTTAATATTATTTTCTTTGATAAAACTTTTTTTAACAGCAGAGGCTGAGGTGCTGTTTCGATTGCCCCAAATTAATTTTTTTTTATAGAAATCTTTTTCGTAAGGACCGTAAGACCACAGTTTTTTTTCTATTTTTTTATTATTCTCTGAAGTATCTATTATCCACTCATTATGACAAATTACATCAAATGTGTTTTTCTTTATCTTTTTTATCTTTTCAAAAATGTAAAGCAACTTATCTTTTTTCCAATAATCATCAGAGTCTAAAAAAACGAACCACTTACCTTTTGCTATTTTCATTCCATAATTTCTAGATTTTGCAATTATTCCTCTATTATCAATTTTTTTGTAGATAACCTTTTTAAATAAACTAACTACATTTTTCGTATTATCACTTGATTGATTATCAATTACTACTACCTCAAAATTTTTAAAGGTTTGACTAAATACAGACTTAAGCGCTTGTTGCAAAAAATGAGCCTGATTATAAGTGGGAATTATAATTGAAAAAAAAGGGTTTCGCATAAAAACTATTTTATTAAATAATTTTTTATAAGCTGTTTTTTTAAAACTTCACTATCATTATGAGATGTTTCAATGAAATTTGCTATTATAGAATTTTTTTTTTTTCCTTTAAAAGCAAACCATATTTTTGGAGGGATTTTTATAATATTTCCAGAATTAGATTTTAATGTTATTTTTTTTTCATTCAACTTACTATCAATAAAAGTAAACTTTACCTCACCTGATACGCATATAATTAAACATATATTTTTTTTATGCAATATCCAGCCTTTGGTTGAATTTAATTTGATTTCATTAAAGTATACTTCACCAAACTTTTTGAAAAATTTGTCTTTTTTTGAAATATATTTAATTAAATGACCTTTTTTATTTTTAAATATTTTATTTTTAAGAATTTTAATTGATTTTACTGTCATTCATATACTTAATAATTTGAATTTTGCTCACAATTTCGGGCTTTTGTTTTTCTTTATAAACCTTATGATACCAATCAGTTGTCATTTTAACACCGTCTTTAATGCTATAGGTTGGTGTCCAGTTTAAAATTTTTTTTGCTTTATTGCTATTAAGTTGCAAATTGACTTGCTCATAAAAATTATTTTTTTTAGTAATCATTTCGCCAGAGCCCCAAAAATCAATTATATACTGAACTATTGTTTTTACATCAGTAACATTTTTTGGATTAGTTCCAAAATTCCATGCCCCAGCATATTTTTTTGGATTTTCAAATTGTTTTTTTGCTAAAAATAAATATCCCTTTAATGGCTCCAATACTAATTGCCAGGGTCTGTTAAAATTAGGATTTCTAATTAGTATTTTTTTATTTTTTATTAAAGATCTTATTACATCAGGTATAAGGCGTTTTGTTGACCAATCGCCGCCGCCTATAACATTGCCTGCTCTGGCTGAAGAAACTCCAATATCTTGCCGATTAGAAAAAAAACTTTCTCTGTAAGCTCTAGTCATTAATTCTATACTTGCTTTTGATGCACTATATGGATCTATACCGCCTAATGTGTCATTCTCTTTGAATCCTATTGTAGAATTATTGCTCTCATAGCATTTATCAGATGTTACAATAATTACTGACTTTATGAATTTTAGATTTCTCACTGTTTCTAAAATATTTAAAGAACTTTTAAAATTTATGTCAAAAGTCTCGTAAGGTTTCGTATATCCAACATGAATTAAAGGCTGTGCTGCTAAATGAAAAATGATTGATGGTTTGGTTTTTTTTACTAATTTGAAAAGTTTTTTATAGTCTCTCAAATCAAATATATTTAGATTAATTTTATTTTTTAAATTCAATTGATAAAATAAATTCTTATTTTCATTGGGATTATATCCGCTTCCAATTACATTTGATCCTAACTCAAGTAACCATTTTGTAAGCCACGCACCTTTAAAACCGGTAGCTCCAGTAACTAACACATTTTTATTTTTGTAAAATTTTTTTAAATTTTTCATTTGATTATTTATCTATTCTCCAAGGAGCTTTATTTTTTTTCCATAACTCCTCTAATAATTTTTTCTCTCTAAGAGTATCCATACATTGCCAGAAGCCATTATGTTTAAATGCTAATAAATTATTGGAGTCTGTCAATTTTTTCATTGGTGATGTTTCTAGTATTGTTTTGTCATTTTTAAGATATTCGAATATTTTTTTTTTAAATATAAAATACCCACCGCTTATCCAATTTTTGCTAATTTGCTTTTTTTCAGCAAACTTTAGAACTCTATGATTGCGTAACTCAAGTTCACCAAATCTTACGGGTGGATTTACCGCTGTTACCGTTGCAATTTTTTTATGCTTGTAATGAAATTTTTTTAACTTATCAATATTAACATTAGTCAAACCATCTCCATAAGTTAAAAGAAAGTTTTCATCTTTATCTAAATGCTTTTTTAATCTTAACAATCGACCACCTGTTAAACTTTCTTTACCGGTGTATACTGTTAAAATATTCTTGTATTTATTTTTTTTAAAATAATTTTTAATAATTTGACTTTTGTAGCCAGTCGCTAAAATAATTTTTTCAAAACCATAATACTTTAAATATTTAATTATATGAACAACAATTGGCGTTCCACCAATTTTAACCATTGGTTTAGGAATTGTTTTAGTTTCCTCCGCTAATCTAGAGCCTTTTCCTCCACAAAGTATAATACATTTCATTTTATCATCTCAAAAAATCGTTAATTTTATTTGCCATAAACTCTTTACCATAATCTGTTATATGTCCATTATTATCAGAAAAAAGGTTTTTTTCTTGTGTTATTACTTTACATCTCTTTTTTTTGCAAATTTTACTAAAAAAATCGTAGTATTTAATTCTTAAATTATTAGATTTATTTTTCAAAGTTGAGTTTATGTAATTCATACTGTTGATTTTGAGATTTTTATAATAATAATTTTCTAATAATTCTTTTTCTAAATTTGTTGGTAATCTATTATACGATATTATGAATTTATTGATTGGTGTAGAAATATCATTTAGGCGCTGTGTTAAAAAATTTTGTCTCTTTTCAGATTTAAATTGATTTTCTTTACTGAAGTTAAATTCTGGTGACGAGTTAACAATAATAATTTCTTTATTTTTAAAAAATTTTAAATTATTTAATTCATTTAATGAGGCAATATCTTGTTTGTTCCACCGAGTTTTAAACACTATAATATCAGAGTTATAAAAATTCTTTAACTGATTTTTAAATAAATTTTGAGACTTAAAATCTAATTTTCTCAAACAATCATTTTTTTCTTTAATTATTGCCTCCTTCAAACATCTAATTTGAATATGAAATAAATTAACATTATATTTTTTTGTAATTATATTGTTAATTTTAAGTATTTCATAAAAATCTAATGCATGGGAATTTCCGATTACTAATAAATTCTTTTTTTTAAAATCTGGTTTAATTGAGATTTTTATTTTTTCTTTTTCTTTTTTTTTACTTAAAATAAAATCTTTTTGAAAATTAGTAAGTTGCAGTCGAGTTTCGTAACCATTATTTTTAATTACAAAAAATGTTGCTACATTAAGTAAAGTAAAAATTAAAAGGAGAGGAACAATTAATAGTTTAAAATTAAATTTTCTATTTCTAAAAGGTTTTTCTACAAGATGATAAGTCGATATAGCCAATATAAAAGTTAGTATTAATATATAAATTTTATTTAAATTGCTATTTTCAATATTAGAAAATCTTAAAAAAAATGAATAAATTGGATAGTGCCAGAGATATAAAGAGTAGGAAATTAAACCAATATTCACTGGAATATTTGAGCTAAAAATTTTATTAAAGAAGATGCTGCTGCCTAAGAAAACTAATAATAAACATGTGCCTACAATTGGTAACAGAGTATAAAGAGAGGGATGTTTTATATTATCAGCAAATAGATAAAACGAAACAAACAAAAAAAATAAACCTACAAAAGAAAATAATGTACTGAGTTTTTTTGTTTTAAATTGTCGAAAATAATTTTCATTTTTAGCTATTAAGGCACCAGCTAACAGTTCCCAAATTCTTCCAAAAATCATGTAAAAATTGAATGAACGATGGTGTTGACTGAAATAATAAGCAAAAAATAAACTTAATACAAAAATGATTATAAGATAAAGGTTAAATTTTTTTTTTAAAAAATTATTTATACTTAATATTAAAATGGGATATAAAATATAGAATTGCTCTTCAACAGCTAGGGACCAGGTATTCAATAAAGGTTCATACTCACTTGATTGAGCTCCATAAACATCCCCGACACTCCAAAAAAAGAAATTAGATAGAAAAAAACTTGAAAAACTTATTGAATAAAAAAATTTTTTTAATTCTAGGGGAAGAAGTAAGCTCCAAGCAAATGGCAAAAGTGCAATAATTACAATAAATAAAGCAGGTAATAATCTCCTAATTCTTCTTTCATAAAAATGTACAAATGAAAATTTTTTTCTTTCTAAGTTATTAAGCAAAATTGAAGTTATCAAGTATCCAGAGATGACATAAAATATATCAACTCCTATATAACCACCCTTAAAAAGAGTTGATTCAGAATAATTAAATTTAAAATGATAAAGAATTACTGATAAAATAGCTAAGCATCTTAAACCATCTATTTCTTTTTTATATTTTAATTTATTTAACATTACACCATGGCTGTTATAATATGATATTTGTCTCGTTATTGAGTTTTAAGTTATCACTCTTGTAAAAATCTAATATTTTTTTTTCATTTTTTTTACTAAACTTTATTTTTGATAATTTATATAATCGTAACTTTCCTTGAATATATTCAAATATAATAAAATATAGAAAATTCCATATTTTTTTAAAAAAATTTTTTTTTAAATTTTCAAAATTTTTTAAATTAAAAATAATTGATTTTCTTAAACTGACACGTTTATATAGAAATTTATTTGTGTGATCCATTAAAATTAAATTATTAATGATTTTTTTATTTATATTTAAAAATTCACAAATTTTTGAAAAATAAAGTATTTTTTCATTTTTAGTTAATTCGTAGGAGAAAATTTTTACGTTTTTATCACCAAAATTTTTTTTTATAAAAGAAAGAAGCTTAAAATATTTCAAGCTTTCTAAAATTTCATAAATTTCGGAGTTTAGGGGGTGGTTAAAAATATTATTTAATTCTGGCAAAACTTTTTTAAAATAACTATAGTAAAATTGTCTATAAATTGAAATTATAGCATCTCTTTGTTCTCTGACGCTAAAAAATATAACTAGTTCAACATCATTTCTTTTAAAAATATCTTTTATTCTAACCAAAGTTTTATAAATATTATTATTCTCTCTAAATTTATGACATAAAATATTTTGATCAGAGATCAAATTAATCTTACTCTCACTGAAATTTATTTTTGAAAAATTGATTTTAAAAAGTTCTTTTTTTTTTAAAAATTCAATATCGTTTAAAGAAATAATTTCATCAATTATTTCAAATATCTTTTTATCATTATTACTAAATCTTCTACAAAAAAAATTTACTTCATCTGCTTTTGAAAAAAAATTTTTTTGTAAAAATATAGTAGCTGTTTTTGGATAACCTATATGAAAAAATATTTTTTTTTTTTTTTTTATTTTAAAAAAGAAATCTATAATTATTAGTCATCTACTCCATCGTTATTTACAGTGTGTCTTAGTTTCCATTCTTTTTTAATTTTTTTCCATATATGTGGTGATCTAAAACTATCGCATTTCTTAAAAAAAAGATTTTCATTTATATCTAAGTAACTCATAATATCCTTAAAATATTTATCAGGAAATTCTCCATCATATTTTTTTACTAATGCTTTTGCCTCTACTCTATTAATATGTTTATTTCTTATTTCTTGACTTGCATCATACGTGGCTCTTCCAATGCCAAATTTTATAAATGTTGTGTAATAATGGAGGTCATCTATTTTATCATCTATGCTATTATACCTGCTAAAAGTGCCTTGAGTCCGATATGGTCTAGGTTTAAAGCCTGTGTTTTTTACGGCATAATAAAATGCCTCTTGCGGTGTCCATTTTAAATAATAACCCAAATAATGAATTTCTATATTTTTTTTATATAAATCTCTGATATTTATAGGCAAGAAAATTTTCAAATCTTTCATTCTTAATTTATAAGAATTTAATAATTCTGAAATGCTGGTGCCTGCTAAAAATAATTTTTTAAAGTTGGTGCTGGAAAAATATGACTTATCTCGTAAAGAATTGAAATTTTCTGCTAGTGGATTTCCATATTCAGCTTCATTTTCACCATAAAACACAAGATTAATATTAAATTTTGCTGCAATTTTTGCTGCTAAATTTTTTTGACCTAAAATAAATGTTTGAAAAGGGTGAAGCAATTTTTCTATACTAAGTTTAGTTAACAGTTTCATTACCTTTCCGTTTGGCCTAACAATCAAACTGTCAAAACCACCTAGATTAATCCAATTATCATAGTTAATTTTACCATATTCTGTATAAAGAATTGGTGGCCATGTGACTACTAGTGGATTCATACCGTATTTATATTTTAATATATGAGCTTGGTAAGCGCTATCTTTTCCTCCGCTTCCGGGTACTAAACAATCATAATCACCCTTCCCTCTATATTTTTCTAGTAATTTCTTGAGTTCTGACTCTCTTTTTGTCCAATTGATTTTATGTTGTTTATTTTCGTTGTGAATGCATGCATCACATATTCCATTTTGCTTATTTATATTTAGGTATTTAGAGCCTTCTCTATTGGGTTTATGAAAAAACTCAGCTATAGATGAAGGTCTTTGGTTAGACATTACACATGTGTTGCAAAAAATTATTTTTCTGGGTAAGTTAAATTTTACTTTCATAACTAATTTATTTTACAAAAAGCATTTAAAATTTGCAAACCGTTGCGGCCACTTTTCTCTGGATGAAATTGGGTCGCAAAAATATTATTTTTTTGTACGGAAGCACATATAAATTTATTATTTATTTTTATATTTGATGTAATAATATTTTTTTCTCTTGGAACAGCAAAAAAAGAATGAACAAAATACACGTAGTCAATTTTTGAAACATTAAAAAGTTTATGCTTTTTGTTGACATTATTTTTTTTTAAAATATACCATCCAATATTTGGCAATTGCTCAGTTGTAAATTTTTTTTTTAAACTTTTAATCTCTCCTTGTAAAATGCCAAGACCTTTTGTAACACCAAATTCCTCACTTTTTTCAAAAAGCAACTGCATTCCTAAACATATTCCTAATATCGGTTTTCCTGTAATAGCAAATTCTTTCAATGAAATGTCTAGTTTTTTTTTTTTTAGAAAATTCATTGCATTAGCATAAGTTCCTACACCTGGAAGAATAATTGAATCACATTCTTTTACATTTTTAGAATCTTTTATAATTATAACATTAAATTTTAAGTATTTTACTGCTGCAAATATACTATGAAAATTATTGAACCCAAAATCTACAATTCCGATCTTCTTCATATTCTTACTTTAATTTTATTTTCAATTAAAAACTCTTTTATCATTTTTATATCTATATACTTGTGATCATTGTTTGATATTTCATTCTTAAGAAAGTTTAAATTACCTTCGTTGTTCTCCTCAAATTTAAAATTTTTATCTGTGATTTTTGAATAATGTAAAATTGAAGAAAGGCACACTCCAGAAATTTTTTTATTTTTAAGTGCTTCTAAAATATGAAACATATTTCCAGCACCTCCACTAATAATAAGAGGATTTTGAATTATATCATTAATTTCATTAAATAAATTTAAATCATAGCCCATTCCAGTTCCTTCGTTTAAAATAGAGGTCAAGATTATCTCGCCTGCTCCGTATTCTTGAACTTGAATCATCCATTCCCTCACTAATTTTTTTGTTGGCTCCCTCCCATAATCATAAAAACAATAATACTTATTTTCTATCAAATTAGCCTCGATACCAACGGATATTGTCGATGATCCAAATCTTTTTACACAATCTTTTAAAAATTTAGGGGACTTTAATATAGCTGAATTAAGAAATATTTTATCTGCTCCACTTTTTAATATTCCTTCAATATCTTTTAAGTTTTTAATACCTCCACCGACGCATAGAGGTACAAATAATTTTTTTGAAGTATTCTTTATTATTTCTGAAATATAATTTCTATCATATAAACTTGCTACGCAATCATGATAAATAATTTCATCTGCCCCATCTGAATAATAAGTATTAGCAAAGAAATCTGGATTTCCCAAAACTCTTAGCCCCTCCATATTAATACCTTTTACCAAGTTAGGACCTTTAATATCAAGTTTGGCAATAATTCTTTTTATATTTGACATTTTATTTAATTATCTAAATTGATACTTTAATCACTCTCTAAATTATCTAATAAAAATTAAATTTCAATGAATGATGGTTGTTTATAAAAATGTAATTTTTGAATTTTCAATTTTTTATTCTTTTTTAAGAATTCATCAATAGCTTTTGTTGCTCCATGCGCTAAACTGTAATCATCAATTAAAATTACACTTTTTGGGCTCATGCGTTTCAAAAATCTATCAAGAGCAAATTTTGTTGGATTATAAACATCTAAATCTAAATGAAGAAGAGCAATTTTTATCTCTGGATTTTTTTTTAAAAATTTTGGTATTGTTTTTTTTATGTCCCCTTTAACTAATTCAAAATTTTCAAATTTTTTGTCAATTAGAATTTTATTTAATTCCTCTATAGAAATTCCATCGCCAGTTGTCTTCTCAAAATTTTTTATGAATTGTTTATCATTTTTATTTTTTTCTTTTGGAAATTTTCCAAATATATCAAAACCTATTATTTTTCTACTGAAATTATTTTCAAGTATCGATCTAAAAGTTAAAAATCTTACTAAGCTTGATCCTTTGAATACGCCACATTCAATGATATCACCGGGGATATTTTTTATTTTTTTATATATTTCATAATGATATAAAAGTTTTCCAATTCTGCTAATATCACTCTTAAGATGATATATGTTTTCAGCATTCCATACATCTTGTTTAGTGATTTTGTTAAAAATATTAATTGTTTTTTTCATTTTATTGTATTTAAAGCATCTTAATGATATTAATTTAAAATTATATTAATTAATGAAAACATATTCACAACATCTATCTGGTACAGGACAAACGGCTAATATTGATATGGTGAGAAAGCCAATTTTAAGGTCTTCGGCGATATTCCCTTTTATGATTAACAACAAAATAGATAATAAATTTTTATTGTTGGGGTATTGGTTAATTAAAAGAGATATTAAAGAGGTGTTGTTATTAATAACGATTAGGTCAAAATCTGGGGAAATAATTTTTAGAAATAAAAAAATTATTGATCAAGTTAAAGCGTATAAATTTTCGGTTAAAAAATTACTAAATTATAAATCAGGCAATTTTATTGGTTCTATTGAATTTGAAGTATTCTCTACACATGATTTATTTTATCCATATCCTGCCTGTGTTTTAGAGGCTTCATCAAAAGATTGCTCAACGTTTGTTCATACTTGCGGGAGAATTTATAATGATTTTGAAGATTTGAGTAATAATTCCAATTTTAAACCACCTGAGTCTGGTTTTGATATTTTGCCAGATAAAACAGTTAAAAATTATTTTTCTTTCGTTAATGGCGCAACCGAAATTAAAAATGAAATATTAGAGGTAACACTTATTAATCATAAAGGCAAAAAAAAGAAAAAAATAATAAAATTAAAAAGATTGGTACCTTATGAGACTAAATTTATTTTTTTTACAGAGTTGAAAGATAAAAAGTTTTTTAACCATCAAAAAGGTACGGCCAAAATAAAACATAACTTTAAAAGTTTTTTTCCAAGATTTTTAGTTGGTAACATTTCCTCAGATTTAAGCAAAACTACATTATCGCATACTTACTATGATATCTCTAATCTTAAGGGAGAAGAGCATTTTTGGAAAAATCCAGATAAAAAGAAATTTTATGACTCTATAATTACCTTTCCTTTATTTTTTAAAAAAAATTATAAAACTGAGTTAGGTATTTATCCGATACAACCGATTATCAATGATGTATTTTTTGATATTCAAGTTTTTAACTCGAATGGTTATAAGGAACATGAAATAAAAAAAATATTTGTTATAAAAAATAAAATTAAAAATCCCGTCTATTTAAATATAAACTCAATTTTAAAGCAGAATAGTATTAATCTTAATATTAAAAAAGATTATTATATAAAAACCATCGTTAGTTCTGAAAAAACTCCCGCAAGACTTAAGTTTGGTTATAATATTTCTAATAAGCAAAAATTTGATTTCCCCTCGAATGTTTGTTTTAACGCTGTTGTGCCAAATGCTTCAATGTTAAAAAAGAAAAAGACATTCAAATGGGCTCCTATTATTAATAAAAAAGACTCAAAAATAATAATTACAAATTTTAGTACTCTAAAAAAAAAATTTAAAAAGGCAAAAGTAGAGATTAAATTCTGGAGAGAAAAAGATAATAAATTTTTGAAAAAAAACGTTATAATAAATGATAATGGTTCTTATTGGTTCAATTTAAATAATAATTTGAAGATAAAAAAATTTTTAAACAATCAAACTGGATGGATTACAGTAACTGGAGATAGTCCATTTTTATCTGGTTTCACAGTAGAGGACTCTAACACTGGTATATTGGCTGCAGATCATGTCTTTTAATATGATTAAATAATACTTATCCAGTTTCTATTTTTTTTGTCTAAATTAAATATTTCCTTTTTTTTAGCTTTAATTTTTTTTAAATAAATTTTTTTCTCTAACAAATTTTTAAGATCCATATAATCTGAAAAAAAATTTATTAATTTATTGTCAAGTATTGGTGATAAATTAATATTATTAGGATCATTGAAACAAAAAACTGGGATATTTAAAAAAACCGCTTCAGAATTCGCGCTAGTGATATTGCTTGATATGATGATGTGGCAGTCAGAAAAAAGTTCTTTTAACGTTTTCAATGAAAAATTTTGTCTAATTTTATTACTTGAAAATTTTTTTATATCGTAAGTTGGGTGCATTTTAATTTTTAATATTATTTTATCAAAATCATCTACAAGTTTTTCTGCTAATTTAAGTTGTTTAAAGGCAATCTCTTTGTCGATGTCTAAAATTAATAAAGCTTTTAATTTCTTATTTTTTATTTTGACTTTATTTTTCTTTATCTTATAAAGATATTGATACCTTAAAGCCTCAGCGTTAATAATTCTTTTTTTATTATATCCCATATCTTGAACTTTACTCATCATGTCACTTCCGTTTACAATAAAATAATCAGGCTCGTTTATTGATGCTTTTTTTGAATTAGTTTTCATGTTTTTAGAATATCTCAGATCCCATGTTGAAATTGTAGAATGGCCAACAGCATAGATTTTACCATGATCAAATTTTCTTAAATTTTTTATTAAGCTTATTTCCCAGGGAGCTCTCTCGAATAAATAAAAACATTTTTTTTTCTTAGAAATTTTTTGAAGAATTTCTCTAAAAGTTAAAAAGATTAAAATATTTTGTATCATATCAAAACTATAGAATGATAATATAAAGTCTTTTTTCAAATAATAAGCATTATTTACTTTCTGGCTCTCATCAATAAAAAAATTATTCAAATTTTTAATTTTTCTTAATCTATATAAAAATATGAACCAAATTGAAATTGATTTTAAAATATTTTTTATGTTTAGAAAATCGTAAAAATTTATATGGATTTGATTTTTAAATTTTTTATTTTTTTTGAATACTGTTTTACTTATATTAAATTGTTCAAAATATTTTCCAGTAGAGGTGCAAAAATATATCCAGCTTATTTTTTTATTCTTTTTTATAGAATTTGATAAATTTCCCCAGTAAGAACTAATTTCAGAATTTTTTTTAATATTTTCTACATCTTCATTATTTAGGTATGAAATAAATAGTTTATCGGAGTTAAAGTTTATCCATGTTTTAGACCTATGATTTTTAATCTTATAGTTTTTAAGAATAAATAATGAGTAACTAATCAAACATTTTAAAATCTTTAAAAAGAAAAATTTATTGGAGAAAATAAAGCTATTTTTTTTTAAGCTAAGGTTATTATCTATTTTGTATTTTTTAAGAATGCTTTCAAGAATTGTTAAAGTCGGGCTGTAATTTTTTAAATTTATATTTATAAAAGACGGTTTATATTTAATTATTAATTCTTTAATAGCATAACACTTTAACAATTCGTTAATATAAAACGATTTTGACCAATTACATTTTTCATATACGGAAGTATATTTGAATGACTCAAAACCATCGACTGTCATATAATGATTGATTTTGAATTTTTCTCTGCCTATATCTATTTTTTTTTCATTTAAATTTTCGATAAAATTTAAATAAATATTTCGATATTTTTTTGGTTTTTTTTCTATATATTCCAAAATATCGATATCATTTTTTTTTTTTAAACCTTTTTGCCAATATATATTTAAAGAATTCTTTGAATTTGACTCTCTAGGACTATCGGTAATAAAGAAAACTTTATTCACGATTTTTGATTATATAGTTTGCTAATTCATAAACACCTTGTCCGATGTCGATGTAGCTATCAAATATCACTTTTTCTCCTATACTGGGTGACGAGTTTTCATCCATATTTATAGTGAATGGAGTATTTTTATAATGTGCTTCAGTTCTTTTATCATAATCGAAGCTTAAGCCAATTTTGTTATCGAACATTTCCTTAACTATATTTAATAAATCTTTCATTCGAATGTCTTCGAGTCCAGTAATCAATAATGACTTATTTTCAAATTTTTTTGCCAAAATTAAGTTGCATATTTTTGCTGCATCTCTTGCGTGAATATATTGTCTTACTTCATCCCCATTTCCCCAATAAGTAATTTTTCTCTCTTTAATGGCCATTTGAAGAATATCAAAAATCGCATTTCCAGATGAGGAGCCTGGGCCATATAGCGAGCCAAATCTCAAAATTGTGTATGGAACTTTTGAATTTTCTATATTTTGTTCTGCAATTTTTTTTGTGTCTTTATAAATGCCTCCATATTTGCTGAATACATATAATGTGCTTGCATATATAAATCTTTTTACTTTTTTCTTTTTGCAAATTTTTAATAAATTATTATTAGCATGGACATTTAATTCGATTACTAATTTTTCATTTTTAGATGCAGTCTCAAGGTCTGCCCATCCAGCGAAGTTAAATACAATTGATCCTTTTTTTATAATTTTAGAAATTTCTTTTTCATTTCGAATATCTCCTTGAATAAACTTTAATTTTTTGTGTTTGAAATTTGGTTTTTTTAAATCGTAAACTAAAACACTATATTCTCGTTCAATAAGATGTTTTACAAAATATGAACCAACAAAACCTGAGCCACCTAAAAATATAATCTGCTCGTTCATTCAAATTTATTTTTTTTTTTATTTTTTAACCACCATTCAACAACTGGTATTTGCCATTCAAAATCAATATCACCAACACAAAATTTTTGCTCAATAAAGTACTTGTTTTTGCCAATCCATTGAAATGGCATTGGATTATTTTTTGGTTTATCAAATACCTCTTTTTTTGAGAGAGTAAAAGAATGATTTATAAAAAATGAGTTAGTTGATTTATCTCTATCACCAGATAGGTTGACATATTTTTTCAAAACCTTGTTGGGGATAAAATTAGATATTTTATCTTTTTCTATTTTCATTGCTCTCACTGGTGAAAACATGTTAAATTTTGATATTGTTACTACAGAGTCAGCTTTATTTGATTTAATTTTTTTAAGAGATTTATTAATAGCCTGATGAGTAAAACATATCGAGTTGCACAAGAGAATTAAAAAATTGTCAATATGGCCCTCATTTTTTTTTGCAATATCTACAGCATGATAAATTGCATCTGAAAGTAAAGATCTGTCTGTACACAAATGTTTTGGTCTATTGATTATTAAACAATTTTTTTTTTTTGCTTTTGAAATAATATATTCTGAGTCTGTTGAGACATATATTTTTTTAATGCTCTTTACCTTTTTAACTTCATCTACTACATGTGAGAAAGCTGGTTTGCCATTTATTTTTCTAATATTTTTATTTTTTAATCCTTTACTGTTTTTTCTCCCAAAAACTAAAGCGACGGTCTTCATAAAACCTTCCACCCTCCATCAACAACAATATCTGCACCATTTACATAAGATGATTCTGGTGATGCCAAAAATAATGCTGGGGTAACAATTTCTTCAATATTTCCAAATCTTTTTAAGGGTATCTTCTCACACATCTTTTTATACTCTTTTTTATTATTTAACACTGGAAGATTTATTTCTGTAAGAAAAGGGCCAGGAGATATCGAGTTTACAGTAAAATTTTTTGCGCCCCACTCTAAGGCTAAGCTTTTTGTCAACATCAGAAGTGCAGACTTGCTAGCTGAATATGATGTTCTTTTTGGCATAGTTCTTGTAGAAAATATACTAGTTAAATTTATAATACGTGCGAATTCTGAATTTTTTAGCATTGGATAAATTTTTCTAAAAATATTAAATGCTGAGTAATAATTAGTGTTCATAACCTTATTAAAATCTTTAAAATTTATATCTAAAAAAAACTGCCTCACATTACAACCACAACAGTAAATAACTACGTTTAATTTTTTATATTTTTTTTTTATTGTTTTTACAAATTGATTGACTTGATTTTCTTTATTTATGTCGCAACTGAATACCTCAATATTGCCTTGGTTTTTATTGTCTAGACACTCTGATCTTAATTTTTTTAATTTTTCTTTATTTCTTGCTAATGTAATTACGTTTGCACCTAAGCTATAAAATGTTTTCGAATAAAGCTTTCCAAAGCCTGATGATCCACCAAGAATAAGTACGTTTGAATTCTTAAAATTAAAATAATTTTTCATATTTTTATACTGGTGATAAAATTTCACCTCCATCAAGCTTAATAACTTGACCTGATACAAAAGAAGATAAATCAGAAAGTAAAAAATAAACAACTTTTGCGATATCTTCTGTCTCAGCAAATCCAAGTAGTTTTTTTTTATTTTTTAGTCTCGCTAAATCATGTTTTGATCTTTTTTTCATTGTACTTAAAAACCTGCCAGTTTTAACTCCACTTGGAGCAATACAGTTAACGTTTATATTCCATTTTCTGCAATATTTGGCTGTCGCTCTTGTTAAATGAATAATATTTGATTTTGATGAACTATAAGCAAATTCAGCGTCTGTGCCAAAGGTCGCTAATATTGATGATACGGTAACTATTTTTCCTGAATTATTTTTTTTCATAATAGGAATACAGTTTTTAACAGTATAATATGTCGAATAAAAATTTCTGTTAAAAATAGCTTTAAAATCTTCATTCTTAACAAATAAATTATTATTTTTAGCTTTTCCTCCTCCTGCTTTATTGTCGGAGCCTTTGATGTCGCCTCCTGCAAAAGTGACTAGGCCATCAATTTTTTTATATTTCTTTTTTATTTTTAAAAATATTTTTTTTACATTTTTTTCGATGGACAAGTCGCAATAAAAAAAATCAACTTTATTACCATTAAGAAGTTTTTTTTTTACCTCATTTATATTTTTACTTTCTTTGTAAAAAGAAGAAGCCTTTTTACTGATATCTACTATGATTAAATTCCAGTTTAATTTACTTAGATATTCAGCAGTAGCTAGTCCTAGTCCTCTTGTTCCTCCAGTTATAATTATATAAGGTTTATTTTTCATAAATTTTTTTTACAAACTTTATTGATGCTTTTACATCATTTATTTCTTCAACGTAAGCTTGTTTTAAATTTTTATTTAATTCCCAATTAGTGTAAGGATTTTCATCAACTTTTTCTTTATCTAAGAATTTCTCAAATTTCCTAATTCTTTTTTTTGACAAATTGTGAGATCTAATAAATTTGTTATTTTTGAAATCACAATGTCGTGATATGTGAGCTCCAAGTTCAATTGAAAAATTGATTTTATTTTTTTTAAAAAAATCAATGTAATTTTTAAATTTTACAATTCCTGTTCCTATCACGCACCTTTTTAAAAAAAAACCATTATTGGAGTCAATAACTTTATAATCTTTACTATGAACATTTAAAATATAGTTTTTTGTAGTATTAAAAAATTCATCTGGCGTTTCGATAGTAGCCAGTGAGTTGGCAATATCCCAGTTAATACCTACTTTCGTAATAGAGGTATTTCTTAAAATATCTACTAATTCTTTAGAGTTAAGATCCTGATGATTTTCTATTGCAAATCTTAAATCAGTTTTGTCAATTATTTTTATTGATTTTTTTAAATCGTTGATAAATTTATGTTTTATTTTATAAAAATTTTTAATTAAATATCTGTTGCCACCAAAAAAATTAGACATCTTAACTCTAATAATATTAAATTTAAACTCTTTACTTATATCTGCTAATTTTTTTAATGTTGTAAAATTTAAATCTTCCAAATCAATAATCGTGTTTATCTGATTTGAAGCTAAAATTTTAAAATAATAATCAAGTTTCTTATTTTCAATTTTACAAAAATAGTCAATTGGAAACTCCAAAGAATGAATGCCATTTTTTTTTGAAAAAAATACAAATTCTTCAAATTTCATACTCTTTTGTGCTTCTTTTACCAGCCCCATAGCTAGCCCGAACGAATAAGTATTTAGAGAAATCAAGCGAAATTTACCTTTTGATCATGAAATTTCTTGTTTAAAGGAAGTTTTATTGTTTTTTTTAATTTATCGGAAATATGAGAAGCAAATACGATCTCCATTGATTTAATTGAATCTTCTATGTTTGTTTTAAATTTTTTTTCAAACAATTTTTTAATAGAAAATGAAGTCATTAAAACAACATCATACTTATGTTTCAATTTTAAATTAAATCTATCTGGTTTATACAAGTAAAAATAATTTGGTTTATTGCGAAGTTTATTTGGTCTCTTTCTAAAAGAAATATTATTATTTAGTTCATCAATTTTACACTCGTAATTTTGGCTTTTAATAATAATTTCGTAAGGTAATGAGGTGTTCTCGCTTAAATCAAAAAAAACTTTTTTATCTTTTTTATATCTTACAATTCCGTATCCACCAGGGTCTTTAAACATTTTTCCCCTTGGACTTACTGTTCCAGTTTTATCAATCCATGAGGTAACAGAAAAAGCTTTTTCTGATATAAAATAATTTCCTAAATCAAAAAATATCGACCCCATATTACCCAGGCCGGCAGAGGGAGAATTTATAAAAATATGAGAAATATTTTCATTTTTTTTCATAAATAAATTTTTTACCAACTTAAAATTAGGTGAAATTGTTCTAAAAGTATTCACATAAACTCTTTTTTTCTTATTTTTAATAATCAATTTTTTAAGTTCTACACAGTCTTTGAAAGAGATGGCTAAAGGTTTTTCGATTAATATTTTTTTTACTTTAGAATTATTTAAAAAATCTTTTGTTATTTTGAATCTTGATTGAGTATTACTCGCAATACAAACAATATCTGCGTTTACAGATAGTAATTTTTTATAATCTTTTGCTAAAATAGTATTTTTAAGAAATTTGCTATTACTTATTTTTTTAATATTTTTGTCACAAACTGCTTTAATGCTTATATTTAGTTTTTTAAGAGACTTGTAATGTCTTATACCCATTCCACCGAAGCCAATTAAAATTGCTGTTTTCATATTTAGAGAATATTAAATATTCTTTTTACTTTTTTATTGTTGGTATAAACATATTTATCATAATTCTTATTTTCATCATTTTTTACAAATAAAATAGTCATATAAAATATCTCATCACTAAAGGACATATAATCTTTTGAATATGGCAACTTATTACAAACAAAATAAGCTTTACTTATATTATTGTTTTTTATTATTTTTTTTATAAATAACAAATACTCTTTTAAATTAGCTACATAATATTTTACATTATTCTTTTTTTTTTTTCGGGTATCAAATCTTTTGTCTAAATTCATAAGGCCAACAAAATTTTTTTTTAGGTGTATTCTTGGCGAGTCGATAAATATATATTTTGAAGATACTCTGACTAATTCGTTTATTATTTTTTTATATTCTTCTACGTGATGTAAAACACTAGTACAAAAAGCTAAATCAAAATAATTATCCCTATAGGATAATTTTTTTTTTTTTGATAATATAAATTTTTTATTCCTATTTTTACCATAAATTTTTAATGCATTTAAAATCATTTCCTTTTCAATATCTATGCCTACATATGAAATATCTTTAAACATTTTGCTAAAAATTTTATAAAAACTTCCTGTGGCACAGCCAAAATCTAAAATTTTTTTAATTGATTTTTTCTTTAATTTATAAAGTAATTTTGACTCTGATTTATACAAATCTTTAAAAGTTGATCTGTTCTCAATATAGTATCTTGTTACATTTTTATTTTTCCATGCTGTCATAGTAATTTATTTCAAAATATTGCTAATTTCTTTTAGGCAGTTTTTGATTATTTTTTGACCGCTTAACGTTAGTCTAATATAAAAATTGTTATTAAATTTCATAAAACGAACTATGTATTTTTTGGTATATAGTTTTTTTACAATTTTTTGTGCTAGATGCTCATTTGGAAACTCGATTAAAACTGTATTTGAGTATTTTCCAAACACATTGATATTGAATTTCTTGAAAAATTTCATTAAGATTTTTCTTGATCGATTGACTTCAATTACATAATTTTTCATAATTTTTAAATTTTTGATAAAAAAAAGTATTATTTTTATATTTATTGAATTTATTTCATAAATTGGCTTAATTGATTTCATAAAATCAATATTTTTTTTGTTTGAGATCGAATATCCTACTCTTAATCCTGCAAGCCCAAAAGCTTTAGAAAAGGTCCTTACTACTATTAAGTTATTGTATTTTTTTATTAAATTTTTAGCAGTTACATTATTAAAATGATAATAAGCCTCATCAACTACAAAAATACTATTTGTCTTTTTTGTAATCTTGCATATTTGTTCTAACTGAGAATAACTTAACATTACCTCGATGGGTTGATTTGGATTGGCTATAGCAACAATTTTAGGTTTATTTTTTAAGATCATTTCTTTAAGTATTGAAAAATAATTATCTATCTTTGTTGAGCTTAATTTCAGTGGGATATAGTTAGCTTTAAACATTTGGCAATAAACAGGATACATTGCGTAACCAGGCTCTAATGTTAAAACTTTATCACCATGGTCAACAAAAACATTAAAAATTCTAAGCAGACCGCCGTCTGCACCTTCTGTGAGAATAAGGTTTTCCTCTTTCATGCTTAACCATTTTGATAAATTTTTATAAACGAGATTTGTGTCGGGATAAGTCCTGAAATCAAAAGAGGAAATGTTTTTTAAGATATTCATTGTTGATGATTTAAAATCGTCAACCCTCTCGTTTCTTTCCATTGTTACATAGCCTTCTCTATTTTTAACCCAGTGTGCTGAACGTGGAACTAGTTGTATGCTTTTTTTTGATCTAATTATGAACTTTTTCATTTCGTCATTATTTTTTTAATATTATTTGTAATATTACTTTTAAATTTTGCATGCTTATTGCAAAATACGTTTACCGCTTTTTGTGTATTGTTGCTATACCACCAATTAAAAATTTTTTCTGAACTGTCAAGATTGTTAATAAATTTTGATGCAGATTTATAATTATCATGAAATATGTTTGCCTTTTTTAATAAATTAAAGGATTTCGTGTCTTTTAAAGGGTTATCTTTTCCGTTCAAAATTAAAATATTTGGAAAATTTATAGCCATTACTTGCAAAAAAGGCGTTGAATGAGTTGTATTAATCGCCAATGCTGAATTTTTTAATTTTTTGTAAAAATTATCATTATTATCAATTATTAAATCTTTAGTATTTATAAAACTATTTTTATTTTGTTTTGAGAAAAAATTTGGAGGATATCTTAGGACAATTTTTTTCTTAATATCTTTATTTAATTTTAGAAAAATTTTATTTAAATTATTACAATAATTTAGATAATTTTCAGTGTTGGTTCCACTAAGAAATGATGCTGGATATTTGTTTCTACTTCTTAATAAAAATAATATTTTTTTATTTTTACTATTCCACTTTATGTTTTTTAATTTGATTAATATGCCTAAATTTTTAATTTTTTTTTCATTTGTTTTCCAGCCCCAAGAAAAAAAATTATCAGAAATTTTTATCTCGTGTTTTTCAAACCACGAAAATAAAGTTGCGCCATATAATCCTCCATGTTGACCTATATATAATTTTGAACCCTCTAATTTTTTTTTTGCAATATAATAACTTAATAAAGTATTTCTGTGAAAATTAGATGAAAAAACTATTTTTGGTTTTTCTGGAAAATTTAATTCTTTTGATAACAACTCAAGATCTTCGAAACCTTCTAAAAATGACGTAGGTATTTCATTTACAAAATCTTTAATGAAATTTCTTTCAAATTTTTTTTTAAATTTAAAAGAATTTATTTGAGCGTATAATTTTTTTCTTTCATTAAAATTAACTTTTCGACTTTTTAGTTTTTTTCCAAAAATATCAAAAGTTGGGTATTGTTTTAATTTTAAATTTAAAAAAATTTCTCTAAAAAAACCAAGGTAAGAATTTATAATCAAATATTTTTGATCCTTTTTTTTAAATAAAGTATTTAAAACTAAAATGACTATTTTCTTAAAATTTAAAACATCGGATTTTAAACCATAATTATTAATTTTTAATTTATTTACAAAAAATTGATTTTTTTTAATAAAGAAATTTTGACAAATTTTTTGACCAATTTTTTGATGCCAAAGCTCAGAATTTATCAATGAGCTAAAATGTTCCATATTTTTTGGAACTAATTCATCATTATTTAGAGAATAAATTTTTATTTTAAATTTATCATTTTTATTCTTAATTTTATTAATTGTTTTCCATTTTAGAAAGTATGAATAAATAAACATTCCTAACCATGGACCTATAAGAATTCTCCAAAAAAGACTGTCATAATGTAAATTGTGTTTTTTATTGAGTAGTTTTGACAGGATGTTTAACAACTTTTCATAGAACTTTAATAAATATTTTGAGTCCTTAATAATTAATTTTGAGTTAGAGGAGTAGTTATTTAAGTATTCAAAATTATAACAATAATTCTTTAATTGATCTCTGCTTTCTACTGCCGAAAAGAATGGATAAATATTTTTTTTACTTTTTTTTCTTTCAATATTTGAAACGACTAAAAATTTTTTTTTCACTTATTTGATATTTAATAAATTTTAATTATTTAATAAATTTAAAAAGAATGATTTAAATATTCTAAAATTTGCGACAAACCTGTTTCCAATTCTAGGAGTGTCTTTTCTTTCTTTAATTTTAACAACTATTTCTAAAAATTTAGTATTTTTTTCATTTAATATTCTTGAAGCTAAATCAGTGCCTACAGAGCCAAATCTATCAAAAACTTTGAACTTATTTAACCATTTTGAATTATAACCTTTCATTCCACAGTATAAATCACTTACTTTAAATTTTTTTTTATAAACTTGACTTATAATATTTTCTGAAATTCTTGGTAGCTTTTTTCTTTTTCCTAAAATTAAATCGAACCCTTTTTTTAAATTTTTTAAAAATACAGGTATCATTTTCAAATCATGTTGCCCATCTGCGTCAATCGTAATTAGAAATTTGAATTTTTTTTTTTTTGCAAATTTAAATCCCCTATTAAGACTTTCATCATAAAATAAATTTTGTTCATTTCTTATTACTTTTGCTCCGTGAGTTTTGGATACCTCATATGTATTATCTTGACTTGCATCGTCTATAACAATAACCGAACCATATTTTATTGCTTGCTTAATTACTCTTCCGATTGTTTTGGCTTCATTTTTTGCAGGAATGATGATGGCTAGACTAGATCTTCCCATTTAATGAGGTCACCTTTGATTATATTTTTTTTTAATTTTTTATTTAAAATTTTCTCTTTTTCAAAAGGTAACAATCCTTCCTTTGGACAAGGTCTTAAAGAAATTATATTATCTTCTTGAATAATTTCCCCTGATTTTAAATTTTTTTTTGCTCTTAATGCTCTTCTTTGAAGAACAACTGTTTCGCTCTCATTGTCCTCGATTTTTTTTTCTTCTTCGCCTAAACTTAATTCTAGCTCTCTGGTATTTTTAATCATTGTTTTCCATGTCTCTGGGTTCATTGAAAATAGATGATCGGGTCCTTTTCTGTAATTATCATCCGTAAAATGTTTTTCGATTGCACAAGCACCTAAGGAAACTGCTCCCAAAACTGTTGCATGTCCTAAAGTATGGTCACTAAGACCAAGAAGTAAATCAGGAAATTTTTTTTTAAAACTTTTTAAAACATTTAAATTAATAAAGTTAAAATTTTCACTTTTTGCTGTATAATTTGTATTACATTGCATCAATAATAAATCTTTATTAATACTTAAACCCACTTTCACGGCCCTATCTACATCTAACATTGTTGAAGCTCCTGTGGCTAAGATGTAAGGTTTGTTTTTGGAAGCTATTTTTTTTATTATATCGATATAAGTTATATCCCCAGAACCAATTTTATAAGCAGGTATTAATTTATCTATAATATCTATAATTTCTAAATCATAAGGGCTAGTAAAAAAAATTATACCGCATTTATCACATTCCTCTTTAAGTTTTTCAGTCCACTCCATATTTAAAGATGCATCTTCGTAAACCTCATATACTGATTTACTCCAATTTTTTTGATGTGATTTTTGTTCACCTAAATTTTTAAATCCAACATCGCTTACAATTGTTTCTGCTTTAAAATGTTGAAATTTTGCTGCATCTGCACCAGCCTCAGCGCAAAGTTTAATTAATTCAATTGCTCTATTAAGATTTCCATCATGGTTTGCTGCTATATCCGCAATAAAAAAAGTTTTTTCTTTTTTTCCTATTTTTTTATTACCGATTTTCATTTATTAACTCTTGTATAAGATTCACAGATTTTTTCTATTTGATTTTCAATGGTTGGTAAATTGATTTTAAATGTTTTTTCAAATTTTTTACAGTCCATCACCATGTTTTCAGGCCTACGGGCTTCTTTTTTTGAATGTTTAAATTTTCCGATTATGCAATATTTTGTATCTAATTTGAGTTTTTTTGCAATTTTTATCAAAAAATTTGCTTTGCTTAAACTGGTTTTGGAGCCCAAATTAAATATACCGCCTAACTTTTTATGCATTATTTTTATAATCAAATCAGTTAAATAATTTATCTCTAAAGGATTAAAGTAAATATTGTTGAATAAGTTTAATTTTTTTTTATTTTTTAAACTTTCAATAAACCAATCGCTCAGACTTTTTCTAAAGATATTCTCGCTTTTTCCTACAAAATTTGTTCTTAAAATTAATACGTCTCGATCAAAAATGATTAATTCTCCAATTAATTTTGTTAATCCGTAATTATTAATTGGATTTACATAATTTTCTTTATGCGGTCCCTGACCAAAATATACTTGATCAGTTGAAATATTTATAAGCCTACAATTATTTTTTGAATTTCTTGCATATTGGTGAAGATTTTTAAGAGATTTAATATTTAAATTATAAGCCTTCTTTAAGTCACTTTCACATTCGTTTACATTCGTGAGAGCTAAAAGATTTATTATAATATCGGGCTTTATTTTGGAAAGTTTTTTTTTTAAAATCTTTATATTTGTTAATTTAAAATTATATTGACGTTTTCTTTTAGTGCCATGTCTAAAAATTTTATAATTTTTTTCATTTAGTTTTCTACACAGAGTTGTTCCAAGTAAACCATAGGCTCCAGAAATAAATATTTTTTTTTTCATTTTTTTTTTATTTTTTGAAATTTCTTTTTAAGAATTTTTAAATCTGAGTAATAGTCCACATCCTGAACAAATTTTTTATTTATTTCTATAATGGTGCCTTTCGATAAATATAAATTTTTTTTCAACCAATTTTTTTTGTTTGACCAATAGAATTGCCCCGCATCATAATAGGTTTTGTCTAAGTCTTGTGTATTGGTATTTATTAACTCAGGTTTTATAAATTTGATAGACTTATCTTTTTTTAGGGAAAAAGACCTCAAAACACTTTTTTCAAATTTACATGCAGAAAAGACATATTTCCACTTTTTCTTAATTTTTGATAATCCTTTTTTTAAATCATTAATTTGTATTAATGGTGCGGTAGGATAAATACAGCACACATAATTAAAATTAAATTTTTTTTTTTTTAAAAATTCTATACAATGTATTACTACTTCTTGTGCCTTTGATGAATCTCTTGATAGTATTTTTGGTCGCAAGAAAGGAACTTCGGCGCCGTATTGTTCTGAAATTTTCTTTATTTTCTTGCTATCTGTAGAGACTATTATTTTTTTAAACAATTTTGATCTTTTAGCAGCAATTATAGAATAATAAATCAAAGGTTTACCAAAAAAATTAATTAAATTTTTATTTCTTAATCTTTTGCTGCCACCTCTGGCTGGTATAATTGCTATATTCATATTTTTGAAAATTAAAAAACTTTATCTAATTTTTTTTGTAATTCTGCTCCTTTTAAGAAAACAGTATTATTATCTGAACTATATTGAAAATTATCTTTTACTTTTTTTCCAATTATATTCGATGCGTATTTAAAATAATCCACTTTTTTTCTATCTAAAAATATTATTGAGGGGGCAATCACAAAAAAATTTTTAAATTCTATTGTGTGTAAAGATGAATTTTGAGGACACATTACTTCATGAAGTTTTTCACCAGGTCTTATTCCAACTATTTTAATTTTTTTAGAAGAGTCTAAACATTTCGCTAAGTCAGTTATTTTTATGGAAGGTATTTTGGGGACAAAAATTTCTCCGCCTTTCATTAAATATAAACATTCCATCACAAATTTGGTACTTTCGTCTAGTGAGATAAAAAATCTAGTCATTCGTTCATCTGTAATTGGAAAATAGTTTGCTTTTTCATTTAGTAACTTTTTAAAGAGAGGTATAACTGAACCCCTTGAGTTTGCGACATTCCCATATCTAACTACAGAAAATTTAGTTTTATTTTTACCCGTGATATTGTTTGCGGCAACAAAAAGCTTATCTGAGGTAAATTTAGTAGCACCATATAAACTAATTGGATCAGCAGCCTTATCTGTAGATAATGCAATAACTTTATCTACATCATTTTTTATTGCACAATCAATTACATTTTGTGCTCCATTAATATTTGTTTTAATAAATTCCCATGGATTATATTCTGCAGTATTAATTTGTTTTAGAGCTGCTGCGTGTATTATTATATCGACATTTTTAGTAGCATATTCTAGTCTCTCTTTCTCTCTAACATCTCCGATGAAAAATCTTATACTTTTGAATTTTACTTTTGGAAATTTTTGACTCATTTGAAACTGCTTAAATTCATCTCTGGAGTAGATAATTATTTTTTCCGGCGTAGCTTCATTTAAAACTCTTTTTATAAAAGCGTTTCCGAATGAGCCTGTGCCACCGGTTATAAGAATAGTTTTATTTTTAAAATTATTTATCAATTGAATTTTGATTTTTGTAATAAGATTTGCTACTCATAATTATTTAAAAAGGATTTCAATTTAGAATTTTTATAATCAAATATCATTATATTTTTTGAAATAGTTGCTATTTTTTTTTTCCAATTTTTATTATTTTCATTTAAAGTTCTCAAAAGCAAGCTTTCAAATATCTTTTCATCATATATATTACACCAGCATAATCCTTTTTTAGCATAATTATATGGAAACCCGAAATAATGTCCTCCTTTGTTATTAAAACCCATATACTTTCTATCTGTATCCCTTATTGAAAAAAAAATAATTTTTTTTTTTTTACCTAACATTTAATAATCTAAAGTTGAGTCAATATTTACTATAACTTCCTCCTTATTTAAATTTACATAATGACTTAATGAGCTTTCTCTTATAATTAATTTTTTTTTACATTTTAAAATATTCTTATAAAATAGCTTTTCTTTTAGAAATAGTTTTTGAGCTTTACCTTGTACCGAAGGACTGCCAAACATATAAATATTTATTTTGTAATTGTTCTTTATACAAAACTTATTTAAAAAGAATAATATATCTTCTTCTGGTAATTTTTTTTCTGTGATTCTAAATTGTGAAACAAATCCAATAGTTCTCTTATTTTTAGGATAATTTTTTGCCTTAATAAAATTATTTTTTAAAGAACCCATAATAAAACTTTTTCCGGTGCAAACTTTATCATAAAAAAATTTCGAATTTTGACCAAATAAAAATTTGTAATCGACAAAATTTTTTTTATCCATTTCCTGTTTTTTAAAATATCGCGCTCTTGTTCCGTTTTGAATAAAACATGATTTGACACCAGTCAAATGTTTGATTTTATAAATGAAATTATAGTTATCAAAAGTTGATATCACTAATTTAGGTCGATAAAATTTTGTCAAAAATAGAATATATCTTTCAATATAACTGTAACGTGAAAAAAAGAAAAATATATTACTTAAAGAAAATAAAAATAAATTAAAACCAAATTTTAAATTATAAATACAAAAAATTTTTTTTTTAGTTATAATTTTTCTTAGTAGTGTTTCTTTATCTATGTCTGTATATATTAAAAAATCTACCTTTAATGGTGTGTAAAAAAAAGACTTAAACCTTTTTATATTACTTAATAAATTGACCATTAGATAATGTTTTAGCTAATTTTCTAGCTTTGATTAAATCTGAATAATTGTCAATATCAATACTTTGAGGCAAGTCATTTGAGTAAACTTTTAAAGTATTTTTATTATTAAAACTTTTAAACCTCAATAAATCTTTTTTAAATATAAGATATATTGAGCCATTAGGTTTACCCTTGAAATTATTTTTTTCAATTTTAGATGAAGAAACTACATTTTTTTTTAGTTTTAAAAATTTTTTTAAGCATTTATTTATAAATTTTATCTCTCTAAACGGAGATGTTGGTTGGAACAATGCTATTGCATCAATTAACTGGTATTTTTTTTCATAAAATTTTAATGCGTGTATTACCGTGTGCGCAGAAGGAGTATTTTTCTTAGATAAATAATGTGGTCTTTTTTTAACAACTTTAATTTTTTTTTTTTTAGCTATTAAATTAATTTTTTTTGAGTCACTCGATAAAATTACATCGTCAATCATCTTAATTTTTTTAACAAAATTTATAGTTATTTCTACCAATGTTTTTTTTTTAATTTTTC
>Ga0213866_10000180_pt1 | contig 52478 bp, 44 predicted proteins | sample PICome_11_FD_160079 | JGI IMG/M metagenome (GOLD analysis project Ga0213866, IMG submission 160079) | Coastal seawater microbial communities near Pivers Island, North Carolina, United States - PICO284 | ecosystem: Environmental > Aquatic > Marine > Coastal | place: USA: North Carolina...
CTTGGCTTCTTGGTCTCGTCGACCGGGGAATCCCTGGTCATGCCATTGAGGGGCTGGCTTTCAGTGAGGACGGTGAAGGTGTCATCGGGGATTCCGACATAAGCTCCGGCCATGCAAAGGGCATTGTCACCCACGCCACGGAGGATGGGATGGTCCTTCTGGTCCCTCTTCAACTGAATCTGGGTGGCTTGTTTGTGGTTGCGTCCGTAGTGGCCGACCCAGGTGTTTCCGAGCACCTGATGGCCGAAACCTTTTTCGTATTCCTTGCCTCCGTATTTGAAGTCGAATTTCGAGTAAGTTTTACCCTTGGGAATTTTGAAGGCATGAGAGGAAGTGCGCAGGCCGACGATCGGGCCACCGCGTTCGACGTAGTCTGCGATGTGCTTCATCTGGTCATCGGGAAGGTCAAGGAAGCGGGCGAAGATGACCATGAGGTCGGCGTCCTTGAGGGCCTCGAGGCCTTTGATATTGGAAGCGCCGGCCTTGATGTGGCCCTTTTCATCGACTCCGAAAAGCACGGTGGTTTGGAATCCGTGGTGCTGAGCGAGGATGCGGGCGAGAGCCGGACAGGTTTCCTCGGTGCGATACTCGTGATCCGACGCGACGAAGACGATGTGTTTTCCTTTTCCCGGACCCTCACCACCCTTGTAGGTGATTTGACCAAGAACCGGAAAAACGCTGAGAAAGAAGAGGAAAATGAATTTCATGGGCATTAGTTACGGTCAGGAATCCGGGGATCTCGCAAGTGAAGTTCAATTGACTGGAGCTGGCACAGAACCACGTTCCATTCATGGCCAAGCTTACAAAAGATGCATTTTCCACCTTTCGCAATTCAATGATAATTGTTAAGCCTTCGCTAATCTGCCTTGCTCTTGGTTGCCCCAAAGCTCCCTTCCTTCCCCATGAACTCTGTCAAAACCTGGTTTCCGTGACCCTTCCGCCCAAAGAAATTTCCTGGCAACAATTCAAAAATGCCTGAGATGGTCGTGATCGGGAGCAACAGCCGTCGATTTTCGCCGGGACCTGTCATTCCGATCCTTCTTGCGTCGGCTAGAATGCTTTTACCTCTTCAGGCGGAGTCACCGGCGATTGCACCCGCTACTTGGCCACAGGAGACAGGGTGCGACCCGCAGAAGTCGGAAAGGACAATCGCCGTGGAGGTGGAGCCGATCAGGCTCCATAACGTTGACCAGATGGGTTTGCTCGTGGAGACGATCGCTTCGGTTAACAGAATCGAGCGTGGTCCGGGGCCCAACGAGCTGGTTTTCCATCGAGACGAAGGCATTGAGATCGTCGATGACAGCACTCTCGAGTTAGTGCGACGGGTGACCGAGAAAAACCGACCGGGCTTTTCGTATAGCCTAGACGGCAGCAAAAGCATTTGGCTCGACCAAAAGACCGTGGTCGTTCGTGACGAGAAAACGGGTGCGATTACAAGGATCAATGCCGGCGAAGAAGACCTCGGGAGGCCCGCGTTGAGCCCGGACAACGAGTTTCTCGTTGTTCCCGAGATCGTCTACGACAAGAACGGTGGGGAGGGGGCGGGCAGTGTCTACCTGCGGGTCTTCGCCATCAAATCGAGGAAGCTGATTCGGAAGCTCACCATCGTCGAGGGGTCATACGGCGGCCTGACTTCGGTCTTCAGTCCGGACGGTAAGACGCTGGCCGTTGGCAATCGAAACTATCGCACCAACCTCTTCGAGACGGCCAACTGGACGTTGCGGCACGAGCTTCCCCGAAGTAGGACCCATGAGATCGCTTTCAGTCCCGACGGGACGTTGCTCGCCGCCACTTACACCGACGGGATGATCGCTCTCTGGAGCGTGAACTCGGGAGAAATTCTGAGGACAGCGGACAGCGGTTGCAGTCAGATACAGTCACTTGATTGGAACCCCGCCGGCGATCTCCTCGCCACCTCGGGACCAAAGGGGACGAGGATCGGACGACACGCGCCGAACGAGCAGAGGCCGGGCAAATTGCAGTTATGGGATCCGAAGAAACTCAGGCTCGTGCGGGATCTCGCTTACGTCAGTCAGTCCGGTTCCGTTCGATTCACGCGCGACGGGAAGCACCTTGTCGCCATGTTCAAAAGGGACAATCTCCTTCCCGAAACGAAGGCCACGATTTGGACGGTAAGGAAATCACTTGTTGAAGGGCTGTGATCCGGTGACGACGAAATAGGCCCGAGGGTAATTTGTATGTCGGGCATGAATGGCACAAACTTAAGAAGTATTTCAGGGGACTTTTCCTGGTAAAATAATACGAAAAGCCGGTTCGGGTTCGGAAAGTGTGGCCATCGCTTGGAAAAGGGAAGAGGGGTCGACGTTGGTTTAAGATGGAAGTGCGAAGGGAGGCGATCGAAAGGAAAGGTAAAATCAGTCCGGCTCAAGCGCTGCGAAAGCGAATTAAGTCCTTTTCGACCGGAGTGGCAATTGGAAGTGAAGGGTTTGTGAAGAGAGTGGCTCCTCGTTATCAGGATGAGATGGGGCGGAAGAAGGTACCCAAATCTCATCAGGACTCGGGAGTTGGCGGATTTTATGTGATGAGGAAGTGAACAGGTCAGAATAGGAGTTCGGGCTGCTGACGCAGGCCAAGAATCCCATCGGGAGTGGGTATTTCCCCTTTTTCTTTGCCAGCGATCCAAGGGAAAAATCCCACCCAGCCTGAGCCCTCAAACTTCTCCAGCGAGCTTCTCCCAATTCATCATACGCAAAACCAAGTCTTCTTCTACAGGAAGATCAAATTGCTATTTTTTGCTGTCGCAATGTCTTCGGCTCATTCAGTTTGTCGCCCTCCGAAACACCACCAAATCTCATGAAAACATCACTGTTACTCACCTTACTCCTGGCGGTCCCGGCCCTCGGTGATCACCACGGGGAAGGGAATCAGGAATCTGCCGGTCTTCCTGCCAAGTCAGATATAGCAGCGCTTGAAGAAGCCGGATTCACAGCCCTTTTCAATGGCAAGGACCTTACTGGCTGGAAAAAAGTTGGCGGTTCTGCGAGTTACGAAGTGAAGGACGGAGCGATCCGTGGCTTTGGCAGGAACATCAATGGCAATACCTTCTTGCGCACTGAGAAGGAGTACGGCGACTTTATCTACACTTTCCAATTCAAGTTCGTGGACAAGTCCGGCAATTCGGGTTGCATGTTCCGTGCCTTTCAGAAGGATGGCAAACCTGATGGCCGTGTCACCGGTTACCAGTGCGAGCACGATAATTTTAAACATGGCAAGCGCGCCTGGACAGCCGGTATTTATGATGAGGCCCGTCGCGGATGGCTGGATCCCAACAAGAAGGCTTCCGCCGAATTGAAGGACAAGTTCACCGAGCAAGGCAATCGCCTCTTTAAGTGGGACGACTGGAATACCATTGTGATCAAGTGCAAGGGGAACCACATTGAGACCTACCTGAATGGTGAGAAGCGTGTGGACTTCACAGACACTGACGAGGAGAACACCGACCTCAAAGGCTTCTTCGCGCTTCAGGTCCACGGTGGACCTTCCGGCGATGTTCTCTGGAAAAACCTCTACCTCAAAGAACTCTAGAATCGTTGGTTCTTCGCGTCCCGCTGCTTGCTCCGGAGATTCGGAGTGACCAGCGAGTCTTTAGTGCTCAGACTTCTCACCATGAATCGCCGCCATTTTAATCTCATGAGTTCGCTCACCCTGGTTTCCGGATCTGCTCTAAAGGGTGCCGAAGCAGAGCCGACTGAGGTTCTTTCGCTCGGTCTGCTGACCGACGTCCATTATGCGGACAAAAAGACCCGGGGTTCCCGGGCCTACCGCGACAGTCTTCAGAAGGGCAAGGAAGCAGCCGAATTCTTTAAGGAAAAGAAGCCGGCAGCCATGGTGTGTCTTGGTGATCTCATTGATGCCGCCCCCTCGGTGGAGACCGAAATTTCCTATCTCACTGCAATCTGCAAGGTTCTAGATGTCGCCGGAATTCCAAGGCATCACGTCCTCGGAAATCACTGTGTGGCGACTCTCAATAAGGAGGAATTTTTCAAGAATGCGGGATCGGCGAATAAAGAAGGTCACTACTCGTTTGATCTCAAGGGAAACCATTTTGTGGTTCTGGATGCTTGTTACAATTCAAGAATGCAGCCCTATGGCCGCAACAATTTTGTTTGGCACGACTCTAATATGACTCCAGAAGAGATTGCGTGGCTTAAAAAGGATCTTATGGAGACCAAACTTCCCACTGTGGTTTTTACCCACCAGCGTCTCGATGTGGACCGGCCCAACAAGTATGCCATTAAGCAGTCGGTTGAAGTACGAAAGATACTTGAGAATTCCGGGCGCGTGCGCGTGGTCTTTCAGGGGCATAGTCACAAAAACGAACTGGAGGAAGTGAATGGAATCTCTTACTGCACCCTGGCCGCCATGGTGGAGGGTGAGGGCGTTGAGAGTAATTCGTATTCATTATTACGATTGCTCGATGATGGCTCGATCAAGCTGGAAGGATACCGTCGCCAGAAGAACCAAAGCTTTTCCAAGAAGAGATGAGAGCATTTACGATTCTTGCTCTGACCATTTCCTGTCTTCTGTCCGCTCCGGAGAAATGGGAGAAGGATATTGCGAAGTTTGAAGCAGCCGCGAAGGCAAAGCCCTGGCCAAAGGGTGGTCTTCTCTTCGTGGGCTCATCGAGTATCCGAATGTGGGACTTGAAGAAATATTTTCCGGATCGCGCGACCCTTAACCATGGATTCGGCGGATCGGAACTGGAGGATTCCCTTCATTTTGCGGATCGCATCATCATTCCCCACGCTCCCAGGATTGTTTTTCTTTACGCCGGTGACAATGACATCAACAAGGGAAAGACCGCCGAGAGAGTGGTGGAGGATTATCGTGATTTCGTGAAAAAGCTTCACGGATCTCTTCCGAAAACCCGAATCGTTTTTTTGCCGATCAAGCCAAGCCTATCCCGCTGGGAAAAGTGGCCGGAGATGGAGAAAGCCAACCTCACCATTCAGGCTATTTCTGCGAACGATCCGTTGCTTGACTACCTGGATACATCTACTCCTATGTTGGGAGCGAACGGAAAGCCAATGCCCGATCTCTTTAAGAAAGACGGTCTTCATCTAAACGACAAAGGCTATCTGATCTGGACCAAGGTGGTAAAGAAATGGCTCAAGGCGATTGAGTGACCTTCACGCGAATGAATTCGCGGGTGGTCACAGCACTATCCGAGAGCGAACGATAGGTTACGGTGTCTGTACGGTCACCATTCGGAAGAGAAGAGACGAACTCGGTTTGGACAGTGTCCCAATCGACGAGATTCCTGGAAGCTTCCACCGCGATGACGATATCTTCTGCAGCGGAGTTGCGGCGGAAGGTAATGGTCAGATTTTTCACAGCAGGATCTCCGAAGAATCCGGAGCCCAAGAGAATGTCAGATTCTGGACTTGGACCGGCGTCGCCGTTGACGGAACCAAAGGCGTATTCGAGGAACGAACTAAGGCCGTCGCCGTCGTTGTCGGCGCCGGGATCTCCGGTGAAAGTCTGGCCGTCACTGCCACCCGGTGAGCCGCCCGGGAAAAAGCTTGAGCGCCAGCTGGCGGGATTACCATGAGCGGGTGAGGTTAAAGGAGAGATCAAGACCAGGGTGGCTCCGGTTCCGTCCGGGGCGATTGGCCAAGGGGGGACATCAAGATAGGTGAAGCGCTGGATATCGACTGTTCCCGTGGCGTCGATGATCGCCAATTCCTCGCCGCCGTTATTCAGGCTTCCGGCGAAGACGCCCGGAGCAATTAGAATTCCAGCAGTATTGTAGTTGGCTGCGAACCCGGCCTGGTCTTTCACGATGACAATGCGTTGCCTCGCCGCGAGCGTGGTACCAGCCGGGAAGGTGTAGGTTATGCCAGTGAAGGAAACGTCTGTGAGGTCAATGGCGCTGTCGGAAATGTTCATCAATTCGAGCCACTCTTTGGTGTCATCGATTCCTGCCGGATTGTAGTTGATTTCCGAAACGACTAAATTGCTTGGCGAAGCAGGAATTCCCACGATGAAATCCGCCTCGGTGAGGGCCGACCATTCGCCGCCACTGAAAGAGCGGGCCTTGACTTTGCCGGTCCGGGTCAGGGTGATATCGGATGCTCCGGGGTTCGGCTTGATGCCGCGCACCCGCAGATCGACACCGAGGTCACTGCTCCGGGTAGAGGATTGGTGAACCTCGACAGCGATGACATTGACCCCTTCTAGGAGGTCGCCAGGAGAAAGGACAAGGGTGTTGAGTGGCACGATTTCATCTTCCGGGCTGGCGCTGCTTGCGAGAGTGCTGAAAGTCACCACGCCATCCGCTAAATTACTTCGGTCGATTTCTTTTCCATTGAGATAAACAATGGCGCCGTCATCGCGAATGAGATCGAAGGTGAGTTCCGTGTAGTCGGCTGCGCCGGTTACGGTGAATTCCTTGCGAAAGTAGGTCGTGATGTTTCGCGGAGTGCTCGCCGGGCCCACGGTGGTGTTGATGTTGATACCGCCGACCGATCCGTATCCCAGCATGGCTTGGCCGGTTCCCCAGGCATTGTCGTTGTATTCCGGATGCTTCCAGTCCGTGGAATTATAGACTCCGTTGCCAGCGACCACGTTGCTGTCGCTTTGGGCGACTCCGTTGTCAAGGAAGCGCCAGCCGCTTGCCTCAAAGTCGAGGATGGTCTCCGCGAGAACTCCGCCGGCGAGCATGCCAGCGCTTGGGTTAATCCCTCCGCCAGTGAGTCGAGGGTCGCTGCCATCGATGGTGTAATAAATGTTCCCTTCCGGGGCTGTGACTGCGAGATCGAAGCCGTTGGGAACAATTCCTCCATGCTGTGAATAAATTGGCGGATCAAGGGAAGGGTAGAGATTGCGGGCGCGTAGCTCACGGATGATGGAGCGGCTGTCGCTCTCATCGTGGAGGATGGGAATGTAGTGATTGGTGATGACATCACGTTCAACCACCCAATGCTGCTCGCGCGTAAAGTAAATGGGATCATTGATGGTTGGCGGGTAATAATCGGCATCAATGTTGTTGGAACTTGAGGCAGTATTTCCATAAGGCGTGTTGTCCTGGGTGTCTCCCCAGCGGGCGGATTCTGCAACGATCGCCTTATCAATCTTATCGGCGAGTTTCAGGTATCGCGCGATGGATTTGCTCTCACTAAGCGCGCCGCCATTGAACATATGCTTGTGAACGCGGTCGGCGAAAAGCAGGCGGAATTCATCATTCAACCGCAGGCGCTGGAAAGGTGCTCCCGAACCCGAACCACTGTTGTAACGATTCCAGCTAAATTTATCCAGGGCGATTTCCTGATCCCAAACCTGGAAGCGGAATTTGCCGTCCCCACTGATTTCATTGACTGCTCCATAGCCGTTCTTGGTTGGCCAGTCCTCTGCGTCCGCGTAGAAGTGGAGAAGCATGTAGTCGATATAGTTTTCCAGATCGAGGTAGTCCTTCACCTGTTGGTAAACGCCATTATTAGTGATGTTGCTGTTGAGCAGACTGGTCATGGCATTCCAGCGGGGGCCGGCTTCGCTCACGACGTGGTCCTTGTTGACTCTCCAGTCTTCTTCTCTTCCTCCGAGATGCTCGGCATACCAATCGTCTTCGATTCGCTCGGTCAAATCGTGGACCCCAAAGTAGAGTCCATTGTAGTAGAGGTGAACAAATCGACCGTGTCCGTTGGCGTGGCCCATATCGGACAAACTATTTTTCATCCAAACATCACGAATGTATTGGGAATCGTTCGGACGGTAGCGTCCGCTGCTCCAGGTGTTCAGGGCCCAGGAGTCTGTGAAGCAGGCGCGCAGCACGAGTTTATTAAAGGTTTCAACCTCTGAGTCTTCGAAGAGTGGATAGTTCAGCTTAGGAATACCCACTGCTGAGCTAAAGGTAAGACGCATCGAGTGTTTCTGCATCCGGCGTGGAGTCCGGCTGGAATTACCGTGAGCTTCAATCTTACAATCCTCCTGAAAGCCCGTTGTGCCATCTGGAAAAATATACTCGATAGAGCATTCCCGCTCAAAGCGGCCTCGCGGGTTGGTGAGGACTCCACCAGTTCCACCGGTTATGTCTTGTTGCCTCATTGAGAGAGCTACCGTCGGGATATCGAGCAAGGCTTCTTGCACCGTGTAAATTCCCAAGCCGTTGGTATTATTCACAACGCGCGAGTCCATCTCGTAGTCCGAGGCGACATTCTGCCCGACCTGGCTGTCGAAGCCCCAGTCCGCAGGCCATCCTGGTGGATTGGTGGGCTGCTGGACCACGTCCTCAATAAAAATGTAAGTGTGCGTGTCCACGTTGGTGGGGATCCAGTTGCTAAAGGTGGCAAGCGCGCGAACGGTGCTTGTCGTGCTAATCGTGATCGGCTCGGTGTAGATGGTGCCCGTATTCGCTGTTGGAGGCGTACCGTCGAGAGTGTAGCGAATAGTGGCACCGGGGGTGTCCGAAGTGATCACCAACTGAAAGGGGTCTTTGTAAAAGCCACGGTCTGTTGAAAAATTGGTGTCCTTGACCACACCGGGAAATGCTGAAGCACTGTTGATGGCACCCGGAGTAGTACTTTTGAAGAAGACCGGCTGATCTCCGGCTGAAGGAATTCCGTACGAGGTATCGGTAAACTGTTCAGGTAAGGTGGGCGAGAAACTGTCGTCCACTGTGGTTCCGTTGGGCCTGATGATAGCGAGGTATTCACCTCCCGCGCTCAGGCTAAAATTTGTGTGGGCGTTGCCGTCGGGATCCACGGTGTTCTCGCCGGAGGCAAACACGATGAGATAACCCTGCGCCGAGATGTTAACGTTAGGAAAGTTCCACTTTGTAGGATTATCGATGTTATCAGTGAGGTAATAGCCATCAAGATTGACCGTTTGATTGTTGGGATTATGAATCTCAATCCAGTCTTCCCGGCGGCCAAAACCGTCCTGAATATCGGTGACATTACGAGTCAGGATTTCATTCAGCCGCAAGGGGAGAAGGGTATTTGGAAAGTCACTCGTATTCGTGGGATCGGTGCCCTCGCCGAGTTCTAGGGCGTCGTTAAAACCATCGCCGTCGGTGTCGGCGAGTTTCGGATCAGTGACAAACCCACCAGCGCCCGAAAGTTCGTCGGCATCGCCCAGGCCTTCTCCGTCGGTGTCTGCGAGAAGCGGATTGGTTCCAAAGGTCTCAACTTCCTCCCCGTCGTTCAGGGTGTCGCTGTCAGTATCCGTGAGAGTGGGATTGGTTCCCGCCGTCTGCTCTTCGATGTTGGTAAGGCTGTCACTGTCGCCGTCATCGCTACCTGATACGGTGGTGAGGGCCGGGAAGTAAAGGAGCTCCCAGTCATCGTCCAGTCCGTCATTGTCCGAATCATTTACGACCTCGATGTTGAAGATTTCCTCGTAGAAGGCCCCGGCCGCATCTGTCGTTCTGACCCTGAGACTCAGGATGGCGCCGCCTGCCAGGGCGGTCAGATCGCGGTCGATCCGCAAGGTGTTTCCGTCGATCTCGAAGAGTCCGTTGTCGGTGCTGCCTGTCCCTTCTTCAAGGGAATAGGTAAAGGTATCGCCCGGGGTGGGGTCGGTCGTAGTAAAGGTGCCAACCGCCGAACCAATCGTTGCGGTCTTGGCAACAATGAGGCTGGATAGAGCGAGATCGATTGGTCCGTCGGTGGCGACCGGTTCGCCGATCTCCAGTCCGTTCAGGAAGACATTGTGGGAGGGGCTCGGATTGGTGACCGAGACGATGCCATTGATGGTAACCGCGCCGTTTCCGTCGGTTGTCACGTTCAGCGTGATGACATTGTCTGCCAGCGTGGCAGGTCGGCTCGTGAAAGTTAGACGTTGCGTTGCCGAGCCACCTCCGCTCCAGTCGGCGGCCCGGCCTCCGGTTGAGCTCACATCGTAACCCCAGATCTTGACGGGATACTCCACATTGGGTTGCAGACCGGTAAAGGCCAGCCGGAGTCCGCTGCCGGGATTGTTTGAAAAGCTGCCGTTCGCAAAGAGAAAGTCCCGCCACATTGAAGCCTCGCCACCACCGCCGTTATTACTACCCCGGTCCCGATCGTCGAGAGTGATGCTGCCGATGGCATCAACATCGAGGCTCACTCCGCCCGTGAAGTTCTTGGACCATGAGTCACCGAGGTCGGAGTCGCTGGAAGCCAGCGATTGCCACCCGCTTTGGGTTGTTCTGTTGGGATCAAAGTCGATCCGTAGAGTCTGTGCTGCGAGCGGGAGGGAAAGCGCTCCAAGTGCCAGAGATCTGAGAATGAGGGTGTGCACGATCATCGAAACCAAAAAACTAGTCCCTTCAGCCCCTCATTCAACACCTAAGTCAGCGCTTCAAGAGAGGTGGGCGTTCTTCAGGCAATCGAGGCTCCGGGTGCCCTGCGTTTCCGGAAGGCGGGTGGTTTAGAAAACATCGCAACGCGTTGAGGGAGGATGATGGACCACTGCTCACCGAGAGTAAAGCGGACTGCCCCAAGCTTTTTTCGAGCTTTTTCCTGACTTGGAGTTCAGGGAGACACTTCTGGTATTTCACTTTGGCGAACTTTCATCTTCGGGTCTACCTTTTGGAGGTATCCTTGGCACCAAATTGAATACGTCTCGGAATGCCTGCAAGATGGTCGATGGCATGGCAGTGTATTGATGTGTGTGGACAAGTGGTTGATTACGATTGATGAAAGGCTGCCGAACCGTGTCGCGGCTTCGGTGGCTAATGCATTGGGATCAGTTTTCCGCGCCGAAGATCTATATCGAACCCACGGGAGTAATGGTCATCGTTCGGTTCTCCTCCCACCCCTAGGCAAAAAAACGACTCCATCGACCCAATTTCGCTGCCCGCCTACCAGGCCTTGGCTGAGTATCTCATTGCCAAAGACAAGAACTGAAAGGGGTAACCAAGATGTGGCATATCAACGCGTCGTGAGCGAGAGTGCGCCCGGATTTCGGCCAAGAAAAACTTCGCCATGATTTCATTTTAGTTTCATACAGGGTTCACGTTTATTTCGTATCGATGTTTTTATGAAATTACCCGATGCCCTGAAATGCCCAGTAATTTTCGCTCTGGCAATGACCCTTCTTGCCAGTTGCGTTAACGATGACTGGAAGACTACCGATGAAGTGGAGATTCTCAGCGAATTGAAATCACCCGACGGCAAATACATCGTTACAGTTTTCTCCTGCTCTGGCGGCGGAGCGGCCGGATACGTCTACACCAATGTCAATCTAAGAGAAGCTTCGGAGACGCTTGACCAGAGAGATTTTCTTCTGGGTGAACATTTGTGGAACAGCTTTTCGGACATCACAGTGGATTGGCGAGATTCAGTAAATCTTGAAGTAACCTATCGATGGGCGGGTGATCACCCCGACTATAAGACGAAAAATGGGAGGACAGTTCCAAAAAAGGGCAATGTGAAGATTAGTTACATCCTTTTGCCAACCGATTGATCGCGGCAGCCGGAGGCCCCCAACCAAACATTGAAGCGAAACGAATCCCGCGCAGCCACATGGCAGAGACTGATGATAGGAAGCCAAAACCATTCAGACCTCAGTGGTTTTCGCGGTGGTCGTGAAGTGGTCTTGTCTTTGAACCTGGCGGATTTTCGCTACGGTGAGGCATGACGAAATTGTTGATCACGGGTTTGCTGGTGGGAATCATTGCGGGTTTGGTAGGAGCGCTTTGTGGAGTAGGTGGTGGAATTATCATGGTGCCGGCGTTTGTAATGGCCCTGGGGATGGGACAGAAGACGGCGGTGGCGACGTCACTGGCGGTTGTGGTTGTTTCTGGTCTTTCTGGAACTGTCAACAATGCGGTGAATTCAGATTTGATCCAGTGGAAAGTCGTGGCGGTGACTGCTTTGGGGGCGGCGGTGGCATCATGGTTTGGAGCCGATTTGATGCGGAGTCTTTCGAACCCCCAATTGCAGAAAGGGTTTGCGGTTCTAATGATCGCTGTTGGGGTGAGGATGCTCTTGATGAAAGGGTAATTGGACGTAGCCTTTTCCCGTGGACTCAGTGACACAGGCAGTGCTCGGAGGAGTGGTGGGCGAGTTAGTACTTGGTCGCAAGATTGGTGGCAAGGGGATGGTTTGGGGCCTTTTTCTTGGCACCTTACCGGATCTCGATATTCTGTTTTTTCCGTGGCTGGATCAGGTAGAGAAGTTGCGTTGGCATCGTGGGATTTCGCATTCCTTTCTCATGATGGTGGTGGCGGCTTTTGTTTTTGCAAAGCCGTTGGCGTGGGTGCATCGCAAGCAAGGCGTTAGCGCGCGGCGTGCGTGGTGGTTTGTTTTTCTGGTCTGGAGCACGCACGTGCTGATCGATGTTTTTACGAGTTACGGGACGCAGGTTTACGAGCCTTTTTCGGATGCCCGGGTGGCGTGGAGCAATCTGTTCATTATTGATCTGTTTTTCACCCTGCCGCTGCTTCTTTTGGTGGTCTATCGGGGGTGGAGAGGGTTGCTAAATTTCCGGGAACTCGTGGTTTTTCACTATAGTGGAAGTGAGCCGGATGTCCGCCCGAAGTTTGATGAGGTATCACGCAAGGGGGCGGCGATGGTGATGTCTATCAGTTCTCTTTATGTTGCTTTTAGTCTGGTTATGAAGCTTTGGGCGATGGATCGGATCCAAGGGCAAATGGTGGAAGAAATTCCGGATGGCGAGTTGGTTGAGGTGGCGCCGACGCCTTTCAATACAATTCTTTGGCGGGGTTTGATTGAAACGGAGAAGGGGTATTTTGTGACACACTGGTCACCCTTTGATGAAGGGCCGGCGGGCTACTATTTTTTTGCGAAGCAGCATGAACTTTGTGAGTCGTTTCAAGAGGAGGAGATGTTCGAAGGGCTGAAATGGTTTTCGCGGGGACATTGGGTGGCGCGTGAAACACCGGATGGATACGTGGAGTTTATCGATATCAGGTTTGGCGAAGTGCGTGATCACGAAGCGGGAAAACTGTTGTCGATGTTTCGATGGCACTTGTCCTATGATGATCAGGGCGGGTTCAAGGCGGAACGACCGCCTCGTCGTTTCAAGATGGGTGATACCTTAAGCGCTCTTTGGAAAAGGCTTTTGGGGAACCGGAGGGAGTGGGAAGGGTTGGAGGCGTTTTAGAGTTTGATTCATGTAAATAAATAGTTTAGAACACTCAACGGTTTTGGGCCGTCAGCTAGCAATTGGAGATATTCATGGATGCTTGAATTCCTTGAAGACTCTTCTGGAATTTGTCCAACCGGTCGCGGATGACGAGGTGATCATGTTGGGCGATTATGTGGATCGTGGCCCGGACAGCAAGGGGGTGATCGACTACCTGCTGGACTGGCCTTGGGAGGCGAAGTTGATCCTTCTAAAGGGAAATCATGAGATCATCATGGATGAGGCCGAATTTTCCGCGAAACATTTGAACTACTGGTGTCAGGTCGGCGGACTGGAGACGATTGCGTCCTATGATGCTCGTTTTGCGAATATCCCGGACAGTCATTGGGAGTTTATCAGGAATTCCCTTCCCTATTACGAAACCGAGCAGGTGATTTATGTTCATGGCGGAGTGGGGCCAATGAAGCCGCTGGTCAAACAGGATCCGGTGAATTTGGCGTGGCGTCGTTTTCCTGATGCCAAGGAGCATCGTTCGGGAAAGCTCGTGGTGTGTGGTCATACCATCCAGCGCAAGGGACGGCCCACCGACAAGGGACACACGGTGTGCATAGATACCGCGGCCTGCCAGGGAGGTTGGCTCACTTGCTTCAACGCTAAGAAGGGTCGCTATTGGCAGGCCAATGAAAAAGGCCAAACTCGAAAAAAGAAGCTCAAGGCTTGGAAGAAAAAGAAGGCGAGGGCGCTCGAAGCGACTACGTCTTCTTCCTCGCCAAAAAGTTGATCGAGAGCCCAATTTGGCACCAGCAGATCAGGGTTAGAACGAGAGTCGCCACCCATGTGCCGAGTGAGATCAAGTGGTTCTGGTTTTGGAGATCGACCGGCCATTCCTGGGTCACAAAATGCATCACCAGAAGCGCCTGGCTGATCAAAAACAGGACGGGAAAGATGAAGAACAAGGGTTTCCAAACAGTGTTTGCTGGTTGGAGTCCCGGGTGGTTCCGGACGTTGTAGTTCCAAAGCTTGGCCCAACCATACACGGCGACAAAGCACCACAGGGCATTGAAGACCGGCAGAAAAAGAAAGCGAACCGCCTTTCCTCCAGTGAGGTGGCTCCCAAACATGCGCATCATCTCCCAAGCCCGGTGCAGATAGATGATCGCCAGGGTGACCCATGCGACGAGCCCGAGTGTGGCCAGAGAGAAGAGGAACGTCCTAGTGTTGTCACTGGCGATGTTTTGGCAGAGATAAATCAAGCCACTGGGGACGAGGAGGGTCAGGAAAAAGAGGAGGAGGTTTGCCGGGTGGAGGTGGGGGAGATACAGTCCTCCGGGTGGGCCGTCCCAGATGGTCCGCGTTTTTGGCGCGGCATAGGGATCGCTATCGCCAAGGTCGGATGGCGGAACTGAGTTCGGCGCTCTTTTTTGAGTCGGAATCAGGCCAAGGATGCGACCTGCTGTCTGCTTGTCGTCGGTTTCGTTTTTCCAAACGAGGTGATGACCAAGGAGTTTTCTATCGATAGCGAGAGCACGGAGTTCACGAAAGTCCACGGGGCCATAGGACTCGCCTTCGATCTCATAAAACCATCCCGCAGAACCCGAAGTCCGACGAGATGGGGATGAATTGGGACGGGAAGGGAGTCTGGCCACGGCACTGGGGCGACCTAGAAGTGAATGGCGTGGCCGTCTGCATCGAGGGTGGCCTCGTGGATGGCCTCGGCGAGAGTTGGGTGGGCGTGAATGGTGGCGTGGATGTCATCAATCGTGGCCTCGAGCGAAAGAGCGAGACCCATTTCGGAGATCAGATCAGTGGCATTTTCACCGATGATGTGAGCGCCGAGAACCTCGCCGTATTCCTTGCCGAACAGGATCTTCACGAAGCCTTCGGTCTCGCCGCTGGCTTGGGCTTTGCCAAGTGCTTGATAAGGGAATTTGCCGACCTTGTATTCGATACCTTCTTCCTTGAGGGCACGCTCGGTCTTGCCCACGGAAGCGACCTCGGGATAGCAATAGGTGCAGCCCGGGAAGTCTCCAACACGCTTGACGGAAGAGCCTTCGACAAAGATTCCTTCAACGCACTGCATCGCTTCGAAGCTGGCGGTGTGGGCGAGCCAAGGAGGTCCGGCGATGTCGCCGATGGCGTAAACATTCGGGATGGAGGTTTCGTAGCGCTCACCAATTTCAACCCAACCGCGGTCGGTGAGTTTGGGTTGCTGGCCGCCGGGAAGGACGGGAGCCACGCCGATGGCGACGAGGCAGCAATCGGCGGTGATTTCCTCGGTGCCACCTGAATTTTCGACGGTAATGGTGACAGAGGTTCCGTTGTCACGGGTCGCGGTCACCTTGGTGTCGGTGAGGCAGTTAATACCGGCCTTGCGGTAGCTTTTGGTGATGGCGTCACTGACGTCATCGTCTTCCACGGGCAGAAGATTGGCCATCATCTCGATGATGGTGACCTCGGTGCCGAAGGCGTTGTAAATGTAGCCAAACTCCACACCGATCGCACCGGCTCCGATGATGACCATCGATTTGGGCTGCTTTTCGAGAACCATGGCTTCCTTTGAGGAAATGACGGTGGTTCGATTGAAGGGGAGGCCGGGCATGGGGCGCGACTTGGCACCGGTGGCGATAATGACGTTCTTGGCGTCGAGAACCTCGGTGGAACCGTCTTCCTTTTTGACTTCGACCTTGCCGGGAGCCTGGATGGAGCCGAAGCCGTTCACATAATCGACGTTATTTTTCTTGAAGAGGTATTCAATTCCTCCGGCTAATTTGCCGGAAACCTGACGCGAGCGACCCACGACCTTGGTCCAGTCGTAGCTGAGGTTATCAAAGCTAAGGCCGAATTTTCCGGCATCGTGCTTCAATTGATGATAAAGGTGTGCGTTTTTAAGGAGGGCCTTGGTGGGAATGCAGCCCCAGTTGAGGCAGGTTCCGCCGGCGCGTTCCATTTCGATACAGACCACCTTTTTTCCAAGCTGACCGGCACGGATGGCCGCGACATATCCGCCAGGACCGCCACCGATAACGACAAGATCATAAGACATGTGGGGACGGTGGATAGGGAAACGAAAAAATCAAGACTGAACGATGGTGTGCGCTTCCATCGGAATAGACAGACCACCCTGGCCACACCCGGATGATGCCGGAAGGTCCCGCCTCACTAACCAATGTACCATTGAACGGAAAGATTCTGCCGGGCGCAACTGCCGGCCAGTCTGATAATTTGAAGCTTGGCTGATGAGGTGAAACTGTTTGAACATTCGGGCGAGGAATGACGACCCAGGTAAAGTTTGCGATGCTTGTTCTGACCAGCTTGCTCGTTCTGATTGTGTTCAAGTGGGTTTGTCAGTTTTCGTGGGCAGGGATTTTTCTTTTTAGCTAACGATGATTTACCTTAATATGAAAACGATGGGATCTTTTTTCTACTTCTTTACCTTCATCCTAGGTCTGGCCTCTGCGGCTGATGATTTTCCCTTGGTGCCTAAAGATGTTGAGGTCGCGCTGTTTGCTAAAGAGCCTCTCGTCAGGAATCCTTGCGGTATAGCCTTTGATAAAAAGGGGCGGCTATGCGTAGGTATGGGCCCACAGTATCGCAATCCAAAGCCTGATACGCCGGGCGATTCTGTCTGGATACTACTGGATCAAGACAGCGATGGTGTGGCCGACGGACATAAGGAATTTGCTTCTGGCTTCAATGCCATTCAAAGTTTGGCGTGGCGGGGTGATTCCTTGTGGGTTGCCAACGCGCCGGACCTTACAGTGGTGCGTGATTTGAATGGCGACGATGAGGCCGACGAATACATCAGACTCTATACCGACTTAGGAAACCTTGAGCATGGTCTACACGGTCTTAACTGGGGTCCAGATGGCAAGCTGTATATGTCGAAAGGGAACTCCAAGGGACTTAACAACGCACCGGATCGCTTGGCTCCAAAACCCTTCTTGGAGTTGTGGGGCATGGAAGCACCGACTGGTTCGCCCGAGTTTCCACAACCAATTACTTTCAAGAAAGACAACTATCAGAAGAACTATCACAAACCTTCCGATGACTGGGGGCTTTGTGGCGGTGTGCTGCGTTGCGATCCGGATGGCAGTAAATTGGAGATCGTAACGCGAGGCTCCCGGAACCCATTTGACATCACCTACGACGATGGCTTCGATTGGTTAGGTACGGACAATGACCAGAACCATGGCGACAAGTTCTTTTCACCATTCTATGGAGCGCACTTTGGTTGGGGTCATCCATGGAGCTATGCCTGGGAAGGCAAGCAACATTGGCCATCTGCGCCTGCCGCTGGCCCGTTGTTTGAGGGTTCTGGAACTGGCGTGGTCTACTTGGGGATCTCACAATATCCTGACAAGTATCGCGGCGTGTTTTTGGTCAACGATTGGTTGAAACGTCAGGTTTATATCTATCGCCCCACTTGGGATGGCGCTTGGATGAAGCCGGATTCCGAGAAATTTAAACTTTTTGCCCACGCTGAGCGAGGGCGTTCTATGGGTGCCAGCAATGGGCGTAGCTTCGACCCGGTGGATATCGAAGTCGGACCAGACGGGGCAATCTACATCTCCAGTTGGGGCCGTGAATATGGTGCGGTGGTCAAGGATGGTAAGCAGCAGAATGAAGGCCGCATTTACAAGCTCTGGCCCAAGGATGCGCCACCACAATCACTGAACATCGAACGGGATCCCTGGAAAGATCTTAGTAGCCATCTTCCGGTTTGGCGTAGCAACGCGCAGGAAGCATTAATCAAAAAAGGTCTACCTGCCGCAGAGCGGCTAAAAGAACTTGCAGCTGATCCCACTTCGAGCAAAGCCCTGCAAACTTGGGCAGCATGGACGCTGGGTCGCATTGCCCCGGACGAGTCCACAATCGACGACTGGTTTACTTCTGCCCTGCGCCAAGAAGTTTTAAATTTACGCTTACAGTCCATCAGGATTCTAGCACATCGCGCTCGATTGCGTGGAGAACACAAGCTGCCAGACGAGATCGTCAATTTGCTGGACGATGCTGAACCTCGCGTTCGACTAGAAGCAGTGTTGGCCTTGCGGCAAGCAAAAGACTGCAGCCAGAATGCCGCATTATTAGCATTGGCCGCCAAAGAGAATGACCGCATTACTTATTATGCGACATGGGGAGCTTTGGGCGACTTGATGACCAGAGAAGCGCGTAAAAGCTTATTGAAAGATGCGCGTATTGGAGTACGCCGCGCTGCCTTACTAAGCCTTCTAGAAGAAGATGCTTTGGACGAAACCGAGGTTCAAGTCGTAAGTAACGATACAGATACGATCACTGCCTCCCTCGCTTCTCAATGGCTGGGCGGCAAGACAAGGACACGTATCAAGGGGGCACCGCTAAAGAATGATCGAGCGGCAACCTCATCTTCACTACTTTCTCCAAGCGGTAAAATCCCTACCGTGGAAGAAGTAATGCCCCTTCTCTCAAAAGCCAAGATCGAACGTGGCCGGGAGCTTTTCCTCAGTGCACACGGAGCAACCTGCGCCACCTGTCATCAGATGGAAGGCATAGGCAATGCCTTTGCTCCTGACCTTTCCGATATTGGCACACGTGCAGATGCCAACTTTATCATTCGTTCTATCTTAGAACCGAGCGCCGAAATTACCGAGGGCTTCGCTATGCAGATTGTGAAGACCAAAGATGGTAGCTCGATCGGTGGTATTTTATTGGAAGAAAGCGGCCGTGCTTTGACCTTCGGGCAGATCGGCGGCAGTCAAGAGACTGTTTTGAGATCAAATATCTCAAGCCGTGAAACTGCGGAGATTTCTGCTATGCCCCCCCTAGGCGCGCTGCTGGCCCCACAACAAATTGCCGATATCACCAAGTATCTCATTTCCGCTAAATCGCCGAGTAAATCTTGGGGTAATCCCAAAACGGGCTGGCATCTCGAGACCAAAGGGGATCGCCTAGCAATTCGTCTAGATGGCTTGGAAGTCTTGAGCTACTTTTTTAAGCACAAGGAAACTAAGCGCCCCTTTTTTGCTCACGTTAAGACGCCCACAGGCATACAAGTCACACGCAATTTTCCACCGACTAAGGGTAAAGATCCTATGGACCATGGTTACATGCATCCTGGTCTTTCCTTAGGTTTCGCTAATATCAACGGCGAGAATTTCTGGCACAACAATCGTGGAGGTCTAGTTGTCAGTGAAGGATTTGAGCGCGAGCCTCTCATTAAGGATCTCTCTGCCAGTTTCGGTGTGAAGAATCGCTACCTGGGTAAAGACGGCAAGGTAGTCTGTCTGGAAATTGCCAACTATGAACTTATCAAGAACTCTGATGGCTACTTGATCCGTATGGAGAGTAATTTTACCTCAGACAAAGAACTCGTCTTTGGGGTAAAAGAGGAGATGGGCATGGCCTTGCGCATCGCCTCACCGATTCGCGTCAAGCAAGGCTCCGGCAGCATTGCTAGTGCTAGCGGCGGTGTGAATGAAAAAGGGACCTGGGGAAAAATCGATAAATGGTGGGACTATTACGGCCTGCAGAAAAAGCGCAGTGTGGGCCTGCAGATCATGTCAGGTGAAGGAAATCCACCTGTATGGGCACACAGTCGGGATTATGGTTTGTTGGTCGCCAACCCTTTCCCAGTCGATGTTAAAGAGAACCGTGACAAGACTACAGTAATAAAAGCAGGCGACCCCTACAGACTCAGCTTTGGCATCCAAGTGCATGACGCGGCCGACCGTTCCAGCTACGATCCCAAAGCCAGCTACGAGCGATATTTAACAAAACCATGAGTGACACTATTGGTATCCTCGGCCTTGGCTTGATCGACTCTGGGCGTAACGAAAAAATTTGGGGAAAATCCACAAAAAACGACTAATTCTACAAAATCTTACCACTTATGAAGATTCTCTCTATTCTCTTTAGTTTATTGTTGTTCAACGCTTTACAGGCAAAAAATCAGCCAAACATCATGGTATTTTTAGTTGATGATATGGGCGTGATGGACACCTCGGTGGCTTTCCTCACGGATGACAAGGGCAAGGCGAAGCGTTATCCGCTGAACGATTTTTATCGGACGCCGTCGATGGCCCGATTGGCGAAGCAGGGGGTGAGGTTTAATCAGTTTTATGCGATGAGTGTGTGCTCGCCTTCGCGAATTTCCCTGCTCACGGGGCAGAATGCGGCACGGCATGGTGCCACGAACTGGATTAATCCGGCCTCGAATAACCGGGGTAAATTTGGTCCTCCGGAGTGGAATTGGGAGGGTCTGAAAAAGGGCGAGGTGACCTTGCCAGGAATTTTGGTAAAGGAGGGCTATCGTACGATTCACGTGGGGAAGGCGCATCTTGGGCCGAAGGGGAGTGAGGGCGGGGAGCCGTTGAACCTGGGGTTCGAGGAAAACGTGGGAGGCGCGGCCTTCGGTGCACCGGGAAGTTACTACGCCAAGGCGGGATATGGGGCTTTGACGAAGCGCAAGAGTCACGCGGTGCCACACCTGAATGAGTATCATGGGAGTCAGACTTTCCTGACGGAGGCGCTGACTTTGGAGGCCAGGAAGCGGGTGGCGCAGTCGGTGAAGGACGGAAAGCCCTTCTTTTTACATTTTGCGCACTACGCGGTGCACGCGCCCTTTCACTCGGATCCGCGGTTCGCGAAGAACTACGAGAACTCGGGCAAGTCGAAGAATGCGCAGGCTTTTGCAACCTTGATCGAGGGCATGGACAAGTCGCTGGGGGATATGCTGGATTGTTTTGAAGAGTTGGGAGTGGCTGAGAATACGTTGGTGATCTTTCTGGGCGACAATGGCTCTGACGCGCCGCTGGGGCATCAGCACGAGGTCGCTTGTGCTGCTCCGTTGCGGGGCAAGAAAGGGGCGCATTATGAAGGGGGAATGAGGGTGCCTTTCATCGCGGCATGGGCGAAGCGGAATGATGAATCTGCAGAGCAGAAGACTTTGGGAATTCCAGCGGGTGTGATTCAACCCCAGGTGGCATCGGTCCAGGATATTTTTCCCACCGTCCTAAAGGTGGTGGGAGCGAAGAACCCGGAAGGGCATGAGGTTGATGGCCTTCAGCTGCAGACTTTGCTAACCGGTCGGAGGGATGAGACCCGCGAGGAGCAGTTTTTGATGCACTACCCGCATGGTCCGCATCGCAGCAACTATTTTACGGTGTGGCGTGATGGGGATTACAAGGTGATTTATCACGCGCTGCCCGCGACGAAGTCGACGGGAAATCGGGTGCAGTTTAGTGGTGGAAATTACGAGGTGTATCACCTGGCGAACGATCCGTTTGAGGAGCGCAATCTGGCGGCGGTGAAGTCGGCCCTTCTGAAAGAGATGATGGCCGACATGATTGGGCGCCTTGAGAGATGTGGAGCGAAATATCCGGTGGATGAGGTAGGCAGGGAGCTCAAGCCCAGAGTGCCTGGACAGTAAGTGTATTCATTTTAAATTGAACATTGATAGTTTTTTGCCTTTCCTAAGGCATGTCCGGCGAGTTGGAGGCAAAGCCTAGTTTGAGCGAGTTCGAGGCTCAGGTCATCGGTTTTTTTTGTGACGGCGTGAGAATGCTGGGTTTGCCGAAGTCGATCGGTGAAATCTATGGCTTGCTTTATGTATCGCAGGAGGTCCTGTCGCTGGATGATTTGGTGAGTCGGCTGGGAATTAGTAAAGGGTCTGCAAGCCAAGGACTTAGGTTGCTTCGGGAGCTGGGTGCGGTGAGAGAAGTCGATGGAGTGGTGGGGCGTCGGGTTTATTACGAGCCTGACGTGGAGCTAAAGCGTTTGGTGGGAGGATTTATCAAGGAGCAGGTGAGACCGCATTTGGCGAGCGGGGAGGAGAAGCTCGCAAAGTTGAAGGCGATGGTTGGCGAGATGCCGGGGAATGCGAAGTCGGATTTTTATGCCGGGCGGCTCGAGCGCTTGGGCCGATGGTCGAAGCGGGCGCGAATTTTATTACCCATTATCCAAAAGTTTCTTGGACGCTAAATCTATGACCGATGATACAGCCTGGTACGTGCTGCGAACGCAGTTGAAGCGCGAGAAATTGGCCGCAGCAAATCTTCGCCAATTGGAGGGCGTGGAGGTTTTTTTACCACGCTTGAAGTATCAAAAGACGACGCGGCGGGGTCGGGTTTGGTGGATTGAGCCCTTGTTTCCGGGGTATTTGCTGGCGCGTTTTTCGCTGGCCGAGATGGGTCGCTTGGTCACTTACACCGCGGGAGTGAGCAGGATGATCAGTTTTGGAGACAAGGTTCCCGAGGTCCCAGAGGAATTTGTAAAGAGCCTGCAGGAGGAGGTCGCGAAAGTGCAGTCGGGTGACGAGGAAATCGTGGTGGATTGGAAGGTCGAATTGGGAGAGAAATTCGAAGTCGCCAAAGGTCCCTTCGAGGGCATGACGGGCGAAGTGGTGCAAGTCCGCCCGGGAAGCGAAAGGGTGAGCCTTTTGTTGGAATTTCTAGGGGAGCCCCAGACGGTTGAAGTGAGTTTGTATTCGCTCATTTTAGCACGCCCTGAGATTCCCGAAGGATGGAGGGGAGAGGATTCAAATTAGTTCATTTTTAATTGAACAAAGAGGATTTTTGTGTGTCTATCAGCCATCGGAACGAATGTTTAATTCGTTTTGGTCAATTCCGGAATTTTTTACAGGTTTCACTTATCGGTAAAGTGAGCGACCAAGGGCGGTAGCGGCTCAAAAAATCAAAATTGGGACCAGCCAGGATTTAAAAAGCGAAAACCAGTCCAACTTTATGATGAAAATCTTTATTGCAGGTCACCGTGGCATGGTGGGTTCTGCCCTAGTGCGGGAAGCGGAGCGTCGTGGCGGGTACGAAATTCTGACCGCCGGGCGTGAGGAGCTCGATCTCCTTGATCAAGCCGCTTGTCAAAAGTGGCTCGCGGATCAGAAGCCTGATCAGGTCATTATCGCGGCAGCGAAAGTGGGCGGGATTCACGCCAATGCGACTTATCCGGCTGAGTTTATTTACGAGAATCTGGTGATCGCGACCAATTTGATCGAGGGCTCGCGACAGGCTGGGGTCGAGCGGGTTCTATTTCTTGGAAGCTCCTGTATTTATCCCAAGATGGCTCCCCAGCCGATGCCGGAAGATTGCCTTTTGACGAGCCCGCTGGAGGTTACGAACGAAGCCTATGCGGTTGCCAAGATTGCCGGTCTCAAAATGTGTCAGCACTACCGGGCTCAATACGGGCTAAAGTATCATTCGGCGATGCCAACAAATCTTTACGGTCAGGGCGACAATTATCATCCCGAGAATTCCCATGTCATTCCGGCTTTGATTCGTCGTTTTCACGAGGCCAAAGAGCGGGGGGATTCCGAGGTGGTGATCTGGGGAAGCGGGACACCACGGCGCGAATTTCTGCACGTCGATGATTTGGCCGCAGCCTGTTATCATTTGCTTGATTTGGAGGAGCCGCCCGACTGGGTCAATCTGGGAGTGGGGGAGGATGTCACCATTTTGGAGCTGGCTGGTTTTGTGGCGAGAACTGTGGGTTTTGAGGGTGGGATTCAGACGGATCCCTCCAAGCCGGATGGCACCCCCCGGAAGCTTCTCGATGTCTCGCGTTTGACGGCAAGTGGATGGAAGGCGGAGATCACGTTGGAGGCTGGCTTGGTGAATGCTTACGAGGATTTTCTCAAAGCGGTTGGTCAAGGGCTCGCGCGTCTTTAAAAAACCTATTATGAAAAAAGCACTCATCACCGGAATCACCGGGCAGGATGGTTCCTACCTTGCGGAACTTCTATTGGAGAAGGGCTACGAGGTCCATGGCATTAAGCGGCGGGCGTCCTCGTTTAATACAGAGCGGGTTGATCATATCTATGAAGATCCGCAAGTTGAAAACGGACGCTTCAGACTGCATTACGGTGATCTTTCCGATACCTCGAACTTGACGCGCATCGTTAGTGAGATCCAGCCGGATGAGGTCTATAACCTTGGAGCGCAATCGCATGTGGCGGTTTCCTTTGAGTCCCCCGAATACACCGCCGACGTTGATGGCATTGGAACTTTGAGACTTTTGGAGGCGATTCGCTTTCTGGGTCTGGAGAAGAAGACCAGATTTTACCAGGCCTCGACTTCCGAGCTCTATGGTTTGGTGCAGGAGGTTCCCCAGAAGGAGACCACTCCATTTTATCCCCGTTCACCCTATGCAGCCGCGAAGATGTATGCCTACTGGATCACGGTCAACTACCGTGAGTCTTATGGGATGTATGCCTGCAACGGGATCTTGTTCAACCACGAATCGCCACGTCGTGGAGAGACTTTTGTGACTCGCAAAATTACCCGGGCCATCGCAAATATTTCGCAGGGAGTTCAGAAATGTCTCTATCTCGGGAACATGGATGCCTTACGCGATTGGGGGCACGCCAAAGACTACGTCAGGATGCAGTGGATGATGCTTCAGCAAGATCAGGCGGATGATTTCGTCATTGCCACCGGCAAGCAGATTTCCGTTCGCGAGTTTGTTCAAATGTCGGCCCGCGAGGCCGGAATCGAGTTGGAGTTTTCCGGTGAAGGAGTCGAGGAAATCGCGACGGTGAAATGGCGTGACGTTGAGAAAGCCCCTGCAGTGAAAGAAGGAGATGTCATTGTTAAAGTGGACCCCCGTTACTTTCGCCCGGCCGAAGTGGAAACTCTTCTTGGTGACCCGAGCAAGGCCAAGGAAAAGTTGGGATGGGTGCCTGAGATTACGGTTGAAGAAATGTGTGCCGAGATGGTGGCAAACGACCTGGAAGTCGCGCGTCAACACGCCTTGCTGGTAGCCCACGGTCATGCTGTCTCGATGTCGCAGGAGTGAGTTCACTCGAGAGAATTTAACAAAATGAAAATTGCAGTTGTGACCGGCTCGGCCGGACTCATTGGATCAGAATCAACGAAGGCTTTTCACGAAGCCGGGTTTACCGTCGTCGGGATCGACAACGATCTTCGCGCATACTTTTTCGGAAAAGAAGCCTCAACGGATTCGACGAATTCCGAGCTTCAGGAGAAGCTTCCGAACTATCATCCCCGCAAGGTGGATATCCGCGATTTTGAGGCGGTGAAGGAAGTGTTTGAGGAGTTTGGTTCGGACATTGAACTGATCGTTCATACTGCCGCACAGCCTTCGCACGATTGGGCGGCCAAGGAGCCGTTTACCGACTTCGGAGTGAACGCAACCGGCACCTTGAACCTCCTCGAAGCGACCCGGCAGGTTTGCCCGGAAGCCGTGTTTATCTTTACCAGTACGAACAAGGTTTATGGCGATACTCCGAACCATCTTCCTTTGGTGGAGCTTGAGGAACGATGGGAGATCGAGGAGTCACACCCCTTTCACATCGGGATCGACGAGTCGATGTCGATTGATCAATGCAAGCACTCCTTGTTTGGGGCCAGCAAGGTGGCCGCCGATGTTTTGGTGCAGGAATATGGCAGGTATTTTGGGATGAAGACCGGCGTGTTCCGCGGCGGTTGTCTCACCGGTCCCGCCCATGCCGGAGCCGAGCTCCATGGTTTCCTGGCTTATCTCATGAAGTGCATCGTGGAAGGACGGCCCTACCGGATCTTCGGATACAAGGGAAAGCAGGTCCGGGACAATATTCACGCCCATGATTTGGTTTCGGCATTCATACACTTCTACGAAAATCCCCGCGTGGGAGAAGTTTACAACATGGGTGGGAGTCGCCATTCGAACTGCTCCATGCTGGAGGCGATTCGAATCGGTGAGGCGCTCTCGGGAAACAAGCTCGATTTCACCTACCTTGAGGACAACCGTATCGGTGACCACATTTGGTACATTAGCGACGTTCAGAAATTCCAGAGTCACTACCCTGATTGGAACTACAAGTATTCCATTGATGACATCCTCAAAGAGATCTTCGAGGCGTGTACCGCCAATGCGTCGACTTAGATAATTGTGACCCCGGAAACGACAATCGAGGTCATCAATACTCCGTGTTTGGTGACGAACGCAGCCAATCTCACCGGGCGTATCGAAGATCGAGTTCGTCATCATTCTGAGTCACCCTGGTCCATCGATTTCACTAACGTCCACATCGTTGCGATGCGGAAGGTAGACGAGGGGTTCCGGGAACAGACTTCAAGTGTCGATTGGTTCGTCCCCGACAGTCAAATCCTCACCTGGGCGGTCAGCTGGTTGGGAGCCCGGGGAAACGAGCGGGTCTATGGTCCTGCCTTTCTTGACTACTTTGTTCGTAATGCCGATGCAGGCCTGACCCATTACTTTTTGGGAGCATCCCAGGAATGTTTGGATCAGCTCCTGACGAAGTTGCGTGAGAAGCGTCCGGAGATCAAAATCGTGGGATCGCACAACGGGTATTTCGAGGATGCCGATGAGGAGGCCGTCAATGCCGAGATCAATCAGTTGAAGCCGGATCTTGTTTGGGTCGGGCTTGGAACGCCGAAGCAACAAGAATGGATTCATCGCAACAAGGGGAAGATTGAGGCTAGGGTGCTGCTGGCGGTGGGTTTTGCTTTTGATGTGAATGCAGGGACCAAAAGCGATGCGCCTGAGTGGATGGGACAATGCGGAGTCCTTTGGCTCTATCGTTTTATCTGCGAACCCCGTCGACTTTTCAAACGTTATGCTGTCTACAACTCGGTTTTTCTGTGGCATCTCTTTCGCCAGGTGATTTCGGGGGATCGAAGCGCGCAATGATGGATCCATGAATTTTGCGGATATCAGGTTTTGGGGAATCCTTGCATTTTCCCTGGCCGCAATTCTGATCATCCGCGCGGTCCTAGTAAAGGCAACCCGCCCTGATTCAGGAGGCTATGATCGGTTTGCACTTGCCATCATGGGGCTTGTTCTTCTGGGTTGTGTAAGCCTGCAATCGTTGGGGATTTTTGTCGCGGTCAGCGTAACGACCTACCTGGGCCTGAGTTTGATTTTAAAGACCCATTCGTCTCCGGAGCGCCGGAAAAGATGGTTGTGGCTTTTAATCCCTCTGCAGCTTTCTCCCCTGGTATTTTACAAATATGGCGGATTTTTAGGGAATGAAATTTTAGGGTTTGGCAGTTACTCCCTGACCGGGGTCATCATTCCGGTTGGTATTTCTTTTTACACCTTCCAATTGATTGCATTTGCGGTTGATACCTTGAAGCGGAGCCAGCCCCTGCCGGATCCATTGACAACTTTAAATTATGCGGGCTTCTTTCCGCAGATTGTTGCCGGGCCGATTGAGCGTCGCGAAGACCTTCTCCCCCAACTGGAGAAATTTTGTTTTCGCTGGGACAAGAAGGCAGTTGAGCTTGGGTTGACGTGGATCATCCTGGGTTTGTTTTTCAAGCGTTGTCTGGCGGATAATCTCGCCCTCATGTCACTGATCCATTCCGGCACAAATCCATTTTTGGTTTGGCTGGATACGGTGATGTTTGGATTTAGGATCTACTTCGATTTTTGCGGATACAGTTTGATGGCCTTGGGAGTGGCGCAGTGTTTTGGAATTAAGTTAACTCTCAATTTCAGAAGCCCTTATTGTGCCGAAAATATTGCGGATTTTTGGCGCCGTTGGCACGTCACACTGAGTTCGTGGTTTCGGGACTACATCTATATTCCACTGGGTGGTTCGCGTTCGGGGTTCTGGGCCGCCAACATTTTAATCGTATTCACAGTTTCGGGAATCTGGCATGGAGCGGGTTGGAATTTCGTGATCTGGGGAGCCATGCACGGGCTCTTTCTCTTGGTTTATCGTTTGCCGTTGAAAGTCCGACTGCCCCGCCCGGTGGGGTTTCTTCTGACCCACCTCTCGGTGTTTTTAGCGTGGCTTTGTTTTTATGAGACGAACACAGGAGAGGTGTTTCGCAAGCTTGCTCTGCTCTTGAGCCCCGCGTCTTACAATGGCTCCTCGCTACAGTCTTTTTTTACGGCCTTGCTTTCCTCAAATGGCTTCGACGCCTGTGCCATTTTGGCAATCGTCGCTTGTGTCATCGGGCTTGAGATGTGGTCACTAAGAAAAGAAGGAGAGCCCTATCGATTTCTACGAACCCGAGGGGCAGCCGTCGTTCTGGTTTTCGTAACCGTGATTCTTTCGCCGATCTCAAGTAACTATTTCATTTACTTTGCCTTCTAAATTCCTGCGAATGGTTCGCACTCATTTTAATGATCGCCATCCGGCAGGACTAATTGCGATTACCTTTGTGGCTGTCGTGATCGCGATGGGGCTTTCGTATTATCAGACGACCCGGTGGAATCCCGAGATGAGGTTTTGGAAGGCGGCAGCGGGGGCGAAAGCCGATTGGGTCGATTCGCTGAGAAAAGCGAAGGATGTTCCCGTGATCATCTGTGTGGGTGGTTCGGCGACGGGTTTTGGAATTGATGCGGAATACGCGGATCGTGAATTGGATTACCGGCTCGTGAATTTGGGATTGCATGCCGGGATGGGAGCCGAGGCTTTGACTGGATTCGCACTCTCCCAAGCCAGAAAGGGAGACACACTGCTTGTGATGCTGGAGCCGGAGTTGTTGATCGAGAACGAGATAGAAACAGCGCTTGGTGTTCAATTTGCCTATGCGATTGGGGACCGGGAGATTTTGGACTGGCGGAGTACGGCCTCGAGCTTTCACGTGACCCAACTGCGGCCCGGAGCCTCGCATGTTTTTGGGCTTATTGGAAAAATCGTGATGGGGCGTTCACTTTATCGATATCAACTGAAGGATATGCGTGAGGGAGGATTGCTAACGACACAAGTCACCTCGGGTATTGTCGGTCGCAACTCGTCTCCGGAACGTTTGTCCGAATCGGCAAAAGAGCTTTTAAAAGACCTGGTGTTGATCGCGAGCGAGCGTGGACTCAAGGTCGCTTACGGATTTCCATGGGTCTACAGCGATGAGAAATACGCGGAGCTGGTTCGCCGGGGCCGGGCAAGGCTTTTGACTGAAGTTGAGCAAATTATGCCCGTCATTCATGAAGAGGATTTGGGAGTGATTACTGAAAAGGTTGATTTTCGGGATTCTCCCCAACATCTTTCAGAGGCTGCGGCGCGCAGAAGAACAGCGGTGCTTGTTGGGGCACTTGAGAAACACCCGATAGCCCGATAGCCTGATAGCGACCGGGCTTTAGAATTTATTTTAAATGGCAAATAACATTCACACCCAGTTTCACCGTTTCGTTTCACAGGGCGAAAAGGAGAAACTTCTTGGCCAGAAGGGTGCTGTGCTCTGGATGTATGGGCTCAGTGGTGCGGGCAAATCTACGATTGCGGCTGCTTTGGAGCGGGATCTTCACAATGAGGGCCGGTTTGTGGTCATTCTCGATGGCGATAATTTCCGCCACGGCCTCAACTCGGATCTGGGATTCAGTGATGATGATCGATCCGAAAATGTCCGGCGTGTCGCGGAGGTTGCAAAAATGTTCGCCTCGCAAGGGGTGATTGTGGTGGTCGGAGTAATTACGCCAAAACGGGCACTCCGTGATCTTGCCAGAGAGGTGGTCGGAGATTCATTTTGTGAGATCTATATCCACGCCTCCTTTGCAACCTGTGCTTCCCGGGACCCGAAAGGCCTATACGCAAAAGTGGCCACCGGCGAAATCAAACAATTTACCGGGAAGGATAGTGGGTTCGAAGAACCGGATTTTCCCGATCTGCTGATTAATACCGAAGACCTTGAGCCGCCGGAAGCGGTGAAAAAAATCAAAAGACTCTTGCCAGCGATATGAACCGCAGTAAAAGCGCACTCGGAACCCTAAACCAAACTAATCTGGTAATTTTAGTTATCAAATGTCTGATTACACTCTAACTCATCTCAACCAATTAGAGGCGGAGGCGATTTTCATCCTCCGTGAGACGGCGGCTCAATTCGAGAACCCGGGTCTCCTTTTCTCTGCGGGCAAGGATTCCATTGTCATGGCGCACCTGGCGCGGAAGGCCTTCTATCCGGCGCGGATTCCCTTCCCCCTCGTCCACGTCGATACCGGACATAATTTCCCCGAGACCATAGCTTTTCGTGATGCCTATGCGGAGAAGATTGGAGCACGTCTTCACATTGGTCTGGTTCAGGACTCAATTGATCGGGGCACGGCAGTTGAGGAAACTGGTGCCAATGCCTCGCGCAACAAGCTTCAAACAGTGACCCTTCTGGAGACCATTGAAGAGCAACAGTACGATGCCGTGCTTGGCGGGGGACGTCGCGATGAGGAAAAGGCCCGCGCAAAAGAGCGCTTCTTTTCCCACCGAAATGACTTTGGCGAGTGGGATCCCAAGAATCAGCGCCCGGAGCTGTGGAATCTTTTCAATGGACGCAAGCAACCCGGTGAGCACTTCCGGGTCTTTCCCTTGTCCAACTTTACCGAGATGGATGTTTGGATGTATATGCATCGCGAAGGGATTGATCTACCAAGCCTCTATTATGCCCACGAACGTGAAGTCGTGATTCGCAATGGCGTCATTCTGGCTGTTTCCGAATTTGTCCAACCGCGCGACGGTGAAACGGTCGAGGTGAAAAAAATTCGCTTCCGGACCATGGGTGATGCCACGATTACCGGAGCGGTTGAAAGCGACGCCGATACCATGGAGCGCATCATTGAAGAAGTCGCCGCCGCCCGCCAGACCGAGCGTGGCAATCGAGCCGATGACAAACGATCAGAAACAGCTATGGAAGATCGGAAAAAAGAGGGTTACTTTTAGAAGCATGAAATCCTTCCTCCTTCTTCTGACGATGATCTTTGCCTCGATCACGGATTGGCTTCCGGCATTGAGTGTTGAAGATTTACAAGTCTCATTCCAGGCGGCTGTTCTCAAGGCCAATGAGAGCCGGGACAAGCAGATTGGAGTATTAGGTCAACGCTACATCGCAGCCTTAGCCAATTTGCAGGAAAAGGCACAAAAGAAGGCTGATTTGGAAGAAGCTCTCGCGATCAAGAATGAGGCAGCCTTAATTAAGGAGAAAACTTGGCCCCTCCCTCCGGTGCCAGGCGAACATTCGAAGAGTCTCAAACGCCCGAGACAGACCTACGTGAAAACCCGATTTGGGATTGAGCGGGAGTGGGCCCTTTCAACGTCCAATCTTGCCGATAAGATGGAGGAAGCATTGGAGGCTCAGGTGACCAGTCTCACCAAGGCGGGGAATCTCAAGGAAGCCCAAAAAGCCAAAGAGCTATTGGGAAAAATTCAACAAGATCCAGAACTTGCGAAGGCCCGAGAGCTGCCCTCAAGAGTGACTCAAAGCGGAAGATCCCGTGCAGGATATCTGGTCCGGAGAAATGGAGACGATCTCGAGGTTTTGGTTAGGTATGACCGAGAAGGTAAGATCAGCTTAAAAAGTCCTATTGAAAATGTGGTTGAAAAAACGGGTGGTAAGCGAGAAAAAGGAAAAACAAATGCTCGAACATTAGGGGAATTTGTAGGGCTGGGAACCGAAAATTTAGAACGTCACATCGTCCTAGATTACACTCCAAAAGATGGAAAGTTAACTCCAGAAGAACTTATTGGAGTCGATGTCAGTTTTCAAAAAGACGAAGGGACGATTTTCGAAATAAAAAAAGGAACAAACAATGCTTACCTCGGCTTCCCAAATTTGCTCGGGACGCTATCTTCACCTGCCACCTATCGCATTATTGGCGAACTCAAAATTCCGAAAAAAAATAATACTCTTTCAGGTGTATTTTTTCGACATGGTAATTCAAATGGAACTGTTCTCGGTGAACAAATTACCTCGTCTGGGAATTGGCAAACTGTGATAAGGGAAGGTGCCGGGGGCTCACCTTTCCAGCTTCTTCGGATCCACTTCTCCGGATTCGATCTTCCAAACATAAATAGAGCCTGGGGCGATAAATTCATTCTGAAAAGTCTTCGAGTTGAGTTCATCAAGTTTTCGGCCCATATCGTCGAGCAATATGGCGATTCGGGAGAAGCAATTATTACTGAAAAAAATCCATCGAGACAAAGGCTACTCGTAACAAATGGAGTAATTGTGGAAGGCCTTTAACTTAAATTTTTCGATTACTACTTATGGACCTCCTTCGCTTTACAACCGCTGGCTCTGTGGATGACGGCAAGTCCACCTTAATCGGACGATTGCTTTATGATTCCAAGTCAATCTTTGAAGATCAACTAGAGGCGATCGAGGAATCTTCACGAAAAAAAGGAGATGAAAACATCAACTTGGCCTTACTTACAGACGGACTAAAAGCCGAGCGGGAGCAGGGAATTACCATTGACGTCGCTTATCGATATTTCGCTACTCCTAAACGAAAGTTTATCATCGCGGATACTCCCGGTCATATCCAATACACCCGAAATATGGTGACTGGGGCTTCAACTGCCAATCTAGCGATCATCTTGATTGATGCCCGTAAAGGTGTCATTGAACAAACAAAACGACATTCATTCATTGCGAATTTGTTAAGCATCAAACATGTCGTTGTTGCGGTCAATAAGATGGACCTTGTCGATTACGACCAAGGGGTCTATGATGAGATCGTAAAAGACTATCAATCGTTTGCCTCGCGCCTCGATAATCTGGTCGATATTACCCCGATCCCGATCTCGGCGCTGAATGGTGATAACATTGTTGAGAAATCAGAGAATATGCCCTGGTTCGAGGGAAGCAGCCTTCTTTATCATCTTGAGAACGTTTATGTTGGCGGAGATGAAAATCACGTTCAGGCTCGCTTTCCGGTTCAATGGGTCATTCGCCCTCAAAGCGACAAATTTCACGATTTCAGGGGCTTTGCGGGTCGTGTTGCTGGTGGTGTTTTTCGACCAGGGGATGATATAACCGTATTGCCATCTGGATTTAGTAGCCGGGTCAAAGGAGTGTTTCAAGACGGCCAGGAGATTGAAGAGGCTTTTGCGCCCCAGTCGATTACAATGACTCTTGAAGATGAAATTGATATTTCACGAGGTGACATGTTGGTGAAGGCGAACAACCCGCCCAAGCAAAGTCAGAATTTAGAAGCGATGATTTGCTGGTTTTCAAATCAGAATTTAAATCAGCGTGCGAAACTCATTATCCGTCACACCACGCGCGAGACTAAAGCGATTGTGCAAAACATGAGTTATAAGGTGGACATCAACACCTTACGTAAAGAAGAGGATTCCTCGTCATTTTCACTCAATGAGATTGGTCGAATTTCGCTGAGAACAGCAGCTCCCTTGTTTTATGATTCGTATAATAACAATCGTCAGACTGGATCATTCATTCTCATTGATCCGGGAACCAATGAAACGGTTGCCGCGGGAATGATCGTGTAAATTAGCCTTCGGAATATCTTTGATTTTCCTTGAGTCATCTCCAAGACAATCAAAGTAATCACAGCCCTAAACCCTATTGAGTTCGAATAAAAAATTCCTGCCTAACATAGATAAAATTTCAACTCGTAAAAGTTTATTATGCGTATCTTAGTAACAGGCGGATCTGGCTTTATTGGATCTAATCTTATTCATCTTCTAGTCGAAAATAAGGGGGAATCAGTTATCAATCTTGATAAGTTGACGTATGCTGGCAATACTCAATCGTTAGCTGATATTGAGAGTAACCCGCGCTATACTTTCGAACAAGTCGATATCTGTGATCCTGTCTCCATCGCCCGAGTCTTTGAAAAGCATCAGCCAGACGTGGTTATGCATCTCGCCGCTGAGAGCCATGTCGATCGCTCGATCGATGGACCGGGCGAATTCATCCAGACTAATATTGTTGGCACTTTTAATTTGCTGGAGGCAGCACTGGCGTATTGGCGGAGTCTACCTCTTGCAGGGGCCGAAGAATTGGTTCCTTCGCAAGATGAAAAATTGGATAATTCTTCGAATGGTCCGACCCAACAATCATTCCGGTTTTTGCACGTTTCCACCGACGAAGTATACGGCTCGCTCGAGCCAGATACGCTAGGCTTTTCAGAGACCACCCCATACGATCCACACTCCCCGTATTCTGCGTCGAAGGCGGCCTCTGATCACCTTGCCCGTGCGTGGGGCGATACTTATGGTCTTCCGGTCCTCGTGACTAACTGTTCCAATAACTACGGTCCGTATCAGTTCCCCGAAAAATTGATCCCTGTCGTGATTTTGAAATGCTTGCGCGGTGAACCTATTCCTGTTTATGGTAACGGTGAAAATATCCGCGACTGGCTATATGTCACTGACCACGCCGAAGCCCTCTACACCGTCGTAACCAAAGGCCGCGTTGGCGAAACCTATAATATCGGCGGCAATAACGAGCGGCAAAATATCGAACTCGTCCATACTTTGTGCTCCCTCATGGACGAGCTTGCTCCTGAACGAATGACTTTTAAGTCTTCTGCAACGCAGCAAGACTCATCATCGGTTTCAGGTAATGCTGAATCTCGATCCTTCCAAGACCTGATTACCTTCGTGACTGATCGTCCAGGGCACGATATGCGCTATGCAATCGATTCGACAAAAATCCGTGACGAGCTTGGCTGGGGGCCAAAAGAAGACTTTAAGAGTGGCTTTCGCAAAACCGTTCAATGGTATCTCGATAACGAAACTTGGTGGCAGGATATCCTTAGTGGGCAATACAAGTTAAAACGCCTGGGGGCAGGATAGTTCAATTTCTCATTTAGAATACTCTTTCAAAAACTTATGAGATTAAAAAACTGCACGAGTAGTAAGTTATAATTATCTAAATTAATAAACCACTTCTGAGAAAAGTAGTTTAATTACTAATAAAAATTAGCGCTAGTGATATTAATATTTAATTAAATTCTAGCCAATTCACAGTTACAACTCTTATCTTTTAGGTGTATTTGTAAATTTATAATAAGTTTTCATGAAAGGAATAGTACTCGCTGGCGGCACTGGCTCTCGCCTACATCCCATCACACTTGCCGTATCCAAGCAGCTCATGCCAATCTATGATAAGCCGATGATTTACTACCCGCTTTCGGTACTAATGATTGCTGGGATTAATGAGATTTTGATTATTACTACACCTGAAGATCAAGCAGCGTTTAAGCGCTTGCTAGGCGATGGTTCCGAGCTGGGTTGCCGTTTTGAATTTAGGGTTCAAGAAGAACCAAATGGCCTAGCTCAGGCCTTTATTATAGGTAAAGAATTTATTGGAGATGACAAGGTGGCGCTTGTGCTCGGTGATAATATTTTCTACGGTTCGGGCTTTGGTGAGCTTGTGCGAAGTCACACGGATCCAGATGGTGCTGTCGTATTTGCTGCACCTGTGAATGATCCCGAGCGTTATGGGGTGGTGGAATTTGACCAACAGCAAAATGTAATCTCAATTGAAGAAAAACCTACCAACCCGAAATCCAACTATGCAGTGCCAGGGCTATATTTTTACGACAATGATGTGGTGAGAATTGCCGAAGCTATTGAACCTTCTGCGCGTGGCGAATATGAGATCACTACTGTCAATCAGTTTTACTTACTGCAAAAAAAGCTTAAGGTAGGGGTTTTTAATCGTGGGATTGCCTGGCTCGATACCGGCACTGTCGCATCGTTAAACGAAGCATCGACTTTCGTTCGTGTGATTGAGGAGAGGCAGAATACTAAAATAGGTTGTATCGAGGAGGTCGCTTACTACTCTAATTTTATCGATCGAAAGCAACTCCTTCTTCTTGCCCATAAATTAAAGCAATCCGGATATGGGGCTTATTTAAAACGAATTGTAGGATAGGTGAGCAAAGAGCATAACATTCATCCGATGTCTGATGTGCAGTCCAACAACATCGGAGAGGGTACTTCAATTTGGCAGTTCTGTGTAGTTTTACGCGGAGCAAAAATTGGAAGTCACTGTAATGTATGTTCTCATTGTTTCATTGAAAATGACGTCACAATTGGTGATCGAGTGACTGTAAAATGTGGAGTTCAATTATGGGATGGACTTCAAATTGAAGACGATGTCTTTATCGGTCCCAATGTCACCTTCACGAACGATTTGCGTCCGCGCTCGAAGCAATATTCAGACAAGGTTATGCCAACCATAATTCGTGAGGGAGCTTCAATCGGTGCGAACGCAACAATACTTCCTGGAGTTGAAATCGGGGCAAAAGCAATGGTTGGGGCCGGGGCCGTAGTTACTAAGAATGTAGCAGCTGAAGCGATAGTGGTTGGTAATCCAGCCCAAGAGATAAAAAAATGAATCTGACAACCATAAATTTTAAACCGCTTGGTGATGCACGTGGCAGTTTAGTAGCCATTGAATCTGATCTCGGTATTCCTTTTCCGATAAGACGAGTCTATTATATCTTTGATACAAAGACAGGCGTAGAGCGAGGATTTCACGCTCACAAAAAGCTTCAGCAAATTGCGGTCGCGGTAACGGGATCTTGTGAAATGATCCTCGACGACGGCAAAGAGAAGGAAAGTGTTTGCCTCGATAGTTCAACCAAAGGGCTTTATATTGGTCCTGGTTTCTGGAGAGTGATGCGCAATTTTACACCAGACTGCGTGTTACTTGTGCTGGCCGATCGGCATTATGACGAGTCTGAGTATATTCGTAATTACGATGAATTCTTAGAATGGAAAAAGAGCTAGTTAAGTTTCTGGATCTAAAAGCAGTCAACGAGGCTTATCGTCTTGAAATTGACGAAGCGATTCAGCGCGTACTAGATTCTGGCTGGTATTTACTGGGCGAAGAAGGCGTTGCTTTTGAGGAGGAATTTGCTGAATACTGTCAATCAAAGCACTGTCTTGGAGTGGCAAGTGGACTGGATGCCCTGATTTTGATACTCATGGGCTACCGCGAATTAGGCGTTATAGAGGAGGGTGACGAGATTATCGTTCCCGCTAATACCTATGTCGCATCTATTCTTGCGATATCCCGGATTGGGCTGATACCAATTCTAGTGGAGCCAGATGAACAAACTTACAACATTGATCCTGCCTTAATAGAGGAAGCCATTACTGAGCGCACGAAGGCGATTATGGCAGTCCATCTCTACGGTCAGTGTGCAGACATGGATTCAATTAATGATTTGGCGAGAAAATATGATCTCAAGGTCATTGAGGATGCTGCGCAAGCACATGGAGCAACCTACAAGGGGCGCCGAGCTGGTTCACTAGGGGATGCTGCCGGCTTCAGTTTTTACCCAGGGAAAAATCTTGGAGCACTGGGAGATGGAGGTGCCGTCATCACAAGTAATAAAGTATTAGCTGATGCTGTTACTGCTTTACGTAATTATGGCTCATTTGAGAAATACTTTAATAGATATAAGGGTATGAATAGCCGTTTGGATGAGCTTCAAGCTGCAATTCTGAGGGTGAAATTAAAAAATCTGGATGCCGATACTGACAAACGGCGCCAAGTTGCCGAGTCTTATCTTGTGAACATCAAATCAGCTTCTTCTGATCTGACATTACCCTACATCGCTGATTATGGAAAACACGTTTGGCATCTTTTTGTCATACGTCATCCGAATCGCGATTTGATTGCGGCGCGTCTTGCTGAGCAAGGAATACAAACCGTCATTCATTACCCTATACCTCCTCATCGGCAAGAGGGGTATCCTGAATTACATAATCTGAGTTTACCGCTGACTGAGATCCTTCACCAAGAGGTTTTAAGCCTCCCAATTAGTCCAACGATGGATCATGTTTCTATCCAAAGGGTCATTGAAGCGATAAAAAAATCACTTGTCTAAGCCAAACACAAAACCTAGTTCTCGTCCACCAACCGAGAAGACGGAAGATCGTGAGGAATCATATGGATCAATCTTGAAGTCGTCGTCGATAGTAGGCGGTGCAGAGGTCTTTAATTATGGACTCAGTCTTTTGCGTGTGAAGGCTGTGGCAGTTTTACTTGGTCCTGCCGGAATTGGGTTATTAGGACTATACAAGAATCTACAGCAGTCTTTATCCACTTTCGCGGGTGCTGGTATTTCTTTTAGTGGCGTTCGTGAGATTGCTAAGTCCAACGAAGATTCCTACTCGGAAAAAACTGCGCGAGTCGCTTATACAATACGCTCTCTAAGCGTTGTGCTTGGATTGTTGGGTGCACTACTTGCGGCGATGCTTGCTCGGTCGTTAAGCAATTGGGTTTTTGAAGATGGTTCGCAAATAGTAGGCGTTGCTTTATTAGGTATTGCGATCTTTTTTTCGGTTGTCGCCGCTGGGCAAAAAGCTCTAGTTCAAGGTTTTCGCCGTATCACTGATTTAGGAAAGATTCAGGTTTTTTCTTCTTTGATAAGTACAGTATTGGCGCTGGGACTCTATACCTGGTTGAGACAGGCTGGAATTATACCAGTTCTAATTTTGACTGCATTTTGTAATCTCTGTCTAACTTGGTATTTTTCACGTAATATTGAGGTGGTCTCTACAAAGCTAAGCTTTAAGGAGATCTTTGCTGAAGCGAAACCCTTGGTTGGACTAGGCTTGGCTTTCATGTGGTCATTGCTTCTGGTGACAGTAGTCGACCTTTTTATAAATTCATTCATACTTCGAGAACTCGGGATAAATTCGGTAGGAATTTATCAGGCGGCGTGGGCGACGTCTGGCCTGTTTGCGGGCTTTATTCTCAATGCGATGGGCGCTGACTTTTACCCAAGACTTACCGCGTCCCAATCCGATCATCCCGAGATGGTCCATCTTATTAATGAGCAGACCAAAGTTGGTGTTTTATTGGCCCTTCCCGGTATACTAGGAACCCTTGCCTTTGCGCCTTGGATAATAAAGCTTTTATATTCTGCAGACTTTATAAATGCTGCTAACCTGCTCCCGTTTCTTCTGCTAGGTGTGTTTGGCCGTATTATCACTTGGCCCCTAGGTTTTGTCTTTCTTGCGAAGGGGGCGAAGGGACATTTTGCAGTGATCGAGACGATAATAAATATAACCCGGATATTATTCGTAATCATTTTAGTAAAGAAATGGGGATTACTTGGGGCAGCGATCGCATGGCCCCTTAATTATTTGATTTATTTTCTTCTTATGTATCCATTAACTTCTCATATGATAGGGTTTAGTTACCAACGAGAAAATTTGCTCCTTTTTCTTCGAGTCATCATCCTAATCGTGCTCAGCTTCATCTCAATTCATGCGTTTCCGACTTTCTGGGATACCGGAGCTGCTCTGAGTATATTAGTCATAGGAACAGCATTTAGTTTACGGAGCTTACTAGGACTTTTGGGACCAAACCATCGACTTGTTCAGCTCATCCATAAACTACCTTTCTTCGGATTATAAAATCAATTATTTAAATATATTTGATTATGTTAGGAAATACCTATAACAATCTAAGAAAATCTTATCTTAATGCTTATAAGAAGGCTCTACATGGTGTGGATGATTCTCTGAAAAGAAATAAGATAGAACGCGCGCTTCGACAGGCTGAATATGCGGCATCGATCGCATGGCATCGGCCAATTTTATCAAGTTTTATTGACGAAAATCTAGAGAGTCTTATTGAAAATACTGCTACTAAGCTCATCAAGAATCATACCTTTATAGAACGAAATAAGAGTGGATATCTAAAACGAGTAGTTTTCTATAATGGACAGATAATTGATACTGGTGCTCTAACTGAACAGTATTTAAACTATTTAATCACTAACGACTATGAAATTTTATTTGTTGTTCAGGACATGAGAAATGCTGTAAAAGGAGGAAAACTACTAAGAAGACTAGAGTCTCTTTCTGCGGTCAAAGTAGTAATTCTCGATCCAGGGAAACATACTTCAAAAGTCCAACAACTACATCAAATCATTATTGATTTCGATCCAGATTTCAGTTTTCTCCATTTTTTGCCTAATGATATCGTTGGTTATGCTGCATTTTCTATGCTTACCGGTCGGCCGCGCTATTATATCGTACACAACGATCATACCTTTTGGGTAGGGAAGGGCTGTAGTGACTATTTTCTAGAGTTTCGTCAATTGGGAGCACGGCTATCGGTTGATTGCCGTGGAATTTCGCCAAGTCAGATTGTGACGATACCATTTTATCCGATTCATAGTGCGGTGCCATTTCAGGGATTTCCCTTTGAGTCGGCTAATAAAGTCGTAGGTCTCTCGGGAGCGCTTTTGAGCAAATACTTTAGAGATCCTGAGTTGAAATACTTTCATAGTATCAAGAAGTTGCTCCAAAATCATAATAATTTTGTGTTTTGTTTGTGTGGCACAGGTACTGCCGAACAAGTGGACCAAATTAATCGTTTTATTAAATTGAATGATCTTGAGAATCGTTTTTTTTATTTGGGATTACGTAAAGATTTTTTCGAGCTAATCGGAAACATAGATATCTTGTTCGAATCTTATCCACAAAATGGATGTTTGGTTTTGTTGTTTGCAACGACCCAAGGCAAGGCAGTGGTGGGGATTGGGAATAAAAATTCTTATCCCGGTACGACCAGCGAGTTTTTAGATATTCAAAACTATGAACAGCCTTTAACTTTTGAAGATTTTGAAAAAGAAGCCTCCCAATTGATCACGAGCAAAGAGTATCGTGCCGAGAATTCGAAAAATTTCTCAAACACACTATACAACAAAAATAGTTTTAACACAAAGCTTGATGAGGTGATTGAATCAGGATTTTCTTTCGAGGATAAATTAGCTTATAAGAGGGAAAAAATAGAAATAAGATTTTCTAACTATGATATCGAGTTAGATAAAACACAAAATGTAACGGAGTTCTTATTGCGATTAAAATATCGTGCCTATTTTTATGGTAGGTTTGTGAGTCGGCTTTGTGACGTTGTTTTAACTCTATATTTTAATGGGCCAAGGGTTTTGTTAAGAAGGATTCACGAGAAAGTCCGATGATAAGATTTATGGAGCTTGAATCGATAATAAGTCTTCAAGTCCGTGATCTTATTAGGTAAGTAATCATAATTAGTTTTTCTATCAATATTTCCTCAGAAATTTATCTTTGCCGTTGGTCAAGAAGTAGCAATACTCCAAAATAAAAATTACGCTGGACCAAAGATTTTGAAAAGGTCTCGACTTTCCCGTCTTCAGTGCCATCTTCATTTCCCCGGTTCAGTTGTGGAGTCTTTTCCTGTCCCCCCCAACACACACTGTATTTAGCGATGAGAAATAAAGTCAGTTTTGTAACACTGTTAGCTTTTATTAGTATTGGAGCGCTCTTTTTTGGTTCAGTAATTGGCCAGTCACGTTTTGTTGACCTTTCGATTTATGGTTTAGGCGCCTTCTTTTTGTTATACTTAGGTTATTTGTATAACTTTACATGGCAAATTGTCCTTTTCCTTGTGTGGAGTGGTGTTAACCTGAATTACGGCTTTCTATTAAACTCTCAGCATTATGCACCTGTTTTTTTGTTGGTGTATGGGGTTATCATATTTTTATTGAAAAAGAATCCGTATTCTAATCCTATTTTTCTTAAGAAAGTTGGTGGTAATGGTTTATTCTTTTGGGCTGGTGCGTTAGTTGTTTATGGCGGATTAAGTTACGCTCTGAATATGGTAGCTCCGTTCGATGGAGGTAGCTATGCGACAAAGAACATTCTCAAGGCCTATGCTACAACCTTCGCTCCGGTTTTGATTTTATTTTTGGCAATCCGTGCGCCATACAGTTTTCGGATTGGTAAGGACGTAATCGGTACTGTTATATGGATTCTCGCCCTAGGTTTGATTTTGAATTTTGCTAACACTATTCATTTATTCAGGCAAGGCTATGGCGGGGTATCCATACTTACTGATGAGGCTTCGGATGTTGGGATGTTTTATATTCCTATCATTAATGCGACAATAGGTGTTTTTACGATGCGTGTTCTAGCTCCAACAGCTGTAATTTTTAGTTTTGCTCTTATTTGTCAACCTGGGTGGTTTAGGTCGCAAAAAGTCTCTTTGAAACTTTTGGTTATTTTTGTCTTTGGTCTAGGAGTAGGTGGTTCGGTGATAAGTGGTGGCCGGGCAGCAGTTTTACTCTCTTTAGTATACACCGCGATTATTGCTTTTGTCTATCGTCGGATTATTTTCATTTTTGCGGCGATGTGTTTAGCACTTTTTGTTTTTCTTTTCGCGAACATTTTTTCAAAAGTTATAAATAACGACATGCCAGTTTATGTCGCGAGGCCTTTACAGTATCTAATGATCGAAAAAGGAACGGCGATGGACTCGATTAAAAATTCCTCAGATTATCGCAGTACTCTTTTTTCGGAGGCACTAAAAGAGTGGAAAGACGAGCCACGGGTCTTACTGTTTGGGCGGAGTGTTTATACACCTCTAGACTATACCGAATTAAAACGAGTTGTTGGGGATAAAGAATCGTTTTTAATGGTAAATATAAACTCTGGTACTTGTCATGCTCTGATTCCATCCGTCTTAATCCAATATGGGATCTTTGGGGGTATACTCTATTACCTGGTCTATTGTGGGATGTTTTGGTATTTTTTCCGTAGTTATCAGGTTGCTAAACGAGAAGGGTATTCCGAGGAATTGCAGATTATCTCGTTCGTTGTGGCTCTTTCGACGGGGTTGGGAATCATTACCGATTCTATTGGCGGTTCATGGTTCGGAGCTTTTCATATTTTGATGGTCATCTTGATCAAAAGTTTGGCTGCTCGGGACGAGCAAGCTTATTTCGTTGCCCAAAAGCTCGAAGAGAAAGGTGTCGCGATTTAAGTCCGCATAAGTTTTGGATTAAACATCTGGAATTTATAGGCATAATCCCTATCTTTTCACTGTGATTTTATGAAGCCCCTCATTTCTGTAGTTAGTGCTTCGTGGAACCAAGGGCGCTACCTAAAGGAGTGCCATGAAAGCATTAGTGGCTGTGAGGAAGGGTTGGTGGAGCATGTTGTCGTTGATAATTGCTCGGATGATATTACCCATCAGGTTCTTAGAGAACATCCTGAAATTATTGCGGTAGTAGAAGCGGATAGTGGGCAGAGTGAAGCCTTGAATAAAGGTTTTCAAATGGCGCGTGGTAAATGGATTCTATGGCTTAATGTTGATGACTTCCTCCTTCCTGGGGTGATTTCTATATTGATTGAGCTTGTAACGAAGGAGGGAGAAAACTTCGACATGGTCTATGGGCATACTGTTTTCGTGGATGCTGGGGGTCAAAAAATCCGAACAGTGTATCATCCGCGGTGGTTTTATTGGATGACTACTATTGGATGTTATGCTGCCCCTTCGACCGGCTCGTTGTTTAGGCGGGATCTCCTCGTTGAAAACCCCCTTAATGAGAATTTTCACATGATCATGGACACGGAGTGGATGTTGAGGGTGGGAAAGACTCTTCGGGTTAGGCGGGTGGATTTTGAGACAGTGTCTTTTCGAATCGATGACAACAAAACCGCCGACCATATTCAGTCGGGTGAACTCACCTCAACACATCGTTCAGAGAGAGAAGCGCTTGCAAAAATTTATCTAAACTATGATAAAAATAAGGACAGGTCGTTAGTTAGGCGTTTGTTGATCAAGTTAGCGCGTAGATACACGAGACTTTGGATCCTGGGGGACAAGTTTATTTCGAAAATGTTTCTACTAAAGAATATTTCCTCCACCCAAAAAATCTGAATGAAAATTCTCCATTTTATTGAGGGTCGTTGTAATCCAGACACCGCGAATGGTGTGGATAAGACCATTTATTTTTTGACCCGTGAACTGGCTTCGCTTGGTCACGAAGTGCACTTGATTTCGGAAACCGCGAAGAAGGAAGAGATTCCCATTCCCGGAGTGACCATTCATCGTGTGGAGCCATTTCGAAATTGTTTTTCGTGTCCTCCTCACATCCGGGCAGTAATTGATGAAATCTCGCCCGATATTGGGCACTTTCACTCGGCCTATGTGCCGGGAAATATCAGCCTCTCAAAGTATCTCAGGGAAAAGGGAATTCCCTACGTGGTTACTCCCAACGGGAATTGTGCCCGAGTTTTGATGAAGAGGAGGCCATGGCTGAAATTCCCCTATAAGTATTTTTTGGAGAGGCCTTACATGAACCGGGCGGCCTTTATTCAATCGGTTGGGGACAGGAGCGAGATCGAGTATTACGGGGTGACGGCGCCGATTATCGAGGCTTTGAATGGTATCGATCTTGCGACCTTGCCAAACAAATCTGATGCTACTGTCCTTGAAAAGGCCGTTCCACGTTTCAATGGGCGATTTATTTGTGTTTTTGTGGGGCGTCTAGATATTGAGCAGAAGGCATTAGACTTATTGATTCCGGCGGTGGCCTCTTTGGGCGATGACGCCAGAAAGCTCGGTATTCTGCTGGTGGGGCCCGAATGGAAGGGTTCTCTGGTTCGTATTGAGGAGATGATCCGGGAGTATCAAATCGAGGATTCCTTTCAACTCTATGGTTCTGCCTACGGTGATGAAAAATTTGATTTAGTGAAGGGAGCCAACGCCTTCATTTACCCAAGCCGATGGGAGGGGCTGCCTTTCGCGGTGGTTGAGGCAATGGCGGTAGGCCAGCTTTGTTTGGTGACTCCCGCATCCGACCCGGCAGGACTTTTGGCGAAAAATGAGGGGGGTGTGGTCTTTCCCTCAACTTTGGAAGGAATTAAGGATGGTCTTCGGCGGGCGATTACGATGTCTCCCGGTGAAAGAGAAAAACTTCTCGAATCATCGGCGCGAATCGTCCGCGAAAATATGACCTGGGATGTCATTGGTCGTATTATTGAGAAAGGATATCTTGTGGCTTTGGAGAAAAACTGAATGCCGGATGAGTCGACCAAAATTACCGCTTTGGAGAAAGTGGCGAAAGCATGGAGTGATGCCGGGATTGTCTGGGCGGTTGCGAATGGGCTCGAGGATTATCCGGATGGCATTGGTCGGGATCTTGATATTGTGGTCGGGCGAGGTTCGTTGCGGAATGCGGTGGAGGTCGTGATCGCTTGTCTGGGAGAAGCCGGTTGGGTGGTGGTTCCCAATCGTCAGGGCTGGATCTGGTGGGTGGTGGCCTTTCGGGAAAATGAGGATGGCTCGCTGGCCTCTTTGCAAGTGGATCTTTTTGAGCATCTGCAATGGGCATTTACCTGGGTGGTCGAGGGTGTCGGAATGGATGGTAGGCTCATTCAACGAGGCCCATTTTTCGAGGATCCCGGTGCCGGGTTGGCCAAGCGATTTTTGCTTCACGCTCTTTCATCCGGTTCCAAAGCATTCCGTAAAAAACCCGCCTATCTTGTCATGTCGGAGCTTGAGAGTGTGGTCCTGCCAGTGGTGTTGCGGCGAGTTTCCGGTTGCGAATGGCCGGAACTGATGAATGCGGTGAAACAGTTTGACTTACCGATTTTGGACCGGCAGCTTGAGGCCTTTCGAAAGGCTTGCTATCGCCACGCCCTTCGATCTCACCTTTGGGGCCGGCGATTCTGGAGCGCCTTTCAAAAGCAATGGGTCGTGAATCTTGCTCCCAAACAGGGAGCTCCGGTGATTGAGGTTCGTGGAAGCCAAAAATCTATCGATGGGAAAGTGATCGAGATCCTTCAAAGTGAGCTGGAAAGTCTCGTGTTTCAGAAAGTGCAATTGGTAGATGAATCGATGGATTCTGGGGGACGGGCGTTGCGTCGATTATCCTGCCTGCAGGTAGTTTTGGTTTTTGTGGGGATGCGCTCTCCCCGCGGGCTCACTCCCGATCTTCTTATTTCACACCGCGAAAACGGCTGCTTGATCCAGGTGCCAGTAGCTGACAAAGGCTCGGAGGCTTACGAATTTTCACTGACCAATCTTCGCCAATCCCTAATGGTGGTTTTCAAAAACAATTCGCAGAGCCTCATGCAAAGACATTCTTTGCGCTCTACCAATCCGAACAAATCTGCAAACTATTGATATGAAAAGACCATCTTCCGTTCCTTCTTTTGCAACGATTGCCGTCGGCCGATTCTTGTCCCGAATTTATCGCAAACAAGACGCTGCCCATCAAAATCGTTTGCAGGAGATCGAGGAATTAGCCGAACCTCTTGAGAACGCCCTCGAGTTTTTTCCGGACGAATCGGAAGCTGGTCTGGAAGAATGGGAGCGTAGCTTTCGTGAGGTGAAAGAACAACTTGCTGAAGAGGTTGATTTTCATGCCACAGCGGACATGAGTCTGACTTGGCTGCAATATCTTTTGACTCGTGCGACACGTCCCAAAGTAGTTTTGGAAACTGGCGTTTGGATAGGGGGTTCTTCGTTCACTTTGTTGAGCGCTTTGACAGCCAATAAGTGCGGTAAGTTGGTCAGTATTGACTTTCCTCCGTTCAAGAAAAAAAACCGGGTCGGAATTGGTCGCCTGGTGCCGGAGAGTCTCTACGAGCGCTGGGAACTTCACCTTGGCCCCAGCAAAGCACTCCTTCCCAAGGTGGCGGGAAAAGGTGAAGTAGACATTTTCATCCACGACAGTGACCATACTTATGCGAACATGACTGCGGAGTTTGAAAAAGCCTGGGATTTAGTGAAGCCTGGTGGTTTTGTCGTTTCCGACGATTCCAGTATGAATGATAGCGTCCTTGATTTTGTTGAGAAGAAGAAGTGCCGCTACAAGTTTTTGAAGCGCGAAAAAGGGGGGACCATTGCCATCCTAGTGCGATAGATCTGCCTCATTCTAGCCAAGCGGTTTACGTGTCGACGCTGACAGGTATTTGATGAGAAATAAAAATTCCAGTTCACTAAAATGACACGGCAAAGAGTGTATCAATTAGCAGGAGTTCCCGGTGCGGTTCTTCTCAGGCCTCATGGCTTTGATGAATCGGACGAGCACGGGGATTATGATTTCCTTGAAATAGGTGGTAGCAAGTTGGGGGAAGCGATCCAGGAGACTCAGGGTGCTCCCGTCCTTGAGATCAAGAGAACTTACGTCCATCAGAGATATTATGAGTGGGGCCAAATTGACGTGCTTCCCGCTCTGGAGTGGAATGGCTGGACCTATGCTGATGCGGAAGTGGTGATTGCCTGGGCGACTGTTGCTGAAGATGGTTTTAAGAGGCCGAGGTTGGGTCATGATGGCTTGATTTCCTGGCTTACGAGCTTGTTATGGGGTGGGTTTTATAAGGAGAAATACGACGGCGTGATTATCCGGGCTGCCCGGGAAGACCGCGAGTGTTTTCGAGAGGGGCTTTCGTGGGCGCTCGGGGAAGGATGGGCCGATCAAATGTTGGCTTGGGTCGACGAAGGTAAGGCCGCCCAGAGCGCCGACTTTGTCCGGGAAATCAGGCGGGCCCTGAAGTGGCAGAACCTGAGGCGCTCAGGGGGAGACGCGGTCTGCAACGTTGTGAGCCATTGGTGGGTGGAATTAAGACATCATCTCTCACCGAAGCTCCCGGTGATTACTTTTTTGGGGCCGGACGGCAGCGGAAAATCCTCGGCGATTACAGGATTACGCAAGCGCCTTGATCGAATGGGGCTGAAACAACGAATCATGCACTGGAGGCCTTATGGTCTCAAGGGGCGGGAGGACTTGGGACAACCGGTGAGTAATCCTCACGCAGATCCGGCGCGCGGTTGGATGGAGTCGGTGGCCAAGCTCTTCATACTGTTGTGGGACTGGTGGCTGGCCTCCCTCACGGTGATGCGCCATGTCCGGGCCAAAACCTCGGTTGTGATTTCAGACCGTTATTACCACGATCTTCTCGTGGATCCGGTCCGTTACCGGTACGGTGCTAGCCTTGGTCTGGCTCGCCGCATTTTTAGGATCTTTCCCAAGCCGGATCTCGTTTTCATCTTGGTCGGTGATGCCGAGATCATTTATCCCCGCAAAAAAGAAATGCCCCTGGATATCCTCCGGAAGCAACTCGGTCGTTATCGTGTCCTCGCCAGACAGCTGGGAGAAAAAGCCGTTCTTGTGGATGTTAATCGGCCGCTTGTTGAGGTCATCAAGACCGTCAATAAACAGTTTACAAACTTCCTGGCGGGACGGGCGCTTCAATCAGAAGAAATGAACGTGACTCGGGCTCTCCGGGTGGCTCAATTTGTGCCGCATTATCCTTCGGTCGAGGGGATTTCGGCCTATTGCCGGGGTTTGTCCAGGGAGATGAACCTGATGGCTCCAGGAAGCTGCCCGGTCATTACGCTCCGGAAGGAGTTGAAGAATCTTTCTGGTGAAGAGGAGCTTCTCCACTATCCGCATACCTCCTGGAATCCTATGAGTCTGCCCGGGAAGCTGATTGATGACCTAGAGAAAAATGTGCATCAGCTGGACGGGGTTGTTTTCCATGGGGCTTATCATCCCAAGGTCGGGATGTTGCGGCGCCATCTGACCCGGATCGGGATCCCGTATATTTTCGTTCCCCATGATCCCTATGTGTCGGAATTGACCGGACACCACGCTATTCGCAAATGGGTTTTTTGGCAACTTTTTGAGAAGCACACGATCTGTGAGGCGGTGGCCGTGCAGTTGTTGGCGAGCGAACATGAAGGGCCCCTGAGGGAACGGGGTTTTGATATTCCGACCGAAGTCATCCCCAATGGATGTGAGCTTGAGACTCTGGCGGAGATTCCTGAAAATCCGAGGGTTCCGGGGAAGGGAAAACGGGTTCGGATTCAGTTCATCGGGCGCATGGATCGCAATCACAAAGGGCTTGATCTGCTTGTAGAGGCCTATGGCCGTTTTCTGAAATCAGGAGACTATGATGATATCGACCTCATTCTAACGGGCAATGATTGGGAGGATCGCAAAGAGCTTGAGGCTCTCTCGAAGCGCCTGGGGCTCGAAGGCCGAGTCATCTTTACCGGCCCGCGCCCGGAACATTCCCTGGTGATCCATTCCGAGGCGGACCTTGTGATTTTGCCTTCACGCTTTGACGGTTTTGGTCTTTGCATCGTGGAAGCGATGTTGGCGGCAAGACCGGTCCTGGTTTCCACCAGGGCGGGGGTTTCCGGTCACGTCCGGGAAGCCGGTGGTGGCTGGCTCCTCGAGCCGACGGTCGATGGCATCAAAGAGGCTTTGGTTGCGGCATGCCGTGAAAGATACAATTGGCCGGAGATGGGGCAGGCAAACCGTGACTATGTCGTGAATAACCTCACCTGGAAGCAAGCTGCCGAGAAGACTCTGGCGATGTATCAAAGGCACTTCTAAGAACGATGAACCGGCAGGATGAAGCATTTCTGACATCACTCGGCTTTCAAGCCGGAAGGGGAAGTTCCTGGCGATTGTTTTATCGGAAAGGAAATCTTCTCATGATTCTTGCCGATGAGCCCCGCAAAATGCGCAGGGGGCTGGCGCTCTACCGGCCGCAAAAGTGGTTGGCGGGAATGATGGTCAGGGTGATCGGGTCTGCTCCTTTTGGGAGCCGGATGTTGCCCCGTTGGAAGGGAGATCACCTATCTTCAGGCCCTGTGAGTGAAATTTTGGGCCATCTGAAAGGAGAGCTGAACGGTCTTCTTTTGGGAAACCCCCTGCAGGATGAGCGGAGGGCCATCCTGCTAACGAACACCGCTTCCCGGGGGCGGCTCATTGTAAAACTGGGCACGACTCCTACGGCCATCGCAAAGATTCGACGGGAAGGGGACTTCTTAAAAGCACACTACAAGAAAGGGTGGATGATGCCTGAGATCCATCATTCGTGGACGGAAGAGAAATGGAGTGCTTTTTCGATGATCTTTCAGGAGGCCCCGGCAGCACCTTCTCAATCCGGGCTATGCCACTTGTTCAAAATGTGGGCGGCTGATGGCCGGGTTTGTGCCTTGGGAGACTTTGCCGGTTGGACGGATCTTTATTCGGTGATGGTAGAATGTCAGGTGGACACGACGATCCTGCAAGAGTTGCAGGAATTGGAACTGCGCCAAACTCTGCGCCATGGCGATTTTGCACCATGGAATATTCTGGGTCCGAGAGACGACGATGAGCTGACTGTGATTGATTGGGAGTTCGGTGAAGTTGACAGTATTCCGGGACTTGATCTGGTGCACTATCTCATCATCCCGCCAATTTTGGTCGATGGACTGGCCCCGCTGGCTGCCCTGGAATCAGCCCGTGCCTCTCTTCAAAGTGAGCCCGGCTTTCAGGAACTTTTGATGCTTTGGGGCTGGCGGGATCGGATTGATCTCTTGTTAAAGGTCTATTGTTACTCGATGAAAGGTGAGCTTGAGGGCTTTGATGAACTGGCCCGGGCGGTATGAAAAACTCGATGGAAAAGAAGCAGCAGCAACCGGTGGTCTTGTTGTCAGCCTACGGATGTGAGCCGGATAAAGGCTCGGAGGGTGGCGTGGGATGGAATTGGGCTCTGCAATTGGCCAAGGGGGCAGAGGTCCATGTCGTGACCCGGAAGGCCCGGCGGCCCTCGGTCGAAGCCTATCTTAAAGAGCATGGACTGAAGAATCCCCGCTTCATTTACGTCGAGCTGCCCGACTGGACCCTGAAGTTCAAGACGAGCACCCTTGGAATGAACATTTACTATATGTTCTGGCAACTGGCCTGCTGGGTGAAGTGCCGCTCGCTTGTCGAAGAGTTAGGAGTTGATATTGCCCACCATGTTAGCTTCATGAGTTTGACGCGTGGATCATTTGTTCCCTTCCTCGGCGTAAAGTCGGTGATTGGTCCGATTGGCGGGTTGCAGACCGTTCCGAAAGCGGCAAAGCCGGTGATGAGAAGTCGCATCATGGAGTCGATTCGAACCATGGCGGTAAAGTTCTTCCGTTTTAATCCCGTGGGTTTTTTGACCGCCTGGAAGGCTGATTTGCTTGTGATGGCGAATGGCTCGAATCAAAAGGTGATGCCCAAAGCGATCCGTGACAAAGCGGTCACGGGATTGCAGATTGGGACACCAATCATATCAGCGAGACCTTGTCCGGAACTGGATGGGCCTATTGTCTTTCATTGGTCCGGCCGTTTTGTTGACCACAAGGGACTCGAAATTCTAATCCGGGCCGTTGACCACCTTAAAACCAACGCCCCGTCTGTTTACAGAAATGTCAGAGTCGTTGTTTCCGGGAGTGGCCCCCTGGAGAAATTTTACCGAAAACTAATCAACGAGCTTGGGCTTGCGGAGGCCTTCGAGTTTCTTGGGTGGGTGACCTTGGCCGAAATGAATGCAATTTGGGATCGTAGTCACGTCTTCGTCTTCACAAGTCTCCGGGAGACAACGGGAATGGCTCTTCAAGAGGCGATGATGAGAGAGGTCGCCCCCATCGTCATTGATAATGGAGGTCCCGGCGAAATGGTGACGGAGGACAGTGGAATCAAGGTGTCCGGGGAGGACTTCCAGAAGCTTGTCTCCCAACTGGCGGACGGCATGGCGGCCTTGGCAGAAGAACCTGAAAAGGGAATCCGAATGGGGATAAAGGCGCGTGAGCGGGCCCTTAAATACTACTCATGGGACGCGGTGGGATCTCAAATGCTGGGTCTTTATGAAGCGCTTTTGGACGGCCGCAAACCTGAATTGAGATGAACATTTTTCAGACCTCCACCGCCTTTTTCCCAAGCATGGGAGGGGCTCAACTTCACTGGTATACCATTGGCAAGATGCTGGCCGAGCGTGGCCACGTTGTGACCGGCTGCGGGCAATGGAAGGATCACCGGAATCGCTACCTGATTGATTCGACTTTAAAGGCTCCCTGGGGGGATGATGTTTACGAAGCGGGACCGATCACGGTTCATCGATATCAGCCGGGTGCTCTCGCGAGGGCCTGGATGGCTCCCTTGTTGCCCTTCTGCCTGCCCTTGCCGGAGATTGGTTATCCTCTCATCAGTTGCTACTTCGCGCGTAAGATGATGAAAACGAAGGTGAAGCCGGATGTCGTCATGAATATCCGGATTGGCCGTGAGCACTTTTCCTGGGCTTCCTATCAAGTCGCGAAGAAGCACGGGGTGCCTTTTGTGATATGCCCCAATTACAGCCCACGGATGCAGAGCAAATTCGGGCAGGTGGTGATGCGGAACTTTTTCCGTCTGCTCAGGGCTGCCGATGGCGTGGTGGTCTTCACTCCGGCGGAGCGTGACGAGATGATCCGCCTGGGGGTCAGGCCGGAGAACATTCTCCTGATTGGAGTGGGGCCATTGCTCGCCGAAGAGTGGGATACCGTGGCCTTCCGCAAGGAATATGGCATCAAGGAGAAAATGGTGCTCTTTCTTGGGCAGAAGCTGGAATACAAGGGCTTTGATACCCTGATTGAGGCTGCTCCCAAGGTTTGGGAAAAACACCCCGAGACGAGTTTTGTCTTTATTGGTCCCCACTACCCGGGGACCAAGGAGGTCTTTGAGAAAATCAACGATCCCCGCATCGTGGACATTCCCCGCATCGATGCCTTTGATCCGATCAAGGTCGCCGCCTTGGATGCGGCGAATGTTTTTGCCCTTCCGTCCCGGCAAGAGGGAATCGGGGGTGTTTATATCGAAGCGTGGGCATTGAAGAAGCCTGTGATTTCATGTAAGATCCCATTTCTTACCATTCGCGACGGCATCGATGGCGTCATGGTTGAGCAAGACGCGAGTCTCCTGGCAGAGAAATTGACCTGGTTTCTTGACCACCCGGAAGAGGCTGAAAAAATGGGGCAGGCTGGATTTAAAAGGGTTCAGAATGAATACTCCTGGGAGGTTATCGTCTCCCAAGTTGAGGAATTTTTCAAAAAACTAACAACCGGTAAGTAGCGACTCATGAGCGAGAAGAAAAAAGTAATTGTGGTTGCCGGAACACGGCCGGAGGTCATCATGATGTCTTCGGTTTACAT
>Ga0213866_10000181_pt1 | contig 52427 bp, 120 predicted proteins | sample PICome_11_FD_160079 | JGI IMG/M metagenome (GOLD analysis project Ga0213866, IMG submission 160079) | Coastal seawater microbial communities near Pivers Island, North Carolina, United States - PICO284 | ecosystem: Environmental > Aquatic > Marine > Coastal | place: USA: North Carolina...
GCAAGAAAATTAAAAACAATTAAAAAAGGTTTGGTTTTAGTTATAGGCTTTTGGGATGGAACTCCTGAAAATTTAGTTGATGTAAAATTTTACAGAATCAGAACCAATGTTGAAATCTTAAAAATGAAAAAGGTTTGGCTTCAAACTTCTGACTTTGTCAAAGACAAATCAAATCCAATCGAAGAAACAAGAGAATTGTGCAAGGTAGTGAATAGACTGCACAAAGGAGCTTTTTCTGTGATGAATCTGTCTAGAAATAAAAGATTCAGTAATAGTTCACAAAAGTGGCAGAATGAGGCAAGGCAAGTAACTTTAACTGCAAAAATAAACAGATTAACCCAAATCGCCTAAAAAGTTGCCCGATCCCACTCGGGCCCCCCCGCGAGCGAATTGTGCAATAAAATAGTTGAATTTTAGGCTTGTGTTTCGCCGGTTTTTGTGGTAGTTTTTACTTATGATTAAGACAAAAGAAACACTCCTCAAAGAACTCGACTTCGGAATTAAGCTCGCCCAAATCAAAGGGTCAATTGAGTTTTTGCATTACATGAACACAGAAAAAAAAGAATCCGCAAGAACTTTAACTGAAGAAATGACAACTCAAGGACTCATCGAAAAGGTTGAAGCTCTTCAAAAAATGTTTAAAGAAATTCAAAAATAATTCGTTTTTAGCTTGCAATAAATTAAAAAATCAACTAGATTACTACTATGGACAAAATAAAAGAACTCAAAGAAATCATCCGAATCCAAACACCTCTTGCCGATCTTGGCAACATTGAATCCATGCAAATGGTAATCAATGCACAAATTGAGCTTGATGAAATTCAAGACAATCAAAAGGCACAAAAAACTTTCATGAAGTTTTTGCTTGCAAAACCTGAAAAATTCGTTTAATCTACTTACTATGACAGAATCACAAAGACTAGAAACCATCCGCAGAATTGCGGAAAATAATAACGCAGAAGTAAGCCCTTCACTTCAAAACTTCATTGAAGAATTGAAAGTCGAAAAGCTTGCTGAAGATCTCGTTCTCGAATATGGTTTGCTTAATGCAAAAAAAGAAGATGTTCAAGACGAAGTTCAAGAGCTTGCTTCTTTTGATGACAAAGCTGAAGAAGATGATGACTTCGACAATGACGAAAATCTTCACGACATGAAGTCCGTGAGTCCGTCAATGCGTGAAATCTTCGGAGAATAGGCTTGACGAGCAAGCCTTTTTTTGCTACAATTAGAATATGGAATTAGCATTACTTCTCTCAATAGCGTTCGTCATTGGCATTTTTCGTGGAATAACCGATTCAGTTTTCTAAAATGGAATTAAGTTTGCTTGTAATAGAATTAGGTTGCATAATCCTCTCACCATTGTTCTTTGTTTGGTTCATGCTTTAGGTCAATAGGTCACTTTTAGTGACCTGACCTTTAGTGTTAAAAAGTTGCCCGATCCAACTCGGGCCCCCCTGCGAGCGAATTGTGCAATAAAATAGTTAAAAGTTTTTCTTGACTTTTGCGAAAAATTTGACTACATTACTAACATGACAGATACAACATACAACGGATGGAAAAATTGGGCAACTTGGAATGTTGCTCTTTGGTTAGCTAACGACGAAGATCTGTACAGAATTTCTCGTAGATTTGTAAACTACAAAGATCTTGCAAATGCTCTTGAGGATTTTGGCATGAAAGTCACGCCTGATGGAGCGAGCTACCAAGATGAAGACCTTGACACTTACGCCCTCGACGAGTGGTTAATGGATGAATAAAAAGCTTGCAATTACTTTTTCACTTTGCTAGATTAATATCATGACTAAAAAAGAAATGCAGAAAGAAATCCTAGAACTTCACAAAGCCCTTAAAGAGTGCATCTTGACCGACTCTCAAAGGGTTGCGATACGCAACGAAATTGGCGAGCTGGAAGACCAGGTCGCTCTTCTCGAGTTCGAAGATCAGCCCGACATTGATTGGGGTTTTCACTCGCAGTGGGAGTAATCTCTTAAAAAGTTATCTTATCCCGCTGCAGGGGGGGCCTGATAGAATTGATCGCTTAAATGCTTTTATAATATAATTTTTATATCTTGATTGACCTATTCTTTTATTTAGTATTTGTTATTTATTATTTAGTATTTGTTGTTTTCACTAAATTTTTTGTTATTTTAGGTTTAGTATTTACGAGTGCAACAGTAAAAGGTGAATGTTGAGTTGCTCGATCAAGATTTGATTCAAGGTTGCGTATTGCGTTGACAATGTAGTCAAAAGTTCCTTGAATGCCCATTGGTTCGCCGTTCTTTAGTATTTGGTAACTGTTCATAATCCTGCCCTTTCTGCTTGTTTTGCTACTACTTTTTCGTTAAAGTCGTTCCGAAGATCGTGAAGTAATTTTTCGTGCTTGATTCCGTCAATCTCAAATTGGTGCATTAATGCGGTAATTTGATGTGGAAGTTGCCAACCAATTACATCATCGCAAACTCCGAGAGGTACAAAGTCGCCTCGTTGGTTAAAGACTGCAACCTCGAAAGTGTCAGGGTGATTGCCGTAATACAAATTGCCACCATCAGTATTAGCAACAACGCTGAATGAATAGCCATTGTCAAGGGTTAAACTTGCCATCACTCCCAAATCTTTTGAGTGAGGGTGAGGTGTGAATTTTAAGTCATCAAAGGTCTTCATGGTAGATGTAGATTGGTTGTGAGTTATGAGTTAATGTCGAGTGTTTTACGAATGTTTTTGTGTCAATGTTCTTTTTGAATGTGTCTTCAGAGATGAACAAATCATTTTTGTCCGTCTTTTCTTCTGAGCTTACAATGATGAAGCATCCGTCATTTGATTTAGTTAGCAAGTGTTTCATTAATTAGGATTGTAAGGGAATTGCTCGTTGTTGTCAATCATTTTCTCGTAGGCATGAGCTTTTTCTCCAATGATGGTTAAGGCATGACCGATCTCTTTAATCATGTCGTAATTTTTTAGACTAATGATGCCTTCCTGAGAGCTTGGTTCAATTACATTCTCCCATAGGTATGCCATGCAAAGACTCATGGCTTCTTTTGAATTAGGAATTTCTTCAGAATTTTCTTTAACGAACATTTTTTAAACTCTCCTTGTGTTTAAGTTTGCGATGAATCACTTTTGTTTTGACCTTGTGAGGTCTCGACTTAGTGAAGAGAATGGTTTTTCTAATCTTAATCATGATTTAAGTATGACAAGTTAATAGTGAAAGTCAAGAAAAAAGAATACCAAACACGGAAGGGATCGAACCTTCAAGAGTTGAGCGGTGACTGCAATCATGCTTCTCTTCATTACCACCAATTTGCAGCTTGGTTTAATCGTGTTGGTAAGTATCATTATGACACAAAACGAAGTGAAGTCAAGACTAATATTCAACTAAGTTTTTGCACGATTCTATCGCGGGGGCCCCGTGGCAGGATTGGTTAACTTTTTAGTAGCCTAACCATTCCAACACTTTCTGTGCTTCATACTCTTCTTTGTCGCCCATGTCTTGAAAGAATTCATCAAGTTCTTGACAACCATGTTGAGCAAGTACGCCGAAGGCTTCTTCTTGTGATAGTACAATTCCCTGTGCTGAGTCGTAATAAGTATCTGTCATTTTGCAATAATAGTTTAGTTAAGTTGTTTTGTCAAGAGTCAATTCCCTCTTGCACAAATCCCGTTTCGTCTTTCTTTGCCATACCTTTCTCGATTAGACCAACTACCACACCTTGCTTGTCGAGAAAACGCAAATCATTTGCATCACCATTGACAACTTCGTAACCTTTCCAAGTCTTTGGAAGTTGATTGCGAAACACAACGGCAACATTGCCACCCATAGCAAGAACCATTTCACATTTCTTGTCATTGTTTTCCGAACGAGAAAAAGTTAGATGGTAATTCGATGGAAATTTTTTTTCATCTTTAGTGAAAGGCTTGCCAAGAAAAGCACACATTCTCTTGAATGACTTTGTGTAATCGTAGAATTGTTCGGCACAAAAGTATTCAAAGATGTTGTAATCTGGATCTTTCATGTAAACATCTTCCCAAGCAATGTCGCTAGTTAAATTGAGACGGAAAACTGATTTCATCCCTTTTTTAGTTGAAGTCTTGATTGAAGAAGCAATTTCTTTGCACAACTTGTACATGAATTCCTTTCTCTTGTCAAAGAATAGTTTTGTCTTTGCTACTCTTGATGCTTGGATTGAATTCATGCGTCCACGACCTGCCGTGTTAAGGCAAGATGCCGTACAACCTTTGCTTCGCCATTGGCAAACCTCATTACCTGAGAGACTAGCGGGAGCGAAATGGATGCCTTTAGTAACATAGCCAAGCTCCTCGCCTTTGACTATCTTTGCGTTTCCTTGAGTGAGAATTGTTGTCTTAATCATGGTTTCATTATGACAAATTCTTGCCTAAAGTCAAGTCCAAAATTCAACTAAGTTTTTGCACGATTCTACTGCCGGGGGGCCCGGATCGAATAGGTTAACTTTACAAAAGAAAAAGCCTCCCTTTCGGGAGGCTTAATCTTTGCTCTTTACGAGCGAATCACTAACTCACCGACCTCTTAAAAGTTTTGTCAGCACAAGTGGCTCGAAGCACATGACGACGATTGACTCGACGATTGCCTCCGTTAGTATCCTTGAACATCACATGACGAGAAGTCACTCCTGTGATTTTGGCGGAATACACCCTTCTTTGTTCACCTTTCTTAACAAGAAGAGAAGTGAAACGACCTTTGAGAGAATCAACGACATTTTGTAGTTTTGGCTGTTTTTTCATAGTAGTATTAGTTTTAATGATTTTTAGATTAGGTTATGTTATGATTAAGAAACTGCAACTTGAGAAGTCAAACCGACTTCCGAGTCAAGAACACCATGCAATGCAAGCGAACGATTTGGCAATGCCGTGATTCCACCTTTGAGAATGTGAGTGAATCCATTGTACAATGAGTGCATGGTGCGAGGTGAAAAGTCATCATGCTCAGGCTTGTGCCATTGCTCAACAACATCAGCAATCTTTGCTTTTGGAATAGCTCCGTTTTGGTACGCACGGATGACAAGATCATGAGCTTGCTCATTGCCGAGTTCATGCTCTTTGTAGGCTTTGATGCGTTGCTCGTCGCTTGCCCATGTCTCAGTCATCTTACCAAGAGTGCGAGCGATTACTTGCGAAAGATCATTCAAGATGTTCTTGGTATGTCTGCGAGCAAGCACAACTTCATTGGTAAAAATCAAGTTTGAACAAACAAATGGAGCGTTACCCATGCAAAGTCCTGCGGGAAAGCATTTGTCGTGAGAGTTGCGAAGCCCAACGATTGTGCCACGCTCATCGTTGTCAACTCCTGTATTCTTAACATGAAAGAGTCCGAAGTAGCGTTGACCGAAACGATGAAGAGAGTGGTAAGTGTCAACGATTTCCCAACCATTTTGTTCCATTTGGTTTTGCACTCGGTCAACTAAGAATGAGTGGCTAATTGGTCTCCATGAATCAGTTGCTTCAGGAGTTTGAACTGCCTGAACATCTTTGAAGGAAGATTCTTTGGTTGCACATACTTTGAGGTTAATTCGATTTGTCATAATTTTTAGCTTTGTGAGTTATTGTCTTTGATGAGTTAATTGTACTAAATTTGGTCTAATCTGTCAAGCTTTTTTTCTTCGATTAAGTTTTTTTTGTTTCGACTAATTTTTTTTGTTTGTGATTATCGCCTTTATGTTTACTAGTATGACAGAAAATCCGGTATTGTCAACCCCAAATGCAAAAAAAGATTCTACTAAATAATTGACTTATTCTTCTGCGGGGGGGGCTGAGTAAAATTGTGCAATAAAGTAGAAGGGTTCGGCAGGATTAACCCACCGAACCCAAACCCACTAAACCTTCTTCTCTAACTCGTAAAGCTGATTAAGCAAGAGATTGTGTGCAATCCTGCGAGCAAGATGATCCTTGCCCTGAAGTCCACGCTTTTCGATCATGGCTAAATTAAAGCCTATTTCACGAATTTTCTTTTGCAATGACTGAACTGAATTCGACATGATTAACCTTGGTTAATTTGTGAATAATGGTTGTAAGCACTCTCTGCTTCCGCTTGAGATTCAAAATGAACCTCGATTAAATCCTTTTGAAAATATGGATGGTAAGGGGTTTCTGATTCCTCAAACCATAAACTCCAAGTTTCTGAATCCTGATTGTAGGATGGCGTTTCTAATGGCTCGCCTTCGCAAACCGCATTAATGTAATTTTCGTTTTCCATTTTAGTAATTGTACATTTGTTTGTGCATTTCTACATCGACTTCGCTTGGCGAGTCAAAAGGACTTTGTTCTTGAACCTCAAAGTATTCATGCTCTTTTCCAAGGCGAATCGAGACATGGTCGCTAGTAATGATGATCCTGCCTCCGCCAACTATTGCTAGTCTAGCTTGCAGATCGTTAATGATGTCTTGTAGTTCTTTCATAATCAATACCAACTAGAATAGTAAACTTTTTCACCTTTGTCAAGAGCTTTTTTTGCATCTTCGATGAATTGTAAATCTTGCTCTTTGTGGTAGTAATCGTTCTCAGGAAGAGGTTCTCCATTGTCATCTTTGTAGAAGTAAGAGTCATCTCCAAAGAAAAATCCTTGTGTTTCAGGTAATGCAAAATCATTTACTGCTTCCTCTAAGCAATCAATGTCTTCTCTTGTAAGTTCGAGTTCAACACAATTAAAGTCTCCCATTGGATCATTTTCTGTACGAGAATTTGGTCTACCTTTTTCTTCCCAAAGGTTTTCCATCCATCCTTGTAAACGATTATGCTTTCGCCAATAATGAGAGAAAGAACTTTCTTCGTCTTTGCCTCGTGAGTATGCTTCTTGATCTAATCCCATAATTTACCTTTTGTTAGAGTTGAGCTGATTGAAAAGATGAGTCTATTCTAATCTCATCTCGTAAAGATGTCAAGTCAGAAATAATGTCATCCAAGACTTCTTCGGCTGATTGAAATGTACTTCCAATTGGAAACTTTTCGGGGTTTCGTTCATGTTGATCTAAACATACTGTAGACATTGGATCTGCCCATGCAAGATTCCCTCGAACTATGTTTAGAATGTCTTCTCTAATTTTTGACTGTGTCATAATTATTTACTCCAATCTACCTCGTTTAGTTGGACTTCTCCCATTCCAAAGATTAACTCAAAAATCACCATTAACTCTGTCGGACTTAAATAGTCAAATTGGTCAATGATCTCTTTCTTAATACTTGTTTTTGTCAATTGCTTTTCACTCATAATACTGCTAATACTTGTTTGGGTTCTAATCTTACTGCAATAGCATAGTCTACCATTTGCTCGGTATCTTTGTCAACAAAATTCTCATACTTGTATGGATTGTAAGTAACGGGTCTTGCTGTTGGATGGGCGTCAATCCAACTACCCATTTGCCAATTCTCGATGTAACCTTCAATGCCTGCATGAACATTTTTGCGTTTTTCTTTTAACACTCTTGCTCTTCCGTGTTTACTAACTTTGAAGACACAACTGTGCATGGAAAGTTCTTTTGTGTGAGCCTTAACCAATCCATCTTGACGAATACTCCAACAATCTTTGTGAAGGTTTTTGTAAGCGTAGACAGGTTGATTAAAATTAATCTCATACTTTTTGTCTTGAGGTTTTGTCTTAATCATAGCTTTAGTATGACATTTTTTTACACAAAGTCAAGGCTAATATTCAACTAAGTTTGTGACCTATTCTCTCAAGGGGGGGCCTGATTGCACAAAATAATTTTTTTAATTACTTATTCTTTTTATTCTAATTTCACAAATTTTTTATTATTTAGTTCATTATTTGTATTATTTACTATTGCAATTTTCATTATTTAGTATTTGGGTATTTGTCTTTCATATTTGGATCAATCATCGCGCCCATCGAAATATCCTCTGAACATGCCTATTACAAACGAAATGGTTAGTAGTATTGTTAACTCCACTACGCTGCAGTACCAGAATATTGTTTCCAGATTTCAAGATCAAGATCAGTAACTGATTTGCCCAGAGTTCTGGCGAACATCTTGAATACATTGGCATAGTAATTGTAGATACCGACATTCGAAGGCGTGCTCTTTGGTGCATCCTTGTATCCTTGATCACGAAGGAACTGGAGGATATGCGTGTCCAACATTGGTTCGTCAAAATTTTCTCTAGAATGCGACAAGAAAAACCTAGAAGTTTTGAGACCTATGCCTGGAACCTGAAGCAAACGGTTTACTGTAACAGACCTGAGGTCTTTGATTTTAACTACAGCAACATAGGAATTGTACCGTTGAGCGTAAGGACTAAGCTTAGCCCAATGCATGATCTCATTTAATCTGCCCAACTTAATTAATTTTCTAATACAATTAAATGGAGTGCTTTCTTTTGTTATGTCTTTTGCTCTTTCAATAAAGACTTCTAATTTAGGTGCTTCAATTGCAGATTTTTTACCTGCGACATTAATACAAAATAAAATAAATTCTTCTAATTCGTATTGTGTTCTATTGTAGTTTGTTACTTCTGCTGGATTAATCATAATAATTTTTGTTTATGGTTATTGTGCAATGTGAAATGCTTTGCGAAGATTGTCGCAATCTTGCCCACAAAGAAATACTTCTCTGCAGTAGTCAATGTTTTCTGATTCAATATGGTTGATCAGTTTTACTGCTTGATGAACAGGAACCCGATCACGAGGTAATCCACCCCATTTAATTACTACCCTCATGTGAGGAAAGTGCTCATTGATCTCCGCGAGTTGAGCTTGGTTAATGTATCCGTAGTTAGCAAGTATGTCTTTAATTGTCTTCATGATACTAGTATGAATGATATCGATTGGTTTGTCAACCCCAAAAAAAACCCTACCCAAGCAGGGTTACTTGGATAGGGTTGGAGGGATATGATTAAGAAATTGAAGTGGGGAGGGATTCCTGTATACCCTCAAGTTTTCGGCGTGAACAGCAGTTCTATGGTTACCTACTTCCTACAACGATTAGACTTGGTATTGTCCTGCCTCAGACATTTGCCCATCAGCACTCCACCACAGAGAATCGCGTACCTTAGCTCGCTCACGACGAGCTTATTCAGTCACCCACAGGAAGTCTCCGTCGAGAACTTCCAAATTCTAAAAAATGTTAAAGATCGATTATTTGATTTATTTGAGTTTGTTTCTCAATTTATTGATATTTGATTCACAAAAGTTTTTGTTTCTCAACTTAATATGCATCTATTATACTCTATTATTTATTATTTGTCAACTCTTTTTTTCAATTATTTCATCATTTATTAAACATTGTATTCTCCATAAGCCATGATCTTTTATTTTTAAGTCTAATTTATCTTCTAATAATTTTCTTATTTGTAATACTAAGTCAATGTCTTCTGATTCAATCATATTTTATGTGCAATTAGTTCGGTTTACTCTTAATAAGTCTTCTTGTATTGATTTGATGTATTTGATTGTATTATTTGCATCAATTATTTTGTTATTTGGATATTGTGTGCAATGATACAAGTCTTGAATGAATTCATCTAACTTCGCGAGTTTAACATAAACATATTCTTTTGTGGTTAACTCATTACGAAGCTCTTGCTCTGTTGCAAACATAGATGCTTTAGGAGATAGTGATTTAATCATAATATTTAGCTTGTTTTATCATGCAAAATGATATTGTATTAATAATTTTATTGTATTAAGTGTGTGAAATACAAAATTTGCATCTTTTACCATGCAAAAAATGATCTTCTACCAAGCCTCGCTTTGCTACGCTCGATCCTTGCCAAGCGTTCAGCGTCTGCTTTTTGTGCCAACATAGTAGAATAATAAATACTATCCTCGGCAACTGATCCGTAATTCGCAAACTTACCTTGCTTGTTCGCAGGTGTGTGTTTGCCGTTCTTAATGTCACTCATGACTTGTGATGCTCGTGCGTTTTTTGCAATACTCATAGTTTTTTCCTTTCGCAATTAATGGTTGATGGACTCTATTGTATCAGATCAAGATTCAGAGTCAAGCTTTTTTTTGAGAAATTTGGATTTTCCGCCAAATGCCCCTGTTGGAATACCTGTTCCACCCTTGTACCCTCGAAGACCTTTGCCCAACTTTTTCTTGCCGATGCCGTGCTTTCTGTAGTTTATTTGCTTCATATTTTTGTATAATTAAGTTATTTATTTCTTAGTATTTGAGCAATTAATATTAAAGTTTCATTTAATTTATTTAACTCTACTCTTATATCATCCTTATATCCATTAGCAATAGATATTTGTTCTTTTATCTCTTCTAATTCTTTAGCAATTTGTTTCATTATTTAATAAATTATTTTGTATAATTAAATGTGTCGATGTTTTGTATTATTTTCGACATATATTATTAATATGTTTATTGCTTGTACATAAACTCAGGTGAGTCAGTCCACATACCCTTCGCATATTTGCCGTTGTTTGTTTTGCGACTTATTTTATTTTTTATTTCTTGTAATAAAGTTTTATCTTTATTTGACTTTTTATTTTTTGCTATTATTTCGCTCATTTCATCGAGCAAATTATCTATTTCTCTTCTGATGTGCATATTTCTTCAAGGTAAGTGTTTAAATGTTCTGCTTCATTAACTGCATTATCTATATTGTCTTGCTCAAGATGAAAATCTAATGTCTCTTGCATTGTTTCGAGCTTGCTTATTTGCTCACTATCAAAATTACTTATATTTAATGAAATTTTATTTACAATTAACTCGCTCAACTCTAACATTCTTATTGCTTGTGGGTCTAAATCATCCATTATTTGGTTATCTCCTTTAAATATTTGAGTGTTTCGCGGGCATTCCATAACGCTTTATCACGATCTTTTAATTTTATATAAAAATTCATACTATTATTACATAGATTTATATATTCTGCTTGCTTTTCTGTTAAACATTCTATCTTATTATCAAATATACTACATATTTGGCTACTTATCTTTTGCAATTGATCTTCCATATTTAATTTTTGGTTGTTATTTCTTATAATATATACTATATACTATAATACAAGAATTGAGAATTGTCAAGAATAAATGTAATTATATTGTAAATTATTGTAAATAAATGACTTAGATTAGAATTATTTCAAAATCGTTGGAAATCCATGAGAATTTCGACCAACTTTTTCTAACTCGGCTTTATTTGATGATTTATTTTGTATAATTAACCTTACTATGCGTTTTATTTGATAAAATATTTTTTGTAATTGTCGCCTTGTATTTAATATTATTTGAATTAAAATTTTCATTATTTAATGTTTTATTGTTTTGCTTTTACTATATAAATTATATTATATTATTAAGTCTTTTTTCTTTTTTGGTTTGGTTTTTTCTTTTTTGTTTGCAAGAATTAATTATACAAATAAAATTATATATTTAAATCTCGCACTCCCTAATGACCCACTTTGACCCACTTCTCTCCACTATCATTCCCTTATATAATTCAATATTTTTTAATATTATTTTAAATTTAATTTATTTATTGATATGATATATAGTATAATATGTAGTATATGTTTATCTATATATGTTTATATGTATATTGTATATGTAGTAGAGTATATTGATAACTTATTCGTAATTGCGAAAAGCGATTGCATAAGGAAAGCGAGGAATACCATCAGGAGTAAGCTGAAAGTATTTAATGGTTGCTAACTGACCAATATATTCTTTGCGATTATCATATATCTCCTTGAGGTAATCAAATGAGCCTTTAATGTTACTATTGAATGTACGCTTGGTTTTATCGCAATAACATACAAGATGCTTTGCAGTTCCACTACGATTACCATTACCGATTTCAATATCAATAACTTTATATTCTGCATCTACAAATTCTTTTCTTTTCAATAAAGATGTGCTACGCTTGTTTTCGTATGCAGATAATGATTTGCGAACCATCTGACCTTCGTATCCTTGTTCAAGATACTGACCATATAAATCATCTAAATTTCCTTTTGAATAAACTTCTAATGTTTCAACTAATACAATATGTTTGTTTTGTGTTAGATGTGCTTTTAATTCATCTATTCTAAAATCAAATGATTGTGATTCATTTATTGTATCATTTATTCTTGGTGCATCATATACATGATATTGTATTGTATTTTCTGCTTCAGATAGTCTTTCTTTGTATTCTGCGACTTTCTTGTCAAATGCTTTATCAGTCATCTTATCTGACTTGATTGGTTTTTGCTTGCGAACAAGTGATGTGATCTTATTAAAGTTGTCACGAAGATCATGGTTGTATAGTTCACCATCGAGAATAGCGTTTGGATAGGCGAGAAAGAACCCATTTAGGCTTTTTAGGATATGAGGGATACATTCTATCTCCTTGCCATTGCGAGTGCGTCCTACGAGTTCTCCGTTCTCTTTGCGTACAATGCAACGAATACCATCGAGCTTTGGTTGAGAGAAAACAGGATACTTGCCCACTAATTCATCTTTACGATCTTTGTAATTGTGTGCAAGCATAGGCTCATAGAACTTTTTTTTCTGTGCATCTATCTTGTTAAGTGCATACCCACTATCTAATTTCTTTTGAAATTTAGCTTGAGCTTCTAGTAATGCTTGCTCTTGTGGAGTAGTTGCGTTTGCTCGCCCTACATTCTTGGCGATTGTAGTTGTTGGCTTATCAGTTGTCTTCTTACCATCTACAAGACCTTTGACTGCATAAAATGATGCACCATCAATGTGCATAGTCCATTCACGCAATTTACCTTTAGTGTCGATTTTGTATAGTGTCTGCAATTTCTTTGTCATGCTAATATCTTACGAAATTTCGCTTTGCTTGTCAAGCCTTTAAATTAACTTTTGTAATACTCGTAATTCTTTCATGCCGAGATAATTAGATAAATATACGCAAAAATCTATTAAATTAGCTCGATTTGAGAAGTGATGATGATGTTTAATGTAATCTGCAACTTGAACATATTGACCATCTTGCCAACGCTCTGTTAAATGTAAAAATAAATTATTGTAATTATTTTGTTCTCTTTCGTGCATTATTAATTATATTTAAATTTTTATTCAATAAACTTTGTAAAACATTACAAATACTCTTCTTGGTTGTTTAAATTCGTTTGGGTATTTGCTATGAAAATATTGGCAAGGATATGATAATAGTCTATTTTGTTTATAACCTATTACTGATTTTAATGTCCATGCTTCTCTTCTTTCTGATTCTGATTTTAATATTTCGTCAAAATGTTCGTCTCCTCGATCAAAATAAATATCTCCATATTTTTCATGCTCCCAAAATGCAGTTCCATTTAAACTATCTGTTTCCTCTGATTCCATAAATAAAACAATAGCTCTATGTGGTTGATGTCCAAAAAAAGCTCCTGACCTTGCATCATTATGAATTCGCCAATTATTATCTTGACCCTCTTTTGCTTCTCTGAAAAATGAAAGAATATTTTGAACTTTTTTATTTTCTATTTTTTCAATTTCTGATATAACATATTGATTGAATTTATTTGAAGGGAATCTTACCCAAAAACTTTTATCTCCTGTTGGAAACTCAAAGAATTCAGAATCATCTTGCAAAAACTCATCTAATAGTTCTTGCGATAAAAAATTATCGACAAAATAAATCATAGCTCTTTAATGTAAGACCTTTCTAGTTCCTTAAATCCCATTCTTGTATATAACTTTTCAAGTTTTTGAGGCATTGAGTTTACTAGATAAACCATAGTCATTCTTTTTGCTCCTCGTTCCTTTGCGTATTTTTCTGCATGAAGAAGCAATCCAATCCCTTTACCTCGATACTTTTCATCTACATACCAAAATAATTCCGAACACTCTAAAACTTCATCAATCATAGAATTTGAAAAAACGATACAAATTCCACCTACAATTTGATTGTCTATCTTTAATCCAAATATTTTTGCGTCTCCTAATATAGCTAATTCACAACGATCTACCCATCTCTCTAAGCCTTCAGAAAGTAAATCTCCTGCGATTTTCTCACACTCTTCAAAAGAAGAATCCTTGGATTCGCTAGAATCCATTTCTCCATTTTTACCATCAGGCTTGGTGAAGTCTAAATGTCGATAAAATTTAAATAATTTCTTACCAAGCTCTTCGATGTCTTCTCTACTTGTAATATCTACGATCATTATTAATTATAATAATCCCAATCATAAGTTTCAATTTGATCTAAAACTTCATTCAATAAACTGATTTCCAATATGTATTGATGTTCAGTCGCTTGGCAATTTGTATGTGCATTTGCACAAAATTCCATACGCTCGTAGATTTTTTTTATTATTTCTTGCATTTTGGTATTCTCCAACTTGATTGTGTTAATGGTAGTTTGATAGTTTTAAAATTCAAATAAACATGATTTAATGTATTTAAATAATTTTTGTTTTTATTTAAGTATGTTATCATGTTCTTCTTTGAATGGAATCCTATGATTTCTTCTTTGTCTTGTATTGTGTGTGTTATGTTATACTTAAAGTTCAATTTTTCTTTCGATCCATGTATTCTTTAAATGTTCTTGCGTTATGTTTAATATAGCATTTATTGCCATTCTTGTCAAGTTTATTATAAGCAACCGCAAAACCTAAATCTTTAAGGCATTGAAGATCAACTTCGTCAAGACTCTTCTTGCGAGTCATGTTATTAATTGCTTCTGCATGAATAGATGTAACGACATACAATGGGTTCTTTCTATTCTTTAGAATTTTTTCTTCAACTAAAATCTCATCTCTCATGTCTTCTATCGGTAAATCTAATGTTTGTCTTATGCAACCTTCTACTATTGAATAACTCATTGATCTATATTAGTCATAATCAAAAGAAATAGCAAGACTAAAATGCACCCTGTGAATATATTAATCGCATAAAATATATCAGGTAATTCTATCATTTTTCTACTTCTTTTAACTTGTTGCGTTTCGCAAAATCAATATCGGTTTGACTACTTGATGCAATGAGAGTAGTTGAATTAACGAAAATTTTCATGCAACTAAATCTAGAACTTCTCCGTTTTTAGTTGGAATTACAACTTCAATAAGGAAGTCTCGCAATGCTTCTGTGATAGAAATCATTTCGTGGAATTCATCAAAGTCCATAGCATTTGCGTCTCCTTGTCCACCATAGCACATACGATAACCTTCTCTTGATGGAGCGGTATTGCCTGTGCTTGTTTTGACCCAATTGCCTGTTGTAGGGCATTTATTCCACTGCCAAGGATTGTGAAATGAATTAAGATAAACTAAAACATCAAGATTACCTTTACGATTACCCACACTATCTAATCTTTCTGTTTGGTCAATGAAATCAATATTGAATGATGGAAAATCACTCTTAGCATCTTTCATTTGAACCATAACACCCTTGTAGTTCTCTCCACCATGATAAGTTACGCTTTGACCTTGCCAATTTTTTGATGTAATTAACTTACCTTTGGTTCGCTCACACATCTTTCTGTCACGATCTCCTTTGCTACTCCAAGACAAAACATTTTCGCTTGGTGCAACTTTTTTGATTAGTTGATTGCTTTTAAATACAATATCTTGTGGAGTCCATGTATTCCAATTTACTCTTTTGTGATTAAAATAATTCATTTTTTTGTGCAATTAAGTTTAGTAGTTCTACTTTTGTTGATTCAATAAGTTCAAGCAAATCGTAATTGTTTTCTCCTAACGCATTACTTTCTGCTTCGTTAAAAATAATATCTATGTTGTCTTCTAAGTTCATTCTTCTATTGTACCTACAACCAATAGCTTAATCTCTTCTTTGTCTCCTGTCAAGCCAAAAAGTTTAATCGCATCATTATAGATGATTCCATCTTCAGCATCAATACTAAGCCAAGCACAATTCTGAATCTCACCATCAACTTCATTTTCGACAACATCCCAACCATATTCCAACATTCTAGCTTTTTGATATTTTGTTAACTTCATAATTAATTTTGTTTAATAATTTTCTTTCCATACTTCATCGAATCCAACCAATGCTTCGGTATCTCCACCAATATAGTCTCCATCGAATCCATTTTTGTTTTCAACTATCAATGCTCCTCTTCTTTGAATCTGTTTTACTTTTCCAATTTGTTCAATGTCGCATTTAAATCCAACATAATCGCCAACATTTACTTCAAAAGTTTCTTCCCATTTATTCGTAATTTTCATAAATCCCATTCTCCATTTTGTGCATTATCTATATCTTGCATTGCTTTGTTGTATGCAGTTATGTCAGTATGCCCATCTTCGATTTCATCATCAAACAACTGAAGAATATCATTTGCATAATCTAATTTAAAATTTTCGTTATATACTAATCTTTGTAATTCTTCGTATAGTATCTTTCTGTATGTTTTTTGCATAACTATAAGTATGAACTAGATTGATTATCTTGTCAAGACTTATCTTTAAATACTTTATTATATTCTTCGATTATATCTATATCTGCTATGTTATCTAACCCTTCATATCCTTCGATAAGCAAATTGACTATATCAGCAACATTCATATTCATAGCTTCTTGTTCTGCGAGTTCGTATCGCATATCATCCACATCTATTTCTTCTTTACTCATTGTCTGTAATTGAATCTAATTCTTCGTATAATTGATCTACTTTGTTTTCAAGGTCAGAAATGTATCTAATTTCATCAGGCTCTCGCACATACATAAACTCTAGTTCCATTTCTAAATCTTTAATATGCTTCTTCAAATCGTTAATTTTATCTTTTTCTTCTTGCACTTTACTTAGAATTTTGTGATTCATATTCTTTTATGATTTGTTCGTATGTTGGATGATCGTCACTTTCTATTGGTGGAAACCTACCATAGTTACCCATGCCGTCATAGTCCATTTCGTCACCAAGACTCTCAAGCAATTTTTCGTTTTGAGAGATAGATTGATTAATAATTTTATTCAATTGAGTTTTGCTCAACTTCGGCTTTGGTTTAAAAATGCTAAAAATTTTAGAAAATAAACTCATCATATGCAAATATAGGTTTGTTTGGGTTATCCATTCCATTAAATGTTCCGAGAGTATTAAACTCGAAAAACTCTATCGCTTCTTCAGTAGTCATTCCATCGACTTTACTAAGAGCATCAATAATCTTGTTCGCTGAATAAATAAGCACTCCATTTGTATCGAATCCAATGATTGCTCGATTGAAGGTTGATTGTGGTTCTAGTATAATCGCATCTTCATTTAGTTCTGCAACTTGATCTAAAAAATAATCTTGTTCTGTCAATTCTTTTGTCATAATAATATCTTACTAAACTTGTTTGAGCTTGTCAACAACCAAATTCATGCACTCCGATAATGTTGCATCGTCATCCACTTTCTTGATGTGAACACTAATTCTTTCATCATATTCAGTTTCTTCAGTTGGTAGAAAATGTAGTGTTGACATTTCATTCTTTAAAAGATTTTCAATATCTTCCGATGTTAAGCCTATTTCAATTTCGTATGCCTTATTCATTTAAAAAACTCTCTTTCATCTTTTCATGTAATACTTCCATTCTGCGAATTGCTCGCTTAATTGAATTCCATTCTGCTTTTGAATGTTCAGACTCTATCTGACCAATAAGTATATAATGGTGCATACAATCTAAAACTTTTTGTAATGCGTTTACTTCGTACTTTGTGACTTTCATAAATTACCTTTCCAAGCAGTAACTCCAATAGCGAGAATTTCTTCTGCCTTGAACTTTGTTCCAATACATTTCTCTTGCGACATTAGGTGAAATACCATACTTGTTGCAACGAGCAAGCCACTCGTTCTCCATCTTCTCGTAGACCTTGAGGCTACTTGCATGACCATTAGATAGATCATGCCCCATAAAACGCAATAAGTGAACATCTAAGCAACAGAGTTGCGATTCGGTTGGATAACTAAGTGCAAGAGCATAAGTTGTCTTTGCGTTTCCTAACCCATAAATTTTTCCGATTAAGCGATTACGACATTCTTGCCAAGTCTCATCGTCTTGTTTCTTGAACTGATTTGGGTTTTCACGAAACTTGGTTACCAAATCCCACAATCCACGCTCTCTACGCTCATATAAACCGACTTTAGCTTTGACGATCATTTGCTTGAGTTTGTCTTTGGATATAGTCCAAGAAAGATCGCTCATGGCAACCTCGTAACCTCGTACATTGCTTTCCCAAGTGGTATGAACACTCATAATAGCAAACACCCAACGAGCGAACATTTCTGAATCGTCTTGAGGAATAAGATTAGTCCAATAGTCAGTCTCACTTTTAACTGAACCAAATCTAAGATTGGCAAAGAATTGATCAACATCTTTGTAAGGATTCTCTTCTCGTTCTGCTCTAGCAGTTTCAAGAAGATTTTTAACAGGAGTGATGGACTCGACTAAATCGAGAGTTTTATCTTTCAATGTATCTTGTGCAATATTCATGATTATAAGTATGACAGATTCGCAATGAATGTCAAGCGTTTTTTTATTTTAATTTAAGTCTTTGTTTATCAATGTTTTATATCTCAGCGAAATCAAAAACAACAGGTTTTCCATTTAGATAACCGCAATTCCCTTCCCAAATATCGTAATCGCAACAAGAATCTTGTCCAATTAAGTCAGCTATATCGTTTCTTGCCTCTTCTGAATTTTCTGTATCTGCTCTTTGTTGTATCACAATTCTTTCGTCAATATAATATGGTTTAATGTAAAAATTTTTTAGTTTACTTGGCAACTTCGCAAATTCATCGTTAAGGGAACGAGCGATCTTAATAACATAACCCAACTTATTTTTTGAGTAAATTGACTTATAACTACCTTGATCTATCTCATTAAACCCTTGAACGATTATTTGCTTTCTGAATTCTTCAGTATCTTTATTAAGTCCCAAGTAAAGGCTTAGTGCCTTTGACTTGGTGAACTTCATTACGAGACTCCAATAAGAGTATCATGGATCATGTGACGAGTCTTATAATCCAAGATTCTACCTTCTTCATCTTGCGGTAAATCATTCAGAACTTCTTGAAGATCGAGTCCAAGAACTTCGCACATACAAGCAATCTTGCGGTAAATACCAATCTCTTTGTATTTCAAGATTGCCCATACTGAATCGACTTGAGCTTCATTCGCTTGAGATATTACTTCAAGCAACTTTGTATTTGTTGTAGTGTTATTCATAATAATTTTTCTTTTAATTAAATTGGTTCTACTCTCCACATTGATCTTGGTCTACCAAATTCTTCACAAACATAGTAACCTAGATCAGTAACAATGTCAAGTATTTCGCCACAAGTTAATTCAGAACCTTTCATTCTGCTTTGAATCTGTTTTAGACTTGGGCAATCACCATCCTCATGTTTATTCTCTATATAATTTCTTATAGCTAAAGCATCTGAAGACATTTCATCTTCATCATAACAATCGCAACTACCACAATCTCCACTACAACCCTCATCTTCATCCAAATCAGAGTCTTCTGTGCTTCCGTAGATAGGCTTATTAGCCTCGTAGATAGGCTTATTTAGTTCTACTCTAGTATCGGTAATGTCTGCAACTACCTCATACTTTGAAACACGCAACTTCTGAAAGTCACAATCAGTCGGAACTGATACTGCATCGCATGGATCAAATTTGACAACAAGTAATTTGCCGTTTGATCCTGCCCAATCATTCGCATAATCGTATGAACCAACATGAAGACCAAAAGAACAATGATTGTCCTTGTTATCGTCAACGCATCTACGAGCGACTTCAATAGTCTCTCCTACTCCGTTAAAGATTTGATGTCTACCATTAGTCTTACCTTGTAATACAAGCGTATCTGCATTGCCTGTTTGTGACCAATAATCACCTTGAACACCCTTGTAACCTAGAACCATACCATCTTCGTCACTCGGTAATGATTTGTAGCTCAAGAATGTATATAGTTCATTAACAGAATTAGCACTTGGATTAGCTTGCAATCGCTTGATGAAATTTACAAGCGGAGCAGAATCTTTCATGCCGTTACGAAGCATTTCGATAAGTTTATCAACAACAACACCATGTAGTCTATGACCTTTGTAGTAAACTACTTCGTCACGCACTTCAATGTCTCCTTCGACAAAATTCTCTACCGACTTCTTAATGTCAATCAAATCTCCAAGGTCTTCATATCTTGCATCATAAATAGCTTTGCGAGCAAGAGTGAAATTAGGATGATCTTTGCGAAGCGTATATGGTTTGCCATCCCAAAAGATCGTTAGTGAATTTTCGCTTAATGTATATGGTACTTTTTTCATAGTAAATAATTATAGTTTATAATTGAATGGTTGTCAAGTTAAATTCTGTCACAATCTTTAATATAGTTGATAATGTCTTCATTGATTTCCTCGTTGTTTGATCCATAGCTATTTACACTTTTGCAAGCGTATTTTAGCATTGGATATTTTGTTTTAATTGAATTAATATCTTTGTAGAATTGCTTTGCAGTAAAGCCACTATCAAGATTGAATTGTAACCAATCCTTATGTTTGCTTGATAGGTAATTAACTAACTGAACGCACACATGACTAGCTTGATTATGTACGATTGACTTTACATCATCATAGACATGGCATAGTATGTGGTTGTTGTCAAAATGCTCTGTTAAGCGAAGAGACGCACTATTAAAAATCGAGCCAATATCATATTGGAGATTCATAATCTCATGCTTCTTTCCATCATCATTAACAAGTCTCACCTTGTATGCTTTCTTCGCTTGCTTGAGGTTTTGCTTGAGGTAATTCTTTGCGAATTGCACATAAAAATCTGTGATGCTAACCCAAGAATTAGAATCTAATTTAGATACATCTCCACTACGAACACCGAATAATCGAAAAGATTTTTCTTGCGAATTCTCTTCTGCGTATTGTCTGATGAACAACATTCTTTTCTGCATGGCATCAAGGTCAATAGCATCTCCTTCAATATCAATCTTGTAATTTTTGATAGGAACATAAATAAATTTCCCATCAACTAATCCATCAGATTTTTTCTTGCCTTGTAATTTAGAAATATCTTCATCAACACTTTTCCAATAATCTGCATTGCGATATATGTAATCCTTGTCTCTCATTTCAAATAGCTGAATGTCTGCACGACTACCATTGCTTTTGCGTACTCCACTACGCAATGGCTTTTGCTTTTCTACTTGAGAAGTATATCTAATATGCTTTTCATCTATCATATCAAAATGCCAATCATCATACAAAATTCTTTGTTTAATTGCATTGGTTTTTGGATAGATAAAGAATATAGTTTCTAGTTCAGAATCTTCTGTAAATAAAGTTCTTGCTCGCAAGTTATTGCCATGAGAAGACTCAATATCTTGAATAAGAAATAGAGAATTGTCTTGACAATAAACACGACTTGTTTTCTGAGAGCGAACCTTAAATCCGTCTCTAGCGTCTTTATCTGATTCTCGATCTGTTTGCGTAATAATGCAATCCTCATGGTCTTGATGACCTCTGTAAAAGGAAGATGAATTAATTTGCAACCCATTCCATGTGAAAGAATTCTCGAAAATAGAACGCATTTGACGAGGCATTGAATTCACAATTCTAGCATAGTTTCTCATTGCTTCCCACAAATCTTCGGAATTAGCTAATTTTTCTTTTGCGATTGCTTGTACTTCTTCGCAAGTTTTAACTAATGCTTCCACAAGAGTTTTTTGCGTTGACTTGTTGTACTCTAATGCTTCACGACTATGATGCAATTTTACTGCACCTAGAGGTAATCGTAAATAAAAATTACTTTGTTTAAGTAAGTTGCGAATGATCTCTAACTTTCTCGGATCATCTTTGATGAAATTCTCAACTAGAATAGATTGCGGATCAAGAGGATACGCAACTCTACCCATGATGATATGAGAAGAACCATAATAATTGTAATCGTAGCGATCATCTTGAAGGAAAAACCATTCATTGTTTTTGCTTGATAATGCGAATTCTCTTTGCTTGATGAAATTATCTTCAACACCAAGAAACTTTGGCATCTCTTCGTCCGAAAAGAATCTGAAAAAGTTTGCAGTATCTTCTCTGAAAGCAGAAATATCTGACTCTGCGACTGCAACTTCAATAGATAGTCCTGTTGGTTCAGAAGATTTCTCTTCATGCAATTTTACAATCTTGGTATCATCATGTTCATCTACAAAAATATTGTATGATGTTTTCTTTCCACCATGATAGGATACGCAAGTAAAGTTATCTCCATAAGAAAGAGGAGCAAATTTACCGATACCAAATGCACCAATATAATTGTTCGATTCTCTTTTGGTTGATTTGCCATACTTGGAATACAAACCAAAAACATCTTCTTGACTTAATCCACCGCCAAAATCACGAACCGAAAAAGTTGGATTCATGTTGCTTGGCAAGACAATTTCAATCTTACGCTTGGAATTTGCTTCTGTATTAGCATCTAGTGCGTTGGCACTAATCTCACGAATAACCGCAAGACGAGTATTAGAATAGTTGTTTCGCAAGAGCGAGGCAACATAACGCATATCTTCTGCATCAATCGTACAATTTACAGAATCAAAATCGTGAGACTGAACAATAGTTTTTTGTGTTTTTTCAATTATCATTTTTCAATTAGGTTTTCTGTTAAACAAGACTTCATTATAATATAGGTTAAAAAATTTGTCAAGAAAAAAGTTACTGCAATCTTCCGTTGCCGTCTAAAACATTACGCAAGCAACTCGATTGACCTTTCCTTGAGGTCATTGATTTTGCTTGGTTAAAACTCTCCGCACTAGCGTATTGAACTAAAATTGGAGTGCTTTTATCTAAATAGACCATCATACCCTTGCGAGGTTGAGAGGCTAACTCTTTTTCGTGCTTCGCAATCGAAGCGTTCATGTCTGCAATAAAATCTGTCATGCTATTAAACTAAATTAATTCTTGGATGTTGTCAAGCTTTTTTCTTCAAGCTCATCTTCTAGCTCGTAAATTCCTCTAGTATAATACTTTAGGTTATATTGCTCTGCGAATTTTTTAGCCAAAGACACAAAACTATCTGCTCGATCAAAAGATTCGTATATATCTGCATCTTCATACCAAGATTCGTGAGTTGAAATCATCAACTCGAAAGTTCCATCGAATCGCAAATATTTTTCCATCCATTTAGGTACATTTTCTCCACCTTTTTCGTAAAGCTCAACTTGACCTATATGTTTGGGATAAAACTTCATGTGTTTTTTAACAGGCGAATTCATTATCCACCTCTCAAAAATCTCACAGAGTTCCCAATTGTCCTCTTGCGTTTTATTTGTTCTTCTAAAAAATGCTGAATGTGCTTCTCCGCTCATTCTTAAAGTATGGCAGAATCCAAACTGCTTGTCAAGCCTTTTATTTAAAGTCTTTGTCTTTAAGGATTTCTGAAAGTTTTCTGTCGAATAGTTTGGCAAATTTTTCGTGAGCATCAGCAAATCCTTTATCGTACCCATCTTGCCATAACTGCAAGTCTTTTTTTGTGCGATTAACTTTTAGATCATTTTTTCCTCGCTCATAATAAATATGTTCAACTATCGACTCATCCATGTTCATTATTTAGTGTCTCACTTTCGTCAATCCATTTATTTGAGAATGGACATTTTCTTTCTAGTTTTACTAATTTAATATTCCAATGCTTTGCATCCATCATTTCATGTTGATATTCTAATGCTTCTTTAGCATTGTATGCCATGTAATAATGATAGTTATGTCCTACTGAATTTCCGCTAATATATTCTATGCGAAATTCATACAACCTTTTGTTCTCCTCGCTCATAATAATGCCAAATTATATTTCCTAATATTTGTATATCATTTAGTTTGATTGGACTTAATACTTCTAAATCTATTATATCATTTGCTTTTAGATTATCTAGTGATAATATTTCATCATTTTCTTTTTGTAAAATATTAACATCATATTTATCGTCTTCTAGCTCTGTGATAATTAAAGATTCTGTATCATTATTTGACTTTGGTTGCGATCTTAATTTTTTAATTAAATTATGTATTTCAATAGATATATTTATTACTTTATCTTGGCTATGATCTTTGAGGTAAGTTTTATATATGTAATTAAAAATAGTTTTATATGATTTACCTTTTAGAATCTCTCGTAAAGTTAATATAACCATATAAAATATTACACATAATTAATCTAAATTCTGATCACTCCAATAAAGATTGCCAAATAAAACTAAATCTACTGAATCTCCGTTATCTATTTCAATTCCAACCGCATCTCCTTCACTTACTACTTCATCCGTATCTTGATAGAAAAATTCTTCTACTTCACTTGCGGAAACTATTTGCCAATTATTTGTATCTCTCATATTCATAAATCTATATCTAAGTTTTCGTATTTTTTAAGGTCTAAATATTCATATAACCAATGACCAAATTCTTGTAAGTCATATAAAAATCTTTTCGGATTATCTTGTTTACTCCAAAATAATTCTTGGTCAATTAATAATTCATGTCGTTTATTTATTTCGTCTAATTGTTCGATGGAAGGGTCTAACTTTTCTATTTGAGAATAAATTAAATTAATTGCTTGCATCGTCACGCTTATTTTGTCGTTGACATTATATTTATTCATTAATCTAAATTAGTTATAACACTTACTGCTTCTTCGACAAGTTCATGTATATGTTCAAATAAATTTTCTTCTAACTTATTTGCTAATATTTTGCGAGCAGATTCGCTTTGTAAATTAATCTGTGAGTCTTGAAAAGATTCTAAAGTTTGCATTATTATTTCGTTCATAGTGTTTAGTATATCATATATTTATTTATTTGTCAATAGGATAATCGTCAAATTCATCGGATTCAGGGTCAAATTCAGGAAAAAGATAACTTAATTGACTTCCGTCATCTTCTTCTGCCATAACTGCTTCGTATCTTATTTGACCTGCAACTTCATGCCAAAGACCTTGAACCATTATATTGTTTTGGAAATTAGGTTTGAATGTTTCAAACATATGAAATGATACATATCTTCTACTCCTCTCCCCAATATCCATTGTCATAATCTTCTGTGCATAATGCAAGGGATTCTAAATCATAAACAGATTGAGTCATTGTATGAAAGCAATGTCGATCATCCATCTCTCTCCATATTTTTTGTACAACATTATTTCGCTCTGATGATTTAATATTTGAACTTACTTGCTGAACAATCGGTTTCCAAAATTTATAAGATACTCTTTTCCTTATTTGTTTTTTTGTGTGCCGTAATTGAACACCTTTATTTGTAAAAAAATCTTTTATTTCTAATAAATTAAACCTTGTTTTTTTCATCTTCTGCTAGTAAGAATGTCTACTGCGAAAATTAAAAACATAATCATAACTAATAATGTAATGAAATTAATCATAATATTTTACTTCTCCATCTTTGTATTTAAATAAAAGTTTTGTTACATCAGTATTTATTTGGTGATGTTCGTTTTCTTCATTGGGTGGATCAACATCGTATGCAGAGCAGAACCACTCATAATCATTGGAATCTTCTCCAAAGTTTGCTTCGTGAATGTTATAATCAATAAACCTTCCATTATTTAGCGGAACACTATTCCAATAGTCAAAATTATCTCCATCAGTTTCAATATCAGGATTAACCTCAACTTTTTTTATGTGCGATAAGGCTGTGTCAATAATAAGCAATTCAACTTCTTTATCTAGTTCTAATGACATTCTGTTATTTATCCTTATTTGATATTGTTCCATTTTTAATTAAAGACTCAAATATATTCCACATTTTTTGGTAGCGAGTTTCGTTTAATTGTTTCATGCCAATTAACATATTTAGCAGTTCATCTTCTGAATATTTAATTGGGGAGTCTCCAATCGCATATATCATGGTTTCTATATCATTTTGTGTTGCGAGCATTTCTCCCATTGCTTCTTCTAAATCAAATCTATTCATGTTTTATTTCTTTTATTTCAATGTTTATATGATAGTCATCAATATCCTTGGTGACTTTTAGCGTAAACTCTTTTGCGTTCGACTTCCATAATAGCAGTTTTCCAATATTTGTCAAGTCAAAATCTTTAAGACCGCCAAAAACTACTCCTTCTTGCATGGTTTCAGGGCTAATCATCTAACTCGCCATAAAATTTAGTGAGATTATCCAATCTGTCTTGAGCGTCAGCTAAAAGAGCAAGAGCTTCTTCTGCGTTCTTGTAGTAATCTTCTGTTGAGTGATCTCCGATTCCTACTGCATGATTCCCAAGTAAGTCAAGACTTAATTTAGCTTTTGCGACATCCGCTTCAGCGGAACTTCTTAACATATTGTATAAGTATTTATTCATATTTAAATTTATTCTCTACCTGTTAGTATAAACCATATTTGAAATATTGTCAAGAGAAAACATACTCCGATGAAACCTAATAACTCTTTAATTGTATTTATCTTTTCTTTCATAAAAATTAAAATCAGACTCATATAAATTTTCAATTATTTGAGAGCATTCTTTGCAGATATATATTGATTCTTTGTTTGAGTCGTTTAATTGAGGTAATTTTTTGTAAGGAACATTAATGTCTTTGCAAATTTTTTTAAAATCGTCGTTTATTGTTTCTGTTCGACCAATAAAATTAATTTTACTTGAAATATAATTAGATTGAGGTTCGTAGTGATCTTCCCATATGATATTGTTAGTATATTTTTTACCTATTTTTATGGATTGGCAAAATTTCAAAAAACTATAATTAAATTTAAGCCATTTCTTTGTATATTTATATAGAGATACCATTCGATCATAGGGGTTTCGTATAAAACAAAATTTGTAAAAATCTTCTATGTTTTTGTATTTAAATTCATAGTAAGATAGTTTATTGTGTCCAAAATTTTCTAATGGGTCTTCGGGTGATTGGTAGTCTTCTTTTGATCTAAAAGAAGAAAGGTATTTCTTAATGCTTGTTCCTGCGGTTTTAGGTATATGAATAAAGATGTATTTGTGCTTGTGGCTAATCATTTGTCGTATGGCGGTACATCTTTATTTTGAGTCATTTTTTTATCCTCATAATCTGCTATTAATCTGCGATATAATTCCATTTTTGCACAATCCAATACTCCAACAATGTCATTGTATGTTTGATAGCTTTCTTTATTTTGCGAAATATATTGTGCAATTACTTGATGAATTGCATAATTTAATGCTCCTGCGTTAGTGAGTTCTGATAGATGTAAGGCTAGTAAACCTTTATCTACTTTATCTTTTTCTGATTTTGCTATATAAGGCATAAATAGATGGTATCATATTAGGCTCTAAAAGTCAAGAGGTTTTGTGTATGGGGTTGTTGTTTTTGAAATTTTCTTTCTGCACTCCCAATTTGAGTTTGCCATTTCTCTTTGTCTTCTAAGTTCATTATCGTCTTTTTGTAACCAAGCAATCGCTTTATCTTCTGTCATATTGCCATCAAGAACTTCTCTGACAATAATTGATACATTTCTGCCTGTCAGGCGATATGGAAAGTTTCTATAAAGAAACTTATAAAAACGACCACTTATTTTGCCGTGTTTTAATTTTTTATACAAGAATCTTCTGTAATTGCAATTTTTTGTATTATGTAATGGTTTCATTTTATTTTTTATTCCAAAATCCACAAACGCAGGGTTTATTATTTTTTTGATTCGCTCCTTCTTGAAAGCCTTTGTCGTAACCCTTGTCGTAGGATGCTTGATCTATAACTTCATTTTCTCTTTCCATATAATTCATGGCTTCATTGAAAGTTCCACTAAATATTAATTTATTTTTTTCATCATAAACTTCATATTGTGATGGCTTTGTTGAATGATTCCATTTTCCTCTCATTTACGCTTTCCTTTATTTTGAAATTGCTTCTTCCAATATCTTCCGCACTCTCTTAGTGATGTATTTGCGTCTCTAATATATTCAAGTGTGTCATTTATTAGTTGTATTTGTTGTTCTGTTATTTTTGATTTGTTTTTGTCTTTTATTTGTTCTAGTACATCTTGTATAAAATTAATATACGGGCAGGTGTCAGGAGGAATTTCAGGCTCTTTGTCTTGAGGAAAATAACTACTCATGTAATTTTCTTTTATTAACTATCTTCCATGTTTTTCCATCTTTATCAAGATCGGAACTTAGAATCATTATTTTGCTATATAAAGGGTATAGCCAACTCAAGCAATTAAAGTATAAAAATTTACTAATTAAATCGCCGAAATAAAATAATATTTTACTCAGAATCAATTTCATCTAATCTTGCTTTGATTGCGTCTTCGCAGAGTTGATTGAATGTTATTCCTGATTCATGTGCGAATTTCATATATTTCAAAAGCTCTTCATCATCGAACTCTAGTTCAACGCTTTCGTATTTGACTTTGCGAATTAAAACCGAGCCATTTCTATCTTCAAACTTCAAATCGTCTCCTTCTTTCCATCCTAACCTATTTAAGGTTTCTTCAGGTATGCGAAAAAATAATTCTCCATTATCTGTTTCTTTTAACTCTATTTCTGTCATGCTCTTACTTTAACTTTAATTGAATTAATAATTGATGAAACCCCTGCTTCATTGCGAGTATGTAATTGCTCGCCATTTACAAATGTAATCTTCCACCACTTTTCTTTTTTCATAGGATCAATCCTTTCTTTGACATAAACCACATTTTTGGGGTTGATGTGGTAACTTTCATTATTTGCATCTTCTATTTGAATCATTATTTATGTTGTTTGATTATATAAATTATGTTGCCAATCTTCTACTCGTTTTTGCTTTTCTTCGGAAGTTTCATTTTCGCATTCTTTATACCAATCATTTACTAATTTATTTGAACCATTTAGATGACCTTGCATATTATCGTTTCTTTCTTCTTCGGTAAACCATGTATAATCAATATTAAAAGCATCGTCCACATTAGAAGGATGAAATCCTGCACACACAAGTAAACCCTTAAACATTTCTACTGCATCATGAATAGTTGAGCAGTCGAATCCATATTCGTCTTCAACGCTAAATACTTTATTGTCTGTTGTAATTGATATTTTCATCTCCAATCCTTTTCTAGTATATATTTTTTGTTTACTTGGTTCATTCTAAATGCTCTGTTTTTTACGCTAACTTCGTATTCAGAAAGTTTGGCGGAACCAATTCTTGCATAAGAAGGTTTTAGCTCTGTGTTTATTAATATATATTTATTTATTTTTGTATTATCTTCGATCATTTTAATATTTTATATTTACTCCTCCTTGTACATAATTAGGTTCTTTCTTTATCCAATCAGGTAAATCTAATCTTTTGACTTTAGCATACTCTCTAAGGAAAAACTGAAATGCAATTTCATCATCATGTATTTGAGCTTTTCTTATTTCTTCTAGATACATTTTTTCTTCCATTTTGTACGCTTCATCTAATTTCAAAAGATAATCTATCTCTTCTTGCATATCTGAGGAGCGAGATACTTTTGTGTCTTCGGGTTTAAGTATAGCAGAATGATTACATCCTGTCAATACCAAAATTATTAATAAACCAATGTTTTTCATTTCTTGAATTTATTGTCGATCCATACCTTATAAGTATAAAGTGCCATTAACATAAAAGTTAATAGTAAGCCATCACCCCAAGGCAACGACCATAGTTCTGCTATTTGATCCATTGTTGTAATTCTCCGTTTTTTAAACCTAGTTCTCTTTCTGCTTCCTTCGCTATATTTTCTTTGATCAATATTTCATGATCTTGCGATAAGCAATTAAATAATTCTACAATATTTTTTCCTGTTTTATTTCTATACTCTTCTCCTGCAAGAAATAAATTTTCAGTAGTCATTAAAGTAAGACCATCTATTTTTATTAAAATATGATTTACCGCATCTGAGCTTCCTCTTAGTCCAAGTTTTATTTGCATAAAAGTATTTTATCATTTGCCTTTTATTTTGTCAAGCTTTTTTTTCATTTTGCTCCATTTTATTTTGGAATAATTGTCTCTAAATTCTTTTGAGGTATTGTTGCGAGGGGCAGAACCTTTGCCGTTTTGATTATTTGAAGTTTTCTTTGTCATAATTCTATCATTAATAAACAGATAAATGCTACAATAGCTAATATCATTAAAAAATTTATTATATAATTAATCATTGAGTGTTTTTCCTGCAAGATTTTCTCTGAGCAAGCGAATAGCTTTATCTTTGTGCTTGACTTCGCACTCCCATTTAATTGGTTGATCTTTACGAACGCAAAAAGTTGGAGGTGAAAACTTATAAGAAAAGTAGTCTGCGTGGGCTCGCGGTTTATCTGCTCTACCCTCGCTCCAATGGAAAACAGGGCTGCATTCTTCTGCCCATGTATATGCACATCTTTCGGTCTGCCATCTAACATTATTTACTTCAGATGGATTGCAAATGTCATGTAGATTGTCATAGCAAACAGGTATATTTAATCTATACTTTTTAAAAATATATTTACTGAATTTAAGAATATTATCTACATTCCAAAACCCTTTATCTTCATTCTCTATGGTTAATCTGTTAAATACTCCTTCGTTGCAACGCATTAAGTTATTGTAAAAGCGTTCTGCGACTTCTTTAATACGAGCATTATTTATTGAATCAGGATCGCTATCGCTTTTTATTTCGGGTGGTGTCGCGTTGATATGAATATTCATTGGTGCAGAATGATCTTGCGGTAACCCTAGTTTATCAAGAATACTTGCTTGAAAATTCAATTCTTTAATTGTTTGATTTACCGATCTTTCATTTGTTGATGCAAGAACATTGAATTGATCGGGATGAGACCCGATTGATATTTTAAATGTTAATGCAATTAATCCTGCAAGCCTTAATTCCTCTTCGATTCTGGATTTATGGGGAAGCTCTTCAATAGAGATTTCCAAAGTCGGATCGGTAAGGAGAGGGAAAAGAGCAGAACTAAGACGATAATGCCTAATATTTGAGGAATGACAATGATTGATAATATATTGAGTAACACTAACATTGTGCAAAATTCTCTCAGATAATTGAAAAATAGCTTCATCTCTACCTTCTGAATTACACAAGTCATTGAAACGCTTGCGGGTCATTGTGCGAAATGAGTATTTCTTTTTATCTTTATCTTTGAGCTCTTCGCTTATACAAGTAAGTCCTAGTATCGTTGTCATATCGAGTAGTATATCAGCTTAGACACTGAGTGTCAAGCTATTTTTTGGGTGTATAGATAAATATGGAACTTGAAAAAATAATATTGATTGCTTTAGGCACAATGGTATCTGTTGTAGCCTTTTTTCTAAAAAAAGAAAATGCACGAGTCGAAAAATTATCGGAAAAAGTTAGAAATCTAGAAATATCTCTCGCTAAAAATGAAGCACGGGATTCCGAGCGTTGGAATCAGTCTTCAAAGCTTCTTGAAGATAGAAGATCTGATATTATTAAAATTTTCGAAAAATTAAATAAATGGACTTCATAATGGAGGCTTGGCAAGTTTTGCTTTGGTTTTCCTTTATTTCTGCTATATTTGTTATATTTTACCCTAGCGAATAATGGGTGCCGAGCTTGAAAAAAGTCTATATATAATAATTTCTCTATTTTTATTTTTCTTAGAGAGAGATATTATCGTAGATTTCGCGTTATTATTTATTACTTTAGTTTGTTTCTGACTTTACTGTTTGAACTTCAACCACTTCATCTGCGGGTTGAATAGGCTTGAAGTAAATTACTGTTTTATTTAAAAAACAACTCATAAGTGATGCTATTATTATTTCCATATAAATAGTATAGCAAAATATATTTATTTTGTCAAGCGTATTTTTGAATTGCTTCTTCTAGGGCTTCTGCTATGTATCCGTTTTTACCTAATATTATGTACATAAATTATTCTCCAAATTTATATCCGAAATACTCGATGTCTTTTGCATACTTTTGCGCAACAATCTCGCGCGTTTCGTCATCATAGTATTCGGTGTAATGTTTGTGTTTTGTTTTGTTTTTGTGTGGAAGTTTTTGTTTTGGAGTTCCTATTTTGTCGCAGATTGTATTGAAGTCTCCTTGAAGGTTTTCTAGCTTACCAACAAAATCAACATCTTGAATATAAAATTTACTATTTAAAAAAGAACTACAATGAAAGGCTAGATTCTCTTTAGGTTTTTGAGGGCATGCAATTCGATTATCATATATAGAAAACTCTTTTGAAGATTGAAAACTGCGATAATCTTGGAAATCCATAAAAAATAAGTCGTTCTCTATATTTATGTTTACAAAATCCTCAATGATAAACTGTTGAAAATTATTTTCTGGTCTTTTTGCAATATGTAGATATGCAGAAAGAACTCTAGAGAATGGATTGCGGACGATAGAAAATTTAAATACAGAATTAAAAACATCTTCAGGTATATCTCTTTTGAGAGTTACGCCTAAACGATTTCTATTAATTTCGACAGGCTTATCTGAAACAGTAGAAATAGTAAAATCATTATTGTTTCGAAAAGTTTTGAATAAACATCTAAGCGACGTGCTCCCACATTTAGGTATGGGCATAAAAATTGCGTTCATATTTAAAAGGAAGGGTAATATTTACCGCATTAAAAATAAATCTAAGCTAACTAAATTTAACCATTCTTCTCTATGTTTTTCTAAATTCTCATAAGTAATATCTAGATCCTTGATGTCTAAAAGTTTTTGCGATCCTTTTTGTATAATTCCTAAGCCACAATCTTCGGGGATTACGCACATACTAAGATTAGGATTGGTTTGCCTGATGTTCACCCATGCTTTCCATACATCACCATGCCAATAGGGCTGTATTCTAGGCACAATTTGCGATGCTTTTGTGAGTGGATTCATATCGTGGCAAACAATGTAACCTTCATGATTTAAACAAGATATTGAATTATTAATATCTCTTTCTACATATTCAGCTTTATGCATGCCGTCAATAAAAATAACATCAAAAGTTTTTTTGTTTTGCTGGAAAAATTCATCAGACGTCATCTTAAATGTTGGCTTTATGTATTTCGATCCATCACTTGTACATGGATCAACGGATACTTTATTAACGCATTTAATGCTCTCAAAAACTTTATTGTCGCCAACACCTATCTCCAAATATGATTGCGCATCAATTTTTTCGATGAGCCTTTGAATAAGTTTTGCTCTGCCAATATTAATTGGGTTAGTTTTCATTTTAAATCTTTTATTATATTTTCTAATTGTTGAAATGTAATTTCTTCGCCTTTGTCATAATCTTCACATGGTTTAGCGAATTTTATTTTATCTATTTCAAGTATTTCTTTGCCATCAATAATGTGTTTATTTACATCAGAAATCATTAATTCTAAAGTATCAAGTAAATCTTTTGGGTCTTCGCCAACAATTTCAGGTTCTTCGCTGTGCGCAAATATTTCTCCATCGTCATTATACATGACTTCGTAAAGACCATAATTATCTTTATCTTTTATAATTCTATAGTTCCACATATTTTTTTATTTTATTAAATACTTCTTCTACATTCATATGCTTTAGTATCATTCTTCTGCCATTTATGTCGTTTGAATAAGAATAAGTTATTAAAGATGGAAAAGATGATGGAGCATTACATATTTCTACACCAAAAACTCCGCCTTTATTTTGCAATTGTTTTTCGAATTCTTTATATTGTTCCTCTGATTCTATTAATTGAAAGTCACTCATAATTCTATCCACTTTTCAAAATCTGCGAGTTGTTGTGTTGACGCTTCACATTTTGGAATTGCTTGGTTAACTATTATATCTGTTAGGTCTTTATCTGCAACTAATTTATGCTGAAATGTATCGAAAAATAATTCAAACGCCGCGACTCTTTTTTTAGGGAATGTAAATTCCTTACCTTTGGTTACGATGCCCCGTTTAAGCCAAGCAATAGGATGCTTATTACTTTTGTTTGCGTTACAAGACTTGCAAGAAGGAATGATGTTTCCTTGATGCTCTAAACCAAACATAGGGGGATCAAATAATCTTCCATTCGTTGGCATAAAGTGATCCATATCTCTTTGATCTTTCACTCCGCAATACCAGCATTTATTGGGTTTAATTATATTTGAAAATATTTTTAACTTAGTTGATTCATCTTCGTCTGTCCAAGAAGCAGATTGAAAGTATGCAAGTAAATCTTTTATTAAGCCGTTGAGCATACTGTGCCCTCGAAATAAAGTATTTCCATTGTGTCTTTTTTCTACTCTTTTTGACATTTGTTTGAATAAGTTCCTAATCCGCAGGTGGCTGCGAAAAAAAATTGAAATAAACATAAATAACTTGGTATTAATGCTAATTTTATAGCTAAAAACATATTAATTACGCAAAATATAATACATACTTTGCCTAAAGCGTTTACATTTCTCCAAGGTCTCAATCTATTAATCCGTGGTTGCGTTTATCTTCTTCCGACCATTCATCCCAATCAAAATCTTCGTCCATCATATTATTGCCGAATTCATCTATAGAGTGTCCTTTTGGCATCAGTGATTGTATGTAATCTAAAACTTTCTTGCCAACTTCGTCGTGAACAGGAGAAAAACTATAAGTCGTCATATCTAAATCGCTACCATATCCAAACTCAATTTTAATATGGCAATCATCAATTACTTGTTTATTTGTAATTGGGCAAGCCGAGTCAATTTCTTCATCGTAAAATGGATCTTTTTCTTTAGTCATATAATCATAATATCATATGATGCAAGACAAGTCAAGAAAAAATGGCGGAGAGAACAGGATTCGAACCTGCGGAAGGGTAATGTCCCTTCAATGGTTTAGCAAACCACCGCCTTAAGCCGCTCAGCCATCTCTCCTGATTAAGCCATTATAACTTTTCGTCGCCAGCTTTCCAATTCATGCACCATTTATAACTTTGTACATTAACTATTTTATCTTTGTTTTCTTCGTCTAATAAATTAGAAGCTGATCGAAGGTTTGTTTGAAGAGTGTCAATTAATACATACAAATCTTGAATTTGCCTGTCGCGTTTTATTATTTCAAATTGAAGTTGTTTTTCATTCATGAGCAATACTAGGTTTATCTAGTATACACTCTTTTTCATCATAAATCTCAGATAAGCTTTGCCTTGCTTTCTCGAAAATCTCAGGATGATTCTTTGCGCACCATTCTAAAATCCATTCGTGGATATATGCTTCCACCCATTCTTCTTTTGAAATGTCTAGCTTAAAATTACTCATTTATATATGCGTTCTCGGTTACACGGATGATTTTTAATTTCTCTTCGTATAGACCTTAAAATATCTTTTTGCGATAATATTCTGAGCTTAGCTTCTGGGCAAGATGTTTTTTTATATTGTTTCTCTAGTTGGTCTAAATGCCCTTGAATAATAGAACGATCAAACTGACCTTTGTAACTCCATCCAAGATCAAATCCGCGATTTAACCCTTTTTGATGAGCTTCTTCAAATTCATTTGCTATACCATCGTCAAACATGAATTTATAATAACATTTAGAGGATCACATGTCAAGCAAAATCCTGAATGCCTTATGTATAGTAGCGTTTTAGTGTATATATATGTATGCTAAAAAGAAAAGAGCGTCAAATGGTGCTTGATTATTTGTATCAAGAATGCGTTGTGGCTTCACAAGTTCCTTCGGAAATTTTGAAGAGAACAGGATGTATGCTAGAAGCGAAAATGAAATACGAAAGTATGTCTACAAAAGAAAGAATTGAGATCTACAGTCAATTACTCGAAAAAGAAATAATACATTATTTAATTAAAAACATTAATAATTCTTTAGTTTTAGATTGGGTCAATGGATCTCCTGAAAAAAGAGAAATGAGGATAAATGAATATGCACAAAATCAATATCATTTATTATCTAAAGCTGAAAAAATAGCAATATGTGAAAAAATAAAACTAACTTATTTAACTTAATTAAAATTGTGTATTTTGAAAAATCATTCTCCAAATTCGTAACCAAAGTTATCAATTTCCCACTTATATCTCGATTCAATAATTTCGACCGTTTTTGAATTATATTCCGTGAAATAAGAAGGTGAACTAATGACTCTTGAGTTTGAGTGTGGAAAATTCTCGCGAGGTATGCCATATTTCTCTGCCATGTAGTCTGTAAATTCATTTGTCTTTTCAATTTTAAAAACGCGATCAACAATAATATTGCCTTGCAAGTCTGAAATAAAACTCTTGGTTCCATCAATAACATATCTGATTACCGGATGGGACTCTAATTCTATAAGCCGGTCTAGTGTATAGACAAAATTTGTAAAATCTTTGATATCCTGCCTGTTTTGAACTTTTAACATTTTCCATAAAGAATATATCCGGTCCCAAGGGTTCCGCGTGAAACAAATTTTTTCATAATCATCAAAATCATGCATCAAAGAGTTTTCTTTCGAGTCCATTATAATACGAAAGGCATCCAAAGGTCTAATGTGAGAATGAATTACGGAAAAACTCTCTTTCTCATTATTTAAATGAATTGGTCGATTTTCCCGAATAGACTTAACTTGTTTAAGTTGAAAATCATTGTAGTATTCATAATAATAACATTCAGGCAACCAATATGGGTTATATTTGAGGTTAATGCTGTATGGCCCTATGTATTCTCTCAATGATGTGGATCCACATTTTGGATTATTAAATAACAAGACTTTTTTGTTTTTTAATATGATCATCGACTCACTCCTCTAAAATTTATATCCAAAGTAATTTATATCCCACTCAAATAATTTTGAAACTATCTCCTTGGTTTCTTCGTTATAGTATTTTCTATAATCATATTCGACCCGGCCAGTACTATGTTTTTCATGGTAGAGGCTGTAATCAATAATTCCTAATTTATTAAAAACTATTTTCGCATCATGCTCTATGTTCTCCTGTCTTATAAAATGATCTATGCATAGTTCGTTATTGTGATGAAACATTTTTTTGTATGTTTTATTTAACGCCAAGTCATCTTTATCTAGATTCATACAGACCCAATCATTAAATGTCAATAAAAGATTTCTATGGGTTACGCAATGATGATAAAATGAAACAATTCTATCAAAAGGGTTTCTTATTACTGTAAATATATACCAGTCTTTTTTGTTAAAAAAATTTATGCCATGTCTGTCGTTAATAAATTTAATAAATATAGATAAGGTGCCATGTACAGGTAGGTAATAATTAATACCTTCGTAGGACAAATCCATACCAAAAGGTTCTAATTCCCTATTTCCATGATAAGATTTATAATGATCTCGTAATACTAACCTTATACTTGTCCCAGCGCATTTTGGCGGATGTATAAATATAAATTTTTTTGATTTATTAATCATATCTTTTCATTTATAATTTTGCTTAGCTCATTATCTGCTTGACTTAAATCAACATATCTTTCTGGTTGATTAAACTCTCTGCTGCTATAATGCCCAAATATATCATTGTAATTTGTTTCTGATATGAGTTTTTCATCGTCCCATCTATCAATCCAAAAAAAGTCTTGATACGTAAATTGGTGTGCATAAGCCCCCAAAACATTATATTCCGACATGATACTCATATCTTTTAGCACACTCAAGAGGGAACTGTTATTAATTTTTTCAATATATTCTCGCACAAGTTTAGTTAGGTTTTTTGGGTAAACCAAAGGCATTCTAAACATAAATTCATGCTCAACGTCAAAATTAAGAATTTCAGATGTAGTTTCTTTCCACTTTAAAATCCAGTCTGGATTTTCACCTCGTTTCGTGAATGCTTTTACTAATTTGCTATAATTATTTTTTATTAGAATAGGTTTATTGTTTCTAAAAAATCTGTTTGGAGTATGTTCTTTTTTAAATAAGCTATCTGCATCAATATGGCAAATGTAATCCGTGTCTCTTGGAACATACAAATCGCTCAATAATTTTATGTATTGCTGCCGCACGTATCCCTTTTTAACTTGTTTTGCTTCTTTATTCACGAAATATTTTTGCCCTACTGAGTCCAAATATTTTTGTGTTTCTACGCAGTCGTTCTCGTGGTTATCTATAATTACTACATTATCATGGTATCCTTTGCAAAACTTTTGGATCGACTTGAGGTTATACTTCAAAAACTCAAGGTCTTTGTCGTAGGTGATTGTAACTATTGATGTTTTCATTTTTTTATGATTAAATCACAAGAGGGTAGAGTAGCTAATAACTCATTAATTTTATTAACTTGTTTTTTATAAGGTAATAATTCCTTGGCTATACGAGGTTTAGTAAGATTTGGTTGATATGTATCAAAACTTACTCCAAATTGATTTTTTAATAAACTTGCGTTTTCTGGTATTTCGTCAGTATTAATAAACCAAACATCAATGGGAGAATTATCATACCAATTTATGATATGATGGTAAACCGCATCCAGCCAGGCTTCGTAAGAAAATTTAGGCGGGTCTGAATGGCACAATTTAAAAAAATTACCTTCGTGGTAATTTCTGCGGATTTGGCTAGTTAGTGCGATTCTAATATCACTGCGAAAACAAAAAACCCCGGTTGCAGATACAGGAAGTGGGGCATGATGTGCCGCCAGGTTCATTGGTGTTTGTGGGTAAAAATCTCCCTGTTTATGTGTTACAATATTGGGATTTTTTTCAATTTCCTGTCTAAACCAGACACTTCTGCTACCTCCCACTGAGTTTACCCAATGTGTAATTCCATTGTTATTTATATAATTAATTATATCTTCTGACTTCATAATTTAGCTATAATGTTAAATATATTTATAAATGCAAGATTTATCTGTCGCAATATCTCTCCCATAATTTTCTGTCCCAATATGTGCGATCTAGGAATTTTTGTTGAATTGTTGGATCTAGGTCTTCGAATTTTATTTTTAGTTTATTGGGTGTTGAGTTTTTGTGTATGTTGTTTTTTAACACCCAATCTTCGACGTCTGATTGTAGTATTCCGTATGCACCGTGAAATACATTGTTTATGAGGTTATCAACTTTGCTTGTGTCAGAAATGCGAAAATGTTGCAACCATTCGTCGGCTAATGTTAAATGATAAGGCTCAATGACTTGATCATCTCGCATATCAAGTAAGTTGCGCAAGAACCAACTGTCTTCTAGTTCATCTGATTTTATATATTCTTGAAAACTTTGGGATGCAAGACAGTCATGATTTGGCTCATGCGAACTATTGTCGCTTTTGATATAATTAAATATAGACAAAGCTCTATCATATGGGTTCCTTAATACGACAAAATTTAAAGGATGCTTTCTTTCCGAAAATAAAAGAACTTTATCAATAAAAATTCTTGCATCCTTCCAGCTGCTAGAGTTGTCTGGAGATTTTAATCCTCCCCAGAAAGTTGGATCGATAATAATACAGAACGGAATTATATCTTTTGTGCTTACGAAATCTAAAAATTTTTGTGGAGATATAATGTTTGTCTGGGGATCGGCTCCTTGTTCAAGAATTGAGTTTATATAAGAATGTTGTGCGTTTGGTAGAATGTTTTTGTCTATCGATCCGTCGGTTTTCTTGCAATCGAAAAGTTCTAAAATCCCATCTGGAGAACCTGTAAGATCTGTCGGGGTATAATAAATAACCGTAAGTTGTCTGCCGTTTTCTAACTGAACAAGAAGCCTACGAATTCGGTTAGCTGTCCAGCATTGTTGAGCGTTATCTCCTCTTAATATATGATATCTTCTGCAAAGCATTTGCGCCCAGCTTAATACATATGTTCCTGCATTTTTAGCAATATGATGAAATACCGGTAAATACTCTGGATCTTTAATTATGCTCATTTTTTATGTAAAATTATTGTTTGCGGGTATTTCGCTTTAATTTCTTTAATACTTATACCTGCATCTTCAGGAAGAGATGTGTTCGTTATGAATTCGCAATTCTTGAATAAAGATTTGTATTTTTCATACTTTTGAGATTGTGATTGATGATAGATGGATATATCATAATTCATATAAAAATTCAAACCTTCCAGCTTGCAATCCTCTGCTTTTAAGGCTTGATCGCAAAGCCTTGTATTAGCTAATATAAAAATCTTTGCATCTTTTAAAATGAGAGATAATTCTACGCAGTTTTTATATATTGCGACTCCGTTTAAATGGTTTTTAATAATTCCGCTTGGGTCGTTAATTGCCTGATTGCCTTTGTAGATGCTTCCCAGGATTAAGAAAGTTTCATGCTCGCATTTCTCTAGCAAAGAATCAAACCAAAGATTTTTAAGAGGTTGGGTGTCTGATTCAAGAAGCAATATGTTTTTATAATTTTGCATCTGCATGTAATCCATTCCGTTGAAAAATAAATTGTTCGCACCACATGTGTTGCCAAGCCAGGGTTTTCCGAGCCTTTTATATTCAGACATAATATAATAAGGTGATCTATAATCTCTAGAGTAAAAATTATCTTTATCTTTGATGCGTAAAGAATGAATGAAAATGTTTTTAATGTTTTGATGATTGGAAAAATTTAGTAAATCTTTATAATCCTCCTCTTCTCCTTGATCAAAAACAATATGCCAATCAAAAGAAAATTGGCTTGAAGGGTTTTTGCTGAGATATTGGTTTAGCATACTGTGAATTAGTCCTGATTGATATTCTTTTTGAGTTGTGAATAGCGCAACAACAAGACTGTTTGTATACTTTAGTGTTTTATATCTTGTCATGTAAATAATGCTTAATTAAGTTTTGATTTTTACTAAAACCAATCTCCCGCGAAACTTGAAACAAAGCTTCTTGCTTTTCTTTAATTTCTTTTACACTAAAATTTTTGAGGTACGAAGATAAGTTGACCACTGATCCGTAGTCTTCGTAAAAAATACAGCAGTCGCTCCACTCACAAGAATTGATTTCTATTAACTCATGTCGAGACTCGAAAAGTACTGGTATCGATCCAAGGTTTATTGATTCCCAAAATCTTATAGAATTTACTCCTGTCCCTGGAGGGCATAAAGAAAAAACAGAATCTAGTAAAAGCTGGGAGAAATTATTATTCGAAACTTTCCTATTGCTGGCATAAACATTTTCACTATAAAACCAATCTCCCGTATCTTTTGTATAAAAGTTTTTATCTTGAGAAAAATATCTCATAATTTGCTCTCTGTCGTCGCATAAATAATAATCGCAGGAAACCATTCCTGAAAAAGAAGCTAAATATTTTTTGTTTAAAGAAAAATAGTCTACCTCGTCTACTGTCTGCTCAGCTTGAACGGGAAAAAGGTGGTGCGGCGAAACGTTAAATTTTTTTACAAATGTTTGAATCTCATTGTTTTTATATAGTTCATGGCCGTTTACGCTTGCAAGTTTAGATGTATCGTGAGGTTTATGTGGCCAAAAAATTTTATTAATTCCGCAAGATTCAAATAAATATCTGTTGCGATCTAGAAAAGCCCATACATGCTGGCATGTTGTGAAAATATTTTTATAATTTTCTTGAGATGCGGTTTCAGAGATCTGTTGAAGCATTGAAAAATACATGTTTTTTGAGTCCCAATTATGATCTATTGCATCAATAAGATTCGCCCATGGAAACGCTATATAGAGAGAATCTGAATCTATATTCATTAAATCTATATCATTTAATGATTCATAGGCTTCCTGCTCTGTTTTTGCTGGAAACTGCCAGTGTTTGTCGAATAAATATATCATAATTTAGATTCAATTAAATATTTTAAGTTTTCGCATCTTTTATATATCTCTTGGTTAATTTTATGAAAGATTTTTCCTGAAAATATTCTTTTTACATAATTTAAATTATGCAATAAAACTTCTTCTGCATTTATTTCTGATATGAAATCTTTTATAGATGTATTATCCTCGTTAAAATTTAACAAATTTACGCCTTTAATTTTTTTATAATTTACATCATCCTGTTTTGCTATAAATAGTGGTACGGAAAGAGTTGCTGGGCCATCAAAGAATTTCTCTGTTATATAGTTTTTGCACATTGTATTCTCGGAACTCATTAAAAATTGAGATTTTTCCTGTAGGAAGTTCAACTTCTCTTTATGCCAAAAACAAGATTTATGTGAAGAATATATTGTATGTCGCAACTTTTCTGAGTTCACTACGTCGTTATTCAAACTTTCCCAACCTTCGCCAAAGACGAAAGTTTTGTCCAGCTCTTTATGGATTTTGAAACAAAATTTCGACCGCTCTTGTGATAAAATTGGTATGTCGCTATTACTTTTAAATTGAAAAATAGGATTACTGCTTAGATTTCTTTCTATTGCGCAAAAATTATACTTCTTCTTTTTCCAGTGTGATAAAATATTTTTTTCATTTATAGATGATAAAGTTTTTAGTGAAAGAATATAATTTATTGCATATTGCTTGTTTGTTGTTAAAAAAAATGGAATCTCCTTGTAGTCAAATAGATCGCTACTTAAATGATTAATTAAATTTAACTCAAAATTAAAATTAGAAAATTCAAGATTGACTTTATTGAGTTTAGGATTTAATGTTTCCTCACACATGGAATCCCACAGCGGCTCTTCAGAAAGTAAAAATATTTTTAAAGAGGGGTCTGTTAATATTGGTAGTGTGCATTTTAAATTGTTGAATATGTCATTTACGTGAGAAATTATTATAATGTCTGCTTTTTTGTAATCCCACACTCTTTCAAAATATTTTGAAAGATAGGTTCTGTAGGTATCATATGAAAAAATACAAACAGAAGTTTTCGCTCCAAGTAAAAAATATTTAATCTTCATTGAGATAAAAATTTAAAAACTAAGGCTTGAATTAAATTAAGTTTTCTTGTGAAAGCGATCTCGTCTTCACAATCTTGAAAAAGAACTTTTATGTTATGCTGAATCCATAAGTCTAACCCCTGAAGCTCTTTCATGAAACTATTTCCTGCGATTACATCAGAAATAGATTGCCACGCCGCTCTTTTAATGAACCAGTCTTGATTAAGTCTTTCTTTAGGGATTAAATGATACCCTAAGCAATTCGGCGTATAAATCACTTTAAATCTTTTTTGGACAGCGGCAATAACTTTACACTCAACGCCGCTAAGCAATATACATGAAGACCCCTTTCTTCCAAGGTCCTCGTCAAAACGCAAGCCGTTTTTAAAGCAAGATGAAAGAAAACACATGTTGGCTCCAACTATCCATATTGGATCCTTATGTTGATTTAATGTGATGTCTTCTTCCCCAAAATCCACGCTTGAAAGCATACTTAATTGAAGTTTCCCTAACCACTCTGGAATCTTGTTGCCTTGAAAGTCTGCAATAACTTTTCCACCCAAAGCTCCCAGGTTTTCTATAGATTCAAATTTTGCAATACAATTACTAATAGAATTTTTTTCTAAAATTAAATCGTCATCTATAAAATATATTAAATCTCCTTGGGCGTAGTCTATGCAGCGATTTCTTGCTTCTGCTTCTCCATTTAGTTTTTCATGTATATATCTATAGTTTTGATTTTTATTACAAAGATTTTTACATATATCTATATATTCTGTATCTTTAATGCTGATATTTTCACTTGTATTGTCTAACACTAAAACTTCAAAGGAGGAGTTGTCTTCTGTTTGGTTTTCTAAAGCTTGCAGGCATCGATTTAATGTTTTGTAATTATTAAACGTGCAGATACATAATGACAATTTCATGTTATAAATGAATTACACACTTAATATAGTTTTGATTTCTTTGATATGTTTTTCTACATCTTCTATTTCTAGTAGAATTTTTTTGTGATTGTTTTTGTGGGGTTTATTAAGTGTTTGCAATAATTCTACAGACAATTCTGCAAGCTCTTCTGCGCATTTCATAAAATGAAATCGGTCTTTCTCTGATAATTTCACACAATTTCTTGAAACAATACTTCTACCGCTTTAAGCCGAGATCTGACTTCATCTGTAAAATCTAACAAATCTAGAATTTTTTGAAATGTTATTTTTTTTGCTTGGTCTTTTTCATGATACCATAAAGTATATACTTCGTGTTTTAATTTATCTCTTTCTTCTTTATTCATTGCGGAGATCTATTCCGTGACATTCGCAGTAAGCTACTGCGTATCCTACCTTAAAATTAAATCTCTCTATAAACATAATTAGGCCCATGATGATATAAGGTTCAAGTTTTGTATAACCGAAATTATAAAAAAGCAAGAACCCTATAATCAATAATGGACAAAATTTGTTAAGAGAATAGTTTACCATTTCCCCTCTCACGATGCGCGAGTAAGGGAAACGATTCTATCATGACGAAAAGAACGAACTTCTTGACGACCAAAGCAATAGGCTTTGAACCCAATATTGTTTCTTTCTTCTTCTTTGTTTCCAAAGGACTCTGTTAGTTGAGGGCGGCCAATTTCATAAGTCTTGACTTCGTCTTCTGCATTTTTATACACTACGAAATAACGTTGATCTTGATTTTTCATAACTTTGTTTTTTAACTTTGATTTAATATTGAACATGCTAGTATTATCTCATATATTGGGTTTAATGTCAAGACTTAATTTTAATTTCCCGTACTTCCAAAACCACCTTCTCCGCGATCAGTATCCGAAAGCTCTTCTGCTTCTTCGATCTCAACCCAAGGAAGTTTCATCAGAATTAATTGACCAACTTTATCTCCTATCAAATATTCAGTTTCGCCTAAAGCAGGAATGCTCATACGTAGTTTAATTTCTCCACGATATCCAGAGTCTATAACTCCAACAGAGTTCCGCAAAAAGTGATCTGTTTTTGAAATGCTTGATCTAGGGAATAGTAAACCAACATAACCCTTAGGAATCTCCATTGCTAAATCTGTTCCATATTCAAAAAACTTGCTTGTTCGAACAAGAGTGGTTGCAACTAAATCCATTCCTGCATCTCCATCCTTTGCGTAAAAAGGAATTTCTGCGCGTTTGTTTAATTTTTTAAACTTTACTTTTACTTTATTCTCACTTCTTTCCATGATATTGCTTTTTGTTTTACTAATTCTTTAATTTGTCTTTGTCTTTGGTTTAATTGAGCGTTACCGCTTTTTACTTCTATAAAAGTTATCTCATCATTCCCAAATGATATATAATCAATTGGCTTTCCTAAAAAGGAACATCTCTCGGGATCAAACTCAAACTGATCCAGGAAGGGAGCTAGGGTCTCTGCTATATGTCCAAGCCTAACTTCTCCACTCTTCTTCTGCGAAAGCACTTTCTTGCGCGCCTCAGTCTCATTATCAAGCTTCTCTTGAAGTTCTTTGATTTGTTGTGATTGAATGTTACTTCGCTCCTGAAAATCCTCTCTATCTTTTGGTATGGAAGACTGTAGTTCGTTAATAATTTTTGTTAAATTATCTTCTCTTTCTTTTGATTCTGAGCTTTGCTCTTGGAGTTTTAATTTGAAAAATTCATTTTCGTTTTTTAACTCATCTAATTCGTAGTCGTCTTGCGGTTTGTGTTTATATACAAAATAACACAAAAACAAAATTATTATAATTGAAATGCCTTCTATCATTTTAGATGATAATTTAAATTTGTAACTGTTCTACTTTTATTCCTGCTTTTTTTAGAAGATTTATGCCCGTATTACTACGATAAAAATCTGAATAAACAACTCTAATAATGTCCGATTGAATAATAAGCTTAGCGCATTCAATACAGGGGGCAGTTGTGACATACATTGTAGCTCCCGCACTTGATTGTGTAGATTTTGCTAATTTAGTAATTGCATTACTTTCTGCATGCAAAACTTCCTTGCGGGTTATAAGTTGATTAAAATAATCTATGTCTTCGCATTGATTGTCAAAGCCTTTTGGCGTACCATTATAACCATCAGATATAATTGATCCATCTTTAACAATCAAACATCCAACTTGAAGTCTTTTGGCTTTAGATAGACAGCTCCACTGCCTCGCCATTTTTATATAAGTTTTATCTAATTCAGTTTGATTTGCCATCGGGCTTTTTCCAAATCTGAAACGACTTTAGATCTTTTATGTCATCGACTTTAATCTGAGTTATCTCATCTTTTTCTCCAGCTCTTTTATATATTCTATACTTGGCTTTTTTAGCTAAAGTTACAAATGGCAAGTCGTATCTAATTTTATTAGACGACCCTATCCAAGATAATAATTCTTTTCTATTTACAAATACAAAATCTTCTTTACGCTCAAAAACGACAAAGTGTGCATCTCCGTGAATCCATCCATCTCGACCGCTGGCATTTTTAAACTCAATCCAAAGCCAATTTTGGTCTTGCTTTCTGTTTTTTATTTTTTTTAGGTCTACCTTTACTTTTATAGGCTTTCCTTCTTTACCTTTGCCTGTTAAGATATGAGATACATTCTTGCAGTTTTTATCTTCTCTAGAGCGTTTGCGCGGAGTATACCCTCGTTGCGAAGCCAACTCTTCGAAAAGGTTTTTATAAGTAGATTTTTCTTGTAGCACTATCGTATTCTTGATGGATTATCTGTCTCAATAACCTTTACACGCTTTTGGTCAGGATCTTTCCATTTCTTTAATACTTGTACTAATTTAGAAGCTCTTGTCTCTGCATCTTCTTTGGAAGAGTAGTTATTCTCCTCTACTCTTCTTGAATTTCTTGTTACTACATATACTTTTTGTTTTTTTGTCATATTATTATTATAATGATTGTATTAAGTTTTTGCCAAAATTGGTGATTTTTCTTTCTCCATCGATTTGTATGAAATTTTTTCTTAGAAGATATATCTCATGATCTCTTCTGAGGGAAGTGGGACTTAACCCTGTAACCGCAGACAAAGTTTGTAGCTTGCAGCTTCCTCTGTCCGCGAGAATTTCTAAAATTTGTTTTTCTGTGCATGTAATGCCATGCGGAAGAATGCCGAGTAAATCAGTAAGTTTTGCATAATCGTCAAGATCAAATGTATTCTTATTCTCTGATTCACAATACAGGACAATTTCTTTTGATCTCATTACGGCATTTCTTGCATTACCCCTAACAGTTAAGGATAAAGCGTCTAGTGCATCTTTCGTAAAATGAATTCCATCACAATTTAATTTTATAATATCTGACAGGTTATCAGATGAATACTGCTCAAAATCAACTGTGCTCAGCCTATCTTTTAATGGAGGAAATAACTTATCACTTTCAGTCGTAGCAAAAATGAAAGTTTGCTTTGTGAAGTCAAAAGTAAAGGTTTGATCGTCATATACAAATTCTTTCGTGTTAGTTTTCTCTGTATTGAAGATAGTAAGAAACGCCATAGTTAAATCTTTTGGCAAGGCGTGAGCTTCATCAAACAAGATTGTAATCTCATTATTCATGATTAAAGGAATAAAAATCTGCTCAAAAAACTGTGCGTTGTTCTTGATTGTTGAGCAATTCAACTCAAGAAATGGTCTCTTGCTTCCGTCTTTATTGTTGAGATTTTTTGCGAACTCTTTCGCGAACAAAGTTTTACCTAAGCCTTTCGCTCCAACTAAATTAAGAAATGGGCAAACATTTGTCGCATGATAAGCTTTAAGATAAAAGTTAAGTTTTTTCTTAACGTTATCTTGGCCAATTAAGTGTGAGAAATAATCATTCATTGTCAAAAGATGTAATAGCGTATTCGATTTTGTCTTCTACTGACTGAAGTTCTGAGAGGTCATTGGAAACTTTTTTGTTTGCAAGATAATTTGCATAAAGTCTTCCTTTAACCCAATCTTCACTAACAGGAATAGAGGAAACTTCTTGTGCTGCGAGCTCTAAGATTTCGTCAACAGACAAGGACACAATAGCTGAACCGCCTTTTTTGCCTGAATTACGGCGTTTGCGCGGAGTACCATCTTTGTTTAATGAGATTTTTTTCATATGACATTATTATGCCATAAAATCTATATTATGTCAAGACTTTTTGATAGCTTTTTTAAGTGCGAGTAGGTCTTTTTTAAGTTTATCTATTTCTGAATCCTGCTCTTCCATTAACTCTCTTAGGTTATTAACTTCATTAAGAGCTAAAATTAGTGCATCATCAGGTTCAAACACTATTTCTTTATCTTCGTTTTCTTCTTTCATTTGTTGATATATTTAAGGTATTTTTGAAATAAATCCATTCCCTCTTTTATTTCTTTTGCTAGAATCCTTTGTCTGCCTATTGATGAAGGTCTGCTGTCTTTAGATAACTTATCTAGTGCATGATTGATTTTATTTAAAACTAACTTCCATTCTTTTTCCGAAATACCTTCAGGTTTGCTACTTGAATTTAAAGTTTTTTGGTAAAAAAAATCTACCACAGAACTATTTGTATCTGTGGGTTTAATTATTGATTTTATTTTTTTTATTATATTCATATTAAATTGGTGGACGTAGCGGGAGTCGAACCCGCGTCTTTAAATTTTCAGAGATATACATCTACAAGTTTAGTTTATTTTTTTTATAGTTATGATATAAACATCCAACTTCTTGTTTCAATTATTTACAGTTTATGATTCAAGAAAACTTTTATCTGTTTTGCAGATTGATGACCCCGCAATCTTTCTATCTGCGTCAAAAGTTGCGAGGTGACAGACGTTATGCTGCCAAAGCGAAAACTTCGCTTTTTGGAGCGAAGCTTTCGACACGACTAAGATTTTTGCCATGTAATGATTTGTGCCTTTTTTAGGAGCCAGACACACTCCTACTTGCAGTATACAAATTCAATTTAAATCGAATCCAGTATACGCCCATAATTTTCAAAGATCAATTCTTTTTATTTTTACCTAAATCTGCTAAACCTTGACCTAAGATATATGCAAAAACAGGTCCTGTGATTTGCATCATAACTTCTGGAGTTAGACCTAGATGAAAATAATGATTAAAGAGTGGGGCAGTTGCAGCAAAGCATGCTGCCCAAAACTTTTTGCTATGCCAAAATTGTTTTTCCATAATTAGAATAATTCTTCAGGGATATCTTCGTCATTAGATACACTAGTTTGAGAAGATTTAACTTCTTCTGCTGCCGCCTCTGCAACTTTAGCTACATCTTGAGCTTGTTGCTGTTGCTGATCTTCTGATCGATAAATAACATAATCAGGAGCTTTTTCATTCTTATCTCTACCCTTATTGGTAAAAACAACAACTTTTAAAGCCTCTGTTACTCCCGGCATTGTTTCGATATTAATAGTTCCAGAAAGATACTTTTGGTTCTTTCCGCTTCGCACCCAAAGAGCTCCAAGCTCTCTATTGCGCCACTTTGAATCTTGTTTTTCTTGTGTTTGATTACTCATAATTAATTTGATTTGTTATATAAATTGTATAATTCTTGCAAGAAAATGGGTCTTGCGCCCTTGCTTAATTTGTTGTATTGTTTTTTTGCACGAGAATATACTCGTTTTTGTGTTGCATCAGAAAGATTCGGGTCATAATTTAATATATTGCGAATTTGTTTTGCTGTTGCTTTGTTCATGTGAAGGATTATATCTTATATAATTGTAAATGTCAAGTATTATTGATATAAATATTTAGTTTTTTGTAAAATATTAATATTTGAGCCTCCTGCATAAGAAATTGAGCTTTGAAGATCTTGTTTTATTTCTTTTAATTTTTGTTCGTATGTCATTCCATTGTTTTTTATTTTATTTAGTTTACCTTCAATGTGGTTGCGATGTTTTTTATTTTCATAGCTTGCTGAACCAAAATAAGCTTTGTGAAACTCTCCATTAATTTCCACTATTGCTGCAGGACTATCAACACAGCTCGCAAATAAACCTCCTGCCATAACCATGTCTGCGCCAGCAACCATAGCCTTTGCAATATCTCCATTACATAAAACTCCTCCATCTGCAATAATTGGAACTTTGTTTAAATTATCTTCATCTTCGCCAATATATACTGAACTACAAGATTTTGTGCAACTAAACATGGGTAGCGTGAATCCAGTTTTGTCTTTTGTTGTACAGGGAGACCCTTGACCTATTCCTACTTTTACGACATCTGCTCCAGCCGTGGCTAAATCAATGACAGCTTGTTTTGTCGCTACGTTACCCGCTATAATTTTTGTGCTAGGCAATTCTTTTTTAATAAATTTAATCATATCGATCATTTTTTTTGAATGGCCGTGCGCAATATCTATTGTTAAGAAGTCAATAACATTTCCGCGCTTTTTTATTTTATGTATTTTATCTTGATCTGAATCTTGAACTCCTACGCTAAAAGATATTACCTTCCAGTTTTCAGCATTTGCAATAGCTACATTATTCGCAAGATCGTTGTTGAATCGATGCATGACATAAAAATAGTCATTTTCGCTCATCCATTTTGCTAAACTCATGTTGATAACAGATTGCATATTTGCAGGAATAATCGGAAGCTTGAATCTGAATCCACAGAATTCAATGCTTGTATCACACTCTGACCTACTAGAGCATTCACTGTATTGAGGCACTAATACAATATCTGAGTATTTATATTGCTTATCCATAGAAGTCATCATCTTTTTTAGATTTAAAGAAATATACTACAGTCCCAATGAAGCCAAATAATAACCAGTCTCCGGGGAAAAATTCAAAATATGCTGTCGCTAATGTTTGTATCATCTAAATTCTTTCTTTAACAATCTCCATCTATCTGAATCAATTGGTTTGTTTCCATCATCAATAGCATACAACATTTCAACGATTTCGTCAATGCTATTATAAATATATTTATGGGGAAACATTCCTAGCATCCAAAGAGGCGTTTTTGACTTGCCTCCCTCCATGCTTACAAATACAGGCTTTTTTTCGCGCACAGCAGTAACAATTTCTTCTGCACTTCCCCAACTAGCGACTTCAGGAACAAGATGCGCGATAATAAAATCACTTCTATCTACAAGATTAAGATCGTAAGCACGAACAGTTTTCATTCTTTCTGTTACTCTGTCGTATTGTTTGGTTTTCATCCATGTTTCCATTTCTGCGCGCTGAGCTTCGTCTTCTTCAACATCTTTCATGAACGGCTTTTTGTATGGATCAAAGCAAGTGATACTTAATGGTTTTAACTTTTCGCTTACTTCTTCTCTCCAGTTGCGTCCACTAACATACTGCATATGCCCTACTAAGTAACACTTAGTTTTATACAATAAATTTTTTTCTTCGAATTTTACCATGCCACAATTATAGCAGCATCGCATTACAATGTCAAGTTTATTTTATTTTTGACTTTAACTCTTCAATCTCTTTTTGCTGGTCTTTTATTGCTTCAATAAGTAACGGTATAATTTTTTCATATTTTACTGCAAGGTATCCATCTTCTCTTTCTGTTACAACTTCTGGTAGTACTTTTTGCACTTCTTGGGCAATTACTCCAACATCTTTACCTGTATGCACACTTTGTTTTTCTGACCATTCAAAATGAACGCCATTTATTTGTTTTATTTTTTCCACTGAAGAAGAAATATTTGAAACATTGTTTTTTAATCGTTCATCAGAAGAGGCGTATGCTGTAACGTCTCCCTTGCATGATAAATTTGTGCCATCAAATGTTAAATTTGCAGAACCAGCAAAAGCTCCATTGTTGTTATATTGTATTTGTGTGGTAGCTCCTCCCGGAGAAGCAGTTGCACCCCCCTCTGCGTCTGTTGCCCATGATAGTGCTCCGTTTATAACTTTCAAAACTTGCCCATTGTTCGAAGCAGAAAAAGATGGAAAAGATCCTCCTACGGCAGTTCGTATTTCCGCATCACTGCGTTGTGTATTGGTATCCGTCCACGGAACATTAACGTACATTTTTCCGCTGTTTAGTTCAACTGGGTAATTTTTGCCGTTTTCAGTATAACCTATTTTTACTAAACCCAAAGTAGAAGACGTTGCTGTACTGTAAGTAGTATTAGTGTCTACCCATGGAACATTAACGTACATTTTTCCGCTGTTTAGTTCAACTGGGTAATTTTTGCCGTTTTCAGTATAACCTATTTTTACTAAACCCAAAGTAGAAGACGTTGCTGTACTGTAAGTAGTATTAGTGTCTACCCATGGAACATTAACGTACGCTTTTCCGCTGTTTAGTTCAACTGGGTAATTTTTGCCGTTTTCAGTATAACCTATTTTTACTAAACCCAAAGTCGAAGACGTTGCTGTCGAGGGGTATGCAGACGCAATAGAAATTCCTCCATTACTGTTAGAAATAGTAATGTTGCTACTCGCAGTTAATGTTGAATTTACCCATTTACTATTATTTGCGTCATATATCAATAAATGACCTTTTCCGGGAGAAGTTACTGTCGTATCTGTAAGAGAAGAAACTGAACTGTAATTGTTAATTACGTCTACTCCATTCCAGAATAAATTACCTGAGTCATTATATAATTTATTTGTTGTGGTATTGGGGGCAGTATTTTGAGAAAGAGTAATAATACCTCCAACCGAAAGAGCTTTAGATAAAGTAGCGTTTTCGGCGACAGATAAAGAATCTGAAAGCGTAGTAGCTCCTCCAACCGAAAGAGCTTTCGATAAAGTAACGTTTTTTGCGACAGATAAAGAATCTGAAAGCGTAGTAGCCCCTGAGACAGATAAAGAATCTGAAAGCGTAGTAGCCCCTGAGACAGATAAAGAATCTGAAAGCGTAGTAGCCCCTGAGACAGATAAAGAATCTGAAAGCGTAGTAGCTCCTCCAACCGAAAGAGCTTTCGATAAAGTAGCATTTTC
>Ga0213866_10000183_pt1 | contig 52079 bp, 47 predicted proteins | sample PICome_11_FD_160079 | JGI IMG/M metagenome (GOLD analysis project Ga0213866, IMG submission 160079) | Coastal seawater microbial communities near Pivers Island, North Carolina, United States - PICO284 | ecosystem: Environmental > Aquatic > Marine > Coastal | place: USA: North Carolina...
TGCTCTTATTCTTATATCAAACATGGCTATAGTCAACTCTGATGATAACATCGAGTCCAAAGCTTTAGATTCCGAATCTAATACTACTATCCCAACTGACGATACGCCTGCACAAGATATTCCACTAAATTTAGGTGATAGCAATACATCTGAGTAAAGAAATTTAACAAATATCATGTCAACACAATTGTTGATATTTTTTTTAACTGAAAGTTTGTCAGTAAAATTGGAATGGCATAATTTTCGTAAATAATGTTCTAAATAAAATTTAATACAAATGGCCTTAAAAATTAAACCTTTAGCAGATAGAGTTCTAATCGAACCAATGGCTGCAGAAACAAAAACTGCTTCTGGGATTATTATACCCGATAATGCCAAAGAGAAGCCACAAAAAGGAAAAGTAGTTGCTGTTGGTAACGGCACTAAAGATGAAAAAATGACTGTAAGTATAGGTAATGTTGTTCTTTATGGCAAATATGCTGGGACAGATTTAAAATACGAAGGTCGAGACTATTTAATAATGCGAGAAAGTGATATTCTTGCAATCGTTTAATTATTTAAAAATTTAAAACATGGCAAAAGATATTCAATTTAACATTGATGCAAGAGATGGATTAAAAAGAGGAGTAGATGCTTTAGCAAATGCTGTTAAAGTTACCTTAGGTCCAAAAGGTAGAAATGTTATTATAAGTAAAAGTTTTGGTGCGCCACAAGTCACAAAAGATGGCGTTTCAGTTGCTAAAGAAGTTGAATTAGAGGATGCTCATGAGAACATGGGAGCTCAAATGGTTAAAGAAGTTGCTTCTAAGACTAATGATTTAGCCGGAGACGGTACTACAACAGCTACAGTTTTAGCTCAAGCAATAGTAAAAGAGGGATTAAAAAACGTAGCTGCTGGAGCTAACCCTATGGACCTTAAACGTGGCATTGATAAAGCAGTAAAAGAAATCGTTGCTGACTTAGAAAAACAAGCAAAAAAAGTTGGTAATTCATCTGAAAAAATAATGCAGATCGCTTCAATTTCTGCAAACAATGACAATACTATTGGAGAGCTAATTGCGGAGGCTTTTGGCAAAGTTGGCAAAGAAGGAGTAATCACAGTTGAAGAAGCTAAAGGAACCGACACATATGTAGATGTAGTTGAAGGAATGCAATTCGATAGAGGTTATTTAAGCCCATATTTCGTAACTGATTCAGATAAAATGATTGCTGATTTAGAAAATCCATACATACTTTTATTTGATAAGAAGATTGCTAATCTTCAAGAAATATTACCAATATTAGAACCGGTAGCTCAATCTGGTCGACCATTATTAATAATCGCTGAAGATGTAGAAGGACAAGCTTTAGCAACTTTAGTTGTAAATAAACTAAGAGGCGGATTGAAAATTGCTGCTGTTAAAGCGCCTGGATTTGGTGATAGACGTAAAGCTATGTTAGAAGACATTGCTATTCTAACTGGTGGAACTGTTATTTCAGAAGAGCGTGGTTTTTCTTTAGAAAATGCAGATTTAGAAATGTTAGGTACAGCTGAAACTGTAACAATTGATAAAGATAACACTACTATAGTAAATGGGGCTGGTAAAGCTTCTGATATTAAAGCTCGTGTAAACCAAATTAAAAATCAAATTGAAGCTACAACAAGTGACTATGACAGAGAAAAACTACAAGAACGCCTTGCAAAATTAGCTGGAGGAGTTGCAGTTTTATATGTTGGTGCTGCAAGTGAAGTTGAAATGAAAGAGAAAAAAGATCGAGTTGATGATGCTTTACATGCAACTCGCGCAGCTGTTGAAGAAGGTATTGTTGCTGGTGGAGGAGTTGCTTTGGTTAGAGCTCAAAAAACATTGGAAAAAATATCTGATGTAAACTTAGACGAAGTCACTGGAATTCAAATTGTTTCAAGAGCAATTGAATCTCCCCTTCGTACTATTGTTGACAATGCTGGTGGTGAAGGAAGTGTTGTTATAAATAAGGTCACTGAAGGTAAAGGAGATTTTGGCTATGATGCTAAATCAGATGAGTATGTAGATATGCTAAAAGCTGGAATCATTGACCCTAAAAAAGTTACTAGAGTTGCATTAGAGAATGCAGCTTCTGTAGCCGGAATGATTTTAACAACTGAATGTGCCCTAATTGACATCAAAGAAGACACACCAGCTATGCCTCCAATGGGAGGTGGCGGTATGCCAGGAATGATGTAATAAACAAAAAAAGCGACTTAAAAAAGTCGCTTTTTTTATCTTAATTATTTGTGATTATTTACAACCTCTGGATCACGATACTTACAGCAAGGAGCTAAAAGAGCATAAGATTCATCACTCGCCTTTACATCAACTGTGTCATGTCCAGCTTTAGCTATATTGGATTTTATTTCATCTAACTGAACCTTAGTTTGATCAATTATCAAAGATAAATTATGAGTTTCAACACTCCAAGAAGCAGATTTCACTCCATTAGTTTTTAAGCATACTTTTTCAATACGTTTTTTACACATTTTGCAAACTCCGTCAACTAATAAATTTTCTTTTGCATTTTTACTTTGAGCAAAACCTAAAGTTGAGATTAGTATTGTTAAAATAGTTATTTTTATATTTTTCATAGTTTTTAGTTTTATTAGTTTAAGTTAAATCTAAGTCCAGCATAATACATTCTTCCAAATATTGGTCCATAAATATAAGTACTGTCAAAATTAGGCCCAAATGGATCATCGGGACTTAAAATCGGATTTTTCTGTCTTGTATTTGTAATGTTTTCACCTCCAAAATAAACTTCAAAATTATCAGAAAAAACCTTAGTCATCTGTGTATTTATCGTTGAAAAGGAAGGAGAATATGATTCTATCCGGTATTCTTCAGGACTTTGAGTAGTAGAAGGGAAACGCTGTTGTCCAATCCAATTGTAAGTTAAATCAAATTTCCATAAACCTCCAGCATTTGACTTTTCCGTTTGATATGAAACATTAGCAAATATTCTATTGTTAGGTGTTAGAGGCTTTTCTAATTCACCGCTGTTATATTGAGTTTTTACATCGTAATATTTATAAGCTAAGTTGATATCTAATAAATAGACTGGACTATAATTAAATCCTAATTGTAAACTGTTAGCAAAACTATTCCCATTGAGATTGTAAAAATTTAACTCTGTAGGATTTTCATAATCAACTACGACTTGATCTTGGAAATCAGTTTTGTAAAAATCAATATTTATTTCGGCTTTTTTATTGAATAATTGAAAACCTTGTAAAAATGAAAGCCCATAATTCCATGCAATCTCAGGATTTAATCCGTATATTTTTCCACTATCATTTTGAATATTTATACTTCTAGATGATGCGAATAATCGTTGATTTTCTGCAAATATACTGGCTGAACGTCTTCCTCGACCAAATGAAAAACGTAGTGCAGATTTACCCCAAGGCGTATATCTAGCGTGTAAACGAGGGGTGATAAATGTCCCCAGTAAATTGTGATTATCCAGACGAATACCAGCTGTTAAATTTAAATCTTCAAGATTATCGAAAGAATACTCAAAAAATACTCCAATATTATTTTCTTTTCTGTTATAATCAGAAGCAACTACTTGCTCATCATATATATCATAGGAAAAATTAATTCCTGTTTTAATTTTATGACGAGTATCGCTAATTATAGAGTTATATACTGTGTTTAAGTATAAACTTTCATGGTTTATATTATATATCCTGTTACCAAAGTAAGAATTTTGGTTATGATCACTATATGCAAATTGAAATCCTAAGCTTTGATATGGAATTTGAGGATTAACATAACCCATTTTAACAGAAAAATCGAATCTTTTTGTATCAACTTCGCTTCCCCACCACATACTGCTAAATTTATGAATTTTTGGATCATATTGAATTTGACCAGATTGCTTTTCATCATTCAAATAACGAATATTCAAAAAACTTATTAGCCCTTTTTCAGAATTTACATATTGCCACCTGTTCATAACATTAATTTGATTCCCAACAGGAAGATCCAAGAATGAATCTTTATTATTATCAAATTTATCTCCGCGTCTGTCACCATGTATATACAATCCTGTACTCCATTTCTCATTCAATTTAGTATTAAAATGAGAGTTGATTTCTAAACGTCCATTAATTGAAGCATAAGTATTAATAAATATTTTTTTATCAGTTAAAGGTTTAACTAACTCTGCATTGATCTGACCTGATATACTTTCAAATCCATTTGTTACACTTCCTGCTCCTTTGGTTATCTGAATACTTTCTACCCAAGTTCCAGGGATAAAACTTAAACCATATGCTTGAGCTGCACCCCTAATGTTAGGTATATTCTCCGAAGTTATTAGTATATATGGGGAAGTTAGTCCTAACATTCTTATTTGCTTAGTCCCAGAAATAGCGTCTGAGAAATTAACATCAATTGATGGATTGGTTTCAAAACTTTCTGAAAGATTACAACAAGCAGCTTTTAGCAGCTCATCACTACTAATCATTGTTATATTTTGAGATTCTATATAAGATATTGAAGAAGTTCTTTTCCTTGAATTTAATGTTACCTCATCCAGCTGATCACTTGGGTCTAAAAAAACATGAATAAATTCATTTGGATTATTAATTTCAATAATTCGTGTTTTATATCCCACATAACTAACAACCAATTTTGAGTAAGAGGGATCATATTTCAAAGAAAAATTTCCTTCAATATCAGTGACTGAGCCTGTTGTGGTCCCCTCCCAAATAACATTTGCCCCAGGAATTGGTAAAGTTGAAGCTCCAAAAGACTCCATTACAATTCCATTAATCTTATCCTGGGATGAAACAATAAATGGAATCAAAATTAAAATTATAATAAACTTTTTCATTAATCGTATTTTAAATTGTATAAATTTTTTTGTTTAAAAAACATTCGGTAGACATTTAATATCGCTCCGAAACAATTTAAAATCAAATTAAAAATACTTGATTATATATTAGAATATCAAAAATTAAGGGTGGTGGATTACAAAAATTATAATGTAGTTCAGATTTATCTTCAAAATTGTTAATATCAAACTTCTTTTGGTTTGATAATACTGAATTAAAAACTGGAAATTCAAAATCTAAATATGAAACAATTTGAAAATTCTCTTGTTCGTTTAAAAAAATATCAATTCCAGAGCAACAAGGTTGATTTATCAATATATAATCGTTATACCCTAAATCAAATTTGGCATCATGTGAAAAATCTTTCGAACAACAAGATTCTAACCTATTTGAATCAGAAAAATTTGACTGATCTAAGCCACAAAAACGCTGCTCAATCTTAAACGAAAAAGAAGATATAATGACAAAAAATGCCATTAAAACAGAAACAACTCTTTTATTATTTGTGTTAACCATTTTACAAATTTATGAATTAAAAAAAAAATAAAACAAATTATTGTAATTATTGAGTTCAATTTATAATTAATTTCAGTGATTTTATATTTTTGAAAAAACATATTACATGCCTTACAATCAGCTTAAAACAAAAATCTCGTCCCTTGTTAAAGATTCAATAAATACTGAAAAAACTCTTTTTAAAATATGTGAAATTTTGAGATCAAATATTAGTCACTATGATTGGGTAGGGTTTTATTTTAAGAATGGGAGTAAACAAGAGCTTAAACTTGGTCCTTATACTGGTCTTGATACAGACCATAAAATTATACCTTTTGGAAAAGGGATTTGCGGTCAAGTGGCTTTGACAAATAAAAATTTTGTAGTTCCTGATGTAAAAAAACAAGACAATTATATATCATGTAATATAAATGTAAAATCAGAGATTGTTATCCCAATATTTGTTAATGGAAAAAACATTGGTCAAATTGACATTGACTCAAATATTCTTAATCCATTTTCTAAACATGATGAAGAATTTTTAGAATATGTTTGTGCCAAAGTTGCAACATTACTCTAGGTGTTAATAACTTGCGTATTTAGTTAAAAAATTACAGATTATTTGATGGGATTCGGGATTAATTTTGATCTTTAATTTCCTATTTTTGATGAATACCATTTATTAAAAAGATGAATCAATCCAAAAAAATTTCCTCAGCCCTTATATCAGTATTCAATAAAGATGGACTAGAACCAATTGTCAATAAATTAAATGAACAAGGTGTTACTATTTACTCTACAGGCGGCACTCAAAAATTCATTAATGATTTAAATATTAATGTTACTGCTGTTGAAAATATAACTGATTATCCATCAATTCTAGGAGGACGTGTCAAGACTCTACATCCTAAAATTTTTGGAGGAATTTTAAACCGCCAAGAAAACCAAAGTGATATTAATGAAATGGAAAGTTTCAATATACCGCAAATTGATTTAGTAATTGTTGACTTGTATCCGTTCGAAAAAACTGTTGAATCTGGAGCTGAGCATGAAGCAATAATTGAAAAAATTGATATCGGAGGTATATCATTAATTCGTGCTGCGGCAAAAAATTATAAAGATGTCTTATGTGTTTCTTCAGTTGAAGACTATAACGAATTATATGATATTATTTCAGAAAATAATGGTAACGTTTCATATGACGACAGAAAAAGATTTGCTTCAAAAGCATTTAATGTTTCATCACATTATGATAGTGCAATTTTTAATTATTTCAATAATGACCAAATAGTTTTAAAACTGAGTGAGCCGAATGGAAAAGTGTTACGCTATGGTGAAAATCCACATCAAAATGGATTTTTCTTTGGGAAATTTGATGAAATATTTGAAAAATTAAATGGTAAAGAATTGAGCTATAACAACCTTCTTGACGTAGACGCAGCTGTCAATTTAATGAATGAATTTTTAAACGAGCCACCAACTTTTGCTATTTTAAAACACAATAATGCTTGTGGATTAGCCCAAAGAACAACATTGGAACAAGCATATAAAGATGCACTTGCAGGGGATCCAGTATCAGCTTTTGGTGGAGTCTTGATTTGTAATACAGAAATTGATTTAGCTACTGCTATAGAAATTCATAAGCTTTTTTGCGAAGTTGTTATTGCCCCAAATTTCTGCTCAGAAGCATTAGAAATATTAACTGCAAAAAAGAATAGGATTTTACTAAAACAAAAACAAATAGAGCTTCCCAAGAGATTAATTCGTACATGTCTTAACGGATATCTTGTGCAAGATAAAGACAGTGTTACAGATTCATCGAATTTATTAGAAAAAGCAACACAACTAAGTCCTACAAATGATGAAATAACAGACTTAATTTTTGCATCAAAAATTTGTAAACACACAAAATCTAACACTATTGTCTTGGCGAAGAATAAACAATTATGCGCAAGTGGTACAGGGCAAACTAGCAGGGTTGATGCATTAAATCAAGCAATCAATAAAGCAAAATCTTTTGGCTTTGATTTAAAAGGAGCTGTAATGGCTAGTGATGCATTTTTCCCATTCCCAGACTGTGTTGAAATTGCTGACAATGCTGGAGTAAAGGCCGTTATTCAGCCTGGTGGGTCAATAAAAGATCAATTAAGTATTGATTATTGCAATCAAAATAATATAGCAATGGTCTTTACAAATACAAGGCATTTTAAACATTAAAAAAAGGAGAATTATATAGATTAACTATACTTTATTTTTATTACATTTACAGTTAATCACATTTATTTCTTAACACATTAAATATTTGTTTATCTATGGGGTTTTTTGACTTCTTAACTGAGGAAATTGCCATTGATCTTGGCACGGCTAATACCTTGATAATTCACAACGATAAAGTTATTGTTGACAGTCCTTCAATTGTTGCAAGAGACAGACAATCCGGTAAAATTATTGCCGTAGGAAAAGAAGCAAATTTAATGCAAGGAAAGACTCATGAAAACATCAAAACTATTCGACCGTTGAAAGATGGTGTTATTGCTGACTTTGATGCTTCTGAACAAATGATTAGCATGTTTATCAAAAACATCCCTGCTTTGAGAAAAAAATTATTCGCACCCTCCTTGCGAATGGTGATTTGTATACCATCAGGGATAACAGAAGTAGAAATGCGCGCAGTTAAAGAGTCTGCGGAAAGAGTTAATGGCAAAGAAGTTTATTTGATTCATGAACCAATGGCTGCAGCTATTGGTATTGGTGTAGATATTATGCAACCCAAAGGGAATATGATAGTTGATATTGGAGGTGGTACCACTGAGATTGCTGTAATAGCTCTGGGCGGAATAGTTTGTGATAAATCTGTAAAAGTTGCGGGAGATGTATTCACTAACGATATCATATATTACATGAGAACTCAACACAACTTGTATGTTGGAGATCGTACAGCAGAAAAAATTAAAATACAAATTGGAGCTGCTACTGATGATTTAGAATTACCTCCAGAGGAAATGAATGTTCAAGGTCGTGATCTTCTAACTGGTAAACCAAAACAAGTTCAAATTTCACACAGAGAAATTTCAAAAGCTCTTGATAAATCTATTTTAAGAATTGAAGATTCTGTAATGGAAACTTTATCTCAAACTCCACCTGAACTTGCAGCTGACATATATAATACTGGAATTTACCTTGCTGGGGGAGGATCGATGCTAAGAGGTTTAGACAAAAGACTTTCACAAAAAACAGATCTTCCGGTCTATATTGCTGAAGACCCATTAAGGGCAGTAGTTAGAGGAACTGGTATCGTTCTTAAAAATATCGTTAAATATAAAAGCGTATTGATCAAATAGACATTAAGCGATGCAACAACTCCTTAATTTCTTTCTTAAATTTAGAAATTTAATTCTTTTCTTAATTCTTCTTAATATTTCTCTAGCTCTAACTGTAAATGTTCATGACTACCATAAAAGTAAATTATTAAACTTTACATCAACTATAACAGGATCTATTCATAATGTTTTTTCAGGGATATCAAGTTACTTTAACTTAAAAAATGAAAATAAAATTTTACTTTTAGAAAATAACAGACTCAAAGAGATTGAATTTAACACAAATAGAAGTCTAGATAATTTAACTTTAGTTAACAATGAATACAAAGTAACATCAGCAACTGTAATAAAAAACAGCTATTCCTTGACAAAGAATTATCTAATTCTAAATAGGGGAAGTGATAGTCTTTTAAATGAAGATTTGGGTGTTATTACATCAAATGGTATTGTTGGTGTAATTGACAAAGTTTCTAATAAATATTCACGGGTTATTTCACTTTTAAATACAAATAGTAAAATCAATGCTAAACTAAAAAAAAGTAATCATTTTGGTACATTAGAATGGAATGGTAAAAATTCAAATATTGTACAATTACTAGATATTCAAGACCTAGTCGAATTGACAATTGGAGATACAATAGTAACAAGCGGTTATTCATCAATATTCCCTGAAAATATCCCTATTGGTTCAATAAAATCATTTAAATTAAATGACACAAAAGATCTTTTTGTAATAGATGTTGAGCTATTTAACGATATGACTAATTTGAGACATGTTCATATAATTGAAAATTTAGATATTAAAGAAATAGAAAATTTAAACAATGAATAGTACTTTAACAATTAATATTATTCGTTTTGTTACACTTATCATATTACAAATATTGATATGTAATCAATTGAATTTTTTAGGTAGCTTAAACCCTTTTGTTTATGTGTTATTTATAATTCTATACCCAATCGGAAGTAATAGAATGAATTTCATTTTCATTTCTTTTTTAATTGGATTAATTATAGATTTATTTCTAGATACTGGTGGAGTTCATGCTGCGGCTACAGTATGTATTGCATACGCTCGTCCACTAATCTTAAAATTTTCATTTGGAGCAGCCTATGAATACCAAGCTATTAAAATGAATGAATCTGAGGTATCACAACGTCTAATTTACTTCATCATAATAATACTAATACACCATATTATTTTGTTTATGCTACTATACTTTAACCTAAATAGCATAAGCATAATAATCTACAAAATATTAGCTGTGAGTATTTTTACATTTATTGTTACAGTACTTTTAAATACAATATTTAGCAAGAATTAATGATACGTAAATACCTGCTTTTATCAATTGTTATTCTCACAGGGTTTTGTTTTTTAGGACGTTTATTTTACCTTCAAATTATTGAACCTGATAGCAATTCAATTGAAAGTGATAATGCCATAAGAAAAGTATATAAATACCCCAAACGTGGACATATTTATGATAGAAATGGCAGATTACTAGTAGCAAACCAACCAACATATGATATAATAGTTGTCCCTAATGAATTAGAGGCTATTGACACATTGTTATTTTGCAATCTATTGAACATAAAAAAAGAAAAGTTTTTAAAATCAATTTCAAGAGCCGAACGATATTCAAAAAGATTACCTTCAGTATTTCTTTCTCAAATTTCAAAAGAAGACTATGCATTTCTTTCAGAGAAGTTGAGAAAATTTAAAGGATTCTATATAACAAAAAGATCAGCTAGAGACTATCAAACTGAAATTGGCGCAAATGTCCTTGGCTATATTGCTGAGGTCAATCCAGATAATCTGAACAAAGACACCTATTATAAGTTTGGAGATTTAATTGGAAAACAGGGTGTTGAAAAATCTTACGAGAAAGCACTTCGCGGAGTTAAAGGAGTTAATTACATCCAAAAAGACATTTATAATAGAGATATTGGTCCATATAAAAATGGACAGTTTGATACTTTACCAATTCCAGGAAAAGACATAAAGCTAACCATTGATTCTGATCTACAAGCTTATGGAGAATTATTAATGAAAAATAAAATGGGTGGAATTGTTGCAATTGAACCAAGTTCTGGAGAATTATTAAGCCTTGTTTCAGCTCCTTCTTATAATCCTGCATTACTGGTTGGGAGGGAGAGATCAAAAAACTATATGAAACTTTTTAACGATTCAATTCATCTTCCACTTTTTGATAAATCACTTATTAGAATGCATGTTCCAGGTTCTCCGTTTAAAACATTGGTTGCACTTACAGCACTTCATGAAAAAACTATAACTGAAAAAGAAGTTATTTTTTGTGATAATAAATATGTTTATGGTAGAAATCGCCGAATAATGAAATGCCATTGTGGAGGAGGTTACAGAAATTTATCGTCTGCAATTAGCAATTCATGTAATTCATATTTTGCTATGGCATTTAGAAAAACCATTGATAAATATAAAAATGCTTCAGAATCAATGGATATATGGAGTGATCATATTAAAAGTTTTGGGTTAGGAGAATTTCTTGGAAATGATTTATCTGTTGGTAAAAAGGGTAATATTCCTGATGGAGAATATTATGATAAATGGTATCCAGATTTCAAATGGGGTCCAACTACAATTATTTCTAATGCTATTGGTCAAGGAGAGATATTGGTCACTCCCATTCAATTAGCAAATATGACAGCTGCAATTGCCAATAAAGGACATTATTTTACTCCTCACATAATTAAATCTATTCAAGGAGAGGCAATCAATAATAAATTTACTACCAAAATTAATACAACTATTGATTCAAAGTATTTTGACCCCGTAATTGAGGGCATGTCAAAAGTATACACAAATGGTACAGCAAGTTTTTTGAAAATACCAGGAATTAGTGTATGTGGAAAAACTGGTACTGCAGAAAACTTCACTAAAATAAATGGAGTAAAAACACAGTTAACAGATCACTCAATTTTTATTGCTTTTGCTCCAAGAGAAAATCCCAAAATTGCTATATCAGTGTTAGTAGAAAATGGTTATTACGGAGCAAGATGGGCAGGGCGAATTGCATCATTAATGATTGAAAAATATCTTAATGGGGAAGTAACGCTGAAAAATATGGAAAGACTGGTATTAAATAAAAGTTTAGAATCTGAATATTTAAAACCATATAGCAACAAACCCTTTAAAATAAACGAATAGTGATTCAAAACAGAATAAATAATTTTTTATTGGATTGGCCAATAGTGTTAACCTACTTAGTATTAGTGATATTTGGATATTTTAATATTTTGTCTGCATCATCTGGCTTAGAATTTAGCTCATATATTGATATATCTAAACCCTTTGGAAAACAATTAGTTTTTATTGGTCTTTCATTAATATTAATATTTTTCATTCTTGCTATTGAAGCAAAGTTTTATGAACGTTTTGCAAGTATTATATACCTTTTATCAATTATTTCCTTACTAGGATTATTTATATTTGGTAAAAAGGTAAATGGGGCTTTATCATGGTATGAAGTTGGCGGATTTACTTTTCAACCTAGTGAATTTGCCAAATTTGCAACCACACTAGGATTAGCAAAATATATAAGTGACCTTCAAACCAATATCAAAGAAATAGGTGATCAATTTCGAGCAAGTATTATTATTTTGGTTCCATCAATATTAATCTTGATGCAAAATGATGCTGGTAGTACTATTGTTTTTATGTCATTAATTTTTGTATTTTACAGAGAAGGAATACCTCAAAAATATCTATTAATCGCATTTACTTTATTAATTATTTCAATTGTAACTCTAAAATTTTCTGCTTTATCAACATGTTTTGCTGTTAGTATTTTGGTAATAATCTATCAATTTTTTGTCAAAAAAAAGAAAAAAAGAAAATTTGGAATAACAACTGCAGTTATAATAGTTACTTGCTGTATTAGCTTTGCCACTGAATGGAGTTATAATAATGTTCTTCAAAAACATCATCAAGATAGAATTGGTTTGTGGCTAAGACTAGAAAACGATCCGATCAAATTGAAAGCAATGAAGCGGAGCATTTCTTATAATTTAAATGAATCTGAAAAAGCAATTAGTGCTGGGGGTGTTTTTGGCAAAGGCTTTAACGAAGGTACTCGTACTAAAGGTAAATTTGTTCCTGAACAACATACAGACTACATTTTTAGTACGGTTGCTGAAGAATGGGGGTTTTTGGGGAGTAGTATTGTTGTGATATTATTTATGTTTTTGATAATTAGGATAATAATACTAGCAGAGCAAAATAAATCACAGTTCAATAGAACTTATGGATATGGTGTTGCATCAATCATATTCATTCATTTCTTGATAAATATAGGAATGGTCATGGGGCTAATTCCGACAATAGGCATACCATTACCATTCTTTAGCTATGGAGGTTCTGGGCTGATTGGCTTTACTATTTTAATTTTTATATTTTTAAAACTTAATGCTAGTAGACTGAATACTTGGTAAGATTAATTCTTTTTTATGTCAAGTTTTTCTGCAAAATAATCACAAAAATCTTTCATTGTTGCACTCATTTTCTCATCTTGAGTTGAACGCAAAAAAGTGTCTGACATTGTAATTAATGTTTGATGAAAAAACATTTTCATTTCATCAACTGGCATGTCTTTAGTCCAAAGATCAACTCTTAATGATTCTCTGTTTTTAGAATCCCATACGGATAAAAAAATTGCTTTAGTTTCTTCATTTTCAATACCTCCATCCTCAGCAGACCATTTTAATTTCTCAGGAATTTTATTTTCGTCAAGTTGTACTAACAATTCAATTTTAGAATTATATTTTTTAGCCATTATTTTTTTGGTTTAAATTTTGCGTTTTTAAAAATATATTGTGAATCTGATTGCAACATATTCACCAATTTAATATCATTATTCTTCATGAATGACTTAACTATCTTCCATCCAATGTATATCCCCAGTGAAGATGGCGACTCACTATCAAGTTCCAGATTAAAACGAGAAAAAGGACCTCTGGCAATAAACCGATCATACAATTTTGAATTGTTATCATAAAGTAATTCGTTTTCGATAAAATACTGCCATATATAAAACTCATTATCCTCTGCCCAATTGAGCTCATCAGCAGTATACCCTATTCTAGAATACTCCTCTGAATTAGGCAACCAGAGATCTTTTAAATACATTTTTTTTCCTTGATAAATTAACTCGTCAAGAAATATCTCTCTAACAGGCTGGTTAATCATTTTAGATGCATATTTATCAGCCAGATCAACCACAATTTGATTTTTGTTTAAGTTTTTTCTTATGTGCTGATAAAAACTTCTATAAAAAACATGATTAGATCCAAGGTAATTATCTATTCCAATTAACACTATAGTATCTGTGACTATGACTTTATTCCTGTAGTCAACATCTGAAAAAACAGTTATTAAGCGTGGTTTTTTTAAAGAAGGATTGTAATATTTAATGTGTTTATAAAGAGATGACAAATCATCTTCAATTGAACTAAAATCTAAAAAAACACTATCAACAGAAGATTTTATTAATTTTTGTATTGAATCATCTTTCCTTTGAAGTAAAATTGAATCTGGAATATTATTTGGAAATAAAAAAGGAAAATCATCTTTGTAACTATAAAATTCACCTTCATTTGATTCCATAAATAATTTATCAAAACGCTCAACATTAACATTAAAATTAAGCCTATTAATTTCTTTTTCTAATTCAGAGTTTTGGTTACATGAACTAACCCCAAAAAAAGCTAACATAACTAAACTGTATGAATATCTTACAGATAAAATCATTATTTACATTTAAAAGTATAGTAATTGCCTACAAAAATAATCATAACCAGCGAATATGAGTGATATATAATTAAGATTTAGCGTCTTAACGTGAAATGACCTGTCCTTGATAAAACTGTATTATCAGATCTAACCAATTCAATACGATACCAATAGTCATTAGTAGGAAGCTTAATACCATTGTAAGTTCCGTCCCAAAAATTCTGATTTAAGCTCATATTTTTTAATAATTTACCAAATCGATCAAATATTGAAATACTTGAAAAAATATAATCTCCAGAAACTACTCCCTTAATTTCCCAAACATCATTATAACCGTCATTATTTGGTGTGAAGAAATTCGGTATATATATCACTGGAATTACAATTGAAATTTCCTCACATTGCAATTCATCTCTAACATATAAATTATAAAACCCTCCTGTGAGCTGATCAAAATATCCTTGATCTTGATAAGGGCCTAAAATATTTCCATTTTCATCAATTAATTGAAATTCATAGTTTGAACTACCAAGTGATGTTTCATTAATAAAAATTGAATTATTTGAAGTTGCCTCAACAATTGTAATATCATCCATTGATATAGTTGGGCCATCTGATTCAAAAACTTCAAAGAATTGAGAAAAAGAACAACTTCCGTTTAAATTAGAAACAGTTACTTGATATAAACCTAATTGATTAACCCAAAGTTCTGGTTGTGAAGTCTCGACTATGGAACTATCTGGAAGATCCCAAACGTATTGATAATTAGTTGTTGAGCTTTGTAAATCCAATTGAATCAATTCAGAATCTCCTCCACAAATTACCACATCTTCAACTGAAAAATTAGTATTTGAATTGACAATAAATTGAACTTGAGTTTCATCATTATCACAGAACCCGTTAAACACAGTAGCTGTAATTGTTTGCGAGGTGGTGTAAAATATTTCTGGAAATGGACTAGTTATTAAAACCCCATTTGCGTCCTGCAAAGGATTACCAAATGCGTCTGTGTATTCTATAGAAACATTAGTTTGACCAGCTAATATTGAAGTTTCTAAACTTGAGGTGTCAAATGTAAATAACCCATCATTATTATTGTCACAAACTTCATAGCTTGAAACTGTATTTGCAGTTGGTATAATTATAAATTGAATATTGAATTCACCAATATCATAACAATAACTACTATTATTTGTTATTTTATAAAAAATAGTTTGAAGACCTGTTATGCTAGAAATATTTGAAATTGTTGAGATACCGCTTTCAGCATCAGAATTACTTAAAAAATATTCAACTGAAAAAAAATCCGGCAATTGTTCACCTAAGATTTCATCTGTAAACTCAATATCTAAATCAATATTTGATACTTCTCCAGCCTCAATACAAAAGTATGTGTTAATTGGGGTATTTAAAACAGGTAGGGGTTCGATAATTAAATCTATTAACGATCCCATCCCAATACAAGAATTGTCAATATCAGAATCAATTCTTACCCAAATGGTTTGATCTTCACCAGTATCATTTTCATAACTATTAATATTTTGTATTGAGTTAATTTCTGATAACGCATCTGTTTCAGATTCGTAATAAGATACTGATAATGATTGGTCAGAAGGAAATAATTCTAAAATCATTGTCTCAGAGTCGCTAAAATCAAAAACTGTAATTCCAGTTGAATCATCGTAACATTTTTTGTAAGGATTTATAGAAAAGTCATCTGGAATCTGAGTTGTAGACACAAATAGCTCAAGTTCAGAAACCATAAAACATCCGCTTTGAGTTTCAACACGAACAAAAATAATATTAGGATTAATTGATGTATCAGAATTTATGTTTTGATAACTTACTGGGTCGACAATAAAATTAGAATCACCATTCTCGGCGTCAATTAAATTATGATAATAGAAAAATGATTCGTCTAAATGATTTGAGGAAATAAGTGAATTTGCCTCATTCAAATTAAAAGTTGTAATTCCATCAGTGTCTTGATCACATTGAAAAAGACTTACATAAGATTGAACAACTGGTAAAGGATTAACTACAAGTTGAATTGGAGTTGAAAAAATTGATTGACAAATCAAGTCATCTCGTGTCATTTTAGCTCTAAAAAATGTATTTGAAAGTTCAGTTTGAGCACTTACTATAATTAGTGTACTTGTAAAAATTCCTTGAAAACCTGGTGTAGATTCCAGGATATCATTCCATGATATTCCACCATCAGAGCTAAATTCCCATGATATCATATCAAACTCGTCAGAATTTGGCTCAAAATTAATTTCTAAATCAATGCTATCACTCTCACAGACATATTCAGGTGAAACTGAGATTATTGGAACAATTTCTACATAATCTTGATAGTCATATAAACCATCTGAATTAGTATCAATAGCTTGATTATATCCGTTTCCTCCAATAACTAATCCATTCAAATCAATTCCAGTACCATTTAAAATACCCTGAAAGCCTTCAAAACCAGCTTCATCTACATCAAAACAACCATCTGCATCCGAATCGAGTTGAATGAAATCTGGAATACCATTTAAATCAGAATCAATTGGAACTATAGCCTCTGAAACATCTGAAGTACCATTATTATTTAAATCCACAAATCCTAAGTCTATTTGGCCATTATTGTCTAAATCTAAAGTATTGAACCCTATTCCTGCTTCGAATAAATCATACAATCCGTCATTATCACTATCTAAATCTAAAAAGTCAAAAACCAAATCTAAATCAGAATCAATTGGATTAATAGCATTGTCATGATACCCATCAAGATTAGTATCATTTGAAATTAAATCATCAACTCTACCATCTTGGTCTATATCAAGAGATCCATTAGAACTTTCAATAATATCATATACTCCATCATTATCACTATCTAAATCAAAAACATCAGTGATAGAATCTAAATCCGAGTCAATAAATTTACAAGCTTGAGTCAATTGAAAAGAAACATCATTGATATTGGAATCTGAATTATTTATGTAATTAATTTTAAATTGTGTTGCATTATGACTTTGAATTGAAAATGTTCCTTCTCCATTAAGTATAGCAGCTGAATTTAGTTTAAATCGTATTTCAAATGCAGTAAATTCATTTATATTATTATCATAAACGCCGTCGTAATTTACATCTATTAACAATTGATTATCAGGATCATGAATTGTAATTGTTTGATCAAAAGGAACGCTAAAAACATACTCCTCAGTGTCATCCATTTGTCCAATTATTTGAGATGATGGAGCTTGCTCAAGTTTAAATTGTGTTGCAGAATCAAAAACTAGTTGAAATGCTGCTGAACTTGAGATTGTACCAACAGTTGGTGATGCTTTTAAAACCATTGTTTGATCAGAAAAACCAACAAAAGGTTCTGCAACTGTATTAGATTCACTGAAAAATACTTCTGAAGTGAAATTAGGCCCATTAGAATTAGAAAGATCATAAGAAATATTACAGTTGGATTCTTGCACATTTAAAATACCATCATTATCAAGATCAAGATCAAGATTATTATTTATACCATCACCATCATAATCTCCAACACAACCACTAACTGGAACATTATCAGAAATTACAGTTGAGCAATCAAAAATAATACCTTCTAACTGATAATAACCTGGAGTTGTTGGGATATAGGAATCAAAGGTAGCGCCCTGAATAGGATCTCCATTAAAAATCCATTGATATCCATCAAATGTTTCTTCACTCGAAAGACTTAATTCTATGTATGGAATACATAACTCTTCAGTGTCAATAGATAATCCGTCTGCTGTTATTTCAGGTTTAAATATAAATCCAGAATAAAAACCACCTAAAGCAGCTGCGCCATTTGCTCCGTAATAAGATACATATATTTGACCATCTGATGAAACGCTGATATCTCCTGTTAGTCCACTAATTAAATATGTTTCATAATTAAAATTTCCTAACACACTTTGTGGTAATGCCGTTGTTGGAACTCCATTTATTTGAATACTAGCACCAGTTTCTGCAACGATTGTAATGCCTCCAATAAATGTGACATCACCAGAACCTGAAGATTGAATTAATGGAATATTATCAATTCTTCGAGGAGCCTTACAATTTAAAGGCGGAACAAAGAACATTTCTTGGTTGGCTTCATTGTTGGTTCCCCCAATTCCTTGATACGCGAAAGTAGTTTTTGATGTCCACACATAAAGATTCCCACCTGGATTTGATCCAGAAATGGATTGTGTACTAAAGTTATCTCCCTCGATACTTATATATTCTCCAGAGTTTAAAATAGCTAATAAACTTCCTGTTGTTGAATCACCATTAATCCATACTTCTGTATTATCATAATGTGCGATGATTAAAGGCCTTTCAATATCATCATACCCGTTGGCTCTAACAAAAATATATTCGCTAAAATCTTGACCTTCAATGGAAATTGTCTGTAGTGGTGCAATTTGATCAATTCCTGCATCACGTCCACCACCATTTGAGTTACTCCCGTTTAAAGACCCACAATTCACAACAATAGGCTTATTTGAAGTTACAAGAGCACCAATTAAACCATCTCTATTTGATTGAGTAATAGCAGGGTTTAGTGCAAGAACGTAAGACTCACCTGCATCGAGATTTGCCGAAAGCGGTGTGTTATTTTCTACAATTACATCGTCTGGAATATCTGAAAAATTTATCTCAGTATTATTCTCAGTTGCCATGACTGAAACAAAATTAACATAATCTTGATTTGAAGATGTGAAATTTTTTAAATTGGTGAATGTTCCAACCCTAAAAACCTTGCCAAGCCCAGAAAGACCTTTTGATACTAAAGAACCAGCTTGATTCTGATTCCCTGCTGTCAGCCTAACAGAAGCATAGACTGGTTTTTCAGATTGAATTACATAACCTTTATCTGATGCTTGAACCAATGTGTTTGACAATGGTAAAACAAAAGATGTGTCATTACCATTACCAATGAATATTTCTAAAGGACTTGTGTTAGATACACTAAAGTTTGAAACTCCAACACCTAACTGATTTATTTCAACATTTATAGTAGAAATACTTGGTGTTGAAATATGAAGATATTGATTCTGAGGTAGAGCGTTATTATTAGATGCAGCTGTGATCGGTGGTATATAATGCGTTCTACTAAGTTGTGCTGAAACCTTAAGACAAAAACTAATAAAAATTAAAACAAAAAAATTTATTTTCATGTCTAATTAAAGCTCAAAAGCTATTTTTCTTAATTAATATTGAGTTATTTATTTAAATATAAGTCTATTTTTTTAGAACAAAAATGTTAATTGTATTTTAAAATTTAATGTTTAGTTATTTAATGGTTTTAAAGAATAAAAGAATAGCTTATTTTTGTATAATGAATTCTGAATCTGTTATTGGACATATAACTAACTGGCTGAAAACATATATTGCTGAATCCAAAACAAAAGGTTTTGTTGTTGGAATTTCTGGAGGCATTGATTCAGCAGTCACATCTACACTATGTGCTAAAACAGGAATTAATGTATTATGTCTTGAGATGCCAATACATCAAGCACCAGCACACGTAAGTAGAGCTCAAGAACATATAGAATTTTTGAAAAAAAAATACAAAAACGTATCGTCATATAAAGTTAATTTAACACCTGTTTTTGAAGCTCTCAGAAATGAAATTTCTAGTGATGGGTCACAAAATAAAATCGAAATGTCACTTGCTAATACAAGAGCAAGACTTAGAATGACAACACTTTATTATCACGCAGGCTTAAATAATTATATTGTTGCTGGGACAGGGAATAAAGTTGAAGATTTTGGAGTCGGATTTTACACAAAATACGGAGATGGAGGTGTTGACTTGAGCCCAATTGCAGATCTTTTAAAATCTGAGGTTTACGAGTTAGGTAAATATTTAGATGTTCCGAAAAGTATAATTGAAGCTGCGCCAAGCGATGGCCTTTTTGGCGATGCTAGAAGTGATGAACAACAAATTGGTGCAACATACCCAGAGCTGGAGTGGGCAATGTCAATGAAAGACTTAGGTAAAATATCGTCTGATTTTTCAGGAAGAGAAAAAGAAGTTTATGACATCTTTATAAACTATTTTAATTCTAACTCACACAAAATGAAACCAATTCCTGTTTGTTTAGTCTCTGATTCTGTAAAACAATAACAATGATAAGGGTCTTAATTGCAGATCATCAACCTATTGTTAGCTATGGAATTCGTATGCTATTCGATTCTTCTAATGATGTGAAAATTGTTAATTCCGTAAACACCAAAAAACAGTTATTAGATTATCTAAAAAAGGGAAGTATAGACGTTGTTTTACTATCAATAGATTTTGCCGAATCAAATGGCATGACAATAATGAGAATTATTAAGAAAGAATTTAACTCTGTAAGGGTTCTTATCTTTAGTTCTTTGGATGAGGATGTTTATGCTGCAACTAGTGTTAAGGCGGGAGCTTCAGGATTTTTATCTAAAACATCATCTACCAGTTCAATAAAACGAGCTATTTTAAAAGTTTTTAAGGGGGGGATTTATTTAAGTAGTGCGATGGCGAGAAAGCTAACTTTAGAAAAAAATCAAGATAAAACAGATGTTTTAAGCAAACTCTCTACCAGAGAGTTTGAGGTGCTTGGTCTAATTTGTAATGGCAATAAAAATAGTGAAATTGCAAAGGAGTTAAATATTAATCCGAAAACCGTAAGTACTTATAAATCACGATTAATGCATAAGCTAGAGGTGAAAAATATTGTCGGCTTAATTGACTTTGGAAGGCAAAAGAAATAATTATAAGACTCGGTTTAATTTTCTACTAAGTAACATTTTTAAATTAGAATAATTTAAAACATCTTCAAGAATATCTTTTTGAGGTGCTGAATTTCCTTTTGTAATCTCTTTGAATTCAGATACTTTTTTGTCAATTAAATAACATCTTAGACTTAAAATTGTTTCGCTTACTAATTGTGGAATGCTCAAGTCTTTAGGTTTTGGGAAAATATTATTTTTTTCCCAATTATGAAGATTATAACGTTCTTCATTCATTAAAATTGATGTTACAACTGGTACAAGATCAGGGTCAATTTTATTTACAAAATTATCAATTGAAAATGTTTCATTTTGATTTAAATGATCTATAATTAGATAATAAATAGTTTTAAATTCAGAGTTACTAAATTTCATCTCATCCTCTTGTAGATCTAAATAAATTTTTTCAAATACTTTAGATTTTTGAATAACTGGCTCTAAAATAAGATCTCCTTTATCATTTTCTTTCAAAATTAAATCTTCAAAATCTTCAGATCTATTACCATACAAAAGAAGGATTTCAATTATTTTTTGTTCTAATTGAAACTGCACATTAATCTTTTTCAGGTTATTCTTTTGATTTAATTTATGAATTTGAAAATTTTGACTTTCTTTTTGGTACTTTTTATTAATTTCTAATTTTGATTTTTTTGCTAATTGAGCTAATGTATTAAAGAGAACATTTTCACTTATTTCCATTATTCGCGCACACTCCTTGACATATATTTCTTGTTTAATTTGATCAGATATCTTTGAAATACTATTAACCATATCACGAATTAACTCTGCTTTAGCAATAGGATCATTAGAAGATTCATTCATTAAAAGTGAAGCCTTATATGATATAAAATCTTTTGAATTTTCATTCAAATAAATTTTAAGTTCTTCTGTAGTGTTACGTTTTGCAAAGCTGTCCGGATCTTCTCCATCGGGGAAAGTGCAAACTTTAACATTCATACCTTGTTCTAAGATTAAATCCACACCTCTTATAGAGGCACGAATTCCAGCAGCATCACCATCAAAAAGAACAGTAATGTTTTTTGTTAGCCTGCTAATAAGTCTGATTTGTTCAGAAGTTAATGCTGTACCAGACGACGAAACTACATTTTTTATATCTTTTTGATTCAATTGAATAACATCAGTGTATCCTTCGACTAAATAACAATTATCTTCTTTAGCAATAGATTGTTTAGCGTAATATATTCCATATAAAACTTTACTCTTGTGATAAATATCACTCTCAGGAGAATTTAAATATTTAGCGGCCTTTTCATTTTTAGCTAAAATACGTGCCCCAAAACCTAGAACTCTTCCTGACATACTATGAATAGGAAATATTATTCGTCCTTTAAATCGGTCAAACTTTTTATCATTTTTTACAATAGTTAAACCTGTTTTTTCTAAGTATTTTAAATTGTATCCGTTTTTTAAAGCATCATCTGTAAGACCAGTCCAATCATCAGTTGAAAATCCTAATTGAAATTTTTTAATAGTTTCAAGGCTAAATCCTCTTTCTTTAAAATAAGTTAAGCCAACAGCTACTCCTGAATCTGTACCATGTAATATTTTTTGATAGTATTTATTCGCAAATTCAGAAACAACATACATACTCTCCCTTTCACTTGCAGCTTCTTTTTGTTTGTCAGATTGTATAGTTTCCTCAATTTCTATATTATATTTTTTCGCTAAATAACGAATGGCCTCAGGGTAAGTAAAATGTTCATGTTCCATAAGAAATGAAACTACAGTACCCCCTTTGCCAGTAGAAAAGTCTTTCCAAATTTGTTTAACTGGAGAGACCATAAAACTTGGTGTTCTCTCTTCGCTAAATGGGCTTAGACCTTTAAAATTACTACCAGATTTTTTTAATTGTACAAAATCCCCAATAACCTCCTCTACCCGAGACATATCAAATACTTTATCAATTGTTGATCTAGATATCAAATTAAAAGGATTATATAGATTATTATTGTTTGCGCAAGGATAAAGATATAAAATCTAATATATTAAAAAACGATAAATATAATTTAGTTGAAATAAGCTATTTATTTCTTTCAATTACATAATTAACCATCATGACTAATGCATCTTTGTAATTAGATTCTGGATAATTTTTAATTAGTTTAAGAGCTTCACTTTGAAAGTATTTCATTTTTTGAACAGCATAGTCTAAACCTCCTTTATTTTTTACTAATTCTATGAGCTCTTTTACCCTGCGCTGATCTTTGTTATGACGTTTAATAGAATTAACAATCCAATTTCTCTCATTCGAAGTACAATTATTAATAGTATAAATTAGTGGTAAAGTCATCTTTTGTTCCTTAATATCAATTCCAGTAGGCTTTCCAATTTTTCTTGTCCCGTAGTCAAACAAATCATCTTTGATTTGAAAAGCCATTCCTATTAACTCTCCAAATTTTCTTAGAATCTCTATATCATTTGAATTGGGTTTTACTGACGCTGCTCCCAAACTACAACAAGCAGCAATCAATGTAGCTGTCTTTTGTCGTATTATATCATAATACACCTCCTCAGTAATATCTAGAGTTCTTGCTTTTTCAATTTGAAGAAGCTCTCCTTCACTCATCTCTCTAACTGCAACGGATATTATCTTTAATAAGTCAAAATCATTATTATCAATACAAACCAATAGTCCTTTTGATAATAAAAAATCACCAACTAAAACTGCAATTTTATTTTTCCAAAGGGCATTAATTGAGAAAAAACTTCTTCGTTGATTACTATCATCAACTACATCGTCGTGTACCAATGTAGCTGTGTGAATAAGTTCTATTACTGATGCACCTCTGTATGTCCTCTCTGACAATTGACCATTGGAAACCATTTTTGCAGATAGGAAAACAAACATTGGACGCATTTGTTTACCTTTTCTATTTACAATATAATGAGTTATTCTGTTTAAAAGCGCAACTTTACTCGACATTGATAAGCGAAACTTTTTTTCAAAAAGCTCCATCTCATAGCTGATAGGTTCTTTAATTTTTTCAATAATCTTCAAGAAAAACAAATATTTATTACAAAATTACGCATATAAACCTAAATGATTCATTCTAAAAAGTTAAAACTACAATTTTTAAAAAATAGACCCTAAAATTGAATCTAATTGATCGTATTCAATTAAAAATGCATCATGACCATGAATAGATCTTATCTGATGATAATATAAATTGTGTTTTTCCTTTTGAGCTAAATTTATAATTTTCTTGTTTTTTTTATTAACGAAAAATAAATCTGATTCAATACTTATAATATGAATTTCAGCTTCAATTGATATTAATAAATTTAAAATATTTTTCCCATCAGATGTGATATCAATAGTTTTTAACAATTGGTTCATTAATTTATATGAAGATAATTGAAATCGTTTCTGCAATTTCTCACCATGATGAATTAACCAAGATTCAATATTAAATAATTTTGATCCTTTAGACATAGATCCTTCAAATCTTTGTTCAAAGGAATCAGGTGTCCTATAGCATAACATAGCATGCATTCTTGCATCATTGACAGGATTTGAGGAATTTAATAAAAATTGTTCTTGAATTAAACAATTCGCAATTATCCAATCTGTCGATTTCCAATCAGATGCAATTGGAACAAGATGTTTAGTAATTTTAGGATTCAAAACAATCATTTCCCAAGCTATCCCTCCTCCTAATGAGCCTCCAATTATTGAATGCAATTGGTCAATTCCTAAAAATTCAAGGCCATACAAAAAAATATTAGCAATGTCTTTAGCCACATAATCTTTATAATTTATAATGAGATTATCAGGCTTGCCATCAAAACCGTTTCCAGGAATATTGAATGCTAGAACCGTATAATTGTTAGTATCAATAGTTTTTTTTGGGCCAATCAGAGAGCTCCACCAACCGCTTTCACCTGAAACATTAGAATTCCCCGTTAATGCATGATTTACTAATACAATTGGAGCAGTATGAAGAGGGCATCCAAATAACTGGTAAGATAATTCGGAAGCAAATCTCTTTCCAGAAATAATGTGACAGTCATTAAGCTTTAAGTACTTCAGCAATTTAAATTATACTAATAGATTATTTTTCAACTTCGGTTTTAATGAATTTAAATGCTTGTTCTAAATCTGCTTTGAGATCATCAATATCTTCTAATCCAACAGATAATCTAATCAAATCTTTTGATACTCCAGTTAAAATTTGAGAATCCGTACTTAATTGTTGATGTGTTGTACTTGCTGGATGAATTATCAATGATTTTGTATCACCAATGTTTGCTAATAAAGAAAAAAGTTTTGTTTGATCAACAACATTTTTTGCAACTTCATAGCCGCCTTTCACTCCAAAAGTAACTAGTCCACTTTGACCTTTTGGTAAATATTTTTCAGAAAGTTTTTTATATGGGCTTGTTTCTAGACCAGGATAATTAACCCATGAAACTATATCTTGCTTTTGTAACCATTTTGCTAAAGCTAAAGCATTTTCACTATGCTTTTTAATTCTTATTTCGAGAGTTTCAAGTCCCTGAATAATCTGAAAAGCGTTAAATGGACTTAAAGAAGAACCATAATCTCTTAAACCTTCAATTCTAACTTTTGCGATAAACGATGCAGATTCGAGTACTTCGCTGTAAACTAGCCCATGATATCCTGGTGAAGGCTCTGTAAACTCTGGGAATTTTCCATTAGTCCAATCAAATTTTCCTGCATCAATGATAACACCTCCCAGAGCAGTACCATTACCGTTGATATATTTTGTAAGGGAGTGGATAACAATATTAGCACCATACTCAATTGGATTTAATAAATAAGGTGTTGCTACTGTATTGTCAACAATAAGTGGCACTTTGTAAGCTTTAGCTTTATTTGAAATAGCTTTAATATCAAGCACGTCTAGCTTTGGATTTCCAAGTGATTCAATAAAGAAAGCTCGAGTATTTTCTTGTGCTGCTACTTTGAAATTTTCTGCATCAGATGGATCTACAAAAGTAGTTGTAATCCCATGTCTTGGCAAAGTAACACTCAATAAGTTATAGGTGCCACCATATAAGCTGCTTGAAGCCACAATATGATCTCCGGATTTCAATAATGTCAATAAAGTTGTTGCTATTGCAGATGTTCCAGATGATGTTACAACTGAAGCAATTCCTCCTTCTAAGGCTGCCAATCGTTGCTCTAAGATGTCATTTGTAGGGTTATTGATTCGGGTGTAAATATTTCCTGTCTCCGCTAGAGAAAAAAGATTTGCTGCGTGGTCAGAATCGTTAAAAACATAAGCTGTTGATTGATAAATTGGAACTGCTCTGGTTCCAGCATTTTGTGATGGGTCATAACCCGCGTGAAGAGCTTTTGTTGAAAAAAAGTTTTTACTCATTTTAATTAATTTTAATTTTATTATTTATCATTATAAGCTCAAAAACAACAATAATGCTGAATAGTATTTTAAGTAGTTATAAAGAAAAAGCTATTTAAAAATAATCGCTTGTTATCTATCTATTTACAGAAAGTAAAAAGTAGAATTTAGCACCTTCTCTAAAAACACAGAGGGTTGCTAAGGCATCAATGGGTCTAATCCCTAAGCCTTTCTTGATAACATTTCAAAAAGATATTGAACTTTAAAGCACAAAGATTCAACAAAAAGAAGTAAAAACAAAATAATTTTCTAATTATTTATATTTAAAGCATTTAATTTAGTAAATTTTTCTTTTATAATATCTCCGGTAGATTTATTTTCTATTTTGCTCTCAAGCCAAGATATAATATCCAAGTATAAAAATGCACGCCTTTCATAAGGATGGTTTTCATAAACCAAAAGCTTCTTGTGTAATTTTCTGAATGCTGACTTAATTTCATTTGGGAAAATATCCCCCAGACTCTTCAAAAACAGTATCATCTCTTTTTGAACAGCATACAAATCCTCCATTTTAATTAAAAATTTGTAAGTGCTTTTTATTAAACTATCCAGCTGATAATCTAAACCTGCTTCATAATGCGCAACTAAATTTAGAATTCTTGAAAAGCACATTAAATCTTCACGCATGTGTAAAGATTTGTTATTAATGATTTTTGAAAGATAGTGAATAGAGTTATTGAAATCTCCATTCCCAAAATAAAGACTTGCTATTTTGTAATAAAACATCATAATATGATGCTCGTCAATTTGATTTATGTGCTGATTAAGCCTATTTAACACCTCATTTACCAACGGAAGCCCTTCGCTAAAAGTTCCTTCCATAAAATGTAAATTAATTTTATTTGAGTATAGGTAAAGAAAAATCAAGCCATCAATATTATCATCTCTAGGAAAGTCTGATTTTTGAGTAATAACCTCAAATTGATTTAAAGCAGATTTGAATTTTTGATGATGTTTTATAAAAAAAAGTGCTTCTAATAAATATTGATATCCTCTAAGAAAAAAAACAGGATTTAAACTAATCATTTTCTTATTATCATGAAAAAGATCAACCCACTTTCTAGAATATTTATAACATAATTTAAAATCTTGAGTTAAAAAACTATACCATAAATAGGATTTATACAGCCATAGCTTTTCTCTAAAACCTAATTTTTCAATTTTAAAAGCAGGCATTCTTTTGTTAAAATAGTTTGTGACTTTTTTATATTCTTCATCATTTTTAACATAACCTGTTTTTAAAAACAACCCATATAATTGAAGGGAAAGATTAGAAAGCTTACTCGCTATAACATTTTGTGCGCTGAGCTCTTTTGCTTGTACTGTTAATTCATCCGCTCTATTGCTTAAACTTCTTGTAATAAATTGCGATTCAATTACCTTTTCTAGTTCAACAATCTCATAAGCAATATTTTTTTCATGATTAAGAATAGCCAAAATCTTGGCTTTATCAAGTAATTTTAAACTTTGTTTGTAAAGCCCCTTATGATAAAGAATTGTTGCAAAATCTAATTGCTCACGTAATTGAATTCTAAGGTTTTGATGGGAAGGATTTAATCTCAAGCTAATCAATATCTGCTTATACAAGTGAGCCTTCAAATTTGATAATTGTTGTTTTTTTACAAAGCCAGCTTTTAAAATTAAAGACTCATTGTAGCTTTTTAATTTCTGTAAGAGATTAAAAAGCAACAAGAATTTAGAATCCTCATTAACGCCTAATCTTCCAACATATAGCTTAAACTGTCTCTTTTCTGACTTGGTCAAAGATTTCACCAAAACAAATAAATTATCTTTTGGTGATTTAGTCATAATTAAAAATTTTATTTAAAGTATTCAATATCATTTTATTATGATAAATGAGTTTAAATTAAGCGTCGTAAATTTATAAAAATAATTTAGGTTAAAAATCCAAAAAAAATTAAATTCGTATACAAATAAAACATCATACAATAAATGCCCAAGACTAACGTCGAAATATTTGATACGACTTTGAGAGATGGAGAGCAGGTCCCGGGCTGTAAATTAAATAAGTCTCAAAAATTGGTAATTGCTGAAAAGCTTGACCTTCTCGGAGTTGATGTTATTGAGGCAGGTTTTCCAGTTTCTAGCCCAGGGGATTTTGAGTCAGTTGATGCAGTTTCAAAAATTGTTAAAAGTGCAATTGTTTGTGCCTTAAGCAGATCCGTAGAAAATGATATTAAAATTGCTGCTCAAGCTTTAAAAAATGCAAAATTTCCAAGGATTCACACTGGAATAGGCACATCAGATTCACATATAAAATATAAATTTAACTCAAATAAAGATGCAATTATTGAACGTGCAGTTTCTGCTGTCAAATACGCAAAATCTTTTGTAGAAGATGTAGAGTTTTACGCAGAAGATGCAGGCAGAACAGATAATGAATACTTAGCAAGAGTTTGTGAAGCTGTTATAAAGGCTGGAGCCACTGTTTTGAATATTCCAGATACGACTGGCTACTGCTTACCAAAAGAATATGGTGAAAAAATAAGATTTTTAAAAGAAAATGTAAAAGGAATTGAAAAGGCCAAATTATCTTGTCATTGCCACAATGACCTAGGCCTAGCAACAGCAAACTCAATTGAGGGTGTTATAAATGGGGCTCGTCAAATTGAATGTACTATCAACGGGATTGGAGAAAGAGCAGGGAATACTGCTTTAGAGGAAGTTGTGATGATAATGAAACAACACCCTAGTTTGAAATTTGATACAAATATCAACACATCAATGCTATACAGCGTTAGCCAATTAGTCTCAGAAAATATGGGCATTTACACCCAGCCTAATAAAGCAATCGTTGGAGCAAATGCATTCGCGCATAGTTCTGGAATTCATCAAGATGGAGTTATTAAAAACAGAGAAACTTATGAAATTATTGATCCTAAAGAAGTTGGGGTTACTGAGTCAGCTATAGTACTTACCGCAAGATCTGGAAGAGCAGCGCTAGCCTACAGAGCAAAGAATGTTGGTTATGAGCTAACCAAGCTACAACTTGATGTAATTTATAAGGATTTTTTAAAATTTGCTGATTTAAAAAAAGAAATAGGTGATAATGATATACATCAAATAATTGAATCTAGTACAATTTTTAAAGAATTAAATTAGATTATGAAAAAAACTCTTTTTGATAAAGTTTGGGATAATCATGTTGTTAAATCAGTCCCTAATGGCCCTCAAATTCTATACATCGACAAACACCTCATTCACGAAGTAACAAGCCCTCAAGCTTTCAACGAATTAAAAGAGAGAAAAATACCACTATTCAGACCAAATCAAATTGTTGCAACTGCTGATCATAATACCCCTACAAAAAATCAACACTTGCCTGTTAAGGACGATTTATCAAGAAATCAACTAGAACAACTCTCTAAAAATTGTTTAGAAAACAATATAACACTATACAACCTTGGACATAAATATAATGGTATTGTTCACGTTATGGCTCCAGAACTAGGGATTACTCAGCCAGGCATGACAATGGTTTGTGGAGATAGTCATACATCAACTCACGGAGCATTTGGAACAATAGCATTTGGGATTGGCACAAGCCAAGTTGCGCAAGTATTTGCAAGTCAATGCCTTTTACTAAAAAAACCAAAAAGTTTACGAGTTACAGTAAATGGAAAATTAAAAAATGGTGTTTTGCCTAAAGATGTTATACTTTATGTGATTTCAAAATTAGGCACTAACTCTGGCACTGGCTACTTTTGTGAATATGCGGGGAGTGTTTTTGAAAATATGAGCATGGAAGGAAGGATGACAGTATGTAATATGAGTATAGAAATGGGTGCCAGAGGTGGAATGATTGCACCTGATAAAACTACTTTTGAATACATAAAAAATCGTAAATTTTCTCCAAAAGGGGATGAATATGAAAAAAAACTAAAATATTGGAAAACATTAAAATCAGACGATGGAGCAATTTTCGATAAAGAGTTCTACTTTGATGCTAATGACATAGAACCAATGATAACTTATGGTACAAATCCTGGAATGGGAATTAAAATTTCAGAAAATATACCGTTAGAAAGCAACTCCTCTTTCAAAAAATCACTAAACTATATGAATTTTAAAGCAGGTGAATCACTAATAAATAAGCCTGTTAATTACGTTTTTATAGGAAGTTGCACAAACTCAAGGATTGAGGACTTTCGAATTGCTGCAGAATATGTAGAGGGAAAACAAAAAGCAAAAAATGTAACCGCATGGCTTGTACCAGGAAGTCGCCAAGTAGAAATGCAAATTAAAAAAGAAGGTCTTAATAAGATATTCGAATCTGCAGGTTTTGAATTACGCCAACCAGGCTGTTCTGCTTGTTTAGCAATGAATGATGATAAAATTCCAGCAGGAGAATATTGCGTATCAACATCTAATAGGAATTTTGAAGGTAGACAAGGCCCAGGATCAAGAACCATTTTAGCAAGCCCACTTGTTGCAGCTGCTACCGCTATTGAAGGTAAGATTATTGATGTTTCAAATAATAAACTATAATGGAAAAATTTACGACACTAGATTCTACAGCAATTCCGTTAAATGTTTCCAATATAGATACTGATCAAATTATACCTGCTAGATTTTTAAAAGCTACAGATAAAAAGGGTTTTGGCGATAATTTATTTAGGGATTGGCGATATGATAAAGAAAATAATCTAATCCCTGAATTTGTGTTAAATAGTTCAAAATATAAAGGTAATATACTTATCGCTGGAGATAATTTCGGTTGTGGTTCCAGTAGAGAGCATGCTGCATGGGCTCTCGTTGGATATGGCTTTAAAGTCATAATTTCAAGTTTTTTTGCTGATATATTCAAAGCAAATGCTTTAAATAACGGCTTGTTGCCTATACAAGTTGACAAAGTCTTTTTAAGTAAAATTTTCAGTCTAATTAATGGTAATGATAATTTGATATTCAGTGTAAATTTAGAAAATCAGTCACTGTCCATTGGTGACGACCATTTAACTACATTTTTTGATATTGATAGCTACAAAAAAACCTGTCTTTTAAATGGATACGATGATATTGATTACCTAATAAGTGAAAAAGATGCAATAGAAGCTTTTGAATTAAAAAATAAATAAAATGAAATTACAAATTGCTGTTTTACCTGGTGATGGTATTGGTCCAGAAGTTACTGAACAAGCTATAAAAGTACTTAAAGCTATAGCTCTTAATTACAATCATAAGTTTAATTTTACTTATGCTGATGTAGGTGCTATTGCAATTGATAAATTTAATAATCCTCTTCCAGATAAAACTCTTAATCTTTGTATGGATTCTGACGCAATTTTGTTTGGAGCAATTGGCGACCCAAAGTTTGATAACAATCCCTCATTAAAAATTAGACCTGAGCAAGGGTTATTAAAATTACGTAAAGAATTAGGTCTTTTCTCAAATATAAGACCTGTAAAAGCTTATAAATCTTTGTTGGATAAATCTCCACTCAGAAAAAAGATTATAAAAGGCACTGATATTATAATTTATAGAGAGTTAACTGGGGGACTATATTTTGGAGAAAAAAAACTCAGTAAAGATAAAAATACAGCTACAGATACTTGTAGTTATTCTCGTTATGAAATAGAACGTATTTCTCATCTAGCTTTTAAAGCTGCAATGAATAGAAAAAATAAAGTAACCTTAATTGACAAAGCTAATGTTTTAGAAAGTTCAAGACTTTGGCGTAAAGTTGTTAATGATGTTTCAAAAAAATACCCTTCGGTAAATTTAGATTTTTTATTTGTAGACAATGCAGCAATGCAAATGATATTAAATCCAAGTCAATTTGATATAATTCTTACCGAAAACTTATTTGGGGATATTATTAGTGATGAAGCAAGTGTTATTGGTGGTTCAATTGGACTACTATCATCAGCTTCCGTTGGTGATAAATATTCTATGTTTGAACCAATTCATGGTTCTTATCCACAAGCAACTGGAAAAGGAATTGCTAACCCAATTGCTTCAATTCTGTCAGCTGCAATGCTCTTGGATCATTTCGAATTATATGATGAAGCAAAAATAATTCGTAAAGCGGTTGATAAATCATTGAAATTACAGATAACAACCCCTGATTTAAACAAAAAATTTGATAATGTTACTACAGATAAAGTTGGAGATTTTATTGAAGATTACATAAATAATCCCGAGGACTCAAATTTAAATTTCTCTAATATTTATTTAGGCCAATCTACAATCATTTAAAAAAAAAGGCCCCTTAATAGGGGCCTTTTTTACAATTTAATGATTTTGCCTTTATCACTTTTGAAGCGATATTCGAGGTATGTGTAAGCATCTCTTGGCATAATTTTCACCCAAATTTTATATTTAAAATACCATCTCAATCGAATTGACATAAAGCCTTTTGTTAAAAAGGCTGCAACAAAAGGATGCAAATTTAAAATAACTTTTTTAAAACCTTTTTTTGCAATTAAGTCTAATTGATGGTTAAACTTATCAATTAAAACAATAGGAGCCTCAATTTCTGAGCCGTTTGGTCCATTAGGGTTTAGCTCTTTAGTCTTAATGTTCATTTCAGGACGAACACGCTGACGTGTTATTTGAATCAAACCAAACTTACTTGGAGGTAGTATTTTGTGCTTGGCGCGATCTTCTTTCATTTCATCTCTTAAATGATTGAACAGCTTTCTTCTATTCTCTGAGCTATTCATATCAATGAAATCAACTACAATTATTCCGCCCATGTCTCTTAATCTAAATTGACGAGCTAGTTCAGTAGCAGCAATTAGATTAACTTCAATAGCAGTATCTTCCTGATTTTTTTCTTTACTAGTTCGATTACCGCTATTAACATCAACAACATGAAGTGCCTCAGTGTGCTCGATTATTAAATATGCTCCTTTTGGTAAGCGTACAGTTTTACCAAATGAAACTTTAATCTGTCGCTCAATACCAAATTTTTCAAATATTGGAGTTTTAGAATTATAAAACTTTACAATATTTTCTTTGTGAGGAGCGATTTCAAAAATATAGTCTTTAATCTTAGCACAAAGATCAATATTATCAACATTAATCTTAGTGAAACTATCGTTAAAAATATCTCTTAAAATCGAAGACGCCTTGTTCATTTCACCTAAAACTTTACTAGGAGTATGAGCTTTAGGAATACGCTTACAAACATCTTCCCATTTTCTGTAGAGGTTTTGCATATCTCTGTCAAGTTCAGCTACTTTTTGTCCCTGAGCGACAGTTCTGATAATTACTCCAAATCCTTTTGGTGCAATACTTTTTACTAAACGTTTAAGTCGTTCTTTTTCATCTTTACTTTCAATTTTTTGAGAAATTGAAATTCTATTAGAAAAAGGAACTAACACTAAATAACGCCCAGCAAATGATATTTCTGAACTAATTCTTGGACCTTTTGTTGAAATAGGTTCTTTTACAATTTGAACTAACAAAGTTTGATTGGGTTTTACAACCTGATCAATTTTGCCGTCTTTATTAATGTCTTTCTCGTAAGAAAAATCTTTAAGAGAAAAATCATTTAATTTACCTGTGCTTACACGTTTCATGAATTTCATTAGAGAAGGTAGCTTTGGCCCTAAATCATGATAATGCAAAAAAGCATCTTTCTGATATCCAACATTAACAAATGCTGCATTTAGACCTGGAATAGATTTCCTTACTTTAGCAATAAACACATCGCCAACTGAAAATTTATTATTATCCTTATCTTTTTGAAATTCAATTAATTTTCCCTCTTTTAGCAAGGCAAAATCAACATTGTCTGAATTGGATCGAATCACTAATTCTTTATTCATAATGTTAATTTTGATCTTTAAAGTTTTTTTTAAAGATGGATTATACAATTATTCTTTGACTAATTACAAGTTCTTAAATTTTGTAATAAGAGCTCAAAGTACTTAACTTTTACTTTGAGTGTCACAGGATTTAAATCCCGGTAAATTCAATTCTTAAACATTAAGGTAAAATGTAAATGAATGAATTTAATGTCAATGAACGTTTTTTGTTAACTGAAAAAAGTAGCCAAGGCTACTTTAACAGTTTACTTTTTTTTGTGTCGATTTGCTCGACGTCTTTTTTTACGCTTATGCGTTGCTACCTTATGTCTTTTACGTTTTTTACCGCTTGGCATATAAGCTTAATTTTAATTAATTAATTGACTTTGACCTTATTTTTTACCCCTTCAAGGAAAATTTTCGAAGGTTTAAATGAGGGTATGTTGTGAGCCGGAATTTTGATTGAAGTATTTTTCAAAATATTTCTTCCAATCTTTTCAGCTCTAGTTTTTATTACAAAACTACCAAAACCTCTTAAATAAACGTTGTCTCCAGATTCTAAAGATCCCTTAACTTCACTCATAAAAGATTCTACAGTTGCTAGCACATCGGATTTTTCAATTCCCAATTCACTAGATATCTTATTTACTATTTCAGCCTTAGTCATTATATTACTTATCTAAGTTAATGTTATCTGAGGGGATGCAAATATATGTATTTTAAATTCAATATTTCAAACCTACTTAACTAAAATTTAAAGATTGAATAGTTTATTTTTGTTATCAATGTTAAAAAATGAGCTTTAATTCAAATCTTACTAATTGGTTCGACAAAAATAAAAGAGAACTGCCATGGCGAAAATCTAAAGACCCTTACAAAATTTGGTTATCTGAAATTATTTTACAACAAACACAAGTCAAACAAGGATTGCCATATTATAATAAGTTTTTAAAAAATTACCCAACTGTATATGAGCTTGCTAGATCAACTGAAGATGAGGTACTGAAAAATTGGCAAGGTTTAGGCTATTACTCCAGGGCTAGAAATCTACACTCTACTGCAAAATATATTGTTCATCAACTTAATGGTGTTTTCCCAAAAAAATACATCGACTTAATAAAGCTTAAAGGAGTTGGAGATTATACTGCAAGTGCAATAGCTTCTATTTGCTTTGATGAATCAGTTGCTGTTTTAGATGGGAATGTATTTAGAGTTTTATCTAGATATTTTGGAATTGAAATTCCTGTAAATTCAACTCAAGGTTTTAAACATTTTAAAAGTTTGGCAAAATCTTTATTACCAAAAAAAAGAATTGGTGATTATAACCAAGCTGTAATGGAATTTGGAGCTTTACAATGCAAACCTAAATTACCAAACTGTCGCATATGTCCTATAAATATAAATTGTGTAGCATTTGCAACTAATAACACTAAAAATCTTCCAATAAAAATTAAAAGAACTAAGGTTAAAGACCGTTATTTTAATTTCCTTGTTTATTTAACAAAAAAATCTGAAACTGTAATTGAAAAAAGGAATGTTAAAGGGATTTGGCAACACCTTTATCAATTTCCCTTGATAGAAACCGAATTTTCAGTTTCAAAAAATAAATTAATGTCTTACAAAAATGGTTTACAAAAATATAATTTGATTAACCCAGAAATTGAATTGATCAATAAAAATGAAATAGTTCATAAACTTTCACATCAAAAACTTCACATAAAGTTTTGGAAATTACATCAAAAAATAAAACACCATAACACAATTCATTGGAATGATTTAAAAAAATACCCGGTGCCAAGTCCAATAGCTGAATTTATAAGAAGTTATAAGCCTTAAATTATCATTTTTTAATATATTTATATTTAAATCTAAAACACATAATAAAATGTCAGGAAGCTTGAACAAAGTAATGTTAATAGGACACCTAGGAGACGAAGTTAAAATTCATTATTTTGATGACAAGAATTGTATTGGCAGGTTCCCTCTCGCCACAAACGAAACATACACCAATAAACAAACTAATGAAAAGATTACAAATACTGAATGGCACAATATTATTGTAAGAAATAAGGCTGCTGAAATTTGTGAAAAATACCTAAATAAAGGGGATAGGGTTTATGTTGAGGGACGTTTAAAAACAAGGAAGTGGCAAGACGAAAAAGGTAATGACCGATATTCAACTGAAATTATTTGCAACGATTTTACCTTTCTAACGAATAAAAGCGAGAATATTTTAGACCTTAACGATAAAAATCAAGCTAAAGAAAAAACTACTCAAGATAATAATGATGTAATTAACGATCTCCCATTTTAAATTTATACCTCTCTATGCATTTTAAACAATTTTTATTTAATTGTTAGACATTCAAATTGGATACTGAAACAACAACAATAATATTGTCGGTTATATTACTTTTTCTTCTGCTATTTTGTTCAGCCTTAATATCAGGTGCAGAAGTTGCATTATTTTCTTTAACTAAATCACAAATTGACTCATTTGACAATGATGATTTAAAATCCACTAAAACAATTTCAAATCTTTTAAAGTCACCAAAAAAATTGTTAGCTACAATTTTGGTAGCAAACAATTTCATTAATATAGGGGTTGTAATATTGTTCGCTTCATTAACTGAAAAAATCTATGGGAATTATCTAATTAAACTGAATTTTTATAATTATGAGTTTAATATTGATATAATTTTCTTAATTGAGGTCTTTGTCATAACATTTCTCATTTTACTTTTTGGTGAAATTTTACCAAAGGTTTATGCAAATAGAAATAATTTAAAATTCTCGAAATTCATGGCACAACCCTTGAAAATTTTAGATTTAATATTCTCGCCAATAAGTATTCCTATGAGAAGTGTTTCTTTATTAATTAACGAACTGCTCGGTAAACAAAAATCAAATTTCAATATCAATTATTTATCTCAAGCTTATGAATTAACTAGTAAAGCGAGCACTACGAAAGAAGAACAAAAAATTTTAAAAGGGATTGTTTCATTTGGCAATACTGAAACTAGACAAGTAATGCGCCCCAGGATTGATATTTTTGCTTTGCAAAAGTCAATAAATTTTCAAACTGTTATTTCAGAAATAGTGAAAAATGGTTATTCAAGAATACCTGTTTTTGAAAATAGCATAGACTCAATTAACGGAATACTTTACGCTAAAGATCTGTTACCACATTTAAGAAAAAAATCTTTTGATTGGACAAAATTAATTAGAGAGCCTTTTTTTGTTCCTGAAAACAAAAAACTAGACGATTTAATGACTGAATTTCAGCAAAAAAAAGTACACTTAGCTATAGTTGTTGACGAATATGGAGGTACATCTGGAGTTATATCATTGGAAGATATTATTGAAGAAATCGTAGGAGACATAAGTGACGAATTTGATGACGATGATATTATTTACTCAAAAATTAATGATTCTAATTATGTATTTGAAGGGAAAACCTCTTTGAAAGATTTCTACAAAATAATTAAATTAGAAGATGAGTCAATATTTGAATCCAAAAAAGGAGAATCTGAAACCTTAGCTGGGTTTGTTTTGGAAATATCGAAAAGTTTTCCGAAAATTAAAACACAATATAAATTTAAAAACTACACTTTTACAATTGAAGGAATTGATAATAAAAGAATCAAGCAAATAAAAGTTTCAATAAAAAGATGATATATCGAAGTTTATTATTAATATCTATTATAATTGTTTCAAGCTGTAAAGATGAAGTTATGATACCCAAACCAAAAGCATTTTTAAGTTTAAAATACCCCAACCCTAGCTATAGCAAAATTGATAACGAACTTCCATTCAGTTTTGATCTCAACAATTTAGTCAAAATTGAAAATATTGTAGAAAAAAAAGACAATTTTGATGTTAAATTAAATTACGATATAATAAATGCTTCACTTTATTTAAACTACATTAAAATTGAGAATAATTTAAATGAACTAATTAGCCAAAATAATTTTAATTTAAATAACCATGCTAAAGTTGCTATCAAAGCTTCCAAACAAGATTTTTCAGACAAAAATAGAAAGGTCTTTGGAACTCTTTATGAACTAATTGGCCCCGTTGCATCACCATCTCAGTTCTATGTTACTGACAGTGTTGATAATTTTTTAGCCGGTACTTTATTTTTCAAAATAAAACCAAACTATGACTCATTATTGCCTGCTATTTTCTATGTGAAAAATGATATTATTCGCTTGATAGAAACCATAAAATGGAACGATTAAGCACTAAGTGAGTTCCAACCTTGAGCTGTGAGCTTGATTTTTTCTTGCCCCCTTGTAATTAAATGCATTCCTTGTTCAGATTCGGTCATATGACCAATGACTGTTAAATTTGGATTAGCCTTAATTTTTGGATAATCCTTTTGGGATACAGTCATTAATAATTCATAATCTTCACCACCGCTTAATGCGACTGTAGTGCTGTCTAAACCAAACTCCTCACAAGTTGAAATTACCTGCGGATCAAGTGGGATTTTTTCTTCATACAAATTACAACCAACATTACTACTTTTACAAAGATGAATAACTTCTGAAGACAAACCATCACTTAAATCAATCATAGATGTAGGTTTAAAATCTAACTTTTTTATAAGCTCAATAATATCCTTTCTTGCTTCAGGCTTTAATTGTCTTTCGATTATATATGAATAGTGATCAAGATCGGGTTGATTATTTGGATTAACTTTAAATACTTCTTTTTCACGTTCTAAAACTTTAAGTCCAAGGTAAGCACCAGCAATGTCGCCAGTAACAACTAAAAGATCATTTTCGCATGCACCACTACGCTTTACTATTTCATTAGGTTTTATATATCCAATTGCTGTGACAGAAATTGTCAATCCGCTTGAAGAAGAAGTAGTATCTCCACCAATAACATCAACTCCATAAATCTTAGCAGCAGCATTAATACCATCATACAATTCCTCAATAGCTTCCAAAGTAAATCGATTTGAAACAGCTATTGAAATTGTTACATGCGATGCAGTTGCATTCATCGCATAAATATCTGATAAATTCACAACTATTGATTTATATCCTAAATGTTTCAAAGGCATATATGACAAATCAAAATGAATCCCCTCAATCAAAAAATCAGTCGAAACTACAATAGATTTATTATCAAAATTTAATACTGCAGCATCATCTCCAACTCCAAGAACAGTGGATTGGTTTTTTATCGTAAAATTTGAAGTTATATGTTCAATTAGGCCAAACTCTCCTAGTTTGGAGAGTTTAGTGTTATTTTGATTCTTATCCTCTATCATAACACAAAAATACATCAATTATAGAATTTTTAAGAAATTATTATATAAATTAATGTACATTGATATCACCTAAATTGATTTAAATGAATTCAATAAAAACTTTGTTTTATTTTACACTTGTGTTAACAAATATTATTTGTTTTTATTCTTGTGAAGACGAAATAATAGGTATAGTTTATAATGATTCAGACATGGATGGTATTTATGATGCTATTGATAATTGCCCACAAACACCAAATTCAAATCAGATTGATAGTGATAATGATGGTATTGGAGATTCGTGTGATAATATAAACTTTACTTCTTTACCTTGCGTTGAAGGCTATGCAGGAATATATCCGTGTAATGGTTATGATCTAATTGGATACTTGTCACTTGAGCAGCTTAGCCTAGGAGAGAATATTGGAAATATTTCTGGAAATGACTCATGGGGTTGGACCGATCCTGAAAATGGAAAAGAATATGCGCTAGTTGGACTATCATCTCATACTGCTTTTGTTGACATGACTGATCCAGCAAACCTTTTACTTATAGGTACATTACCAACATCTACTGTTAATAGTTCATGGCGAGATATAAAAGTATATCAAGATCATGCATTTATAGTTTCTGAAGCAGCTGGTCACGGTATGCAAGTTTTTGATTTAACTCGATTAAGAGATATAACAGCTTATCCGGTTCAATTTGTGCCAGACACTCATTTTACTGATTTTGGAAGAGCGCATAATATAGTAATTAATGAAGACTCAGGATATGCATATGTTGTAGGTGCATCGGGAAATCAATATAATGGTGGTCCAATATTTATTAATATTCAAAACCCCACTTCTCCTGTAATTGAAGGAGGGTTTTCAGAAGGAGGATATTCTCATGATGCTCAAGTCGTGAATTATAACGGCCCAGATTTAGATTACGCAGGAAGAGAAATTTTAATTGGCAGTAATGAAGATAAAATTGTGATCGCAGATGTTACTGATAAATCCAATCCTTTTACGATTTCAAATGTTGAATATAATAATATTGAATACACTCATCAAGGATGGTTTACACAGGATTTAAAGTATTTCATTGTTGGAGACGAATTAGATGAAAGGAATATTGGGAATAATACAAGGACATTAGTTTTTGATTTTAATGATCTAGACAACCCAACGCTAAGCTTTGAATATTTCTCACAAAACACCTCAATTGATCACAATGGGTATACCTTAAACGGAAGTTATTATTTAGCAAGCTACAGAGCTGGAATGAGAGAACTAGATATAAACAATATAGAAAATCAAAATATATTTGAAGTTGGATATTTTGATACATACCCTGAAAATGATAATGCTGCTTTTAATGGAGTTTGGAACGTATATCCATTTTTCGTAAGTGGAAATATTGTACTAAGCGATATTGAGAAGGGATTATTTGTTATTAGAAAAAGTTATTAATTAATAATTTTATGGGAAAATCGTATCACATGAAATTACATTTTTTTATTGTCATTACACTTCTGTTTTGTTGTGAATCTGATGACTCTATTACCACAAATCAAAATGTTTCTATTCATGAGATTTCTACATTAGGTGGTGCAAAAAATGAAAGTGGACAATCTGTTATTGCCACAAGTGATGGAGGCTTCGCTGTTTTGGGCTACAGCCAAAGTATGGACGGTGATCTTTTAAACAAAAATAATATATCATATGACTTTTGGTTAATAAAATACAATTTTAATGGAGAGCAAGAATGGCAAAAGGTTTATGGAGGATCTAGTGACGATCGTGGATATGATATAATATTATCTAATGATAACAATATGGTAATTTTTGGAAGTAGTAAGAGTACTGACGGTGATATAAGTACAAATGCTGGTTCTAATGATTTTTGGATAGCAAAAATCTCAAATTCTGGAGCAATAATCTGGGAAAAATCTCTTGGTTATAGTGGTTCAGATAATGGTTATTCTGTAATTCAAACAATTGATAACGGATACTTATTATTAGGTGTAATTGATGTCACTGCATCAAATGGCGAAGGCAACAATAGAATTAGTTCTTACAGACATGCTGGAGGGGACTACTGGGCTGTAAAACTTGATGCAAATGGGGTACTTGAATGGAGTCGATATTATGGTGGTAATTTTACTGATACCAGCTATGCTGCTTGCCAAACTCAAGGGGGTGATTATATAATTATTGGTTCATCTGATAGTAATGATAATGACATAAGCAATAATAAAGGAACATATGATTTTTGGATAATTAAAATCTCTTCAGAAGGAAATTTAATATGGGAAAAATCCTATGGCGGAAGTGAAATTGATGAGGCATTAGATATTACATCAACAACTGATGGTAATTTTATAGTTTGTGGGAATACAAGAAGCAATAATATTGATATCAGTTTAAATAATGGCGCTGCAGATATTTGGATTTTAAAAATAACCCCAAATGGAGAAATACTATGGGAGAAGACATACGGTGGAAATAGTTTTGAGGCAGCAAGATCTATCCATCAAACTACAGATAATGGCTTTGTTATTGCTGGTAATTCTAGGAGTGATAATAATGATTTAACTAAAAATAATGGCCAAAATGATGGATGGATTTTCAAAATAAATCAAGATGGAATATTAGAATGGCAAACATCAATTGGTGGAAGTAATATTGATTTGTTAATGGATTCAACTCAGCTTCTAGACGGATCAATAGTTGCTGTTGGAAATACCAGTAGCTCTGATTTAGATATTTCAGAAAATAAAGGTTTTACAGACTTACTTTTAATTCGATTAAATCCATGAAAGTAAAACTTATATTCTTGACCCTACTAATACTGTATTCATGCTCTGAAAATGATAGCGATGATACATTTATTAATTTTAAATTCAATCACAAATGGAATGAAACAACTGTAAATTCAGATGATTTTTATTCCATTCAGTTTCAAAATAACTTTGGTAATATGTTGAGTATTGAAAGATTACGATATTTAATATCTGATATTCAAATTACCAACAGCGCTGGAGAGTCGTATAATTTAAGTGATTATAACTTGTTAGATTTGGAAGAACATAGTTCATTAAGTTTTGAATCGAGCCAAGCTGTAAAAAGCGGTTTATATACTAACATTTCTTTTGTTTTTGGGTTTATAGACGAATATAATATAGATGGAGCTTACACGGATCTTAATACTGCTAATTGGAACGTACCAATCATGTTAGGAGGAGGATATCATTACATGCAATTGGATGGGAAATATATTTCAAACAATGGAAATGAATCTGGTTATAACTATCACGCAATTCGTGCGGTTGATAGTCCAGGGTCAAACCCAACATTTCCACAAGAAACATTTTTTAAAGTAGATTTAGGGCCTGTGAACATCCAAAAAGATTGTGAAATTACAATATCAATGAATATTTCAAATTGGTTTGACACCCCTTACACATGGGATCTTAATGAACTAAATCAAATGCTAATGGCCAATAGTGATGCTCAAATTTTTATGTATCAAAACGGCCAAAATGTTTTTAATATAGAATCTATTGAATAATTTACCATCATATTTATTAATTTGCCTAATAATTTTCTTATCATGCTCATCTGAGAAATTAGAAAGCGAAACAAGTTACACTCCTATCCCAGTAAATTTAAACATTCCTGATGTCTTTCAAGACAGAATACTGCCACCCGTAATTCCATCAAACAATCCACTTACAGAAGAGGGAATTGAATTAGGAAAAAAACTTTTCTTTGACAAAAAATTATCTGAAAATGGTAGCCAATCTTGTGCAGACTGTCATAATCCATCAAATTCGTTTACTGACGCAAGGCAATATAGCATAGGAATTGATAATATTCAAGGTACAAGAAATTCAATGCCTCTATTTAACTTAGCTTGGAATTATGATGATCGCTTTTTTTGGGACGGCCGCGAACTTAGCCTTGAGCGTCAAGTGTTAGATCCAATCACTAACCCAATTGAAATGCACAACACTATAGTTAATTTAGTTCAAGAACTTCAGATTGACAGCGAATACCCTGAAATGTTTTTAAAAGCATTTGGAACGGAAATAATAGATTCTGTTCTAATTGGAAAGGCAATTGCTCAATATGAGAGAACAATTATATCTGCAAACTCAAAATTTGATAAATATCTTCTTGGGGAAACCACATTAACAATACAAGAAGAGGAAGGATTTAATATTTTTATGGATGAAGATCGAGGAGATTGCTTTCATTGCCATGGTAATGAAAACAATCCTTTGTGGACAGACAACAAATTTCATAACAATGGATTAGATAATAATTTTTCAGATTTAGGTCTAGGTGCTGTAACCGGTAATCCAAATGACAATGGTAAATTTAAAACTCCAAGCTTAAGAAATTTAGCATTTACAGCTCCTTACATGCATGATGGAAGATTTAGTACAATTGATGAGGTAATTAACCATTACAGCGAGGGACTTGAAGACTCACACACAATTGATCCACTTATGAAAATGGTTTTACAAGGTGGGGTACAATTGAGCTTTGAAGAAAAAGCAAATCTTAAAGCATTTCTTTTAACTCTATCGGACTATGATTTTATTTCTAATCCTGATTTTAATCAATAATAATTAAAATTGATGATTACATATAGTAATATAATACATTGAAATACTAACATTTAGGGTTATGTTGTATATTTGTCAGACGTTTTAAATTTACATATAGTACCAATTATGATCAATGTAAGTAATAATGCAAAACAAAAAGTTGAAACACTTATGATTGAAGATGGGTTTAATCCATCAACTGACTTTATTCGTGTCGGAGTTAAAAGTGGTGGTTGTTCTGGTCTATCATACGAACTTGAGTTTGATAAAAATCGAAATAAGAGTGATAAATTATTTGAAAATAACGGAGTAAAAATTGTTGTGGACTCAAAAAGCTATCTATATTTAATAGGAACAACTCTTGATTATTCTGGAGGACTAAATGGTAATGGTTTTGTGTTTAATAATCCAAATGCTACAAGAACTTGTGGTTGCGGTGAATCATTTTCATTATAGAAATAAATTTAAAGTATGAATAAATACACTGAGGACGACTTAAGAGAAGAATTAAAAACCAAGCAGTATGAATATGGGTTTTACACTGATATTGACTCTGATACTTTTCCAGTTGGTTTAGATGAATCTATTGTAAAAGCAATTTCACAAAAAAAAGAAGAGCCTGAGTGGATGACAGAATGGCGATTGGATGCTTTTAGAATTTGGAAAAAAATGAAAGAGCCAGATTGGGCAAATGTATCGTACGAAAAACCTGATTTTAGTTCAATTTCATATTACTCAGCTCCTAACAAAAAACCAAAATACGACTCACTTGATGAAGTTGATCCAGAGCTTTTAGCAACTTTTGAAAAACTTGGAATTTCTTTAGACGAACAAAAAAAGTTAGCTGGTGTAGCTATGGATGTTGTTGTTGACTCTGTTTCAGTAGCCACAACATTTAAAAAAACACTCATGGAAAAAGGAATTATTTTCATGAGTATATCTCAGGCTATTAAAGAATATCCTGAACTTGTAAAAAAATATATTGGAACTGTAGTTCCAAAAACCGATAATTATTACGCTGCCCTTAACAGTGCTGTGTTTAGTGATGGAAGCTTTTGCTACATTCCAAAAGGGGTAAGATGTCCTATGGAATTATCCACTTATTTCCGTATAAACCAAGCTGGAACTGGTCAGTTTGAGCGCACACTACTTATTGCTGACGAAAAAAGCTATGTAAGCTATTTGGAAGGGTGTACTGCTCCTAGCCGTGATGAAAACCAGCTGCACGCTGCTGTTGTTGAGCTTATTGCGCTAGATGATGCTGAAATTAAGTATTCAACTGTTCAAAACTGGTATCCAGGTGATGCAAATGGTAAAGGTGGTGTTTACAATTTTGTCACTAAACGTGGAATTTGCGAAAAGAATGCAAAAATTTCATGGACTCAAGTTGAAACTGGAAGTGCTGTAACTTGGAAATACCCTTCATGTATTTTAAAAGGGGATAATTCTGTTGGGGAATTTTACTCAATAGCTGTTACAAACAATTATCAGCAAGCTGATACCGGTACTAAAATGGTTCATTTGGGTAAGAATACAAAATCAACAATCATTAGTAAAGGAATTTCTGCTGGAAAATCTCAAAATAGTTATCGAGGACTAGTTCAAGTAAGCGCCAGAGCAAATAATGCTAGAAACTTTTCACAATGTGACAGTCTACTAATGGGCAACGAATGTGGAGCTCATACATTTCCATATATAGAAGTTAAAAATAAAGGCGCACAAATTGAGCACGAAGCTACAACAAGTAAAATTGGTGAAGATCAAATATTCTATTGTAATCAAAGAGGAATTGAAACTGAAAAAGCAATTGCACTAATTGTAAACGGGTTCAGTAAAGATGTGTTGAATAAACTCCCGATGGAATTTGCTGTAGAAGCACAAAAACTACTTGAAATTAGTCTTGAGGGGTCTGTGGGTTAATTAAAAATAATATGAACAAAGTAATATTTCTAAGTCTTTTTTTAATCGCTTTTTCTTGTAATGAAAAATCTGATACAGAAGTTAATATTAGAGGAACTTTCATCTATTTTGAAGATGCCGCTGTATTGCAATCCAACAATGAAATATACGGTGTATTCCTTGACAAAAAAGCGAATGAACTTATTGAAAAATCAAAAAAACTAAAAGCTAGCGAAGCGGACGAAATCAAAGTAGAATTACTTGGTGAGATCTCAACTGAGAATGACGATAAAATTTTTTGGGATAAAAAATTTAAAATCACCCGCATTATTAGTGTTAGCTTGAGAAAAGAAAAACAAAAAACAATAATACTAGGAGAAAATTAATATGTTAAAAATAAGTAATTTACATGCTCGAGTTGAAGACAAATCTATACTTAAAGGAATTGATCTTGAAATAAATCCTGGGGAAGTCCACGCTATTATGGGCCCAAACGGCTCAGGGAAAAGCACGCTTGCTTCAGTTATAGCAGGTAAAGAAGAGTATGAGGTTAGACAAGGTAAAATAATATTTAACGGAGAAGAAATTTCAGAACTAAGTGCTGATGAAAGAGCTCATAAAGGTCTCTTTTTGTCCTTTCAATACCCTGTTGAAATTCCTGGTGTCTCTGTAACCAATTTCATAAAAACAGCTTTAAATGAAACTAGAAAAGCTAAAGGTTTAGACGATATGCCAGCTAATAAAATGCTAAAGTTAATAAGAGAAAAATCTGAGATGTTAGAAATTGATCGAAAATTTCTTTCTAGATCATTAAACGAAGGATTTTCTGGAGGAGAGAAAAAGAGAAATGAAATTTTTCAAATGGCAATGTTAGAGCCAAAACTTGCAATTCTTGACGAAACTGATTCTGGTTTGGACATAGATGCACTAAGAATTGTTGCCAACGGAGTTAATAAACTAAAAAACAGTGAAAACGCAACACTAGTAATTACTCATTATCAGAGACTTTTAGATTACATAATACCAGATTTTGTGCACGTATTATATGATGGTAAAATTGTAAAATCTGGTGGAAAGGAATTAGCATTTGAACTCGAGGAAAAAGGATACGATTGGATAAAAAAAGAAGCTAGCCAAAACGTTTAAAATAAAAAAATTATGGATCTCAAGGAAAAGCTTTTGTCATCGTTTATTGCATTTGAAAATCAATATTCTACTGATAATTCATATGTAAATGAATTACGCGGAGAAGCTATAACAAACTTTGAAAAAACTGGATTTCCATCTAAAAAAAATGAAAATTGGAAATATACATCTCTAAAAAAGATAATTAATCAAGATTTTAGCTTATTCCCTAAAATTGAACGTACTATTGAGTACAGTGATGTTCAACCCTATTTTATCCACGACATTGATAGCTATAAAATAGTTTTTATTGACGGTAAATATGCCTCTCACTTGTCTCAAACAACCCATGAAGGAATTGATGTGTGCTTAATGTCAGCTGCCTTAAGCCAATCAAAATACCAACCCGTAATTGAAAATTATTTTAATAAAATAACTCCAAAAAATGGTTTAAATGCCCTAAATACTGCCTTTTTCACAGAGGGTGCTTTTATTCATATAAAAAAAAATAAAGTCTCTGAAAGACCCATACAAATTATACACTTTTCAACTGGGAAGGAACCTGCATTACTTCTCCAGCCTCGCAATCTTATAATTGTTGATGAAAATTCTCATGTTCAAATTATGGAACGTCATCAAAGTTTAACTGATAACCCAACATTAACTAATAGTGTTACAGAAATTTTTGCAGCCAAAAGAGCCATTATTGACCTATATAAAATACAAAATGATAAGCGTGAAGCTTCATTAATAGATAATACATTTATTGATCAACATACTGAGAGTAATGTTTCTGTTCATACGTTTAGTTTTGGTGGCAAGCTGACTAGAAATAATCTCAACTTCTACCAAAATGGTCAAAATATTGAATCCACACTAAAGGGTGTTACAATTATTGGTCAAAAACAACATGTTGATCATAACACATTAGTCCATCATATTGAACCGAATTGCCAAAGTCATCAAGACTACAAAGGAATTTTTAGTGATAATTCTGTAGGAGTTTTTAATGGAAAAGTTATAGTTGAAAAAGAAGCTCAAAAAACAAATGCTTTTCAAGCTAATAATAATTTATTAGTAAACGACAAAGCTGCCATAAATACAAAACCTCAGCTTGAAATATTTGCTGACGATGTAAAGTGTTCACATGGATGTACAATTGGTCAGTTAGATGAAAATGCAATGTTTTATCTAAGAACTCGTGGTATTCCAACCAAAGAAGCTAAAGCACTATTAATGTATGCTTTTGCTAACAATGTTTTAGAAAGTGTTAAAATACCTCAATTAAAAAAACGTATTAATAAATTAGTAGCAAATAAACTGGGTGTAAATATTGGATTCGACTTATAATGAAAGATCAATGTAACAGTTTGGATGTATTAAAAATCCGTAAAGACTTCCCTATACTTTCAAGAAAAGTAAATGGCAAGCCGTTAATTTATTTTGATAACGCTGCAACTTCTCAAACACCTCAACAAGTTATAGATGTGATTGTTAATTATTACAGTGAATTTAATGCTAATATTCATAGGGGTGTTCACCAGTTAAGCCAAGAAGCAACTGATAAGTATGAACAAGCTAGATTGATAATCCAAAAACACTTTAATGTAAGAACACCAAAAGAAATTATCTTTACATCTGGCACGACACATAGTATTAATATTGTAGCAAATGGTTTTACAGAAATTTTAAAAAAAGGAGATGTAATTTTAGTATCGGCAATGGAGCATCACAGCAACATAGTGCCTTGGCAAATGTTATGCGATAAAACTTCTGCAATTTTGAAAGTTATCCCAATGACCGAAGACGGAGAATTGAATATGAATGAATTTTATTCTTTGCTAAAATTAAAACCCAAATTAGTTTTTGTAAATCATATTTCAAATGCTCTTGGTACAATAAATCCAATTAAAAAAATAATTGATGAATCACATAAGGTAGATGCGGCAGTACTAATTGATGGAGCGCAGGCATGTCCACATATTAAATCTGACTTACAAAACTTAGATGTAGACTTTTACGTGACTTCAGCTCACAAGATGTGTGGCCCTACTGGTGTGGGTATATTATACGGAAAAGAATTTTGGCTCAATAAATTATCGCCTTTTGAAGGAGGTGGAGAAATGATTTCTGACGTTACTTTTGAAAAAACAACATATGCTGATCTTCCACATAAGTTTGAAGCTGGAACTCCAAATATTTGTGGAGGAATTGCGTTTGGAGAAGCCATAAACTACATGAATGCCATTGGATTTGATAAAATTTCCCTACACGAAAACAAACTTTTAGAATATGCAACCGAGAAATTATTATCTATTGATGGGTTAAAAATTTATGGAACATCAAAAAATAAAACTTCTGTAATTTCATTCAATATTGATGGAATTCATGCTTACGACTTAGGAACAATTGTTGATAAATTGGGTATTGCGATTAGGACTGGACAACATTGTGCTCAACCAATTATGGATTTTTATGGTATTTCTGGAACTGCAAGAGCATCATTTGCGTTTTATAATACATTTGATGAAATAGATCAATTCATTGTAGCTATTAAAAAAGCAATGACAATGCTCTCATAAAATAATAAACATGAAGTTTTTTTTTACTGCATTTCTATTAACTTTATGTAACTCAAGTTGTGTTTTCAATAAAAATATTACAGAACATAATACAAAGGAGTATGATACTATAGAAATTATATACACTCATTTCAGTAGGGGATTTTTTAAAGAAATTCATATAGAAAAATCAAAAATAACTACATATTTAAATTATCAAAAAACTGAAATTAAAGAAAGAAAAATCAAATATAAAGAATGGAATAAATGCGTTTCATTTTTAAGAAAAATAAATAAAAATAAAATTTCTAAACTAATACCACCAACTAATAATCGACAAACTGATAAAGTACATTATGCCAAGTTTACTATAATATTAAATGGCAAGTCGAAAATATCTTCACCTGATTTTGATCATGGGTTTCCTCCAGACTTAATCAAACCCCTTATTGATTTCATGCTAAATTTAAGCAATACTTAATCACTTTTAAATAAATTATGATTTGTATTTTTGTATTATGAGTATTACTAAAATACAAAATGATATTATAGAAGAATTCTCTGTTTTTGAAGATTGGATGGAGAAATATGAGTACATGATTGAACTTGGTAAATCTCTTCCTGTAATTGATCAAATACATAAAACAGAACAAAATATTATAAAAGGATGTCAAAGTAGAGTATGGTTACATGCTGAATTTGATGACAAAAAAATAAAATTCACTGCTGACAGTGACGCGATTATTACAAAAGGAATCGTTGCAATTTTAATTAGAGTTTTTTCAGATCAAAGTCCGTCAGAGATCTTAAATTCTAATTCTAATTTCATTGATGAAATCGGCTTAAAAGAACACTTATCTCCTACACGTGCCAATGGCCTAGTAAGTATGATAAAACAAATCAAAATGTATGCTATTGCATACCAATCAAAAGAAAATTATGAGTAAAGATGACATAGATGTTAATGCCCTTGGAGAAAAAATAGTTCGAGTTTTAAAAACTATTTTTGATCCAGAAATTCCTGTAGATATTTATGAACTAGGATTAATATATGATGTGTTTGTAAATGAAGATTATGAAGTTAAAATACTAATGACTTTAACTACACCTAATTGTCCAGTTGCGGAAACATTACCTTTAGAAGTAGAAGATAAAATTAAATCATTAAGTGAGGTTAAAGATGCAGAAGTTGAAATCACCTTTGATCCACCCTGGTCTCAAGATCTAATGAGTGATGAAGCAAAACTTGAACTTGGCATGCTTTAAAATGAATACTGAAATTATAAATCGTGTTGCAAAAAGTAATCTAATAACTATAGATTTATCAGATTATTATCCCAAAGGCAAAAGAGCTGTAATAGATATTAAAAATTGGCTTAAAGAAGGTTTAGTTTTAATAGAAAAAGATTTCAGACAAAGCTTGAATAATTACAATTGGAATCAATTTAAAGGACATCACATTGCAATATTTTGTAGCACTGATGCAATTATTCCTATTTGGGCATATATGTTAGTTCAAAAAAATCTAAATGGAATTGCAAAATCAATTACATATGGATCAACTGAAACAATGGAATCAGTTTTAATTATTCCAATTATTGAATCACTTGATTTAGAATACTGTAAAGATAAACCCGTTGTTATCAAAGGTTGTTCTGATAAAAACATTCCAAGAAACGCTTACATTAAGTTGATTGAAAAACTACAGCCTATTGCCAAATCAATTATGTTTGGTGAGGCTTGCTCTTCTGTGCCATTGTTTAAAAAAAAATAGTTTAAAATTATTTTATAAATCCGGGTAAAGAAAATGGTTATATGGAAACCTTTGAATATGAATTTTCCTAACTTCTTTATAAACACGTTTTCTAAATTCATCTAAATTTTCTTTATTCAAAGCTGATATGAATATTGATTGGTTTTCAGACTTTGACATCCAAGTTTCCTTCCATTCTTCGATTGTGTAATTTGCTTTTGTTTTTGTGTTAATCAAATCCGTTTCATCATATGGTTCAGGTTGGTATATATCAATTTTATTAAAAACCATTAACGTTGGTTTATCCAAAGCTTGAATCTCATTTAAAATCTTATTTACAGATTTGATATGTTCTTCAAAACTAGGGTGTGAAATATCAACAACATGTAAAAGTAAATCAGATTCTCTAACTTCATCAAGAGTACTTTTAAATGAATCAACTAGTTGGGTTGGTAATTTCCTTATAAAACCAACT
>Ga0213866_10000184_pt1 | contig 52069 bp, 73 predicted proteins | sample PICome_11_FD_160079 | JGI IMG/M metagenome (GOLD analysis project Ga0213866, IMG submission 160079) | Coastal seawater microbial communities near Pivers Island, North Carolina, United States - PICO284 | ecosystem: Environmental > Aquatic > Marine > Coastal | place: USA: North Carolina...
CACGGAAGCCGATTGGATCGACTGGTGGCAACGAAAAGAAATACAAGATCATTGTGCTAAAATATTTGCACCCGTGGGCGAAGCCGCAAGGAAACACGATGTTAAAATTTCATTCCATCCAGGACAGTTCTGTGTGCTGGCCAGCACCACTCCTGACATAGTTGAGAGGAGCATATTGGAATTTGAATATCACGTGGACATGGCACGTTGGATGGGTTATGGGAAGACATGGCACGACGGTTGTAAGATAAACGTGCATATATCCGGCAGGGAAGGTCCAGAAGGCATCATAAAAGTATTGCCCAGACTATCACCGGAAGCAAGGAATTTGATCACCATAGAGAATGACGAGATGGGTCATGGACTGGAAAAGAGCCTGGAACTGGAAAAACACATTGCACTTGTCATGGACATACATCATCATTGGATCAGGGACGAAGAATACATAGAACCCACTGACGACAGGGTCAAAAGGGTGATAGACTCATGGCGTGGTGTGAGACCCACTATGCACTACTCGTATTCCAGAGACGAGGCTCTGGCTCCTGCTGAGTTGGGGGAAAAAACACATACCGAGATGCATGACATCCGGATGTTGTTGGAACGTGGTTGCAAGAAACAGAAACTGCGGGCACACTCGGACCTATTACCAAATCGTAAGGTAAATGATTGGGCATTGTCATTTTCAGAAAACTTTGACATACAGACCGAGGCCAAGGGCAAGAACATGGCCGCTGAACAATTATATAACCAATCAATGGGTATTGAACAATAACATATATTATTGTACAATAATATTGTTATGAAGAAAAATAAAGGACACTACCTAGGACGTTTCCGATATCATATCTCCATCAATGACAACGGTGTTCCGGGAGAATGCATGAATTGGTGTGAAAAAAATTGCAAGGGCAAATGGGGATGGTTCTTTGAACCCATCAATGTCAAGAATGATGAACACTTTGGCAAAACATTCCATGAATGGAATTACGAAGATCAGGAAGCATTCATGTCTTTCACACACAAAAGAGATGCCGTGCGTTTTTGGTTTGAAAATATCAAAGTCATGTCCGAACAAAAAGGATAATTACTAGCATGGAACCATTTATTTTAACAGATACCGCGAAGGCACAGATGCAAAAGTTGTTGGACAAAAACCCAGACAAGTATGCTGTGCGACTGAGTGTGATGGGTGGTGGTTGTGCAGGATTCAAGTACGAATGGGGATTTTTCGACACGGCCGAGGATGTCGATCCCGAAGACCATATCATAACTTGGGAGAACGGAAAGTTCGGTGTTGATTCAACCAGTATGATGTATGTGATAGGCACGACCATTGATTGGAAAGAAGAAGTGTTTGGTTCTCAGTTTGAGATCAGCAATCCCAATGCATCAGCCGGTTGTGGTTGTGGGGAATCATTTGGATTCTAATGGACACAGCATACGTCATAGGCAATGGCGAGAGTAGATTAATATATCCCATCAACAACATAAAAGGCAAAGGATTCATATATGGTTGCAATGCCATCTATAGGGATCATGCTGATCTGTGTGATAGAATAGTGGCGGTCAATGGACCCATGTATGACGAACTTGTGGAAGCAAAGAAACAGGGTAAGATATCTTCCAGAACAGAATTGATCGGCATAGATGACATATCAAAATGGGATTATGTCATTGACGACGAACCCATGGACATTGTACCAAACAAATTAAAAATATACAGATCGTGGACCAACATCGACAAAGACACAGGCAAAGTCAAACACAAGGATTTCTGTGATCACAGGGGCAGTGGATGTTCAGCGGTCCTACACGCGGCGGAGAGAGGATTTCGACATGTCGTCATGATAGGATTTGACATATTGGGTGCTAGACAATGGGAGTTATCTGACAACGAATTGAGCAACATACAAAACAACGTTTATAAAAACAGTCCAAATTACGATCACAGAAAAAGCATGAAGACATATCTCAAATACGAATGGCTATTTCATCTCACACAGATATTTAGGAAATTTCCCAACACCAATTTCTATTACATCAACAGAAAAGAGTACATAGAATCAAACAATCTTCTCAAAGACTATTTTGCCCATGCTCCCGGCAACATAAAGTTTGGAATTTATGCGGACTTGCAAAGGATCGTGGATGGTCATCTTGATGCTGTTGTCTGGAAAAATTAACACTATTTGATTGGTATGTCACCTATCGAGTGCGTTGAACTGGCATCTGTTCTATAGATCTTACGCATTTTGACACCTATTGATTGAGCATATTTCTTTGCATCACAAAAGGAACACACGTGTTTGTAATCGTTTGTGGCCCTGATCGGGTCAACTTTTGCCCGGGGTCTCAGAAAAGTGACTCCACAACAATCGCATTTAAAAACGTACACAGTGTTCTTTCTTTTGAATGTGTGGTATATGCCAAGTTTGCTTTGGCGTTCGTACAAACGTATTGTTTTCAGTGTTTCTAGGAACATAATGGTTCATAGATATTTAATAAATACATACAAAAATAATATGGCCAGATTAACGATAGACACAGGAACACAAGGAAATCCAGCAACAGGTGATTCACTGCGAACTGCTTTCACCAAAGTGAACAGCAATTTTGAGGAACTGTTTGCTAGATCTGTAGCAAAAACACCAGCGGCTGTTGGTGTTGAGGGAGATGTTGCAGGGCAACTTGCATATGATTCCACAAACCTTTATGTGTGTACTGCCAACTATGATGGATCAACGGTCATATGGAAAAAATTAGTATTACAATCGATATAAAATGACAAGAGAAATTATCAACATAGGAACTAACGCAAACGACGGCACAGGTGATGATTTACGTCTTGCGATGCAGAAAGTCAACAGTAACTTCCAAGAGTTGTATGCATCTAATGAACTAGAAGAAGACACATCACCCAAACTGGCCGGCAACTTAGACGTACAGAATTACACAATAACAACCAACATAACCAATGGTGATATAACACTTTCTCCTAATGGTACAGGCAGTGTAAATTTAGGTGATATTAGAATAAGAGACAATCACATAGAAGGCACAAGATCAAACGAGGACCTGATAATTAACCCGTCAGGAACAGGCAGTTTAAGAATTGAAGGTGCGTTGACGGTCAATGGTGCTGTCACATCGGTTGGAAATTTCACAGCATCCAATCTGATCACAAACACAATTTCATCAGATGATTCTGGTACTATTCACATAAACGACGGCTTGGAAATTTCTGGAACATTAAACGCAAACACTATAGATACAAATTTCATCTCATCCAGTGATTCCACACACATCCAGTTCGGCAACGGTATCAATATCGCGGGCAGGGTGAGTGCAGACACGTTAGATGTTAACACCATTTATTCGGGAGATTCCACTTCGGTAGTGATAGACGATGGATTGATAGTGAATGGCACAACCAGAATATCAGGATTTACTTTTCCAGGTTCAGATGGTAGTGCAGGACAAGTTATTCAAACAGACGGAGCAGGCAATTTATCATTTGTGTCGTTGGGTGCAGGTGGCGGATCCGTCACTTTCAGAGACGACACTTCTACGGCGATATCGGTGACCACGAATACGTTTACATTTAGTGGAGCTCAAGGTATCACAGCGACAGTTGATAACGATGTTTCTAATCCATCTTTGACAATCACAGGACCTGATTTGACCAATTATCTAAACAGCACAGATGTCACAGTTTCTGGCAATACGATTTCAACGACCCAATCAAATTCAAATTTAGAACTGTCGGCCAACGGCACGGGCACTGTGAACGTCAATTCAAAATTAACAGTCACTGACATAGAGACAGCCGATTCATCTGCCGTGAACGTTAACGCTCCATTGAGAGTAGACACACTGGGCGATGAACAAAATGTTATGTATGTTGGCAGTGACAAAAACATCGCATCATCAAACTTATTGAAAGTTGATGTGGCAAACAACAGGATAGGTATAGGACATTTAAATTCTTCTCCTGAGGTGAGATTGGACATAGTAGGTTCCGGAGCATCTAACACTGCTCAAATAAGGATGACACAGGCATTCTCTGACACTGACGGTCCGAATATTGGTTTGAGGAAGACCAGAGGAACATATAACAGTCCTGAAATAGTACAATCCGGAGATGACCTAGGTAAACTTCATTCGTTGGGATATGTTACAGACCCGGATGGAAGTACCACAACATATCTTGAAACTGGTCAACTATACTGGACGGCAACATCGTCGACTGGTGACAGTCGATTTAGGATTGATACTGGATCAGCAGGTTCACTAGTCAACAGATTTGAAATCGCAGACACCGGTGCTATTACATTCAACCAGGCATACACATTCCCATCCACTGATGGTACAGGCAATCAAGTGCTAGTGACAGACGGATCAGGCACATTGGCCTTTGCTGATATCAGCAGTGTGTTTACACCTTCAATAAAATTTGGAGATACTACATCATCAACCATAGAAATCACCAACGGAAATGTATTAAACTTGAAAGGCGCGGGTGGTATTACTGCCACGGTAGCGGGTGACACATTGACCATTGACGGTTCTGGCATAAGTTCAACTGCCGACATTGGCGATTTAAAAGTTGATGGCACAACTATCACTCCAGCGGCATCGAACGGCAACATACAATTAAATTCAAACGGTACTGGACAATTAAATTTCTTATCCGGCGGTGACATAACTTTAAATCCTGTAAACGGTGCGTTCAAACTTTTTGAATGGTGGTCAACAGCATACACAGATGCCAACACACAATCAAGATATAACTATGGATTATCATCTTTTGATGCGTTGATATTTGATCTTTCAACCAACACACAAAGAATGAACACCAACAGCATTGGAGCCAGAGTTACCCTATCAGGAACTGACCCAGGAAACGTATCGGAAATTCAATGGAAAGGTTTACGATCAGAACTTATCACAGACACTGCTGGATCATCTGTATCTAGTACCACTTCGGGACTAATGACAGGTGGAGGTGGTGCCCTACAGGCGGCACAACTTTTCAGGAATTCCACAGCGGGTGCTTCGACACTGACGGAATCAACATCTGCCAGTGCTATCACGAGATTCCTACATACATCTGCACAAGGCAGTATCACAATCACAGATTACAGTGACATGGTGACCAATCTTGATGCTGGTATCGAGGATGGTACCACAACTATAACCAATCACTACGGTTTCATCACAGCAGGAAGTAAGAAAACTAATGCCAGTGCCACTGCCACGATCACAAATGAATACTCTTTTTACGCAAAAGATCAAACCATAGCAACAAATCCATATGGTGTGTACATTGAAAATACCAATTGGAAAAACTACCTAGGTGGTGTACAATTACATTCAGGTGAAGTTAAAACAATCGATTCAAATTTAGATCTAACTCTTTCTGCCAACGGCACAGGAAAAATTAAATTAAATGATTCTGTTGAGATCAACAGTGCATACACACTGCCAACAGCAGATGGTACAGCAGGACAATTTATAAAAACCGACGGCTCTGGCAACTTATCATTTGCCACAGTAATTTCAGAGATGACATTCGTTGGCGATGACTCAACAGGAACCACAGTCAACACAGGAGAAACATTTAAATTTGCTGGTGGCACAAACATTACAACAGCAGTATCAGGTGATACTCTAACTATCACAGGTCCTGATTTGACATCATATGCTACTAAGGCTTATGTGGATGCTCGAGATATTGGCGACCTATCAGTAACAGGATCAACTATTTCATCTCCTTCGAATGCGAATTTAACATTGACCAGTTCGGGTGGTTCTGTTGTTATTGAAGGAATCACTGTGGAAGGTTCAACAATATCTTCAACAGATTCATCACAAATATTGATCAACGACGGTGTGAGAATAACAGGAGAGTTGACAGCACCTAGTCTGGTAACAAACACAATCACAAGTTCAGATTCAACTGAAGTGGTAATAAATGATGGCGTGAGAGTGACTGGCACACTGACTGCTGGCACTATCGTGGCATCAACTATCTCACCACCAGATTCAATTTCAGGCAGTTACACGATAACGTCACCAACAACAATAACATTGAGTCCAACAGAAGAAACATTAAACACTGCACCTATGACATTGTACAGCAGAACAGTATCACAGTTATCATCTTTAACTGCGACAACAGGTGCCATGGTATTCTGTACAGATGAGTCGGGCGGATCAGTTCCGGCTTTCTTTGATGGAACCAATTGGAGAAGGGTCACCGATAGAGCAGTGGTGTCGTAATAAACCATGGCTGAATATATCGTTACAGTAAACAAAGGAGTTGATTGGCAACAGTTGCACACTGAATTGACCACAGACACCAGCGGTTCTCCCATCGCAAATATTCCAGATCGAGCAGTCACAGTGGTCAAACTAAGACCAACCAACAATAGAATAACACACTACGATTTAACTGACCCAGAAGCAGACTCATTAAAAAATGACAGCAGAGTGATGTCTGTGGAAAAAGCAGGATTGGGATTCATTACATCAGATAAAATACAGGATGGAAATTTCAGTAAAACTTCCAATGCCGCAGGAGAACAACAGAATTGGGGTTTGTTGAGACACACTTCTGCTACCAACATTTATTCCACATCACTCAATGATCCCGGAGGAACTTATAACTATGTTCTTGACGGTACGGGAGTTGATGTTGTGATAATGGATTCAGGCATACAAGCAGATCATCCAGAATTCCAAGATGCGAACGGAGTTTCCAGAGTAAAACAGATCGACTGGTTTGCTGAATCTGGCGTGTCAGGAACAATGCCTGCTAATCATTATACAGATATTGACGGTCACGGAACACACGTGGCATCTATAATGGCAGGTAAAACATTTGGTTGGGCTAAAAATGCCGACATCTATGTACAAACTATACTTGACAATGATACAAATGAATTATCTATTGCTGATGCGTTTGATACACTGTTGGGTTGGCATAACGCAAAAACAAACGGAAGACCCACAGTGGTCAACATGAGTTGGGGGTATGCATTATACTTGAACACCAACGTGTCTCCGAACACCATTGTTGATAATAATCTTCAAGTATATGCCACATTAACTGGTGGTTCATACAGAGGAGACTCTCCTTATAATAATGCTCCTCACACATTGACTGAACGAGCAGATTTAGTTTCAAAAGGAGTCACTGGAAGAAATGCCGGTAGCGGTTATTATCAAATACCTATTGTGATGAACAGTGTGGACACATCAGTTGAACAATTAACCGACGCAGGAATAATTGTGTGCATCGCGGCAGGCAACAATTCAATGAAACAGGATGTGGAAAACGGCGATGACTACAACAATTATGTTTCATATTCAGGACTGTATACCGGAAACGGTTATTATCATAGAGGTTCATCACCTCGACTGGGATCCAATCCTGGATTCAATGTTGGTGCAATAGGTAATCAATCTCCTTCCACAACACAGGACGAAAAAGCCGGTTACAGTGATGGTGGTGCCGCAGTCAATATCTATGCCGCAGGAACAAACATAATAGGTGCTTGTAGCAATACAGCACCAAATTTCACAGGTTCTAGAAGAGTGTATTATTTGAACAACAGTTTCTGGCAAATGAATATCGATGGAACCAGCATGGCTTCTCCACAAATTGCGGGAATGGTCGCTTTGCTGATGCAGAGTCATCCTGACTGGACACCTACCCAGGTTGTCAATTGGTTCCAAAACAATGCCACAAACAAGATTTACACAACAGGCAATTCCGACGATTACACAGTGACCAACTCTTTATGGGGCAGTGAACAGCGATTGGCCTATTTCAAACTGTCGGGTTCAAAACCGTTCCAATATATTGCCAGTTAAGTCACATTAGGTTTATAAAAATACAGATAAATAATTGCGATGGCAAAACAAACGATCAACATAGGAACAACAGCAAATGACGGAACAGGTGATCCGTTAAGAACTGCCTTTACGAAAATCAACGAAAATTTCACAGAACTGTATGGTGCTGACAACGAAGCCAACACACTGCAAACTGAAACAACACCAAAATTGGGTGGTGATTTAGATCTTAATGGACAAAAAATAGTCACAACAAGATCAAATGAGAGTATCATACTGGATCCTGCAGGATCAGGTATTATTGATCTTAATTCCAACACCGAGGTCACAGGCAGTTTCACTGTGTCGGGTGCGGCAACATTATCAGGATTGACCACATTATCATCATTGAAATTTTCAACAGGATCCACTGTCACAACAATACTGGATGAAGACACATTGTCATCCAATTCAGACAGTGCTCTTGCCACACAACAGTCTATCAAAGCATACATAGATGCACAAAATTTATCACAGGCCATAACATTCGTTGGTGACGATTCCACAGGCACAGCAGTCAATTCAGGAGAGACTTTCCAGATAGCAGGTAGCACAGGATTGACATCAGCAGTTTCTGGTGACACAATGACGTTGGCAATAGATTCCACAGTGGCAACACTGACAGGGTCTCAAACACTCACAAACAAAGTATTAACAGCACCAACTATCAATGGTGCCACAATGACAGGCAATGTCACTGTTGATAACTTGATATTCAATGACAATATCATATCAACCAGTTCCAATGCTGATCTAAATTTAACACCGGGTGGAACAGGTATAATCAAACCCAATGCTGAGATACAGGGTGGATCACAAACCATATCAGGCACAGCATTTGACATCAATGGCGGTAACATAGACAACACACCAATCGGTGTTGCTGTGAGAAATGCAGGTAACTGCACAACAGTGAATGCAAACACTTCGATCACAGCAGATGGAATAATTTTAAAAGACAACGTGATAACAACAGCAGATTCAAATGCGGATCTAAGATTGTCTGCCGCTGGCACAGGCAGTGTTCACTTCGATGCTCCAGTGGTGTTCAATGATCCATCAGGATTGACTGTTGGAAACATCAACACAGCAGGTAACACGATCACGGCAACCAATTCAAATGGTGGTATCACACTCACACCAAACGGCACAGGATTCGTGACCACACAAGGCACACACCAAGCAGATGTATTTTCAGCCAACAAACTAGAACTGAATGAAATAGAAATTTCAGGAAATAGAATAGAAACAGTTAATTCAAATGCGGATTTACAATTAGGCACAGCAGGTACAGGTGTTATCGATTTTGAAACTTCTACACAGACCACAACAGGTGCGGCGGGTGGTGCTAATGCCCTTCCGGCAACTCCGTCGGGCTATTTAAACGTTAAAATTAACGGCACTGAATTCGTAATTCCTTATTACGCAAAATCTTAATAACTGATTTTCCATAAATACCTATAGGAGTAAGTTAAACACATGGCCAATGTCACATGGACAACGCCAGCAGGATCGCTAGGCATTATAAACGAGCGTGATTTGTATTCCAGTCAACTGGAAGCGAATTCGGCCGATTCTGCCAGTTTGACCTATTCTAAGATCGCAGGAACCCTACCTCCCGGTATACAACTTACTTCAACTGGTTTACTGCAAGGAGTACCATTTGAAGTTGCGACCAGAAGTGAATACACTTTTGTGATTCGTGCTTCAGATGGTACCAACGTTGCTGACAGAACATTTGGTCTGCAGATACAGGGTGCCGATCTTCCAGTTTTTACGACAGCATCTGGACAATTGGATCTTTCAGATTCCACTAGGGTTGGCAACAAATGGGTGCTGGACGGTTCTTATGTTGAGTTTCAACTAAATGCCACAGACACGGATACAGCCGCTGGGCAAAAACTCGTATATGATGTGATCGATGGATCACTGCCACCCGGAGTCACGATGAGTGCGTCTGGATTAATTTCGGGTGTTGTGAGACTCACAGACAATGAAAAATATGGACCAGTTGGCGGGTTTGACAATCCACCACCGGGCGATGGTGTCCCATACGATCCCACAACTTTTTCCGTTTCCAAGTCAATGAACTACGAGTTCACGGTCAGGGTATCAGATGGAACCAGTTATGCATCTCAGGTGAACAGCATATTTGTATACACGGCAGACTATTTTAGAGTAGATAACAACACCATTAATGTGTCTTCTACCACAATAAACGGTTTTCCTTTGGTGATGAGTTTGAGTGCCAACAGGAGACCTGTGTTCAAAACACAGAGCAACTTGGGTACCTACAGACACGATAACCAATGTGTGATAAGAATCGACGTGGAAGATTTTGATCCTCTACAAGCAGATTTGACCTATAGCATATCCTCTGGAACATTGCCTTCGGGATTGAACATCGATCCAGAATCAGGTGAAATATACGGATTGCTACCAGTACAATCAGCGGTGGTATCGGAATACAAATTCACTATCAGAGCATCCAGATCGCCTTTCAATGACGGCCTAGGAAACAGTGTAACGGTGTATGGTGAAAAAGAATTCGTCCTGACAATCATTGGTGACATAGATATTGGAATAGTTTTTTCTACCCCGACCAACGTTGGTTCACTTGTTGCGGGACTTCCGAGTTTATTGAATATACAGGCAGTGACAGATCAACCAAACAGGGTATTAAATTATAAATTGGCCGGGGGATCGTTGCCCAACGGAATATCCCTAACTTCTCAAGGTAACATAATTGGTAAATTTGATGTCAACGACTTTACAGTGCTGGATGGTCATGCTATTACTTTCGATTCTGACAACACAACATTTGACCGACAGTATACCTTTACTGCAACTGCAAGTGATCAATATCAATCCGCGGCGACCACAAAAGAATTCACGATCAATGTATCTCTGCCTTATAGCAAACAATATGGAAATTTATATGTTAGAGGTCTTTTAGACAACAGAAATAACGGCCAATCCGATGTAGACCTGTTTGTGCGAATGGCACAAGATCCCAACATCAATAACAATGACAATATTTTCAGGCTCGATGATCCGGCATTTGGATTGAGAAAAAATATAGAGATGTTGATGGTTGCTGGATTGGAAGACAAAACACTGTCAACCCTACAGACAGCGATGGAATTAAATCACGAACCAAAAACTTTGTATTTCGGTGATTTAAAAACTGCCGTGGCAAAAGAAAATAATTCAGTCAAGTACGAAGTGATATATCTTGAAGTGATTGACAATTTGATCAACAACAATGGAAAATCAGTTTCCTCGTCGATGGATCTACGATCCGACATAGCAAAACCCATGATTGGTCCTAGAGCAGATTTAGATACTTTTCATACCGACAGAGAAACTTACACTGTTACAACCGATGGTGGTTTGAGTTTTAGTATTTCAGGAAGTAAAATAAGATATGCGAACGAACTAACGGCAGATATTGGCTACTTTGAAAAATTATATCCCAATGCCACAGATCATATGAGAAGCAATATGAAAAATCTAGGACAAAGAGAATATGTACATTTACCATTATGGATGAGAACCACTCAAGATGGTTCTGGAGTTCCGTTGGGATATACCAGAGCTGTCGTTCTTGCTTATTGTAAACCTGGAAAATCAGCATTGGTCAAAAAAAGATTGCTGGATAAGAACATCGATTTCAAAAAAATATTCTTTAAAACTGATCGATATATTGTGGACTCTTCGACTGTTGATTACAGTGTCATCACACCAGACGGAAGCACAAAAAATTTCGAATTAAATGAAATAGTAAATGAGGAAGAAATAAAAATCAGATCAAATTCAACAGTGTTAAATTATGGTAATCAAGTCACCGCAGATGATTACGTTTCTTTAAAGTACTTGAGTGCTGACACACAACTGCGATCTGCAGATTTTGAGCCGGATTTTTCATTATTACACGACGGAACAAACAAAAAAACCACAATTAAATTTACCAATCCTCCTTCTCCCGCTACTAAAATAAGAGTCGAGAGAAACGGAGATAAATATCTAGCATTTAAAAGAAAAATAAAGGAATAACATGACAAGTGCAATAGTACCAGGTAACATAGACGGCGCATTTCCAGTAGCAGGTCAGGACAACTCATCACAGGGTTTCCGAGACAATTTCACTGCTATCGTTAATAATTTTACAACTGCCTCTTCAGAAATTACATCATTACAAAACAATAAAGCATCAACCAATGCCGCAACTGATTTCAATGGCAACACAGTAAGCAATGTGAACTTACAGAATACTAAATTCACTGTGGTCAATCATGGACAGATAACATCTGGTGCCACTGTTACCCTTAACTATCCGAGCGGTCATTATCAACAAATCACAGGCACACTTGGTGATGTGACTTTGGCATTTACTAATATGCCAGGCACTGGTGCTGGAAGAATGATTTTAGACATGACTTACACAGCAAACTCACATTTGTTGTATCTAACATCCTCGATGTTGGTTGCTGACAATGTCACAGGTTTCAATGCTTCGACTAATGCAATCACAGTTACCACAGCAGGAAGATATCTTTATGAGTTTATATCAATAGATAATTCCAATGCGATACTGATGCATCAACTTGGTAAATTATATACCACAACACCTTAATTAAATTAGAAAGGAGTTAAATGTATTTTCATCCTTTGCAAGAAGAAGTTGGTAATTTATCTGAAGAAGAAATTTCAAAAAGAATTCAAGAGCTCACTAAAAAATCTGTGAGTGCCAGACGATTCAGTCGTAATCCTGATCTATTAAATCAAATCAATTTTGCTTTGGAAAGTTATAGGACCGAATTGAGAAATAGAAGAATAAAAAATCTTCAAGACAATTTTAAAAAATCCAGAAACGAACCAGATCTAGGAGAACTGATCAACATCGAATAGTAAGTAGTGTTGATGAGAAAAAAATCTTTTAGTTGGTCGACAACTTTCAAATCGATACTTATTGTTGACAATGAATTATTCCATAACACCTATGATGTCAAATTGTCCATAGAACCCATTACCAAAGACCTTGCAGAACAGAGCAGTTATTTTGAAAGACTGAAATATTTGTACACATATATTTTTGCCAATACTGTGGTCACCTACAGGGAAGAAAACCTATACAGAATATTGGAAACCACCACATCAAATAGATTTATTGAATTACCAAGACCTCCCTATGATCAAGTGATGAGTGCTGTGTGTTTTAAAAAATCCAACGCAATATTAGATGGTAAAATTATCGTCAAGAGTGTTGAATTATCCAGTTATCAAGGAGATGGTATCAGTTATACTGTTGAGGAGGATTCACCAGAATTGGAACTTTTAAATGTTGACAATTGGTTTTCAAACAAGTATAATAAGTTTAATCCATGGTGGTTGAGAGGAGATACTGCAACATATGACAAAGAACTTGGTAAGGGAATATACACAGGTCATTTCCAATGGGACATCGACACAGTCACCGAAAAGAAACATGAAGATAACACAGACCATGCCAAAATTTTTAAGTTTAATCCTAGGATCATAGATGGCGGAAAGAATAAAAATAAATGAGTATGGTGATTGTATCTACAGCGAAGAAGAGATCATCGAACAACTCTACAGCAATCCCCAATTAAATTTTGATAATCTTTTCATAGAAACAGCCAAGCAATACAACGAATCCCTACAAAAAGTCGGAATCAATTTACCATTTTTAAGCGAAGGACCTTCGCATTCAGAGACAGCCACAGAGTTTGATCAAAGAATGCAGAAAAATTGGTTCATGCCTCAAGAATATCATGACATAGATACGTTGGAATACTTGTTGAACAAATGTCAAAACGAGGAAGAAAAAAACAGAGTGAGGATGGAACACGAATTGTTTGAAAAGAAAAACTTCATAAAAGTCCTACAATTTTTGATATACTTTATAGATACCCTGAGAAAAAATAACATAGTGTGGGGAGTGGGCAGGGGGTCCAGTGTGGCCAGTTTCTGTTTGTTCCTGATAGGAGTACACAAGATCAATCCCCTGCTGTACAATTTGGATCACCGTGAATTCCTGCGATGATAAGTAGTTTAGTATGACACAGATGTCTTGGGAAAAAATTAAAAATCAAGACGGTGGTAGGTACACTGTCAAACATCATACATTACCAAAAAATGTAAGTTTGTTTCAAACTACTCCTGAAGGTCTTCCATTACAAGAAAAAATGGACACCTATAAAAATAGAAAAGTAGTAGAGCACACGTATACTAGAAATGTTATTAATGATAATACTATAGAAATTATTGTTGAGGCTTTTTGGAAGAATAAAGATGATTATAATGAATTTGAACAGTGGTATAAATCTAACTTTAGAGATATAGTTGATGAATATAATAAAAAAAATAATATTATACATCAATATAAAGTAGAGATAATTAAATAGGAGATAACATATGGCAAGACAAATACAAAAAAGAATGTATAGAACCATGCAAGGTCGTTTGGTCGACATCGAAAAATTGAGAATGTCAAACGAATCAGTTCAGGCAGTTGGTAATATGAATGTCAATGCTCGTGGGGATATAATAGGAGCAGGTGGTAAAATAGTTACTACAAAAGAACAGATAATGAAACAATATTATGAAACTCCCAAGGGAAGAGCCAGCGAAGAAACAACAGCATCTGTGCAAAACGATAAATCATTAAAAAAATTACAAACACAAAATATTGTTATCGAGCAGGCACCGGAAGCAGTTGAAACTCCAGCACCTAAAACAAAAACTATCAGCACATTCAAACCAAAAGTCAAACAAGAAGAGAAAAAGATAGAAACTGATAGCCAAGAAAAAACAGGTATAGACGCGGCACTTGACGGAATAGAATAATTACTCTATAATAAGTCATATGGATATAAGTTCAGCACAATCAAAAGGTTTTGGTTCACATGGTGGTTCCAAATATACTTTAAAAGACAGAGATATACAACCCCTTCATAAAAGAGTGCTTGTTTCAGATATGTTCTTTGGAGAAAAGAAAACCAAAGGTGGTATCATACTGATGGACGACGACGGCACAGAATCCGGAATCCATCCCAGATGGTGTAAAGTATATGCTGTGGGTCCTAAACAGGATGACGTCAAGGTCGGTCAATGGTTGCTCGTGGCCCATGGTAGATGGAGCAGAGCATTGAAAATTGTCAAGAACGAGCAAGAGCTCGATGTGAGAATGATTGACGAAAATGATATACTTTTAGTTTCCGATGAACAACCAAGCAACGACGGCGTGGATCTGAGGGCCGGATACAGCAAATAAAACTTACATCACGAGATAAGTAATATACATATATATTAAAATAAGGATTAAAAATCATGCCATGGACAGACGATGAACCAAAAACAATAAATTTAAATCATATTGTAATTTCCGATCATGACGGTTATAGATGGACAACCAAAAAATTCACAAGACCTCGAGGAACACCGGTGTACGCATTGACCCCGGAAGGAATAGAGATCTATAATCATATTGAACGTTACAAGGCATTGGGTCATTTGGAATCCCATGTTGAAATTCGTTCTTTACCCGAAAACAGAGAACAATTTGTTTTAAAAAATACCTGGAAAAATAAAGATTCGTATAATGAATTTGAAGCATGGTACATGGCACCCGATCCAGAAACAGGTTTGTCTATGCAAGATAAAACCAAAGAATACGAAAAAAAACATAATATAATACATGAATACAATGTTGAAGCATTGAATTCTTCTTCCACTGTCGAGGAACATTTACAAAAAAGTTTTATTGAAAAAATGGCTTTTAGAAGAAACATACATGTTTTTGATCAGAAAAAAAATCCTGAAAAAACAGTAATTGAAAAAATTTTAAAAGATTCATTTCATTATGTTCCGATATTACAATGTGTGTATCCTTTTCGTGTCAAAATATGGGGACCTGAATATCATGAAATGAAGAAGCAATTAGTGATTAGAAGTGTTTGCGGACCCAACCAAGAGAATTTCCGTCATGGTGGAAAGCACCAAGGGGATTGGAAACTGGCCGAAGAAATATATGATAAATGGATCAATCAATGGATAGATACCGGCGAAGAACAGTACTATGACGGTTACTATTTCAATCAACAAATAATGGCTCCCTATTTGATTTCATGGCATCCGGTGCCTGATCTGCCTACACAAACACAATTGGACAAGGGTTATGTTGAATCAAGAACTAGCGGACACATGAAAAAGGCCGGTGGTCTACAACACATACAACAGATGACAATTGGCGTGTCCATGCATGGTTTTGGAATGAGTTTACTGGCGGCAAATTATGGACTTCATGCTTCTTTTACGAGAAACATAATTGTTGATTTTGATACTCCCGAAACATTACCAGAAATGGTGAAACCAATGTTTACATCTCCGGATTCTGATTATCATAAAGTTCCTTTCGTAATGGGTATTGGGTATAGAGATCCAAGGTTTACTTATTTTGGTGATTCTAATATGGGTAAAAAACCAACATTTGACGAAATCAATCTTTGGCAATAACAAATATTTTTCTTTACTTTTATTATTTTAATCTATATAATAGTATAGATAATGAAAGAACTTTGGACCGAAAAATATAGACCTAAACAACTAAAAGAATATGTTGTCAGAGATGAAAATCAAAGAGAACAAATTCAAAGTTGGATCAAAGACGGAGCCATTCCTCATTTGTTGTTCTCAGGTGCTCCGGGTACGGGCAAGACCACATTGGCCAAGGTGTTGTTCCAGGAACTAAATGTAGATCCATATGACATACTGGAAATCAACGCATCTAGAGAAAATTCAGTAGATACCGTCAGAGATAAAATTATAAACTTTGTACAGATCATGCCATTCGGAGCATACAAGTATGTGTTACTCGATGAGGCAGACTATATTACTCCCAACGGTCAAGCGGCATTGCGTGGCGTGATGGAGATGTATCATACATCGGCAAGATTTGTTTTGACCTGCAACTATCCCAACAGGGTGATCCCGGCACTACATTCAAGATGCCAAGGATTCCATATAGAGACATTAGACAAAAATGAGTTTACTGCTAGAATAGCCGAGATACTGATCGCAGAAAAAATTGAACCAAACATTGATTTGATAGACACATATGTCAAGGCCACATATCCCGATATGAGAAAATGTATCAATCTTGTGCAGATGAACTCACGTAATGGTGTTTTACACGCACCAGATAAATCTGATAAAGGACAGGCTGATTATCGTTTACAAATGGTTGAATTATTTAAACAAGGAAAAATACTAGAAGCACGAAAACTAGTTTGCTCTCAGGCAAGACCCGAGGAAGTGGAAGAAATATTTAGATGGCTGTATGACAATCTCGACTTGATTTCAAAAGAAGATGATGGACAAGACAAAGCAATATTGGCTATAAAACAAGGTCTCGTGGATCATTCGTTTGTTGCAGATCCAGAAATCAATTTAGCCGCAACAATGATAAAACTAGCGAGGATATCAAATGGGTAGTAAAGGAAATAAAAAACGGTTTTTCATTGTAAACTATGTAGAAAAACCGGACGGAAAGTTTGATGAATATGTGGAACTGTCAAAAAAAAACTTAGGCTCGGGAAAAATAGCACAGTCTAGAGTGATCCTCGATTTGATCAATCAAGAAGTTGTCAAAGTGGATTTACCTAACGTACCCAAAGATTTTCCATTTGATGCACTTTATCAGCACTATAGAAAATGGTATGCTGACGTCATGGACGAATTTGTAAAATAATTACTCTCCGTATATTCCTAACACTTCAGAAACTGCCGGATGTCTTTGTATGTCCATTTTGCCTAACTCGACGAATTTAACATATTCCGGATTGAAATATCTTTCATAATGGCTTTTAAAATCAACTAATCCGTTTCCTATCATCCTGTCCGACTGACGAGTATCTCCAGTTATCACCATTTGTGATCCTCTGCCTAATCTTGTCATTAACATTTTCATTTGTGATGGTGTAGAATTCTGCATCTCATCACCTATAATAAATGCATCTTTAAATGTTCTACCCCTCATGAAGGCCAATGGAGCAATTTCTATTGTTCCTCGTTGCACCATATCTTCAACAGTGTTGGGCATGAAATGATTTTCAAAAACATCTAAAATAGGTTTCATCCATGGTTCCATTTTTCTATTGATATCACCCGGTAAAAATCCTATTTCCTCATCCACAGACGATGCTGGTCTTGTAACTATAACTTTGTCAATTTCGCCTTTTTGTAGACGTTCTATAGCACGTTCTGTTGCCAACATTGTTTTTCCTGTACCTGCAGGACCTAATGCTACAATAATCTTGTTTTGGTAATCGTTTAATATGTTCAAGTAGTTCTGCTGACCCGGTGTTTTAGCGGTAGGTCTAGCCGCAAGTCTTTTTTCTGCGAGATAGTTCATAAAATTAATTGTGTTTGATTGATGTTTTTGTCTTCGATTTTTTCTTGACATTGTGTAAAAGTATTTACTCATCACACCAAAGTTTGATATATACGTATAAATCTGCCAACTGCTTTTAAGGCTAAATATACAATATGCATGACGTTTTAGACATAGTACGTAATATACAGAATCTTTACGCATTATCTCCTAGTCTGGGTATACTGAAAGATTTCGAAAGAGTGATCGACGAATTAGATGTGTACGTGTTCAAGAATTGGGAGGATGGCGAATTGTTATCAGGACCCAACGACTCAAGACATTTCGTGACCTGTTCGTTCATGTGGCCAGCAGATAAGATGCCAGACCCATCGGGTGGTAAGAGACTGTTAGACCACGGCTGTAAAGTCACATTCAAAAAAGACATATTATTCAAACCCAGAGTGATAAAAAAACCTGAGGATTACAGACCAGGAACACAAAAAGGCAAAATAGACGGACATGACATATGGGTGGTTGAAATCAAAATGCCAAAAGAACTGATTGGAAATTTTAAACACGGACAAGATTTAGAAACCACACCATTAGATAACCTAGAAGACAAAAATAACGATGCAACAATTTAACGAAGGATTGAAGGCCGGAGATTTGGACGGAATAATCGCTGATACTTTTTCAGTGGATAGATATAAATCCAAGATGGGCGAAGACAGAAATATATGTGTACTCGCTTTTGTTTGCTCGGGAGCCGCTGGTGCAAAAGATCTAGAAAGATTTGCAGAAAAAGGTTATAAGAAAGTTTTAGATGCGGATGCCACTCCAGGCACAATGTCCGATGGAAAATATAGAGTTTTTATAGAACTTGCTAGGGAAGAAAAATTAGATCAATACATAAGCGAGTTTCTAGACGATCTTAAAAAATTAACTAACATAGATGTTTTTAAATTCACATATCACAAACACGACAAGGTGTTTGTTGCCGATAGGAAGAATTTGGCCGACGTGTTGCCTAGAACTCCTATAGCCTACACACAAAAACTACAAATGCTACAATTGGGAGAAGTAAAAAACTTCTTCGACAAATTCAACATGATGGAATTTAAAATGGATAATAACATAATATCCATTAAAAAAAATAACACACAACAGGAATTAAAATTTGTACTAGAAAGTTATGGCAAAACAAATCTAGTACTGAACGAAGTCAAGGCTTTTTTAGTGGATGAAAAATCCATGGCTGAATGTATATTTCTTACCAAATACTTCGGACCATATCATATTACCAAAACAATGGAAAATAAATTCATATTTTCTAAGGGTGGAGAATCTGCTGTGGTAAGTAAGTACAAATGGTAAGATTATCAACAAATTTCACACTACAAGAATTTACAAAGAGCCAAACTGCTCTGAGACAGGGTATAGACAACACACCCGGAGAAGAACATCTGGCAAATGCAAAACAACTTTTTGAAAATGTTGTACAAAAGGTCAGAGATAATTTTGGAGTCACTGTTATTAATTCAGGTTACAGAGGACCAGCATTGAACGAAGCAGTTGGGGGATCAAGCAACTCACAACACTGCAAAGGTGAAGCGGTGGACATAGAATGTCCGGGCACACCCAACTACGATGTGGCCAAGTGGATTGAGGACAATCTAGACTTCGACCAATTGATATTGGAATTCTACACACCGGGCATACCAGATTCGGGTTGGGTACACGTATCGTATAAATCAGAAGGCAATAGAAAACAAAGCCTTACTGCCATGAAAGAAAATGGCAAAACTGTATATAAGCCTGGTCTAATACAATAAATACATACATTATGTTTTCAAGCATTAAAATGGCAATCGCAATACTTCTGATAACCGGCGTAGCGGGTGCAGGAGTGTACGTGATGAAATTAAGAGCTGACAATGCCACATTGAAGGCCAACCAGATTGTGTTGGAACAAAGTGTTGAGTCACAAAAGAAAGTGTTGGAACAACAGAAAAAAGACTTCCAAGATATTCTCAAGGCCAACAAAGAGCTGACAGGTTTGATTAACAATCTCAAAAAAGATTTGGAAGATTTGGACAAAAGATTCACAAAGAAAGATAGAGACATCGGCAAACTGGCCATTGAAAGAACAGGAGCCATTGAAAGAATCATCAACAACGCCACAGACAAAGCGGCAAGATGTATAGAGATAGCCTCAGGTGCTCCTCTCACAGAACAGGAAATTAAAGCCACATTGAAGAGCGAGATAAACACTGAATGCCCTTCGATAGCAAACCCCAACTATGTACCACACAATGAATAAACCAGAAGGATACAACGCAGGCAACTTCCAGGAGTACACTTACGAGTGTGAATGGTTGGAGTGTGACTGGAAAATAGTATATGGTACTTTCAACCTAGTGACAGCGTTTTGGTATCCATGGATAAGGATCAATTATGAATAAAATTATCACAGTACTATTGATAGGTTTATTGCTGACTGGTTGTTCTATAGGTGAAAAACGTTTGAAAGTGTTCACATTGGAAGAGCCCAGAGCCAAACTAAATCTTGAAGCACCAACTCCACTCACCATGGAAAAGATTCGTTGGATCATCATCACATCTGAAAATGCTCAAGAAGTGTTTGCCAAACTGGAAGCAGAAGGCATAGATCCTGTGCTGTTTGGTTTAACAGACAAAGACTACCAAGTGATAGCAAGAAACTTTGCCCAAATACGAGCAAAACTAAAAGAATCAAACGCAATCCTAGAGAAATACAAAGAGTATTACGAACAAGATACCAAGGATCTCACTCCAGAAAAATAACAGTAGATTTGGTAAATACACATACTAAATTTAAGGAGATCTATGGAATTTATTATCGCATTAGCAATGAAATTTTGGCAATGGACTGTGCTTGTCGCAGTTGTGATTGTTGCCGCTATCATCAATAAAATTGATAAAAAAGCAAAAACAAAATTAGAATTTTCATACAAAGAATTACCGCACCTACAACCTTTGAGAATACCGACCAAGGACAAAGGGTTTTGGGGAGCAATCATCATGTGGTTGTTGTCAACACGTAATTGGGAGATCACAAAAGACTGGCACTATACAATAGACGGTAAAGATTATGTGATCCCAGCAGGATTCACATTTGACGGAGCCAGCATACCAAAATTCATGAGAACATTTTTCTCACCAGTGGGCGTACTACTAGTGGGAGGATTGGTACACGACTACGCATACAAGTACAAGACACTTTTAGAAAAAGATAAAAAAACCACAATGGGCGAACTAACACAGAAGAGAGCGGACGAGATCTTCAGAGATATCAACTGTAATGTGAATGGCTTTTATACCATGAACTATCTTGCTTATTGGTCATTGAGATTAGGCGGTTTTGTTGCGTGGAACGGCCATAGAAAAAGAAACGCAAAAATAGAAGGAGTAAATTAATATGTTTTTAACAATAGGATTTATAGTTGGCTTCATCGCAGGATGGTGGGTCAATGAGAAAGTGGAAAATTTAGGTGAAAAACTTAATCCCATGAAATGGTTTAAAAAATAATCATGGAAGACAAAAAAATAGACAAAATAGTTGTACCTGCTGACAAAGACACAGCAACAAAAAAAGTTTCTGTGGAATTGGAAGTGGATACATCAGTTAAAGATCTAGGACCAAATCCTTTTGCCTGGGTCATTCATTTGGCAAGAGCCGTTGATGCTTGGAGAATTTTTCCAAGAATATTCATTACAACTTACATTTATTTGTTGTACAAAGTGGTAGTTTGGTACATGGAATTACCAAATCCTACCATGGAACAATCGGGTTTGGTCAGTATCGTTGTAGGTGCTGGTGCGGCTTGGTTTGGTTTATATACCGGTTCTAGAGCAAAAGGCAAATAATTACCACTGCGTTGACAAACGCAAGATCTAGTATAAAATAATAGTAATGAAGAATTATTACGACACCTTAGGTGTGAATGAAACAGCATCTGACAACGAAATCAAACAGGCATTTAGAAAACTTGCCGCAAAATATCATCCAGACAAAGGTGGCGATGAAACAAAATTTAAAGAAATCAACGAAGCCTACGATACATTAAAAAATACTCAAAAACGTCAAGAATATGATGCTTTGAGAAAATATGGGCAACGATCTTTTGGTTCTGGAGAAGGTTTTAATTTCAATATAAACGATATGTTTGACGAAAACATATTCCAGGAATTTTTTTCAGGATTTGGAATGAACCCAGGAAGGCACAGAAGTAGTACCAGAGTTTATAGGAATCAACCTAGACAAAATAAAAATGTCAATATAAGATTAACTCTCAGTATCAAAGAGGTGTTCCGAGCAACAGATAAAACAATCAGCGTAAGATTACCATCGGGTAGAGACGAGATCATAAACATAAAAATACCTGCAGGTTGCCAAAATGGAGTGACTTTTAAATACAGAGGAATGGGCGATGACACAGATAAACATCTTCCACGGGGCGATCTGTTGGTCACTGTATCTATTTTAGATTCAGATGGATTCACACGTGAAGGAAATGATTTATGGACAGATAAAAATATAGGAGCATTTGACGCCATACGAGGTTGTGATTTTAACATACGTTTACTAGACGACTCTATTAAAAGAGTCAAAGTTCCGGCCGGAACACAACCAGGGTCTGTATTACAATTAAAAGGTCTTGGAATGCCGGTGCATGAAGGATTAAATATAAAGGGTAATGTTTATATCAGAATCAGTATAACAATACCAAAATTGTCAAAAGAAGAATTGAAAAAAATAGAGAATTTATAAAATGAATATACAAGTCTATACAAATCCATATCCAACATTATACCAAATGAGTTCATCTGTGAACTTCTTCATGCCACCCATGGGATATAACGATTGGTCGCAATTTGAAAAGGACTACTTAAATATTATGGTAAGATCAAATGGAATTGGGTTAGCGGCAAATCAAGTGGGAGTGACTCAAAGATTTTTTGGAATGGGACATTCATCATTTGACGAATTTAAAAAACCTGCTATACTGTATAATGCAAGGCTTATAAAAGCGTCCGAAGAAGTAGAAATAGGTGAAGAAGGATGTTTAAGTTTTCCGGGTGTGTATTATAATGTATACAGACCAAAACAAATTGAAGTGGAATGGCAAAATATGAAAGGTGAGATGCAAGGGGCAGAATTGTCAGGGTTAGAGGCCAGATGTTTTCAACACGAGTTAGATCATCTTAACGGAATTACATTTAACCAAGTAGCAGAGGAGAATAATACATAATGTTAGACGCAAACGATTCGCTAGAAGATATATTTGAACGTTCAGTGGCAGAAGCAGAAAAAAGAAAACACGAGTACGTTACTATAGAACACTTATTATTGGCATTGGTAACTGACAAAGAAGTTGGTACAGTACTATACGATTTCAAAATAAATGTTGCTGGTTTGATTAGAGATATAGAAAATTATCTCGATACCAAATGTAATGATATCATAACAAAATCTCCAACTCCCGTACAACCTAGAAAAACTGCATCACTTGAGAGACTAATGAACAGAGCATTCACACAGGCTTTATTCCAAGGAAGACAAACAGTTACTTCTATAGATGTATTATTGAGTATTTTTTCGGAGAAAAAAAGTTATGGTGCGTATTTTCTAAAAACTCACAAAGTCAACAAAGAAGATCTTGCTGACTTGATTTCTGCAGAAAATATATTAGACGAGTCATCCATAGGATCGGGTGGGCCAGAACAAAGATTGAGACCAAATCAAGCAGATAAGGTTTTAAAAAACTATTGTGAGAATCTAAACCAAAAATACTTTGAGAAAAAAATAGATCCTGTTATCGGCAGAGAAGAAGAATTAGAATCACTAAAACAGATACTTGCAAGAAGGAATAAAAACAATGTGCTTATAGTGGGCGATCCAGGAGTGGGTAAGACTGCCATCGTGGAAGGTTTGGCTAGAAGAATCGCAAAGAACAAAGCAGATGTGCCAGAATATCTAAAAGATCATATTGTGTTCAGTTTGGATGTGTCTTCAATGTTGGCGGGTTCTAAGTTCCGAGGTGATTTTGAAGAAAGACTTAAACTGGTATTAAATGCACTTGATCAAAAAGGCAAAACAATCTTATTCGTTGATGAAGCACACATGATGGTGGGTGCCGGCACAACAGGACAAGGAGGAATGGATCTAGCAAACATGATGAAACCTGTTCTTACCAAAGGCAACATTAAAGTGATTGCTTCTACCACTTGGGAAGAATATAGAAAATTCTTCGAAAAGGATAGAGCATTGATGAGAAGGTTCCAACGGATCCAAGTTGGAGAACCCACAAATGAAACTTGCGTTAAGATTTTAAAAGGCATCAAAACATATTACGAACAGTATCACGGATGCATTATCACAGATGAGGCCTGTGAGGATGCTGTGGAATACACACAAAAATTTGTTGCCGATAAAAAATTGCCAGACAAGGCAATAGATATAATAGATTCTGCCTGTGCTAGATTGAGACTAAATGGAATAAAAGATGGCAAGATCGATCATGATGAAATTATACACGAAATTAGTAAACAAACTGGTATCAGCATCGAACAACTATCGCAAAAACAAGCGGTTAACTTGAAAACACTCGAAGAAAAAATGAAATTACAAGTGTTTGGGCAAGACGATGCATTGAACACGGTGATAGATAAAATATTAGTATCAAGGGCAGGTTTAAAATCTTTGAACAAACCTGTTGGTTCTTTTTTATTCTTAGGTCCCACAGGATGTGGTAAAACAGAGACCGCGAGACAACTGGCAAAAACACTTGGTACCGAATTGATTAGATTCGACATGTCGGAATATCAAGAGAAACATTCTATATCTAAATTGATTGGTTCTCCTCCTGGATATGTGGGTTACGAAGACTCTAATATGGGTGGAGGAATACTGATCAATGAGATTGAAAAAAATCCACACGCAGTGGTACTGTTTGATGAAGTAGAAAAAGCACATAGAGATGTATCAAATATGTTGTTACAAGTCATGGATTACGGTACTGTTACAGGATCCAACGGTAAGAAAGCAGATGCTAGAAACATTATACTAATACTGACCTCAAACCTTGGTGCTGAAGAAATGGAAAAAGCAAGTATAGGTTTTGGCGAAGTTGAAAAAACTGCCGACGAAGACGAAACTAAAAAATTCTTTGCTCCTGAATTTAGAAATAGATTAGATGCTATTGTTAAATTTAAAAAACTTCCAAAAGAAGTGATGACCAAAATTGTCAACAAGTTCTTGTTGGAATTGAACAGTATGACTGTTGAAAAGAATGTGGAAGTAAATGCCACACCGGAAGCAATAGAATACCTAATTAAAAAAGGGTTTAATGACAAGTTGGGGGCGAGACCTTTACAGAGAATCATCGACAATGAGATTAAAAAACCTTTGTCTAAAATGATATTGTTTGGAGATTTATCGAAGGGTGGTAGAGTTGAAGTGACACTTTCTGAAGACATGATTCCAAAACTTGAAATAAATTTCAAAGCAGTAGAAGTGTTATCGCAATTTAAACCTAAAACTGAAGATGCGAAAACATCCAAATAAATTATTTTTCAACAAGTATACTCACAAAGCGTCGTTTAAAACACCGTTCGCCGGATGGATGTATCCTACCACAGACGAACATCTAAGAAAAATTGTTACGGATCCTTTTGTTTTTTCTGAAAAAAGTTATCTATACAGGAACATCATGATAGATAAAAAACAAAAAGAACATTTGCGTAGATTGGCAAGTTTTATTCTCACAAATAGGAACAATATTAAATTTAGACTACAAACATCTGTGTCTTATTTCTATGGTTCTTCGTCTGTTATTAGAGATCTAATATTAGAATTTTGGGATCATTGGTTCGATATAAAATCCGTAGATAAAAAATATCTCGATCAAGTAGATAAAAATACTATACTGTGTACTAGATTACCACATAAAAAATATCAATATCAAGTTCATTTAAAAAAATTTGCTCATCTCAATATGAGTAAAACAAAAAGAGAACAACTGGCATCTTATCTTTTTAGAAGCAAAGACAACACGTATGTTTCCGGTAAACATCTCAAAATGTGGTTAATGGGCGACAGTGATTATTCCGAAGGATATTTTTATGTCAAGGATGAAAAATGTTTGACTCCGGTATACATGATTGCACAAGAATCAATTGACAAAATAATAAAGTTTGTTACTATTAATAGAAATGACAGAAATAATACAAAAACTAATTGATCGTAAAATATTTAAAGAAGGAACAATGATCGATGCTCCTATATCTAAGATGCAATTTGCTTCTCCGATTGTTTTAAATAAAACTTTAAGAATAAAAGAACTAAAAAAAGATTATTGTATCGCAGACGAGGAGTTTGAGATTGAAGCAGAAGTTCCTTACAGAAAAATTTATTATAAAAATATTACAAAAGTAGACGGTATGGATCCAGAAGAACTGGCCGCGGTGTATGGTCTTGTTCCCAAGACACCAAGATTCAAAAGAAAAGATCTCGATAAATAATCGTAATGGCACATACAAGTACAACTATATCACCACAAAAAACTTTTGTATCGGCGATCACTGTTACCGAAGGTTGTAGATTCACGGCCGCAGACAAAAGAATAAGTGCCGCAACAACAAACTTATCAACTTTATCTGTGAGAGATTTAATCACAATTTCAGGAACAAGCAACAACAATGGTAACTTCACAGTTGCTAGTGTCAATTCAGACGGAACTTATATCACAGTTGAAGAAACAGTTGTTGATGAACTATCAGATGGTTCAACAGATACCGTGATAACATACACAGGGTTTGTCACAGACAAATACAAAGGTGATGGTTACTATTCAAAATCCGATGGTGTACACACAGCAACATATCACGTACATACATCCTTGTATGGAAAAATTATCATGCAGGGTTCTCTAGCCACAACACCAACCGAAAATGATTGGTTCAATATTGACTCTACAGCATTCACGGCAGACCAAAGTACAGCAACAGTGGCAAATACATTTACAGGCAATTTTGTCTGGATAAGAGCCAGAGTATATGACGTGACAGCCGGTGATATTACCAAAATATTATATAACAATTAAGCCACGGTTGACAAAACATTAATATCTTATATACTGTAAGTATGAATGATAATAATTTAGAATACGAGTATGTGCGTGTAACCCCAGAATCAATGGATGCTCACGTGCAATGTTTAAAAGAAAACGGTTATAACATCAACAAAACATTTACCCTTTTTTCAAAATATATTTTTGCGTTTTTACTGGGTGGATATTTAATTAAATTAATCAGTTAATGGACACAGTTGAAATACTTTGTTTGAACAACGACAAAAGCAAACCAGCAGAGGTTTTGTCCAAGTCGGACAAATACATGAAAGTCGTTTTACAAGGTACTCAGATAACAATAGAACTTTCTAGAACGGACTTAAATAAACCATACGTAGGAAGAACAGCAGGATTGGAGTTTTCATACAATGAGCAAAGATAATATAAAATTTTTAGTCACTTTAAATTCAGAATATTGGGATCAACCACCGTCAGCAGAATTTCGTATCAATGGTAAAACAGTTTGGGGACCTCAAGAAATTAAAGAAAAAACTGTTGCAGAGTTTGATGTTGATTTTGAAGACGAAAACGAGTATGTTTTTGAAATGATCAGATCAGGTAAAACTGACAAACAGGTAAAGATAGAGAACAATCAGATAGTCAAAGATCAATTGCTTTCAATTGAGAATCTGAACATTGATAATGTTGACTTAGGAAACCTTATATATGAGATAGATTTTTATCCGGAGTATCCAGAAATATGGTATAATCAACAGAAAGAAGAGGGGAATACACCTCGGTCTCCGTTGCGAAATATAACATCGTTTGGTTGGAACGGCACCTGGAAAATAAAATTAACTTCACCCTTCTACCTATGGCTGTTAGAGAACTTGTATTAGCATAAATACAGGTATGCGAGCAAACCAGTTCATAAAAGAAGAGCATATAGACTCAAATGCAGTTCGAGAATTAGAATTATTCATAATGAATAATGAGGATCTTTATCGTAGAAGATTCATGCCTATCATACACAACCTAAAAAAGAAGATCTCAAAAAACATATATGACCATGAAAAAGCCAAAACATTATGGATGTATTTGATCAATGATGCGGCCAAAGAATATGTAAAAGAATACGGTAACCCCGACGAGGATGTAAAAGATCTTTTCCCCAAAGAAGTCAGAAGTCGTATTGCAGAAATCATAGCAGATAGAGAATTAGAAAACATTAAACAAGGCGAATACGATGCTACTCAAGGAAATATTTCTTAAGGAAGACGATCAATCAAGTGCCGTATTTGCATTTGGTCGATTCAATCCTCCCACAAAAGGTCACGAAAAATTAATACAAAAGGTTAGATCTGTTGCACAGAAAATGGATGCAAAACCATATCTTTTCGTAACACATTCAGTAGATAAAAAAAATCCTCTTTCACATCAAGAAAAAGTTACTTACATGAAAAGCACAGGACGATTTGATGACATAGAAATAGGATTCAATGATGTTAAAACCATTGTCCAAGCATTACAAAAGTTAATGAACGAAGGTCGTACTAGAGTTGTCATAGTAGCGGGTTCCGATAGAGTAGATTATTTCAAAAACTTCCTTAACCAATATAATAAGAAAAACGATAAAGCAGGCAATCTTGTTTTTGATTTTGATTACGTTGATGCTGTGAGCTCAGGAGAAAGAGATCCCGATGCTGAAGGAGTTACTGGATTTAGTGCATCACAGGCTCGTGAATATGCGGCCAATAACGATTTTGAAAACTTTATAAAAGTTGCAATGGACAATGACAATAACACTATTAGAAAACTTTTTACCAAAGTTCAAAGCAAGGTTGGAAAGACGGTTGCAATAAACAACGAAAAGTTGTATAATGAAGACGATATGCCAAAATCAAAACCAATAATATATCTGGATATGGACGGTGTGATTGCAGACTTCTTCGGTGGAGTTGAAAAAATGTTTGGAGTAAATCACTGGAAAGAGCTCACGAGCAAACTGTCTGGTGGAGAGTTAAAACAAGAAGTGATCGATAAAATTACCGGATCGGATTTTTTTGCTACACTACCAAAATTTCCAACTGCCGACTCGTTAATTCAACTGATTAAAAGTGCTACAGATGGAAAATTTTCCATACTCACATCACCATTGATAGGTGATCATGAAAACTCGGCTACTCAGAAAAAAATTTGGATTAGTAAAAACATAGAAAAGCCTGAAGAAGTGATTGTGTCCGGAAGAAAAGAAAAATGGGCAAAACAAAAAGATGGCACGCCAAATATACTGATCGACGACAGACCAGTCAATATCGAAAGATGGAAAGCAAAAGGCGGCTTTGGAATATTGTATCAAGCAAACAGAGACAGCATAATTAAAGTACAACAAGAAATCAACAGATATGGAGAAGAAAATGAAGCATCAAGGAATCAATAGGAATTATTCTGCCGATTACACAGAAAAAACACCACAAGAAAAACAAAGAGAGTTGGACGAGTTAATGAAAAAATTTTTAGAAAAAGGCGGTAAAGTAGAAAAAGTCAAAGCACACAATCCAACCAAGCAACAATTAAAAGACTGGACCATCTAATACTCATGAATATAGACGAACTAAAAAAATTAGCAGGAATTGATAATTCGTCTAATGATAATTCAATGGGTGAAAATCTATCATACGTGGGAACGGCCAAAGCACAATACCAAAGAAAACACAATATAAAACCCGGTACTCCGGAATGGTTTAAATTATGGTTTGCACAACCAAGATTAACGGGTGAAAACCCAATGCCAAAAAATAAATAGTTCTACAATGAATTCAGAAATTAGATTAAAAGCCAAACAGGCATTTGCGGACAGTTTCCTATTCTATCTAAAAGCACATTATTTCCATTGGAATGTGGAAGGTAGACATTTTTCACAAGACCACGAATTACTTGGTAAAATTTATGAAGAAGTGTATGGAGCATTAGACAAATTCGCAGAAGAAATAAGAACACTTGATACGTATGCTCCTGGAATATTCAATCGATTCATGAATCTTTCAAACATAGAACAAAAAGGACAGATACCGTCTGCAGAAGAAATGTATTCAGAATTGATGCAAGACAATCAAAAAGTTATTTCTAATCTCACTCTTTTATTCGATATGTTGGAAGATTTAAAACTTTATGGGTTTGCAGATTTTATCGGTGAAAGAATAGACGCACACAATAAACATCAGTGGATGCTTAGAAGCACACTAAAATAATTCAATAAATACTGCTAATATGAGAATACACGAGATACTAGCCACGAATTACGTACACCCAGATGTTGAGAAACAGTTAAAGAAAATCGAAAAACGTGCAACAGGAAAACCAAGGATGGGTTATCATTCCATGATGGCATATCCTTTCAGGGTAAAAGAAGCATGGTCTGACAAATATAAAAAATCAATCAATTGCAACAATCCAAAAGGATTTTCTCAAAAAGCTCATTGTGCCGGAAGAAAAAAATGAAAATAAAAGAACTTTTTAAAGATTGGATAATCATGCCCCAAAGTATCAAACCATTAGGACTGATACATAAACCCGGCATCGGTCCCAATAACAGATTTGATTTTAAAAACAAAGGCAACAACAAAGCCAATGAGGAAGCACCTCCGGGCAGAGAGAAGCAGGTCAAAGCACTCAAGGGCAAAGTGGACAATCCATACGCAGTCGCTTGGGCTAGTTACAACAAGAGTAAGAAGAACGAAGATGCCGCAGGTGTGGGTATCATCACGAAACAGAACACCACCAAGGACGTCAAGCCCGGGGACGAATACAAGAATGTCAAGAAACTGCATCTTGAATGGCAAGAGTTTTCTGAAAATTTTGCAGATAAAAAAATCAAAGGCAAGAGCAGACCGGGTAGAGTTAAAAAAGCAGGTGCCAGTTGTGCTGGTTCTGTGACATCATTGAGATCCAAAGCCAAGAAGTACGGCGGTGAAAAGGGTAAGATGTATCACTGGTGTGCCAACATGAAGTCAGGTCGTAAAAAGAAATAATAAGTATCTGTATGGTTAAGCAGATCACAACTAAAAACAAACAATCTTGGGGTTATCACTACATGGTCGATTGTTCAGGTTGTAATGACAACATATCAGATAAAAAACAAATTTCAATTTTTGTAAAAGAATTAATTAAAAAAATAAAAATGAAAGCTCATGGTAAACCCACTATAGAATATCTTTTACCAGGCCATAAGAATGAGGGTTATAGTATGTTGCAGTTGATACACACCTCAAATCTAGCGGCACATTTTATGAGCAAAAGCAAAACTGCTTATTTCGACGTTTTCAGTTGCAAAAATTTTGATACAAAAATCGTTGATTTAACTGTAAAAAAATATTTTGCTCCAAAAAAAACCAAATCAAAATTTTTAACTCGACAAGCACCATGAAGTACGTTTTAATTTTATCATTCAGAGCACAAATTTACAGGTACGAACCCAGAGTTAGAGTATACTTCAGAGACTCTATGATAGATGAATTTCGTGTGTCTGAACATAAATTTGATGATCCAAAAAAACCAAAAATACTTTCGTACATCGTTGAAGTACCCAAAGATCTCCAAGAAACGGAAATAAAATTAAAAATTTTAAATCATGACAACAACTGGACCAATGGATTCATGACCAAAGATACCAATATCTGGTTGGAAGATATACATTTTTTTCCCGAACCCCAAATGAACAACCTCTATCAATTCCATTGGTTTGCCAATAACGGAGATGGCATTCATGAAAGATTTGAAACTTTGAGAGTTAATTTAAGAGGTCATAATAATTCCGATGACAAAAACGGACTGTTTAATTTGATTGAATATGTGTCGTTTCATCGTATAGAAGGATTGCATAAGGGTGAAGAAGTTAAAGAAATAAGACATCTTAAATTTGGAGGTAGCGGCTATTATTCTGTCAAATTATATAAAAAATATGGAATGTTGATACCTAAAAATATGAAATATCCTCGAAAATTCTGGATTAGAAAGCCCGCATTCATACAAAAAGTGTATGAAGGTTACAAAAACTTATTCGATATCTAAATAAATACTACTAATCATGAGAATCAAAGAAGTTTTAATAAAAGAAACAGCAACAGCAGGTGCAACATCATCTGGTAATATTGCTTCTGTTGTATCTCCACATATAGCGATCGGACCCGATAGATTTAAAAAATCATACACAGGAACACCGGGAGTTTCGGGAACCAAGGCACCCAACCTTCCAAAAATCAAGAAACAAACTCCCAAAGATAATGCACTGGACATGACCGGTACATCCTTGTTTGGAGGACCAGGAGTGGTGAGAAGATAATGAGTGATATTTTATTGTTAAAAAAAGAATGGATATTGACTTGTCAAAATTGCGGACATGACTGTCATTGTGGAGGATCTTGTATGCAAGACTTACACGACGGAGACATGAAACCGGTCACTATCGAATGCTGTAAACACTGTAGGCACAAAGATGAAAATTAATGAAGTCATAAACGAAGGCGCTTCCATGATGCCTTACTACAAAGATCCAAAAGACAAAGAACAGAGAATTTGGACTTTTCCAGATAAATGGCAGAATGATGAGGAGTTAGACACTCCTTATATGAGCAATGCCAGTATGAGAATTTTTTTGAACACGTTGGGATATGATCCAGATTTTGAAGACATGCCTCCTGTTCCAGCAAAAGAATTTATTGCCAGAACAACACAATGGCTTCAAAAGAATATTGGCAAACCATCACAAGAAGAGCCAACAACAGTTGACCAAAATCCAGGAGGTCCTACAATGTACAGTGGCGGTAGGCCGGAAGGATACATGAATCAACAAGTGAAGTACCATAACGAGTTGGCAAGAAAAATAATTCAAAAATATCCAGAGGTGACACACTTTGGATTCAACTAATAAATATTGATATGAAAATAAACGAATTGAACACTCCTGTACTGCCTGACACATACGAAGCAAGTATGTTCTTGAACCAAACTATCAGGGCAGGAAAGTATGCCATAAAAATTCATAACATGATCGACAACGACCAGGAGATGGAAAGTTGGGTGGCAAAAAAATTAGATCTAGCCAGTTCATACATATCATCCGTAGGACACTATCTAGAAGGTCAGGAAATGTCCGAAGATGCCGGCGAAGGACACATGGCCAAGAGCCAAATGTACAAGATTGCAAAATATTGTTTAAAAATTTCAACTTTAGTTAAACCGGGTGATGACATAGAGGCATGGGTACAAACCAAAATGAATCGTGCTGTGGATATGTTGGATGCTGTTTACCACTATGAGGATTACCAAAGGTTGAATCCTTACAGAGAGCAATTGGAACAAAATGTATTACAAAAGCATTCACAAGTGATTCAAAAAAACATCGATGAAATCTTATCAAAAGAAACTCCAGCCGATGATATAGAGACCAAACCTGGTATGTTAAACATCTTAAAGAAAAGAGTACAAGAAGTTGAAAAGAAAATGTGTCGAGAAAAAACAGAAGCAATCAGCAAAGAAGGAATACAACAAGGTTTTGCTGTGAGATATGAACGTGATGGAAAAAGATTAGCACAGGCATACAAAAATAAAGATGATGCTAAAAAGAGAGCATCGGAATTAAAAAACACAACCGGCGTGAAAGACATCTCAATCACACAGCATACGTTTGCTTTCAAAGAAGATGAGATCAATGAAGATCCAAGAGCAGTAGGCAAAGCATTGGCCAATATCAAATACGGCAAAGAAATTGCTGATGCTATTCTAAAAGGCACAGACATTGGCATATTAAAAGTAAAAGCAAATGCCTACTTGAGTTCAATTGATGACACATTAGAACTATTGAATCAAATGTATCCATCTCAGTATAATAAAAATGAATCTGCTCTAGCAGAAAGAATGCCAGCACAGATCATCAAAAACAAGCAAAAACTTGCTTATATGTCAGACAGAGAATTAGCAAATCATTTAAAAGACAAAGATGAAACCACTCTGAGACAGATGGCTTGGAGACACGGTTACGGTAAGATGAGTTCACACTATTGGGACAGAGTTCAAAGAGGACTGGCAGATACTCACGATGACGATGTGTTAGACACAGAGTTTGATGCTCAACCCAGATACCGAGGACAAAGATTAGATATAGGCGACAGCATTGAAGAAGGATTGGGAGATTGGATGAAAAAATTAGCGGCCGCTGGAATAATTGTTGGTGCTGTTGCGGGCATGGGATCAATTAACAATGCGATTGATAACAGTGTACCCGCGATCCAGGCCATGAACACAGCATACGAAATGGCAGTCGACGCTGGCAACGATGAATTGGCAAAAATGATCAAAACAGATATATCAGATGCCAAAGTTAGATTGAGCTCGGGCAAGGACTTGAATCACATAAAATACCTACAAGACAAGTATTCAAAATTCATGAGTACAGAATCGGTAAATGAATATTCCATGGCAAAAAATAACATTGATTTAATAAAACAAAAACAAGACAAAGAAGCATATCAAGATAAAGTACAAACGTTACAACAAATACAAAATGATCCAAATACAAATAAAGACGAATTATTAAAAAAGATGTTGATGAAAAGAAAAGAGAAATTAGCAACCACAGGTGAATCAAAAACAGTGCTTTATACCAATAGATTAGTGGATATGATGGGTAAAAAACTAGGAGAAACCTGGACATTTGCTTTCAAAAACAGTCTAAAATCATAAAACAATAATATAAATAATAGCATAACCCAATATAAATAGTTCATATGGCAAAAAAACATCACAGTGATTGGTTAGATATAGTTGAAAGACTTAAGGAATTGAGCAACATATCTCCCGAACAAGAACGACAACAACTGTTGGAAGCGGCAAAGCAAGAACCAAGAATATTAGATGACAAAGATGTGAGTTTGGCCGACATTGCTAAATTGGCCGGGATCAAGGAATACACAGAACCAAAAGTTTCCAAAAAAGCAGAAAAATTAATAGAGTCGATTGTTAACGATCAACCGACTAAAGAATCTATAATAACAAAAGCAATAAAAGAATCAGACACCGATACTTCTATTTCAACCAAGATTAAAAAAGAAGTTACAGAAGATTCAAAGAGACTTGACAAGATTGCTGAGTTGGAGGCACAACTGGCAGAACTAAAAGCAGAACAAAAAAATGAGCAAACTCATGATGCTGAATCTTTCAAAAAAATTATTTCTGCAGAAATTAAAGAATATATTAAAAATGCCGACGAAAATCAATTGTCAGAACTATACAACAGCATTTCCGACAATGAAGCAGTTTACAACGAAGAACAAAAAACTATTCTAATCAAGACTGCTGAAACTAAAGAAATTATAGCAGACGCTGAGAAAAACGAAGAAAAAGTTGTACAAGAAATCGATAACGATAAAGAGATAGAAGAGATGGAAGCAGAACCGGCAAAATGCACACACTGTGACGGAACAGGTAAACACGGAGAAGATGACTGTGAAGTGTGTGGCGGTTCAGGAATAATAAGAGAAGCAGGTTACGAAGGACAAAGTGACCCACACGCACACGAAATTACTTTAGCAGGTGATTACAATCAAGAAAATGCTGTAAGTGACGAAGACGCTATGAGAATTCAATCAATGTTAAAAAAAGCAGGTATTGATGCTGAAGTACATCCAAGCGAACAAGCACATAATAAAATTCATGTTCATACCATGGCAAGTAAAGACGCTGTATTAGACGTGTTAGGTGATGGCATTGACGAGCAGGTGAGTTACAAAGACGAGTTGTCCGAAAACAAAAAATAAAACTTTCTTCTTTTTTCATCAAATATTAGAATGAAAAAAAGAAACAAAAAAACACACAATAAAAATTATAAAGAACAAACCACATTCGACCCTAAAATACATATAAGAACGGGTAGCGGATACCACATGAAGCACAATGCTCCTGCTGGTAACATGAGTGGTTCTCAGTTGAAGCATATACTGAAATAGATAAATATCAGTATATGAGTAATATACCAATATTTTCTTACAAACAATATCTAGACGACATGAGTCGTATGACTCAGACAGGCACCGTTGATGCTGGACAACAAGCAGAAGCACCTGTGTCCGCAGGCTCTAGAGGATTAAAAAAAACAAAAGAATTTATAAAAGATCCAACACAAATGAAGATGGGAGAATCGATCACCATGGAAGACATGAAAAGTTTAATAAACAGAATAGATGGGTTGAACGTGCCAACAAACGAGATCAACGAACTGGCGGATGACGACAAGATTGAATTCACAAAGGTTATGCTGGACATATCGCAGATCAAGGACAGGGTTGAAGCACTGTCAGTGGACGAGGAAGCCAAGAAATCTGCCATACAGTCACTGACCAACGCAGAGGAGGCCCTAGTGGCCCTGGACGAAAGTGAATACGATCCATTCCCAGAAGAGGACGAGATGACGTTCGAGGACGATGATGCGTTCTTTGAAGCATTCGGTTACCTAGGCTTTCCAGAAGACGAAACGGAACTGTTCGACGCAGAATACAGAGGCAGAAAAGTACCACTGAACAAACCTATGCGTGGTGATATTAAAAAATTCAAAGTTTATGTGAAAGATCCCAAATCTGGAAACGTGAAGAAAGTTAATTTCGGACATGGTGGAAGTTCAGCGAGGAAAGCCGGACAGAAAACCATGAAGATTAGAAAGTCTAATCCAAAGGCGAGAAAAAGTTTTAGGGCGAGACACAACTGTGCTAACCCAGGACCGAAAACCAAAGCAAGATATTGGTCATGTAGGAAGTGGTAATATGAGAATATACGAAGTTACAGAAAAACACCTACCAGAAGAGAAACAAAAAGGCGTTGACGGCAAGGCTTGTTGGAAAGGCTACAAGAGAATGGGCACAAAGAAAAAAGGTGGCAAGACTGTAGACAACTGCGTTCCAATTAAGAAAAAATAATGAAATTTATTATTATAAACGGAACACTTAAACCAAGTACAGAATCAAACACTTCAGTTGTTTGTGAAATGGTCAAAGTAGGTTTTGAAAAGTTAGGCCACGAGTGTGAAATCGTTAACATGGCAGAGTTAAACTATAAAAATACCACAGAAGATCACGACGACGACTTACGTCCGATAATCCACAAAATGATACAACCTGAAATGAGTGGAATTATTATTGCCACACCTATTTGGTGGGGTATGTTCAGTAGTCATACACAGGCATTGATAGAAAGATTAGACTATATTGATACGTGGAGTTTGGATAACAACCATTATAAACCCATGATGGGCAAAGTGTTTGGCAGTATTGTTTCGGGAGGAGTTGATGGTTGGCAACATATCACAGGTACCTTATACAGTTTTGCATCAAACTTATCTTTGACTACACCACCTTTGTGTAATATAGAATCAGAAGCACAGGGTAGAAATAACATACTGAAGGATTCCGAAACTATCGGTATGGTCAAAAGTTTGGTCAACAACATGATAGTCTGGGCAGAAGCCATGCAAAAAGGCGAAACTGCCAAAAAAGGTCGTCACAAAGGAAACGTAGAGTAATGTATAAATTAATTTTCTGGATGTTAATTATATCAACAGCGGTATATTGTGGTATCTACATTTGGTAATATGAAATATGCAAACTCTAAAACTCATAGAAAATAGATCTCCTTACTTTATCAAATTTGAGTTGCCAAATCTCGAAGACATTAAGAAACTTGTAATGCAAATAAAAACAGCGACTATGAAAAAAGACGACGGTAACTTGTCTAAAACATACAGTCACGTTAATCTAGATCCTATAGACGGACAGAAAATAATAGATATGTTTCCATTATCTAAACTGTATAACTTTGATGCCGACAGAGTGGCGCTGTTCATAACTCCTGCTTACGGAGGAGGAGGAGTACACAAAGATGGTCCCGTCCTAGAAAAAGGCACAACGGGTCCACATAATATAAGTTTCAACATACCTATCAAGATATCTGATGATAAATGTGTTACAAAATGGTACGATGATCAAACCTTTGAAAAAGAAAAAATACAGCACAGTAGATATTCTCGTAATGTATTTTTAGATTTTACCAATACTGATAAATTTGAGGCAAAGGCACAAACCATAATGGATGCCAATAATGTTCTTTTCGTGAACACTGAACAATGGCATAGTTTTTATAACAATAGTAGACACACAAGGATAGTTTTAACACTTAGATTGGCTAAACAAGAAAGAAAGAATCATTCTTTTGTTTCGATGGCGAATAACTTAATAGATAACAACTACCTGGTAAATTAATACAACCGATTATAATCAGTTGATCTATTTAAAAATCTAATGTATAATAAACGATTAACAAAGGAGACATATATGTCAGGTAAAAATTTTAATGACGCAGAAAAACAAAAAATAATACAAATCATAAGAGAAGGTTCTCAGGTGCTGGGAGAGATTGATGATCTCAAAGGCGGATTGAGAGACACAGTCAAGGCCATAGCAGAAGAATTAGAAATCAAACCAGGATTAATCAATAAGGCAATTACCATTGCACACAAAGATTCTTACAAAACTGTGACAGATGATATGGACATGGTTGATTCTATATTAGCGGCCGCTGGAAAAATCTAGTGTATGGTGATATCAAAAAATTCTGGATAAAAAGTTATCAATCAGATAATGTAGCCTTTTACTTTGAATTAATAAGTTTTATTTTCACTGTTGGAGCAAGTTTAACTTTGGCAATAACAGCCGACAATCCTGATCTGACCGTCATATATCCTGCATTTTTTGTTGGTGCCACAACTCAATGTTATGCCGCTTACAGAAGAGGAGCCGCATTCGTAATGGTGCTCACAGGATATTTTTCGATCATAAACATATATGGGTTTGGTGTTGCAAGTTATTGGTGGTAAAAAATGAGTTATATTGATGCATATTACAAGAGAGATCAAGACAAAGTTTTTGTTGTCGAAAGAAACAAAAATGGAGAAAGAAAATTTGTAGAATATGATGCCAGATACGTATTTTATTATCCCGATAACAAAGGAAAACACAGAAGCATATTTGGTGAACCTTTACAAAAAGTTCAATCCAACACATATAGCAATTTCATAAAAGAACAACGTATAAGATCAAATAAAAAACTTTATGAGCAGGATATTAATCCTGTGTTCCGTTGTCTCGAAGAGAACTATTTGGGCAAGGATGCTCCCAAACTGAATGTGGTATTTTTTGATATTGAGGTAGACTTTGATCCTGAACGAGGATATTCTACCACGGATGATCCATTTATGCCCATAACAGCAATTACTTGTTATTTGAATTGGACCGATCAATTAGTCACTTTTGCTGTACCACCTAAAAAATTGGGTTTTGAAAATGCCAAATTACAAGTAGAACGTTTCAGCAACGTGATGTTGTTTGAAAAAGAAAAAGATATGCTTGATGCTTTTTTAACATTGATCGAAGAAGCAGATATATTATCAGGATGGAACTCGGAGGGATACGATATACCCTATACCGTGGGCAGAATACAAAAAGTGTTAAGTTCCGATGACACAAGGCGTTTATGTTTTTGGGGTGAGAAACCCAGAAAAAGAACCTTTGAAAAATATGGCAGAGAACAGATCAGTTACGACTTAATTGGGAGAGTACATTTAGATTTACTTGAACTATATAGAAAATACACTTATGAGGAAAGACATTCGTATAGATTAGATGCCATAGGCGAGCATGAACTAGGAGAAAGAAAAACTGTGTACGAAGGATCACTAGATACTCTGTATAATAACGATTTTGGATTGTTCATAGAATATAATAGACAAGACACGGCACTGCTGGCCAAACTTGAGAAGAAATTGAAGTTCATAGAACTGGCGAATGAGATCGCACACCAAAACACTGTTTTACTTCAAACAACAATGGGTGCAGTGGCGGTCACAGAACAGGCTATTGTGAATGAAGCACATCGAAGAGGAATGATTGTTCCGGGTAGAGTCAAAAGACAAGAAGGAGAGTCGACCCAGGCCGCAGGAGCATATGTGGCAACACCTAAAAAAGGATTGCATGATTGGATAGGAAGTTGTGATATAAACAGTCTATATCCTAGCGTGATTCGTGCATTGAACATGGGACCTGAATCTATTGTGGGACAAATACGTCCAATTATAACATCAGCAGAAATTAACAGAGCAATACATCAGAAGAAATCATTCGCATCGGCATGGGATAATCAATTTGGTTCATGGGAGTATCAAGCAGTGATGAAACAAGATCGTGGTGTAGAAATTACAGTGGACTGGGAAGACGACACATCAGTCAAAATGTCCGCGGCACAATTATACGAAATAATTTTTAATAGTAATAATCAATGGATGCTGTCTGCCAATGGTACGATTTTTACATACGAGTTTGAAGCCATCATTCCAGGACTATTGAAACGTTGGTATGCTGAAAGAAAAGAGATGCAACGCAAAATGCACGATGCCGGAGACAACGATATTGAACGAGAATTTTGGGACAAAAGACAACTGGTTAAAAAAATTAACTTGAACAGTTTGTATGGTGCAATCTTAAATCCAGGTTGCAGGTTCTTTGACATACGTATCGGACAATCTGTGACACTGACAGGCAGATGTATCACAAAACACATGGCGGCAAAAACTAATGAAATTATAACGGGCGAGTATGATCACAAAGGAGATTCTATCATATATGGTGATACAGATTCTGTGTATTTTTCTGCTTATAAGCCATTACAGAAAGAAATAACAGCAGGACAAATCCCATGGGAAAAAGAAAACGTTATTGCTTTATATGATAAAATATCATCTGAGGTGAATTCATCTTTTGCTGGATTCATGACCAAAGCATTTCATTGTCCAAAAAGCAGAGGAGAAGTCATAGCGGCAGGACGAGAACTTGTTGCGAGCAAAGGACTTTTTATCACAAAGAAAAGATATGCAGTTCTATATTTTGATAAAGAAGGACAAAGAACAGATACCGAAGGTAGCATGGGTAAAATGAAGGCAATGGGTCTTGATCTAAAAAGATCAGACACACCTGTATTTGTACAAGATTTTTTGAGTGAATTGTTGATGATGGTATTAACAAATAAAACCGAAGAAGATGTTCTCAAAAGAATATCAGAATTTAGGGCTGAATTCAAATCAAGACCCGGTTGGGAGAAGGGTTCTCCAAAAAGAGCCAATAAGATAACAGAATATCTCGGAAAAGAAAACAAACAAGGTCGTGCCAATATGCCAGGTCATGTTCGTGCCAGCATCAACTGGAATAAATGTAGAGAACTATACGGAGACAAATATTCTATGCCTATCACGGATGGTGCAAAAGTAATTGTATGTAAATTAAAAAACAATCCATTAGATTATACTTCCATAGCATATCCAGTGGACGAGTTACGTATTCCAAAATGGTTCCAAGAATTACCATTTGATTCTGAAGCGATGGAATCTACCATCGTTGATCAAAAAATAGATAATCTAATAGGAGTATTAAATTGGGACGTACAATCGACAGAAACAACCAATACGTTTAACAAACTTTTTGAATTTTAGTAAATAACATATATGTTAAGCATCGAAGAAATTAAATTACTCATAGAAAAACTTAAAAAAATAAAAGGTACAGATTTCCAAAAAATACTTGATGATAATTTATCAATATTGGAAAACCTGGCCGAATCTGTCGACATCAATAATCAACAGGAAATAAATCGACTAGACAAAACCAAAGAATGGTATGCTAAAGATTTAGATTTCACATATGAAAGAAAAGATCAGTTTGATGAAATGTTAACTAAAAAAGTCGAAGATAAGATCAAGATGTTTGCAAAAACTGGTGCTCAATCTATTCTTTATAATAGTTTAGAAATAGGCCCGGGATATGGAAGATTCAGTAGATTTTTCTTACCATGGAGATTAAATTATTATCTAGATCTGCTACCGCATTGTCAAGAAAAAATAAAAGCACTTTTTAAACCACAACAACACAAACTGATAAAATTTTATACAACCAACAGAACCAGTTGTCCAGAAATTGACGACAACGCAGTAAATTTTGTCTTCAGTTGGAACACATTTACTTTTTTTACTCAAGAACATATAAAAGAATATCTAACAGACATCAATAGAGTATTGTTACCAGGCGGATATGGATTTATACACTATGCAGATTGTCATTACGATTTCGATCTTCATGAAGCAAAACGTGGATACTGGAATTATAATACCAAAACATCAATGAAAGAGATCACAGAAAGTTGTGGATATGAAGTAATTGAAATGGATCAATTTCGTCCTGGTGCCAACTATATAATTTTCAAAAAACCTGGTAATAAAAATCCAGTATTATATAGTGCTTTAGAATTACCTGTAGAAAAATAAATTAAACATTTGACTTTAATCTAAATAATCTATATAATAGTTTTATTATGATAGATATCTTAAAAGACATAGTCAAACACACACACGGTTTAGGCTTTCTAGACCTTGTTAAAATTACAGGCAACGAATCTGAAACAACAATAGATTCCATGGCTGAAGACAGATCAGTGATCTTGCAAGGATCTTTTCACAAACCACAAGCAGAAATGACGGGTACTTTTGGTATGCCCCAGTTGAACAAACTGGACATACACTTGAAGTGTCCTGAGTATAAAGACAAAGCAAACATCACTGTAATCACAGGTACTAGAAATGGTGCAGAAACTCCTACAGGTATTCATTTTGAAAATGAAAAAGGAGATTTTAAAAACGATTACAGATTTATGAATGCTGAAATTATCAACGAAAAACTTAAAACTGTAAAATTTAAAGGTGTTAAGTGGAATGTTGAAATTGAGCCTACTGTGGCCAGTGTACAAAGATTTAACTTCCAGGCAACTGCAAATACGGAACACAATACATTTGTTGTGAGAACCGAAGATGGAAAACTTATTTTCACTTTTGGTGATCAAGCATCACACGGTGGAGAATTTGTATTCGCTGATAATGTATCAGGTAGTCTTAACAAAGGGTGGAGTTGGCCGGTAGCACAGGTATTACAGATATTGAAATTATCAGATTCGGCAAAAGTCACTTTACACTTCTCTAATGAGGGTGCGATGCAGGTCACTGTTGACTCTGGACTTGGAAAATATCAATATATCATACCAGCACAGGCACAATAATGACTGAACAAAATAACAGGCAGGAACATTTAGGGGAATTGAGTCGAGACTTCGCAGTGTTCTTGCCTGCTATATCAAATTTTTATAATACCTTTATTAGCAAACAAAGAGTCACAGAAGGTACACATATTCCCAAAGAAAGAATACCTGTTGGATTTGAAAATGGTGTGGAAGGACTAAACTTTATAAATCCAGAAAAAGGTATGTTCACTTATCCTACAGCATTATACTCGGCGGGTCATGCTTGTCTAGACATGGACAAAGTGGGAGATCGAGATCATATGTTTGTAAACAGGGATCGTAAATTCAGCACCATAGTGGGAGATTCGGGTGGATATCAAATTGGTCGAGGCGTGATACAATTTGATTGGAAAGATTTTGAAGGTAACAAGGCCAACAAAGTTAGAAGTGATATATTAAATTGGTTAGAACTCACATCAGACTGGGCAATGACTTTGGATGTTCCAACTTGGGCGGCAGATGATTTAAATTCACCTAAAACAGGATTAAAAAGTTTTCGAGATACACTAGACGGAACAATCTATAATAACAATTTTTTTCAAAAGAACAGATTGGGTCAAACTAAATTTTTAAATGTACTACAAGGCGACGACTGGGAAACAGCACAAACTTGGTACGATGCCGTAAAAGATTTTGAATTCGAAGGATGGGCAATGGGCGGTATCAATATGTGTGATATGGAAGTCATGTTGAAGCGTTTGATCATAATGAGAGATGAGAAAAAACTGGACGGTAAAGACTGGATGCACGTACTGGGTACATCGCAACTGGATTGGGCTTGTTATCTAACACAAATACAAAGACAAGTTAGAAAATATATTAATCCTAATTTTACAATAAGTTTTGATTCAGCATCCGCTTTCTTATCAACAGCGAATGGATTAGTTTACACTCATAATGTGTTCACACCATCTAGATGGTCATTTATAATGGACAAGGCACCGGATGATAAAAGATTAAAGAATTCAAAAATACCTTTTCCTTTCCAAAGTGCTATTGGTAATAGACTTACCATGGGAGATGTCTGTTGGTACGGAGAGGGAGATCTAAATAAAAACAACAAAGAAGGTAAAACTTCGTGGGACTCTTTTTCATATGTATTAATGATGGCTCACAATGTGTATAATCAAATTAGAGCAGTACAGGTTGCCAACGACATGAACGATATAGAAAGTGTCGTGCATAGACCAGAAGTAAAACACTGGCGTAAAACCAAAGCATCAGATACCACAGACGAGCATAGTGTTTATGTTCCTAGAAATATATTATATTTCAATACATTTGTTGAAGAAGTGTTCACCAGCGAAAAACCAATGGAATTAATAGAAAATGCGAGAAGTTATCTTGCAGATATAAGAGGAACAAGATGGGCAAGAGCCACAGGTGGTGGTAAAGGTAAAAACAATTTTAGTTCATTATTTGAATAGGAGGAAACATGGCAAAAAAAAGTAAAAAAATAAAAAAACTTCAAGATCATCATTCTTATCTAGATCGAAAGGTAAAAGAACTTACCGAAGAAAGAAAAAAAGATCGTAGTGATGAAAGCAAAACATTATTAATGAGATTAAAAAAAACCAAACTTGCTTTAAAAGATGCCATCACGAGGGCCTCAAAAGCATTGACAAATTAGTCATACAGTAATATAATATAAAGATGCAAAGAGATTATAAAAATGGACAAAGTGAGAGTGTAGGTATTTTTTCAGGTATCGAAATAGAACACACACAGGCCTATGGTTTACAAACATTATTTTTAGCACGTAATGATCTTTCATACGACGAGATCAAGACATACGCAGAAAAAGTAAATGCCAAAGCAATTTACTATGGAGCAAATAGAACATATATGCACAATCATGGAATGCAACTAGCACAGATGAAACGATTAATCGATGACGGTTATTTTGTGACAGTTGATTATCCTCATGATATCCACAAAGAAGTAAAAGAAAAATTTAAGATATTGTGGAACAACGAAAAGTTTATTCCTTTTTGTTCAATAATATTTCCAAATTCCGAAGATGATGATCAACTTTGCATCAAAGTCGATGATGTTGACTTTAATAAGACCAATCCTGGAGTCTGGAGCATGAGCATGAATCATTTTAAACAGACCGCAGGATTTACGTCATGGAACGAATACAAACAAGATGAACCAATAGAGGAGAACAAATGGATACTGAGCAACAACATGATCAAGCACTAAAAGAACAGGCCAACAAGGCTAGTAAAATGATATGGGTAACCTTTCAAAAAGAAGGTATGCACAAATACCCAGCGGCACTTACTGATCCCAAATTAGCAACAGGTGACGAATATGATGTCAGTTTTCTAGGACATCCACATAGACACATATTTCATTTCAAAGTAGCCATAGAGGTGTTCCATGATGACAGGGATATAGAATTCATACAGTTCAAGAGATGGTTGTTGAACCTGTACAAGGAAGGCACATTACAGAACGACTTTAAGAGTTGTGAGATGATGAGCGATGATTTATATGTAGAAATAGCAAAGAAATATCCAGGAAGACGTATCGAAATAGACGTGTCAGAAGATGGAGAAAATGGATCACACGCAGTCTATGACAAGTAAGCACACAAAAGTTTTGATTATAGGTTCTGGTCCTGCAGGATACACTGCGGCAATATATGCCTCTAGAGCAATGTTAAAACCAATTTTAGTACAAGGCACTCAACCCGGTGGACAATTGACTATAACCACAGATGTTGAAAACTATCCGGGTTTCGGAGACGTTATACAAGGACCATGGTTAATGGAACAAATGGAAAAACAAGCACGTGCAGTTGGAACAGATATTATTTTCGATATGATCAATAAGGTAGATTTCAGTAAAAAACCTTTCGAAGCAGTGGGAGATAGTGGAACAATTTATACGGCAGATTCTGTGATCATATCAACAGGTGCTCAAGCGAGATGGTTGGGTTTAGAAAAAGAAAAAAAATTTTCGGGTTTTGGTGTAAGTGCCTGTGCCACGTGTGATGGATTCTTTTTCAAGAATAAAGAAGTTGCTGTTGTTGGTGGAGGAAATAGTGCAGTTGAAGAAGCATTGTACCTATCACACATAGCCAGCAAGGTGCATCTGATACATCGAAGAGATAGCCTAAGAGCAGAAAAAATAGCACAAGATAGATTGTTTGCAAATGAAAAAATTAATGTGGTATGGAACTCTAGAGTTAAGGACATCATAGGAACGGATGATCCTATAAATGTCACGGGAATAAAACTCGAGAACACAAAAGATGGCACAGAGTCCACAATGAACATCGACGGTTTATTTGTGGCCATAGGACATGATCCAGCAACAAAACTTTTTAAAGAACAAATTAACATGGATGATGAGGGTTATATCATAACCAAACCTGATTCAACTGCTACTAACATACCGGGAATTTATGCGGCGGGCGATGTCAAGGACAAAACATACAGACAGGCAGTCACAGCGGCGGGCATGGGTTGTATGGCGGCCTTGGAAGCAGAAAAATTTGTGGCAGGAAATTCATGAAAGAAATCAGCATAAAAGAAAAGAGAGGAACAACAAGACAAGAAAATCTACCCATAGAGGGTGGTGGCTTGAATGCTTCATACACGACAGTGGACGCAGTGGCTAATATATGTGCCACCGCTGGAAACCTAGGCATGAAGTACGGCAAAGACTTCATCTGGTCACATACCGATTACGATGACGACATGGACGAGTGTATCACTCTGTTGGTAAAGGAAGACAAATACGAGTCATTCCTGCACCTGGCCCTACAGAATGAACACAGAATCAAACACACATTTACGGGTCAAATAAAACTTACAAAGGAGAGAAAATAAAATGAAAGGTTTAAAAATACCTAAAGTAACATTCAGAGTCAGAGAAGGTGATTCTGTTTTAGAAGAAGGCTGTTCGTTTGACGAAGGAAAATGGATAGACAAAACAACTGATGACTATTTCAAAGGAAAAAGAGTGGTATTGTTCAGTTTACCTGGTGCATTTACACCCACTTGTACATCAACACAACTTCCGGGATTCGAAGAGAACTATGATAAAATCAAAGGTTTAGGAATCGATGAAGTGTATTGCTGTTCAGTCAATGATACATTTGTAATGAATGCATGGGCAGAAGTGCTTAAAATTAAAAATGTAAAAGTTATTCCAGATGGATCTGGTAACTTTACAAGATTTATGGGTATGCTTATTGGTAAAAATCATTTAGGTTTTGGAAGCAGAAGTTGGAGATACATGGCAGTAATCAATGATGGCACAGTTGAGGCATGGTGGCAAGAACCAGGAATCAACAACGACGGTTCGGATAATGATCCATATGTTGAGTCCACACCTGAAAATATGTTAAAGTATCTAGAACAAAACAATGGCTAATTGGGACGGTAAATCTAGACCAACCAATGAATCATACCGTAAGAATTACGATGACATTTTTAAAAAGAAATCTTGTCCTTGCGGTAGATCACCAACTGGTAAATGTATCGGCTGGCACGGATTGACAGAAAGCGAGTATCAAGTTAAACTACAAGAGTGGAATAATAAAAATGAATATTAGATTAATGTTTGAACCTGAACCAAAAGTAAAATGCAACGTGGATTCTATGTTCCGATGTTATGCTGAAAATTATCTAAGTGATTATCCAGAATTCCAATGGGGTGGTTACATTGTGATGAATGTGTTTGAAATGAAATACAACGATAATGCGGCGGGCGAACCTCTATATCAATTTGTAGCAACGAATGTGAACGAAGAATTTCTTAAAAACATACAAGAATATATTCAAAACAATCCAATGCATGGTTATTATACACACATACACTATTCTTCAAAAGGAGAAAACGAACAAGCATTAATTTATCAAGAAGGTACACCTTACACTAGGGGAGAAGGGATATAATGAAAATATTTTACATGGGGTTAGAGCCATACGAAGGTAGATACACACTTCAACTAACAGACTGGACTGAAAGAGTTTATAAAAAAAGAGGTATAGACTATGTAATCGTTCCAGGAACAACAATAGATAATTCCAAAGCGATCGTTACAGGCCAAGTTCTTGATGCACACGGTAGAAGTTATTTTGGGATGAGTCAAATGATGAATCTAGTTCGGATGATGAAGTCCGGAGAAATCACATCAAACGATGCTATCTTTTTTGAAGATATGTTTCAACCAGGAATGGAATCACTTCCTTATATTATACAGCAGTCACCAGAACAGTATCGTCCAAAAATATTTTTAAGATGCCTAGCACAGGCCATTGATCCAGATGATTTTGTACACGTTTGGGGCATGAGCAAATGGATGAGTCTTTATGAAGAAATGTGCAACGAAATTCCTAATGTTCACATATTGGCCACCAACGAAGAAATGGTGGCACATATGCGTATAGCAAATTGGCGAGCACCCATCTATAACATATCGGGTTTGAGTTTTGGCAAACAAGAAGTTCTATCAAGAGTAAAATCTATAAAACCTTTTGATCAAAGAACCAAACGAGTTTGTTTCGCGGCCAGATTCGATCAAGAGAAACAACCAGATTTTTATATGGATTTAATACAACGAGTACGACGACAGGATAACTCAATAGAATTTGCTGTATTTTCCGGAGGACCTTTGAGAAGTAATAACGAAAAGTATCTGACAAGAGCAAGAGAAATGGAGTCCAAGGGAGATTTAAAAATTTATGAAAATTTAAAAAAAGATCAATACTACGAACTGTTAGCAGATTCGAGAGTGTTGTTTAACTGTGCTTTACAAGACTGGGTTTCAAACACAGTATCTGAGGCAGATACTTTGGGTTGTAATGTTTTATTTCCGGCATACAGATCTTTTCCAGAAACATTTGCAAATGATAGGGATCGGTTATATATTCCATGGAGTCAGGAAGATGCATACCAAAAATTGAATATACTATTAATGAGACCACACGCCAATATTGGTAAATTATCCGATTGGACCGACGGAACAATTGATAGAATGATTGATATAATGACTGGCAAAGGTGAACAATGGAGAAGAGATGGAAAACATTATAGAGACTGGGTCTCCGAATCTAAATATTAAAGGAACAAACAAATCTGTACTAGTTGTAGGTGGTGCTGGTTATATCGGTTCACATACTTCTAAAGAATTAAAAAAACACGGATTCACTCCGGTTGTGGTAGATAGAGATATCACATCCAAACCATGGGCCACACAATACGGACCTGCATACGAATTAAATCTTCCGCAGAATATAGAAACCATTGATGAAATTGTCAAAAGACATAATATCGATAGTTGTATACATTTTGCGGCATACACAAAAGTTGGGGAAAGTGTGTCCGATCCATCTAAATATTATATTAATAACGTGTTAATGACTTTTAGATTGATAGAAAAATTAAGATCGTTGGATGTAAAAACGTTTGTATTCAGTTCGAGTGCCGCTGTGTATGGAATACCCGAGAATGGAACTGCATATGACACTGACGAAAAATTATTACCTATAAATCCATATGGTCGAAGTAAATTGTTTATCGAGCAGATATTGAAAGACTATCATATCGCATACGGATTTAATAGTGTTAGTCTACGGTATTTCAACGCCGCTGGTGCTGATGCCGAATCCGAAATAGGAGAATTAAGAGAAGATGAATCACATATCATACCACTTGCCATCGAAGCAGGAAAAAATGTAAAAGAATTTAGATTATTTGGAACAGATTTTGATACACCCGACGGAACCTGCGTCAGGGATTATGTACACGTAACCGATCTTGCTCACGGACACGTGCTGGCTTTACAAAAAGCCCATAAAGAAAAAATATGTGCAAGTTATAATTTAGGATCTGGTATTCCAACCAGCAACAGAGAACTTCTAAATACTGTACAAAAATTTACAGGTGCTATGAAAATAAAAGAAGAAAATAGAAGACCGGGTGATCCTCCTGTGCTGGTGGCAGATATTTCTAGAACTACCAAAGAATTAAATTGGAAACCTACCCAAAGTTCTATTGACAACATAGTAGGAACTGCTGTAAAATGGTACAATAAGATAAATCAAAAAAAGATAAATTAAAATGGATGAAAATATATTAAAAGATAGTTGGTTACCACCAAAACCCGTTAGCGAAGAAATCAAAGAAAGAATCAAAAAGGCCGGAAAAAGATTTTATGCGGCTGATAATATTAGCGAATTTATTGAATCGGGTGAAAAAGAAAAATTAATTGACGAGTTGCAACAAAAATTTGAATCTGTTTTGGACAGTTTAATCATTGACAGGGAAAACGATCCCAACAGCAACGGTACAGGTAGAAGACTTGCTAAAATGTATGTTAATGAGATAATGTCTGGTAGATATTATCCAAAACCAGATGTGACAGCATTTCCAAACGAGGACGGAAGATATGATCAATTAATTGTGGTAAGAGCAGATATTAAAAGTATGTGTTCTCATCATCACCAACCGGTAACGGGAGTTTGTTATATCGGTTGTTTACCTGGCAAAAAACTGATAGGATTAAGCAAATACACAAGGATAGCACAGCATTTAGGACATAGAGGTCATTTACAAGAAGAATTAACGGAAATGATTGCCTATGAAATCACGAAACTAACCGACAGTCCGGCTGTGGGAGTTTATATACGAGCAAGACACGGCTGTTGTGAAAATAGAGGAATCAGAAGTGCTAACTCAAGCACACAGACCACAGTGTTAAAAGGATTATTGAAAAATGATCCAGCACTGAAAAACGAATTTATGCACAATATACAATTACAAGAAACACAGTGTGGACCAATTGGGTAAAAAAAAGAAAACAAAAGAAAAACTAACATCAGACGGAATATGGTCTTATTCTGGAGATTATGGAGATCTTAATGTAGGAACATTATCCGAGTCAATGTCTGTTGATTTTGGTGATTTACACACACAACTGAATCTAGATTTTGATGATGAAAAATTAAAAAACAAATATCCTGCATTAAAAGATGCATGGGAACACTATAATAATGTATTAGATATGTGTAGAGCAAAGGAAAAAGAAGATGAGAATTGATTATAACATACATTTAGATTATTCGGATGTGTTATTACAACCAAAAAGATCTACGTTGAGTTCAAGACGTGATGTGGATATATTGAGAGAATTTAAATTTAGAAATAGTGGCAAGACACTTTCATATGTGCCCATCATGGCATCAAACATGGATGGTGTTGGCACGTTTTCTATGGCAAGAGTGCTACAAGAATTTAAAATGTTGACTGTGATCAGGAAACACTATACCCTGGATGATTGGAAACAAGCCGCAGGCACAGGACTTAAATTCAAATATGTATCTGCCTGTGTTGGAACAGGTGCCATATGGGACGAGAACGCACAGGACTATCAAACACTCAAACAGGTAATGAGTGCATTTCCAGACATACCTTGTATCACAATTGA